>Ga0209254_10006108_pt1 | contig 11096 bp, 9 predicted proteins | sample FrelakmetDIP11DI_FD_187148 | JGI IMG/M metagenome (GOLD analysis project Ga0209254, IMG submission 187148) | Freshwater lake sediment microbial communities from the University of Notre Dame, USA, for methane emissions studies - DIP11 DI (SPAdes)... | ecosystem: Environmental > Aquatic >... | reverse complement strand
TTATTAGCCTCTTGCAAAAGTACTTCCGTTCATGGTTCGATACCTCACCACGAACGTAAAATAAGCTACTTACAGACGATCATCCCCGTTCGCCCTGAGCGAAGTAAGCCCCGCATTCGCGTGGCAAGGCGTTAGCAAGAAACAGTACCCACGTTGTAATTACTGTTTCTTGAGAGGTATCGAAGGGCTAAAACGGACTTTTGCAAGAGGCGCTTTTAAATGCCTGGACCCCCGCTAAAAACATGCGGGGGTGACGGATTGGGAGCATGCGGGGGTGACGGATTGGGAGCATGCGGGGGTGACGCGCTGAGCCGCTATATGGCAGGCATTCAATGCTCTGGATTATCGCCTGTGCGGGGGTGAGGATTAGAGGGGCTTTTGGGATACGCTCGAAAAGGTTGCCAAATGAAAGGGCGGCACGGTGCACAACACCTATGATGTGGTTATCGTCGGAGCGGGGATTGTCGGGCTGGCCACCGCCATGAAGCTCACCGAACACAGTCCGGGCCTGAAGGTGGCGGTTTTGGACAAGGAGTCTCAGGAGGCGCGTCACCAGACCGGGCACAATAGCGGGGTCATTCATTCCGGAATTTATTACCGTCCCGGTTCCTTAAAGGCGCGTACCTGCCTGTCGGGCGCCAGGCAACTGGTCCGATTCTGTCGGAAACACGACATTCCCTTTGAAGTTTGCGGCAAGGTCGTGGTTGCCACGGAAACCGAAGAACTTCCACGGCTCCAGGAGCTATTCCGGCGCGGCCAGGCCAATGGCGTCCCCGGATTGCGGCTGCTGACGCGCCGGGAACTGCAGGAGCTGGAGCCGCATGCCACCGGTCTACAGGCCTTGCATGTGCCGTCTACGGGGATTACCGACTATGCCCGCGTTGCACAGGGTTATGCACGGGTGTTCCAAAATCGCGGCGGACAGCTGCTGCTCAATCATAAGGTGCTCGACATCAGGCCGGCGGCAAATGAAATCCACCTGGAAACGAACCAGGGAATGCTTTCCGCTCGGGCGCTGGTGAACTGTGGCGGGCTTTATGCCGACCACCTGGCACGCTGTTCGGGAGTGCCACCGCACTGTCAGATTGTCCCCTTTCGCGGTGAATACTACCGGGTGAGGCCGGAGCGGCGGTATCTGGTGAATAACCTCATTTACCCGGTCCCTGATCCCCGACTGCCGTTTCTGGGAGTTCACTTTACCCGCATGATCGACGGCAACCTGGAGGCCGGTCCCAATGCGGTGCTCGCCTGGGCTCGGGAGGGCTATCGCAAGACCGACTTCTGTCGCAAAGAGTTTTTGGAAATAGTGAGATTTCGAGGCTTCCGGCGGTTGGCCAGACGATACTGGCGATCAGGACTCCAGGAGATGGCACGATCCTATTCCATGGACCGTTTTGCCCTGGCCCTGCGGAAACTGCTGCCGGAAATCGAAGCAAGAGATCTGGAACCAGGCGGGGCAGGAGTTCGCGCCCAGGCACTGGGTGCTGATGGCACCCTGCTGGATGATTTTGTCGTCGTGCGAGAACGAAATATGCTGCACGTGCTGAACGCCCCGTCCCCCGCGGCCACATCCGCTCTCGCCATAGCCGATCAGCTGCTCCACGCGGCCGCGCCCATGCTGGGAACATAGTCGTCATGCGTGTTCCCTTAGAGGTTGTCGAAAAACGCTGAATAAGTACCTTTATCGTCATTCCCGCGAAAGCGCATTGGCGTCAACTTAAGGATTTTTATTGTGATGCTAGGCGCTTACATGACTGATGAGGCGTCAGAACGTCATTCCCGCGAAGGCGGGAATCCAGATCTTTCGAAAACTGCCTGGACCCCCGCCTGCGCGGGGGTGACGATCAGAGAGACTTTTTGGATACGCTCTCAGATTCTCAGATTCTTGACCTGACGGCGAGTTTTGTTTAATGTGGCGCTTAACACGGGTGAAGCCGAAGTGTACGCAAGCAAAAGGAGGATTTGTATGACAGAGTGCGCACTGCCGGAAAACAATCCAGCGGACGCGGAGATCGGCCAAATTCTTCAGCAGGCAAAAACCATTGCGGTGGTTGGCATATCCCACAAGGAAGATCGGGACAGCCACAAGGTGGCAAAATACCTGCAGGAACACGGGTATAAAATCATACCGGTCAACCCGAAATATACAGAGGTTTTAGGCGAAAAGTGCTATCCTTCGCTGCAGGACGTCCCGGAACGAATCGACATTGCGGACATTTTCCGCAACCTCGGGGCCATTCCGGGGATCGTTGAAGAAGCCATAGCTGCCGGGGTGGGGACGGTCTGGATGCAACTCGGTCTGGCCCACAATGAAGCGGCTCGCAAAGCTGAGGCAGCCGGTCTGCGGGTGGTGATGAACAAATGCACCAAGATCGAACACTACCGGTTGTGTCAGGGTGTGCTGGAATAAAGGAAAGGTTGAGCTGACATGGAGTTTTTGGCCCCCGATGCTTTTTTCAACCTGGAAAGCGATCCGCATCAGGAGCTTTTCGATGGCTGCCGTTATGTTTGGGAGGTTTTCTCGCAACTGGGTCCTTATCTCAAGGCAAAGCTAAGAAGCAATGTCAGGGACGTCGCCTGCTTCAGACAGCCTTTGCCGCACACACTGGTGATCTGGAAGGACCGAGTCTGGCGGGAGGACATCGCGTTCCTGGGAGGTGATGTGACCAAAGGCACTTTCACCGTGCGCATCGCGGGGGAGGTGACCACTGCAGCCGTCGTCCTTTATGCCGGCAGCATCCTTTGGGACGAGGAGATCACGCTCGGACCCGGCTCGGTGGTGGAGCCCGGGGCGCTCATCAAAGGCCCGACGCTGATCGGCGCTCGCACCGAGGTTCGCCAGGGGGCCTACATCCGCGGCCAATGCATCGTTGGCGACGGCTGCATCGTGGGGCATACCACGGAAATGAAATCCAGTGTGATGCTGAATGGAGCAAAAGCCGGGCATTTTGCCTATGTTGGAGACAGCATCCTGGGCCACGAATCGAATCTTGGTGCGGGGACCAAGCTGGCAAATCTAAGAATGAAGGGCGACGAGGTGAAGATCCCCATCGGTGATGGACTCATCTCCACCGGGCTGCGCAAGTTCGGCGCCGTCGTGGGAGACAGAGGCGAATTGGGCTGTAACGTTGTGACCAACCCAGGGACCCTTTTGGGGAAGGACTGTTCGGTCTTCCCGACGATTTCTGTGCGACCGGGTTACTACGCTCCGGGGACTTTCATCCGTTCTGCGAACTGATCACCTCACTATTCATGTCATTTGGGAAGCAATGCAGAAGTTATGCAAGAATCCACCGGCTCCGACCGGCAAGCTCGATTCACTCACATAGCCAACCATTACCAGCAACACTACCAGAAACTCGAAGCTGCCGGCCACGCTCCCTATCACCTGACCCGCCTGGGCGCCTGGGCCACATCGATAGCATCCCATGTTTTTGCCTTTTTTGAACACATTGACCTGACGCGCTATCGCCTGTTTCTTGATTTGGGCAGCGGGGATGGAGTGGTTGCATGTATTGCGGGGCTTTTCACCCGGGCGGTAGGAATCGAGATTGATGCGGAGCTCTGCTCCACAGCGCAACAGGCAGTTCGCCATCTCGGCCTGGAGGATCAGGTGGCCATCATTTGCGGGGATTACCGAAGCCAGCGTATCCGGGGCGCGGACTGCCTATATATTTACCCGGACAAGCCGGTTCTGGAGGTGGAAACCTTGCTGGTAGGCTGGCCGGGGAGCCTGATTGTGGGCGGCCCGCACTTTCCTCTGGAGCGCTTCACTGCGACCCTGCAATTCCGGATCGCACGCGATCAAATGGTTCTCTACCGCAACAAGTGACCCTCTTCTGACCTCAACCCGTCCTGTTATCCGCCCGAATAGTGGAAGGCGGCTTTCTATTTTGTGGCAAAGCAGTGCATAAGGCTTGCAACAGCACTGTTTTTTGTCTTAAAGTGTATTAGATCTTTTCCCAATATAAGCACGTGCCAACTCAATCGACCGAAGGGGGTGAAATCCATGGCGGTGGCCCAAAAAATCAGCGTTTTTATGGAGAAATCCTCCTGGATCCGAAAGATGTTTGAGGAGGGAACGAAGCTCAAGAAGATCCATGGAGCGGAAAAGGTGTTTGACTTCAGCCTTGGAAATCCCAATGTGCCGCCGCCCGAGATCGTTAAGAGCCTGCTGCTGGGCCTGGTGCAAGAGTTGGCGCCGGGCATGCATGGCTACATGCACAATGCCGGGTTGCCGGAAGCCCGATCGGCGGTGGCCGGCCAGTTGAGCATTGAAAAAGGGGTTGCGTTGCAGCCGGATCACGTCGTCATGACCTGTGGAGCGGCCGGAGGCCTGAACATCATCCTGAAAACGCTCCTGAATCCGGGGGAAGAGGTGCTGGTGCCCGCGCCCTACTTCGTGGAGTACGGATTTTATGCAGATAACCACGGAGGGGTGCTGAAGGCAGTGCCCACGCACCCGGATTTCACGCTGAACATTGCTGCCATGGCGGCTGGAATCAGCTTGCGCACCAAAGTGTTGCTCATCAATTCGCCAAACAACCCCACCGGCCAGATCTACTCCAGCGCAGCGCTTTCCGAGCTGTCCCGGCTCCTGACGGAGAAGAGCCGGGAATTCGGCCAGACGATTTACCTGGTTTCCGATGAGCCCTACTCCAAGATTGTTTATGACGGCCACCAGGTGCCGAGCATTTTCAGCCACTATCCCAACAGCCTGATCGCCACTTCCTATTCGAAAGATCTTTCCATTCCCGGGGAACGGTTGGGGTTTGTGGCGGTGCACCCCGAAGCTGAAGATGTGGCCGCTCTGCTGGGTGGACTCACGCTGGCCAACCGCATTTTGGGCTTTGTTAACGCCCCCGCCCTGTTCCAGAGGGTGGTTGCGGGACTTCAGGGAGCGTGTGTCGATGTGGCTCATTACCGGCGGAAAAGAGACCTTCTGGTGAAGAGCTTGAGAGACGCCGGCTATGATCTGATCAATCCACCGGGGGCGTTTTACCTCTTCCCGAAAAGCCCCCTGGCTGATGACATTCGTTTCGTGCAGCTTTTGCAGGAAGAAAACATTCTGGTTGTTCCCGGCAGCGGTTTTGGGGGACCGGGTCATTTTCGCATCGCGTACTGTGTGGAGGACCCTACCATTGAGGGGTCTCTGCCAGGTTTCCGGCGCGCCATGGAGCGGGCGCTGAACATCAGGGAAAGTGAGCTGACACCATGAAGGAAAAAATCTTTTTGAAAAAGACTCCCAAGGCGCTTAAAGGTCCCTCTTCCCCATCGCCGTCTGCATCGAGCAAGGTCAGGACCATTTTTAAGTTTGCCATTATCGCTCTGGTGTGGATCGCCATCATCCCCATCTTGTGGCACCACAGAAATAAGGGACCCGAGCAAAAAGGGCCGGGCAGCAAGAACATCTTATTGAAAGAGGAAATCCCGAGAAGCGCACCATCTTCAGAGCTCGCGGAGACTGCGCCCCAAGGGACTGAAACCCTTCCCGCCGCTCTGCCTGCAGGAGCAAAAACCGGTTTGCCCCAGGATTCCCCGATGAAACAGGGCCTCCCAACATCGGGAGTTGAATCTCCCGCCGGAAAACCGGTGGCGGCCACCCCTGCCCCCCAGGAGAAACCTGCGATTTCCGGAGAACCTGGTAAACCAGGTGGGGTGCCAACCCCTGCAGCGAAACCTGGCGCTGGTGCGGTGCCCGGGCCGGGGACGGCAGGCATTGCCAAGGAACAGGCCGCGACGACACCTTCACCCGGTGGCCCGGCATCAGCTCCCGCCGGCCAGCCGGCGCCGAAGGCGGAAGCTATGAAGCAGGAAGGGAAGCCATCTGCAGTGAGCCCGGAGACGAGTCGCCCGGCTAAACCCGCGACGCCGGCGGACAAGGTCAGCCAGCAGGCGGCGTTGAAGACCGTGCCTCCGACGACCGCCGCCACTTCCAAAAACATCCCCGCAACCAGCCCTTCCGCGGCTCAGCCCGCTGCGCGGCCGGAAAAACCTGCAGAGTCAGGCCGTGAGATCAACTGGTCGTATATCGTACGGCTGGGTGCCTTTCCGGATGCTGCAAACGCTCAGGGTCTGCAGCGCAAGCTGCAGGAAAAAGGCTATCCGGTGGTGATGAAAACCTCCCAGAATCTGCAAAAAGGGAAGTCCTATGTTGTGGAGCTGAAACCTGTGCGGGAGGCTGAGCAGGCGAAGGCGCAAATGGATAAGCTGCAAAAGGAAGAAAATCTCCAACCGTTCCTTCTCAAAGTCTCGGAAACGCGGTGAGGGTTCAGGAGTCGCAGCCGGAATGTTGTTCTGAATGGTTCTGCCGATTCCGTTTGACGGCCTTGCGACACATCTCCCAGATGACGCAGTAGGTCCGGTGCCGACAATAGAGCTCCGGGTCGGTGCAGGCCGTACACTGCTCCAGACATTCCTGGCAATACCCGTATTCGAATTTGTTGCAGATCACGGCAGCGTCCCGATCAGAATGAAATCGGCATTTCATACGTTCGCCACCGCGCTCACCAATCCCATCATAGTTCTCCAGCCTGTTCGGAGCGTCTTTGCAGCCGTTCCCGAACCGTTGGAAACAGTTCCATTTGCGTGTGGGGCAGGAACAGCGCGGCCACAAACTCGTTCATGAAACCCGGATGCACCGAAAGTTCGAAATAGGTCATCTGCTTGGCGATGGCTTCGGCTTTCTGAAAGGCGTGGGAGGACAGGAGCGTCAGCCGGGCGCCTCCGAGAGAACTGTTGCCGATGAAACGAATGCGCTCCAGGGGTAGGTCGGGAAGCATGCCAATCACTATCGATTTCTCGATATTGAGATGGGCCCCGAAACCGCCGGCAACGTAGATTTGCTCCAGGTCATTGAAGCCCATCCCGAGATTGTCCAGAAGGGTTTTCATGGCGGCGAGAATGGCGCCTTTGCTTTTCATCAGGTTCCCGATGTCATCCTCGGTCACCACCACGGAGTCTCCGCTTTCCGTTTCAGTACCGGGGGCAATGACAAACTCCGGGACTTCCTCCACCACTTGCACCCGGGGATGATTGAAATTGATGAATTTCCCGTTTTGATCGATGATGTGTTCCATGAGAAGTTCCGCGATGGCATCGATCAGACCGGAGCCGCAAACCCCCGTGGCCCCGAACCCGCCTATGGTTTCATAGTGGACGCCGGCGCCGCGGATCCGCACCTTTTCGATGGCCCCCTTAGTGGCCCGCATCCCGCATTTGGTACCCCCGCCTTCGAAGGCCGGACCCGCTGACGCCGAGCAGCAGACCAGCCACTCGTTATTGCCGACCACAATTTCACCGTTGGTGCCAATGTCGATCAGGGCGCTGATCCGCGACTGGTCGCTGATCCCCGAGGCCAGGACTCCGGAGGTGATGTCGCCCCCCACATAGCTGCTGACGCAGGGGAGGCAGTGCAGCACGGCATTGGAGTGGGCGCGCAGGCCCAGATCGGCTGCCTTCACCGGCGGAAACCGGTTGGCCGTGGGGATGTAGGGTTCGACTCGGATGGCGCAGGGTTCCAGGCCCAGCAGCAGGTGGCTCATGGTGGTGTTCCCGGCGGCAACGAAGCAACTGATGTCGGAATGGGAGATGCCGGCGCCGGTAACCAGTGAATCCACCAGGGTATTGATGGTGGTGGTCACCGCATTTTTCAACGGGTCCAGGCCATCCAGCGAGCACGCGAAGATCATCCGCGAAATCACGTCTTCCCCATAGCGCGCCTGCTGATTCATGCTGCCCTCGACGCCCAGCACCTCGCCATTGCGCAGGTTGACCAACTGCGCCACAATGGTTGTGGTTCCGACATCGATAGCCACACCATAATTCCTGGCGCTGGTATCCCCGGGTTCGATGGCCCGGATGCAGGGACAATCAGGGTCTTTGAGATGCACCGTGGCGGTGGCCTGCCAGTTATTTTCGCGCAGCAGTTGCGCCAATCCCACCAGGCAGGAAAATTCCGTCGTCAGCCGGTTGCCGAGGATTTTCTTGTGTAACTCCCGGTAAATCCGGTCCAGGTCGGAGAGATTGTCGGTGATGGTTGCCGGAGGAAGATCCACATAGTACTTGCGGCAGAGCGGCTGATAGTAGGGGATTTCCCGGGCGCTGGGGAGCTCTGCACTGGACGACGGCCGTTCATAACGAACGACCTGATCGGTTGTCAGGATCTGTTCCTCACCCTGCCTGGATTCCGGTGGGATCCAAATTTCCACATCCTGATCCGTAATCTCCGTTTGGCACGCCAGCCGGAACCCGGCTTCCAATTCTTTCCTGTCCAAAAAACCGAGAATCTTGCTGGAACTGTTTGCCAGGCCGCGGACGATTTTCACGCGGCACTTGCCGCAAACCCCCTGACCGCCACAGAGACTGCTGATGCTCAGATCAGCTCGTGCGGCCACATCGATGAGCGCTTCCCCGGGATGGGCGTCAACGGTTCGGTTTTCCGGCTGAAAGGTCACCTTAATACGGCTCATTGCATCTCCTTAAGCATCCACTGCTCGCCAGAACGCCTGAGTTGTGATAGAGTCTTTCCCGGAACGCAGAATACCTTTCAACCCCGGATCGATTCATTTTCATGCAGACGAGAATCGCCTTTTACATCACTGCACACGGCTTCGGACATGCCGTGCGATCGCTTGCCGTCATCCAGGAATTGAGGGAAATACAACCCGGCCTTGAAATGATTATCGTTTCGGACATTCCCGACATTCTTATACAACAAAATTCAACGAAGGCAATATTCCTCCGCAGACGTCGCCTGGATGTCGGCCTGGTGCAGCTGGACAGCCTGCGCTTCGACCTCGCCGCCACCAAACGGCAATTGCTTGAACTCTACCGCAACCGGGAAGCTCTGGTGAGCGAGGAGGCCAATTTTTTGCGCAGTCACAAGGTCAGCGCGGTCTTCTGCGATATTCCATTTCTGCCTTTCGTGGCGGCATCTCGCGTCGGTCTGCCGGCTATCGGCATGGGCAACTTCACCTGGGATTGGATTTATCGTGAGGAAGCTTTCGCTGATCCCGACTGGCAGCTCATTGTGTCCTGGATTCGAGAAAGCTACCGCCACTGTGGACTCTTTCTGCAGTTGCCGATGCATGGCGACTGCTCCGTCATCCCCCGAATCATGGACGTGCCCATGGTGGCGCGTCATGCCCGGCACACCCCGCACCAGGTGAGAACATTTCTCGGGGTCGAACCGGGGCAGAAGATCACGCTGATTTCTTTCACTGACCTGACGCTGGAACCTGCCGCACAGGACCGTCTGGAGACTATTCGAGACAGCCTGTTCCTTTACCGGAGGCCGCTCCAGTTCAGTATTGCCAACGGGCGCTGCGTGGAGGACGAAGCGTTGAGCTACGCAGACCTTGTGGGTGCGGCCGACGAGGTGATCACCAAACCCGGCTATGGCATTGTGGCGGACTGTCTGGTCCATGGCACACCGATGATTTATAGTGATCGGGGTCCCTTCCCCGAGGTTCCGATTTTGGTAGAAGCCATGGCCGCTCATCTGCCGGTGGTTTTTCTGCCCTCAGAGGAACTTTACGCCGGGAATTGGGAACCCGCCATTCGGCAGCTCCGGGAACAACCCCGGTCCCAGCCGCAAATCCGGGGAGACGGCGCCAGGGTATGCGCCGAACGCATACTGGCGCACCTCGGATAACACCAAAGCCCGGGGTGCGAGCAAAGAGGAAATGATGATCAGATGGTTACTGGGCCTGGTTTGCTGGCTTTTCATGGTGGGCACTTGCCTGGCCGAACCCTGGACTTTCGTTGCCATTGCCGACAACCGTTCGGTTTTTCCAGCCTATCGCAATGTGCTGCAAGAAATCAGGGACATGACGGCGAATCCGGCCCCCCGCTTCCCTGCCGTTGATTTTGTCCTGGCCTGTGGGGACATGGATCCGGTCGCTCAAAACCAAGAGATCTACAATGAAGTGCTGGGAAGCAACGGACCGGCGTTTTTCCCGGCCAGAGGCAATCATGAGGACCGAGCCGATTTGCAGTTCATTCTGCAACGGATCCTGCCGACTCATAAAAATGTTTTGCGCCTTCGAGATGATAGTAGCGTCACCTACTACGTGGATTGGAAAAACATCCGTTTGATCGTCCTGGACCAATATGCGTCCGGCGAAAATCAACTGAAAACGCCGGCTGTTCTCAACTGGATCAGGGAGTCCATTACGGCGGCGCCGTATGTGGATCATGTTTTTCTTGCGCTCCATGATCCCTACCTGCTCGGCGTGTCATCCAGGGGGCATCCCTTCTGGAAGCTTCTGCTGGAGTACAGCCCCAGGGTGCGCGCCGTGTTTGCCGGCCACACCCATAGCTATTCGCGGAGTGTCGTTGGAGACGAACGGGGCGGCATTGCTTATGTGAATGTGGGCAATGCCGGCAAAGACAATCATGGCGATCACCGGCAAACGATCGTGGAAGTCATGATCGATGACGGCAAGGTCTCCTTCCGGGTCGTTCAGACTCCTGACGGGAAAGCGGATTTCAGGGTCTCAGAGCAGTGGTCAGTGCAGTGAAATGGAGCCTACTGGTTTGCAGCAAATGGATTCCATTCATTATCCCGTCGGTGATTCGCTGGACCTGCACACCTTTGATCCAAATGAGGCAAAGGACCTGCTTCATGACTATCTCGAAGCTGCCCGGCATGAGGGGTTGCAGGAAGTGCTGATCATTCACGGCAAGGGCCGGGGCATATTGCGAAACCGCGTGCACCAGGTCCTGCAGACGCATGCCGGGGTTGTCTCGTTCAGCAATGCGGAACCGGGAAGTGGTGGGTGGGGAGCCACCGCGGTGCGATTGATTCCCGCCGATGCCGCGGGGGACGGGCCGAAATCCGCGAAACCCACAGAACCCTCAGAGCCCACAGAGCCCACAGAGCCCAGAGAACCCTCAGAGCCCACAGAACCTGCTGAACCCGTGGAACCCGTGGAACCTGCTGAGCCCACGGAACCTGCTGAACCTGGGGAGCCAGAGGATTCCGGGGAGGCTGGGGAACCGGGGGAGCTCGAGGAGCCCAGGGAAGCCAGGGAAGACTGGGAAGCTGGGCTGGGCCCGGCCGGGTCCAGCGGCGGTAAACCGGTAGATGCGCC
>Ga0209254_10006107_pt1 | contig 11096 bp, 10 predicted proteins | sample FrelakmetDIP11DI_FD_187148 | JGI IMG/M metagenome (GOLD analysis project Ga0209254, IMG submission 187148) | Freshwater lake sediment microbial communities from the University of Notre Dame, USA, for methane emissions studies - DIP11 DI (SPAdes)... | ecosystem: Environmental > Aquatic >... | reverse complement strand
GTGATGGTTTCAAGGTGGCCATGCGTGACCTTGACATACGAGGGGCGGGTAATCTATTAGGTGCCGAACAAACAGGCTTTATCACTGATTTGGGTTTTGATACCTATCATAAGATTCTTGATGATGCTATTCAGGAGTTGAAGGAAACAGAATTCAAAGAGTTATTTGCTGAAGAGTTATCCAAAAAAGCGAAACTGGTTGTGCCTGACTGCGTGATTGAAACGGACCTGGAGATATTAATTCCCGACACTTATATTAATAATACCAGCGAGCGCCTTCAGCTCTATTCAACACTGGATAGCATTAAAGATGAAATTTCACTTATCAAATTTCGTGAGTCAATTAAAGATCGGTTTGGTTCATTACCCGATCCGGTTGAGCAACTAATAAACTCCGTTCGTTTACGTTGGGTTGGTGAGTCGTTGGGCTTTGAAAAGATTAGTTTAAAGAACGATAAACTACGAGGGTATTTTGTTGTTGGCAATGAAGCTTATTTCAAATCTGAAGTGTTTGGAAAAGTATTGTCATTTGTTCAAGGTCACTCAAAGCGGTGTCGATTGAAAGAAACCGGAAACAAACTACTGTTAACCGTTGAATCTATCCTTAGTGTTGAAAGTGCCATTGAAATATTGGGGCCGCTCTCTTCTTACAAATCTAATTCCCCCAGTGAAACACTTTCTGCATAGGGCAACAGATTTTTCTGATCATTAAAAGCATGGATGAAAAGAACTCGTTTAAGCAAGGGGGAGTAAAATACTTCTATAAAGTATTTACCCGAATGATAGAGATAAACTTTTTTCGCTTCATCACTCCTGGAAGTAATATAGGTGGTATTTGAGGTAATGAGATCACACTTCTTTTCAAAGGAGGCAATTTTAAAATCATCTATTGATATCATAACAAATTTTGTTGTGAGCTCTATAGGAGAAAAATATGCCATACTTAATAAACCTTTGTTTTTGATGAATTTGGGGATTAATGAAGCCCGTTGGACTGTAATTTTATCCCAAAATGAAAATATACTTTTTCCAAATCAGGATCGTTTTTGTGATGATCGATGGTTCCTTTATTGAATAAAGGATTGATCAAAAATTCAGCACTCTTTGGAAAACATTGATTTATCTATTTATATTAGCGGTTACTTTGATTTATAACCAAATGCAAATGAAGTATTTTAAGTCACTCCTGTTTTTAGTTGGATTGTCCGCTATCATAAGCTCTTGCTCCTTGTTTGGAGGGCGTGGAGGAAAACCAACCGCTCAAAATCCTGGGCAAATGAGCACAGCTACTGGTCTTGCCTACACACAGGACAAAGCCGAGGGGTTTGAGGTTAATCCTTATGAATCTCAGCCACCTGCACCTAATATGGTGTTCATTGAAGGGGGTCGAACAGTATTAGGTTCTTTTGAAGAGGATGTGATGTCATATCGCGACAACGTAGAAAGAACAGTTTCTGTAGCTTCTTTCTATATGGACGAAACCGAAATTGCTAACATTCACTGGCTTGAATATTTGTATTATTTAACTGCAGATTCAACCCCAAATGATGGTGGTCGCGCCTACAGAGCTGCTCTACCTGATACATTGGTTTGGAGATCAAACCTTGCATTTAATGATCCTTATGTTGATCATTATTTACGCTACCCAGGTTTTCGTTATTTTCCGGTAGTGGGGGTAAAATGGGCACAAGCTAACTCCTTTGCTGTTTGGAGAACTGCAAAAGTAAATGCTGATCTGGCAGAAAAAGCTGGCGTTGCTGCTCCTGAGGCGGGTGCCGGACGTATTCCTTTGGAATCTGGCGTTGTGATTCCTGCTTATCGTTTACCAACAGAAGCGGAATGGGAATATGCTGCACAAGCTTTGATTGGAACTCAGTGGCTTGATGAATTGCAAACCCACCAGCGCCTCTATCCTTGGGATGGTCACGCATTGCGTAATCCTTATGGTAAGCAAATGGGATCTTTCCTGGCTAACTTTAAAAGAGGTCGTGGTGACTATGCCGGTATTGCAGGACGATTGAACGATGGTGCTTTGATTACCTCATACATCTATGAATATCCTCCAAATGATTATGGTTTATATAATATGGCCGGTAACGTGAGCGAGTGGGTTATGGACGTTTATCGCCCACTATCTCATCAGGATTTTGACGATCTGAATCCTATTCGCAGAGATGATTTTATTGACAGCCATAGTGAATACAGAAACCGTTATACAAGAAGCGAGAAGGATTCAACAATCACCTTACCCAATGGCACAACCAAGAACATCAAGAGTTATGAATATACGAAGAACCCTACGGGCTTCATGTCTTTGATCTCTGATAAAGTTCGCGTTTATAAAGGAGGATCATGGAAAGATGTTGCATACTGGATGTCACCCGGTACACGTAGATTTCTGGATCAGGATTCTGCAACAGCAACTATTGGTTTCCGTTGCGCAATGATTCGAGCCGGTTCTAACTACTAAAGAAAATTTTAATCAAATTAAGAAGCCCTCCAAACAGAGGGCTTTTTTATTGTGCCTCCGCCAGGCAAGCAATGCTTAATTCTGAGCATCCCTGATTCAAAAGTTGATGACCGCATGCTTCCAGTGTTGCCCCTGTCGTGATCACATCATCGATTAACAATATTCTCTTGTTGGCTATTTTCTCCGGATGCTTAATCATAAAAACATCTTTTACGTTTTCCCATCGCTCTATTTTAGTTTTTCTCGTTTGGGTTGTCGTCTTGATTTTTCGTTCGGCTATCCGTTCATCCCAAGGTATTTGCATAGAGCTACTCAGCCCCTCTGCAAATTTTGCGCTTTGGTTATATCCTCTTCTGCGCCTACGAGTAGAATGCAAAGGAATAGGAATGATCAAGTCAAATTCCTTACCATAGCCCGAGTCGACTAACTCTTTGCCATAAATTTTTCCAAGCCGTACTCCAACTTCAGGATGATTATTGTATTTCAATTGATGAAGTAAATGCTGAACGACTCCCGTTTTTCTGAATCTTAAAAACGCCATGGCATGGGCTAGGGGTAAGCGGCCGCTAAGTCTGGTTTTTATCGGATTGTCGATCCGCTCATGATATTTTGTTTTGGGCAGTTCAAGAATACAACGTGTGCATAATATCTCTTCCCCTTTATAAAGAGTATTGGAACAACCCAGGCAATGATTCGGGAAAAAGAGGGTTACAAAATCACCCCAAAGATGAAGTGCCGACTTTATCAAATTTGATTTAACGTGAATTGAGTTCATCTTTGAAGTCTAAAATAGAAAAACCATGGGTCTGGTTGAGCAATTTAATGAATACCGCAGCAAAATGAATGAAAAGATTCTGGCTGGGGATAATCTTATTATCAAACGAATATTCAATTTGGACACCAATGCTTATCAGGAGGGAGCGCTGGACGTAAAATCCAAGGAACTCATTGGATTAACCTGCTCTTTGGTGCTTCGCTGTGATGATTGTGTTAAATATCATCTTGGAAAATGTAAAGAAATCGGCTTAACCACAGCCGAAGTCCAAGAGGCCATGGGCGTGGCAACGTTGGTGGGTGGAACCATTGTAGTTCCTCACTTGCGCAGAGCCTTCGAATACTGGGAAGAATTGACCAAAAGTTGATATGATAAAACGCGACTTAGATCTTGAACGGCAGTGGCATCGTATGCTGGTAGAACTAGAGCGTGTATTGGAGAAAAAACCCAAGGACCTCAACGGGGTTCTTTTTATCATCGGAATGCAAGAACTTGGCAAGGGAGCAAAGCTCTTTTCAAAAGAAGAAAAACAGGACCTCATGCATATTGCTATCTGTAAAGTATTAAGTCTGGCTGGCTACTACGAACTCGAAGGTCTGGACTCAGAAGGTTGGCCACATTGGAAACTAATCAAAAAACTTCCTCATTTTGATTTGCTGGAACAAGAGAAGCTACTGAAAATGCACGTGCTGGAATATTTCGAGAAAGAGTACAACTGGAGCTTCGCATTGCATGGCCCTGAACTTTGATATGAGAGTTCTATATTTCTATCTTAGTAGGATTAAAAAACTATCTTTAAGATAAGTTCGTTTTAGTATACATGGGTGAGGGGATCAATCGCATCAGTGAAAAGATAAACTCTTTTAAGAAGAGGTATTACCTCAATCTTCTTATTCGCGGAAGCATTTTTACACTTTCTGCCATTCTGGTATACTTCATCATTGCTTCTTTGCTGGAATATAATCTCTGGCTCGGGCGAAGCGCACGTTTTCTAATTTTCGCTTCTTTTTTTGCAATGGTTGCTTGGTGCATATATCATTTTTTAAAAGAGCCTATTGCCTGGTGGATCTATCATAAAGGTTTAGGAGAAGAAGAAAGTGCCAAGTTGATTGGTCGATTCTTTCCTTCTGTAGGCGACAAATTATTAAACGTAATTCAGTTGGCTTCTTCACAGGAAAAGAGCGCCTTGTTGGATGCGGGCATTTCACAAAAATCCATTTCATTTAAAGATGTCTCTTTCGAAACAGCCATCGATTTGAAAGAGAATAAGCGCTACCTGAAATATTTTGTCGTTCCCTTTTTCCTTATTCTTATATTATGGATTGTAAACCAGGGAATATTCACACAAAGCACCACACGGATTGTGAAATTCAACCAAGAGTTTACTCCGGAAGCGCCATTCCGTTTCATCGTACAAAATCAAAACCTTCAGGCATTTTTTAATGAAGACTTTACACTTGCTCTAAGGCTCGAGGGCGAGGCTATTCCCGTTGCATCTTATATTATATCAGGAGAGCAGCGATGGAAGATGGAGAACACCGGGGTAGGAATATTTTCATACACGTTCGAAAAAATGCAAAACGAAGTCGTAATTCAAATTGAAGCATCTGGCTTTTTATCTGACGTTTACAACATTCAACTTATCAATCGGCCGGAGCTTACCCAACTCAAAGCAACACTTGATTATCCTGCTTATCTGAATCGTAAGCCTGAACAATTAAATAATGCTGGAAATCTTGAAATTCCTGAAGGCACAAAGGTAACATGGCAAATAGGTGCCTCCAGCACTTCAAAAGCCACAATTCTATTTTCGTCTGATCAAAGCCAGAATGAAATGCAATTAATTGATAATGAGATATTTAAATTTGGTAAACACTTTGATAATCCTGAACAATATTCGATTGTCCTGGAAAACGATCGTAGCAAGAATAAAGATCAGATCAACTATTCCATTGCTGTTATTAAAGATCAGTTTCCACAAATCGTTGTGGAAAATCTTAGAGACACCATCCTTTTTAACAACATCTATTTGGGTGGAACAATCACGGATGATTATGGGCTCACTGCTTTGAAGTTGAATTTTCAAATCATAAAAGGAAACAAGGAGTTACCGCTCTCTTATATCACTATACCTATTGCGCAAAGTCAATCGCAGCAAAATTTTTATTATCAATGGACTCTCGACTCCCTAACGCTGGAACCTGGCGATAAGCTTAGTTATTATTTTCAGGTGTGGGATAACGATGGTGTGAATGGAAGGAAGTCAACACGCTCAGCAAATTATACATTCAGCCTTCCTGGCAAAGAAGAGTTAAAAGATCAAATCAGCAAGTCTGAACAATCTGCTCAAAACAAAATTGATCAAAGTCTTCAGAAGGCAAAAGATTTGAAACAATCTCTTGAAGAAGCTCAGCAAAAATTACGGGGAAAGCAAACCCTGGACTGGCAGGATAAAAAGATGCTTGAAGACTTGATCAAACAAAGAGAAAAATTGGACCAGGCTATTGATGCATTGCAAAAAGAGAATGAATTACTTCAAAAGAAAAAAGATAGTTTCTCCGAGGAGAGTGAACGCATCAAAGAGAAGTCAGAACAGATTCAAAAATTAATGAATGAACTGCTCGATGATGAAACCAAAAAGATGTTTCAAGAACTTGAGAAGCTTCTTAAAGAAAATTCAGATGCAAACCAGATCCAAAAAATGTTGGATAAAATGGACCGTAAAGAAATTAATCTTGAGAAAGAACTGGAGAGAACGCTGGAATTATTCAAGCAACTTCAATACGAATACAAAGCTGAGCAAGCTCTTGATGAATTAAAGGCTCAGATTGAAAAACAGGAAGAGTTGCTTTCCAAAACGCAAGAACTCACTACTGACGATAAAAAGAATAACGCTGGAGAAGACCGTGAAAAAACTGAGTCACAGAAATTAGCCGAAAAGCAGGAGGAACTTCAGAAACAATTCGAAGAGTTTGAGAAATCTCTTGATCAACTGGATGAACTAGGCCAAGAATTAAACAAACCCGAATCCTCGCCTAATGATGAAGAGAAACAAGAAGTGAAAGATGCGCAAGAGAACAGCAAGCAGGAGCTTCAAAAGAATAATCCGAAAAAATCCAAAGGGCAGCAGGAGAAATCCATCAGTAAAATGAAGGAAATGGAAAAGGAAATGGAGGGCATGCAAAGCTCCATGGAGATGGAAATGGACATGCAAAACCTGGAGAGCTTACGCCAGATTATCCATGGCTTGATCAAATTATCCTTCGATGAAGAGTCTTTAATGAAAGAATTTGGTTGGGTGCAGCAGACTGATCCGAAATATATCTTCCTGTCACAGAACCAATTAAAGCTCAAAGATGATGCTAAAATATTGGAAGACAGCTTGTTAGCTCTTGCTAAAAAGGATGCATTCATGGGCTCGATTGTTACCAAAGAGGTTGGTGAGTTAAATAGTCATATTGATAAATCAGTGGAGAACATCAAGGAACGAAGGAAAGCGAACGCCAGCAGCGAAATGCAGTTTTCTATGACAAGTATCAACAATCTGGCACTAATGCTCAACGACCATTATAATATGATGATGGATATGATGGCGAATGCTCAGCCCGGTGGAAAGAAAAAGAAAGGGCAACAGCCAAGCTTAGGCAAGATGCAGCAAATGCTTAATCAACAAATGGAACAGATTAAGAATAGTGGAAAGACAGGTCGTCAACTTTCCGAAGAGATGGCAAAGATGGCTGCTGAACAAGAGCGCATCAGAAGATCACTACAGGAAATGCAGGAGAAGTTAAAGGAAAATGGTGGACAGATGCCCGGAGGGGATTTACCTGGAAAAATGGAACAAACTGAGTTTGATTTGGTAAATAAGCAGATAACTGATCAAACCATTAAAAGGCAGAAAGAGATACTAACACGTTTATTGGATGCTGAGAAATCAATGAGGGAACAAGATTTAGACGAGGAGAGGAAAGGAGAAACGGCAAAGGATTACGGTAAGGAAATACCTCGTGAGTTTGAAGAATACCTAAAACTAAAGGAAAAAGAGATAGAATTGCTGAAGACCGTGCCTCCAAAGCTTTTCCCATATTATAAGAAGGAAGTTAACGAGTACTTTAAGAGAATAGGAACCAAGGAATAAACCATCATCACGTAAAGCATGAAGAACATCCGTATTGAAATACCTTCCTTATCTGAAAACATCAGGATGATTGAAAGCTTCATTGACAATGCCAAAGAGAAATTTCACTTGAATGAAGACATTTATGGTAATATCATGATTGCCGTTACAGAGGCTGTCAACAATGCAATACGCCACGGCAATAAAGGAGACTCTGCTAAAAATGTATCGCTAACTCTTTCACTCGAAGAAGGTATGATTAAGTTTCGAATAGAAGATGAAGGTCCCGGTTTCAATTATCATGATTTGCCTGATCCTACGGCCCCCGAGAATATTGAAAAACCGGGTGGCCGGGGCATTTTCCTTATGAAGCATTTGGCTGACGAGGTTGATTTCTCTCAGCGCGGAAAAGTGGTTGAGCTTAGCTTTTATATCAATACCTAATGTCACCCGTGCACTTCTTCTATAATGAAGTACAATTCAAGCTTAACAACCCTCGCAAAGTTACGAACTGGATAAAAAGAGTAGTGGAAATAGAGGGGTCCAGTATTAAAGAAATCAATTATGTGTTTTGTTCAGATTCATACTTGCTAACCCTCAACCGGAGTTTTCTAAGTCACAATACCCTAACAGATATCTTAACCTTTGATAATTCAAATGACGTTTCCGTTTTAGAGGGCGAGATCTATATCAGTATTGAGCGCGTTATAGAAAATGCAGAAAAATATGATGTTGCTTTTGAGGATGAGTTAGGCAGGGTAATGATTCATGGTGTATTGCACCTATTGGGCTACAAGGATAAAAAAATCGTTGAAAAAGCCCTCATGCGCAAAAAAGAAGAAGCTTGTCTATCTTTGCGCAAATAGTTTCACGTGGAACAATTTCTCTTGGGTCTGAAGAATTTTAGTTTGATGTTTCACGTGGAACAAACAGGAATATAATGTTTCCAGAATACGATGTAATTGTAGTGGGCGGTGGGCATGCCGGTTGCGAAGCCGCAGCAGCGGCTGCAAACCTAGGGTCTAAGGTTCTCTTGGTAACCATGAACATGAATACTATTGCCCAAATGTCTTGCAATCCCGCAATGGGCGGAGTCGCTAAAGGACAAATTGTGCGAGAGATTGATGCTCTTGGGGGGTATTCAGGAATTGTTTCAGACAAATCAATGCTCCAATTTAGGATGCTTAATCTATCAAAGGGTCCTGCGATGTGGAGTCCTCGTACACAAAATGATCGTATGCGATTTGCTGAAGAATGGAGACTGGCACTTGAAAACACCAAAAATGTAGATTTTTGGCAAGAAATGGCCACAAACCTATTAATTAAGAATAAAAGAGTTGTTGGCATTAAAACAGCCCTTGGTTTGGAAATAAAAGGAAGGGCAGTGGTTCTAACTAATGGAACTTTTCTTAACGGAAAAATTCACATTGGTGAAAAACACTTCGGAGGTGGCAGGGCTGCAGAAAAGAACGCAACTGGATTGACTGAACAGTTAGTTGAAATCGGATTTGAATCAGGTCGTATGAAAACCGGAACTCCACCAAGAATAGACGGTCGTACTCTAAACTACACCGTAATGGAAGAGCAAAAGGGAGATGAAAATCCTGGCAAGTTTTCATTTACAAATACTGAGTCATTAAAAAAACAACTCAGTTGCTGGATTACTTATACAAATGAGTCTGTTCATAAAGAGTTAGAAAAAGGCTTTGACAGATCACCAATGTTTCAAGGCCGAATCAAAGGACTTGGTCCAAGATACTGTCCTTCAATTGAGGATAAAATAAATCGGTTTGCCGAACGTGAAAGGCATCAAATATTTGTTGAACCTGAAGGCTGGAATACAATTGAGATATATGTGAATGGATTCTCAACTTCGTTACCAGAAGATGTTCAATATAAGGCACTCACTAAAATACCCGGTTTTGAAAATGCTAAGATGTTCAGGCCTGGCTATGCAATTGAGTATGACTACTTTCCACCAACTCAACTAAGGATGAGTTTAGAAACACAACTAATTGATAATCTGTTCTTTGCGGGTCAAATTAATGGAACAACCGGTTATGAAGAAGCAGCCTGTCAAGGATTAATAGCTGGAATCAATGCACATAATAAGGTGCACGATCATGAGCCGTTTATATTAAAAAGATCAGAAGCATACATAGGTGTGCTCATAGATGACCTTGTTAACAAAGGGACTCAAGAACCCTATCGTATGTTCACATCAAGGGCTGAATACAGAATCTTACTCAGACAAGACAATGCCGATTTACGACTTACAGAAAAAGGACATCATTTAGGCTTAGCAAGTGATGAACGATTAGAAATAGTTAAAGGTAAAAAAGATGCGATCGCATCCTTATCGAAAGAGTTAAGCGAAATGCGAGCCGTCCCAATCATTGTTAATGAAGCCCTTGCATTATTAGAAAGTGCAGCCATTACTGAAAAAGTTCCTGTAGTAAACCTTCTCAGGCGACCACACATTGGAATGGCAGAATTGAAACAACTCGACAAAGAAATTGAAGTTCGACTTAATAAATACTCAGAAGAAATTCAGCAACAAGTAGAGGTCTCACTCAAATATGAAACCTACATTGATCGAGAACAAAAACTAGCAGAGAAAATCGAAAGCCTTGAGTCTTATACGATAAAATCAGACTTCGATTATGACCGGGTAAAGGCGTTGTCCAGTGAAGCAAGGGAAAAACTTAAGCGCATACGACCGGAGACCATCGGCCAAATGTCACGCATTAGTGGAGTATCACCAGCAGACGTTTCTATCCTAACTGTATATCTTGGCAAATAATGGATACAGAAATTATTACAACCTGTCCAGTATGCAACCATAGTAATTTTATTTTATGCTATTCGGTAAAAGATCACTCGATTACAGGAGAAACATTTGAATTAATAAAGTGTACACAATGCAACCTAATAATAACAAGTCCTCGTCCCAACAAGGAATCCATTGGAAAATATTACGCATCCGAGAACTATATATCCCATTCCGTTAAATCCAAATCACTATTTGATAAGATATATTTGACAGCAAGAAATATTACACTGAATTGGAAATATCAACTTATTAATAAATACTTTCCCAGTCCAGCCAGCGTCCTGGATTATGGTTGTGGCACAGGCCATTTTCTCAACCATATGTACAATTTAGGTTGGAATGTAATCGGTATTGAACCAACCCAAACAGCCAGACTAAAAGCAAATCAGTTGCTTGGTAATAAGGTTGCTGAAGACATTGAAACAGTCAATGCCTCATCAGTAAACCTAATTACGCTCTGGCATGTACTTGAACATGTTCATCATCTAAATTACACAATACAAAAACTCAAAAGTCTGCTTAAACCAAATGGAATAATTATAATCGCGGTACCCAATTGCAAATCACACGATTGCCAATATTATAGAGAACAATGGGCAGGCTATGATGTACCCAGACACCTCTGGCATTTTACCCAAGAAACAATGACTCAACTCCTAAAGAAAAATGGTCTAAAAGTTGTTGAAACGAAACCAATGAAATTAGACAGCTTCTATGTGTCGTTGTTAAGCGAAAGCTATAAGAATCCTAATCAACCAAAACTCGTTACGGGTTTAAAGGCTTTCACCGAGGGCTTACTCTCAAATTTCAAAGCAAAAAAAAATACGGAATACTCAAGTCTGATTTATATTGCTAAACCCGAATGAAGTATAACTTCACATCAATGCTTTTCCTTATCCTTG
>Ga0209254_10006106_pt1 | contig 11097 bp, 15 predicted proteins | sample FrelakmetDIP11DI_FD_187148 | JGI IMG/M metagenome (GOLD analysis project Ga0209254, IMG submission 187148) | Freshwater lake sediment microbial communities from the University of Notre Dame, USA, for methane emissions studies - DIP11 DI (SPAdes)... | ecosystem: Environmental > Aquatic >... | reverse complement strand
GCGACAACGACATCAATGCCACGGGTGGCGATCTCGATGACCGTCCCGGGGAAGCCGGCATCGGCCACGACGAGGTTGCTCCCCCCGCCGAGGAGCAGGACCGGCGTGCCGACGGCGTCCGCCGCCAGCACCGAGGCGACCAGGTCGTCCTCGGTCAGGGCGACCGTCCAGGCGGCCGCCGGACCGCCGACGCGCAGGGTCGTGCGCTCGGCAAGGCTCGAGGTCGTCGGCACGTGCGTCACCCTAGGCGACCAGCCGGTCAGGGCAGGCGGACGAGCGCCTGGGCCCTGCCCAGCACGGTGACCGCATCACAACGCGCGGTCAGCGTCACCTGGACGATGCCGTCCTCGTCCTTGCGCGACACCGTGCCGGTGACCTCGATGGTGGCGCCGGCCTCGTCATCGGGGACGACCACGGGCCGGGTGAACCGCACGCCGTAGTCGACGAGGGCTCCGGGGTCGCCGACCCAGTCGGTCACCACGCGACCGGCCAGCGCCATGGTGAGCATGCCGTGCGCGATGACGTTCGGCAGCCCGACGGCGGTGGCGATGCGCTCGTTCCAGTGGATGACGTTGAAGTCACCGGAGGCCCCGGCGTAGCGGACGAGGGCGGAGCGGTCGAGGGTGAACGTCTGGGCGGGCAGTTCCGTCCCCACCTCGACGTCGCGCCAGCTCACGGAGGCGGTCACGGCTGGTCGTCCTCCGGTCCGCGAGAGATGATCAGCGACCGAGTCGTGACGACGTGCTCGCCGGACAGGGTCTCGATCTCCCCGCGTGTGGTGATCATGTCGTTGCCGGCCATGGTGCGAATCGCCTCGATGGTGGTCGTGACGACCAGTTCGTCGCCGGCGACGATCGGGCGCGAGTAGGCGAACCCCTGCTCGCCGTGGACGACCCGGGAGTAGTCGAGGCCCAGCTCGGGGTCGCGCACCACGTCGGCGCTGGCGGTCAGCGACAAGATGACGGGGAACGTCGGCGGGGCGACGAGGTCTGCGTAGCCGAGTGCCCGGGCCGCCTGGACGTCGTGGAACACCGGGTTCGTGTCGCCGATCGCCGAGGCGAACTCGCGGATCTTCTCGCGGCCGACGAGGTACGACGATCCGGCCGGGTAGGTACGCCCGACGAAGTCGGGGTTCAGCGCCATGCGCGGCCGCAGCGGTCCGGCTCGGACGAGCTAGCGGGTTTCCTTGTGGTTCGTGTGCTTGCCGCAGTTGGGGCAGAACTTCTTCGCCTCGAGCCGGTCGGGATCGTTGCGGCGATTCTTCTTGGTGATGTAGTTGCGGTGCTTGCAGTCCTCGCACGCCATGGTGATCTTGGGACGGATGTCGGTTGCCTTGGCCACTGGCCTCTGCCTTTCGTGTGGTCTCGGCAAGCGGGCCTGCCAAGCGCTGTTGTGATGCATGGGTACTGCGGTCGTGCTAGGGGACGTGCGTTCGAACGAGTAGCGGAGGCCGGACTTGAACCGGCGACACAGCGATTATGAGCCGCTTGCTCTACCAACTGAGCTACCCCGCCTCAATGGGACAAGTCTCGTCCCATCGAGCCCCTTCCGGGAATCGGACCCGGTACCTCGCCCTTACCAAGGGAGCGCTCTGCCAATGAGCTAAAGGGGCGGAAAGCCACGCAAGCGTACACAGCCGCCCAGCCGCCCGGGAAATCGAGGCCCGGCGGGCGCCCCCGCCGCCGACCGGGTTGACTAGGGCCATGCCCGACTCCCCACGGTGGACCGCTCGCGACATGCCCGACCTGACCGGCCGGACCGCCGTGGTCACCGGGGCGAACTCCGGGATCGGCTTCCACACCGCCCGGGAGCTGGCCGCCCATGGGGCCGACGTCACCCTCGCCGTCCGCGACGCCGGCAGGGGCACGACCGCCCGGGATCGGATCCTCGCCGAGGTCCCCTCGGCCACGGTGAGCATCGGCAGCCTCGATCTCGCCGACCTGGCCTCGGTACGTGCCTTCGCCGCCGCCTGGTCCGCGGACCATCCTGAGGGCCTCGACCTCCTCATCAACAACGCCGGCGTCATGGCCATCCCCCGCCGCACGACCGTCGACGGCTTCGAGATGCAGTTCGGCACCAACCACCTCGGGCACTTCGCCCTCACCGGGCTCCTCCTGCCGGCCCTGGTCGCCCGTCCCCGCTCGAGGGTCGTCACCGTTTCGTCGGGCGCCCACCGCTTCGGCCGGATGGACTTCGACGACCTCATGGGCCAGCGCCACTACCTGCGCTGGCGCGCCTACGGCCAGAGCAAGCTGTCGAACCTGCTCTTCACGTCGGAGCTGCAGCGCCGGCTCGACGTCAACGCGATCCCGACGCTGGCCCTGGCCGCCCACCCCGGCTACGCCGACACGAACCTGCAGAGGGTCGGGCCTGCGATGGACGGCCGCTCGTGGATGGCGAAGGTGATCGGCTCTGCCAACGCCGTCTTCTCGCAGAGTGCCGAGATGGGCGCACTGCCCACCCTGTTCGCCGCCACCGCGCCCGGCCTGCCGGGCGACAGCTACATCGGACCTGACGGCTTCCTCGAGCAGCGCGGTCATCCGCGGCTGGTGCCGCGCTCCCGGGCGGCGAGCGTCAGCGCGGACGCGCGGCGGCTGTGGTCGGTGAGCGAGGAGCTCACCGGGGTGCACTACCCGCTGGACGCCGAATGACCGGGTGGCGCATGCCGGCCGAGTGGGAGCCGCACGCGCGCACGTGGATGGCGTGGCCGTCGTCCGGGTACACCCTCGGTGACGACGCCACGGCCGCCGACGAGGCGCGCGACTGCTGGGCCTCGGTGGCGAACGCGGTCGTCCGGTTCGAGCCGGTCACCATGGTCGTCGACCCGGCCGACGTCGACGTCGCCCGCACCTGGCTCGCCGATGCCGTCGAGATCCTCGAGGCGCCGCTCGACGACGCCTGGATGCGCGATATCGGCCCGACGTTCGTGCTGGGTGCCGACGACGCCCTCGCCGGCATCGACTGGGTGTTCAACGGCTGGGGGGCGCAGCCCTGGGCGACCTGGGACAAGGACGCGGAGGTGGCGCGCCGCGTGTGCGCGGAGCTGGCCGTCCCGGTGGTCACCTCGCCGATGGTCAACGAGGGCGGGGGCATCCACGTCAACGGCGCCGGCACGGTGCTGCTCACCCGCACCGTGCAGCTCGGAGAGGGCCGCAACGCGACGTGGTCCCAGGAGCAGGTCGAGGTGGAGCTGCTCCGCACGCTCGGCGTCGATCGGTGCATCTGGCTCGAGCGCGGGCTGACCCGCGACTACGACGAGTTCGGCACCCGGGGCCACGTCGACATCGTCGCCTGCTTCTCCGACGAGCGCACCGTCCTCGTGCACGACCAGCGCGACCCCGGGCATCCCGACCACGCCGTCAGCAACGAGGTGCTCGCGCTGCTGGGGGCGCAGGACGGGCTCCGCGTCGTCGCGGTCCCCGCGCCCGACACCCTCCGGGACGACGAGGGCTGGGTCGACTACTCCTACATCAACCACTACGTCTGCAACGGTGCGGTCATCCTCTGCGCCTTCGACGATCCCGGCGATGAGCGGGCGGCGCGGATCCTGCGCGATGCCTACCCGGGACGCGCGATCGTGCTGGTCGATGCGCGGCCGCTGTTCGCCCGGGGCGGGGGCATCCACTGCATCACGCAGCAGCAGCCCGTCGGGCGAGCAGAAGGGCACGTGGCATGAGCAGTGGGGGGCTCGACCTTCCCGAGCTCATCGCCGCCATGCAGCCCGTGGTGCGCGACGGCGAGTACGTGTTCGTCTCGCTCACCCGCCTGCCCGACGTGGAGTGCGAGGCCACCATCCGCGAGGACGAGGGCATGACGTGCGTCGTCCGGCGGCCGATCGCCGACGACATGGGCTGGCCCTACGACTTCGTGGCCGGGTGGATCACCCTCGAGGTGCACTCGGCCCTGGCAGCCGTGGGTCTCACGGCAGCGGTGAGCCACGCACTGACGTCGCAGGGGATCAGCTGCAACGTGATCGCCGGCTACTTCCACGACCATCTGCTCGTGCCACTCGATCGCGTGTCCGACGCGACGCGGGCCCTGGAGAGACTGTCCGCGACTAGCTCGTGAGCCTGGCTCGTTCGAGGTTCGCCGCGTGCAGCCCCGCGTTCTCGGGATCGGCGATCCTCGGGTCGTCACTCACGCGGCCGCCGGCCAGGTCGTCGAGGTAGCGGCGGTCGGCGTCGAAGCGCGCCATCGGGTCCCGGCTCGGAGTGCCGTGGCCCGGGATCAGCACCCGCGCCTGCGCCACCGCCCCCCTCAGCCGCTCCAGGCCCTCGACGTACCTGTCCAGTGACGTGTCGTCCGACGCCGGCATCGGCAGCTCGACGTCGCTGAGCATGTCGCCCGCCACCAGGACGCCCGACTCCTCGAGCAGCAGGGCGAGGTGGGCCGGTGCGTGGGCGTCGTGCACGATGCATCGCGCCGACGGGCCGTCCCACGGCAGCCGATCGCCGGGGAGCGGCTCGAGACGTCCGGCGAGGTCGATGAGGTCCGGCGTCAGGTACTCGGCCAGCGGCGCGAGAAGGCGCTCGCGCTCCTGCGACAGGTGGGCCACCGTGCCGGCCGTCGCCCATCGCGGCACCTCGCCCAGGTCGGGATGCCACATGACGTGGTCGTAGTGCTCGTGCGTCGCGAGGCCGGCCAGGCAGCGGACGCCCAGTTCGGACAGGTCCGCGGGGATGGCGGCGAGCTCGTCGGGGTCCCAGGCCGGGTCGACGACGGCAGCCCCGCCTCGACCGTCGAGCAGCACAGTGGACGTCGTCGCGTACCGGCGCGAGGTCGCGACCCAGACTCCGGGGGCGAGTTCGGACAGCCGGGCAGTCATGACGGCACCCACGGCCACGGCGCACCGGAGGCACGTGCCCGCGCCAGTGAGCGCAGGAACCACGCGATGAAGACGCTCGTGCAGGCGGCCCAGAAGCACCAGAGCGACGGCAGGCCGTTTCTCTCGCCTGCGACGAGGAGCGCCACGACCACGACATTAGTGATCCCCCAGATGACGAGGGGCCGCTGTCCCGAGAGCAGGAGGGCGCCGCAGGTGGCGGCGACGTACATCGCACCCGCCGCGTTGCTCGCCCCCGTGATGCCGAAGTCGATGTAGTAGCTGCAGGCGGCGGCGCCGCCGCGGCCGTCGACCAGGCCCAGGGTGAAGACGACGCTGGCGTAGGCACCCGCCACGGTGAGCGCGACGAGAGCAGGGCGACGCCAGCCGGGCGGCTCGATCAGCAGCACCGCGACAGGCACGAGTACCGGTAGGAGCACGAAGGCGATCGCCAGGTAGAACGTCGTGGCGGCAGACCCGAGGCCGGACGGGACGCTGCCTGCCAGTCCCCACCACACGAAGGCCGAGGACAGGGTGTGGATCGCGAACACGGCCGGCAGCAGGGCCAGCGGCGTCGTGCGGGCACTGTGGTTGTGCCGGAGCGCGTCGACCGCGACCGCCGAGATCACCACGGCGGCGACAACGTCGACTTCCGGTGAGAAGCACATGCTCGCCGCCTTCCCCCGAGGACGGGGGTCACCTCAGGGTAGGCCTCGCGCGTCGTCGATGGGCTGGTCGCGCTGGGAGGGCACGATGGACGCACCTTCGGTCGAAGGGGGAAGGACGGCTCAGATGACGCCTCCGCGTGTCGTACTCGTCACGGGGATGTCGGGCACCGGGAAGTCCACGGTCCTGGCCGAGCTGGCCGCCCGGGGGCACCGGGTGATCGACACGGACCAGGGCGGGTGGGCCGTCGAGGTCCTCGGCCCCGACGGTCCCGAGCAGGTGTGGGACGAGATCCGCATCCGGGATCTGCTGGAGCGGGACACCGACAGATCACTCTTCCTGGCCGGCTGCGTGTCCAACCAGGGTCGTTTCTACGACCGGTTCGATGCCGTTGTCCTGCTGACCGTCCCGGTCGACGTCATGCTGCAGCGCATCGCGGAACGGACGACGAGCGAGTTCGGCAAGGATCCGCGCGAGCGCGAGCGGATCCTGCGGGACCTGCGCGAGGTGGAGCCCCTCCTCGCGGCCACATCGACCGCGGTCGTCGACGCGACCCGGCCGCTCAGCGAGGTGGCCGACGCGGTCGAGCGGTTCGGTGTGGCCACCTGATCGTCCATCGGTGGACAGCCGCGAGGCCCGACCCCCACAGGGGTCGGGCCTCGTGCACGCGTGGCAGGTGAAGGATTCGAACCTTCGAAGGCAAAGCCGACGGATTTACAGTCCGCTCCCATTGGCCGCTCGGGCAACCTGCCGGGGTGCTCGCAGAAGGATACACAGGCGGTGAGAGCGCCTCGCTGGGGTCACTGCCCGAGGACGTGCCGGATCGCGTCGGCGAGTGTGGGCGCGACCGCAGTCCCCGGCGCGAACCCTGTCGGCGAGCTCGGCACCCCGAGAAAGCCGGCGCCGGCCCGCGCCGCCGCCTCCTGATCCCAGGTCGCGTCGCCGATCATGGTCGCCTGCCCGGGCGTGGCACCGAGCCGGTCGCATGCAGCCAGCAGCCCGTCGGGCCAGGGCTTCGGCCGGATGCGCGGGTCGCGGCCGACGACGAGATCCACCGGCTCACCGGGACCGACCCCGATCCCGTGCGAGACGAGCGCCTGTCGCGCGACGTCCAGGGGCAGCAGGGTGACCACGGCCACGGGAACGGAGCGCAGGAGTCCGAGCACGTCCGTCACGGTCGGCATGACGACACCCTGCGACACCGCTGCCCGCTCGTGGACCGCGATGGCGTCGGACACCGCGTTCCAGCGGGGATCCCCCAGCAGGGCGTGCAGCACCGACATGCAGGCCTGGGTGGGCCGGTCCCAGTCCGTGTCCGGCACGTCGGCATCGGGCCACTCGCCGAGCAGCGCCCGCACGTCGTCGAGGGCAGCCGCGTAGTCGGTGAAGGACTGGAGGTCGATCAGCGTCCGGTCGAGATCAAGCAGCAGCACGGGCGTGTCCACCGTGGAAGGCTATGCCCATGCTCGATGCCCGGCACGCCATCCTCTTCGAGCCCGTCACCATCGGGCCGAAGGTGCTGCCGAACCGCTTCTACCAGGTGCCGCACGCGTCCGGGTTCGGTTCCCACAAGCCGCTGACGCAGGCGGCGTTCCGCGGCATCAAGGCCGAGGGCGGCTGGGGGGGCGTGTGCGTGGAGTACGCGCCGGTCTCCGCCGACGCCGACGAGGCCCCCCACGTCGCCGCGAACCTGCGTGACGACCGCGATGCCGCCGCCCTGCGCCTGACCGCCGACGCCATCCACCGGCACGGTTCGCTGGCCGGCATGGAGCTGTACCACGGGGGCAACTCCAGCAAGAACGTCGCGAGCCGCCACGCCCGGATCGCGCCGACCGCCGCGACCGCGAGCATCGACTGGGGGTCCGCCGCGCGCGAGATGACTCTGGACGACATCTCCCGCGTTCAGGCCGACTTCGTCGCCGGCGCACGCCTCGCACGCGACGCCGGCTTCGACATCGTCTACGTGTACGGCGCGCACGGCTACCTGCTGACCCAGTTCCTCTCGACCTGGAGCAACCGCCGCACCGACGCCTACGGCGGGAACCTCGCCGGCCGGGCCCGCTTCGCGCTGGAGACCCTCGAGATGGTGCGCACGGCGGTCGGCGACGACTGCGCGATCGCCACGCGCATCTGCGTCGACGGACGGCGGGGCGTCAAGGGCGTCCTCATCGAGCAGATGCTGGAGTTCGTCCGGCTCGCTGACCCGCTGGTGGACCTGTTCGACGTCACGGTCGGGTCCTGGCCCGAGGATTCCGGCACCTCCCGGTACTACCCGGAGGGCCACCAGCTGCCCTGGACCGGTCGCGTCCGCGAGGCCACCGCCAAGCCGATCGTCGGTGTCGGTCGCTACACCAACCCCGACCAGATGGCGGCAGTGATCCGATCCGGCGCCTTCGACCTCATCGGGGCAGCCCGACCCGCCATCGCCGATCCTTTCCTGCCGCGCAAGATCCACGAGGGCCGCCTCGCCGACATCCGGGAGTGCACCGGGGCGAACGTCTGCATCATGAAGGAGGAGGCCTTCGGCCACGTCGGGTGCATCCAGAACGCCACCGCCGGCGAGGAGTACCGGCGCGGCTGGCACCCGGAGCGGTTCGACCCGACCCCGGAGCCCGGGCGGGCGATCCTGGTGGTCGGGGCGGGGCCGGCCGGGATGGAGTGCGCGATGGTGCTCGGCCGACGCGGCTTCGACGCGGTCCACCTCGTCGAGGCCGAGGACGAGATCGGCGGCCGCCTCCGGTGGACCCGACGCCTCCCCACGCTGGGCGACTGGGGACGCATCACCGACTGGCGCCGCACCCAGCTCGATCAGCTGCCGAACGTCGAGGTGATCACCGGCCGCCGCCTCAGCGCAGCGGACGTGCGCGACTACGGCGCCAGCATCGTCATCGTGGCGACGGGCAGCCGCTGGTCCGGCGACGGCACCCAGCCCGAACGGTCACGGCCCATCAGCCTGCCCGCGGGGACGTCCGAGGCGCTGACTCCCGAGCGCATCATGATGGGCGAGCGGCCGGCCGGCCAGCGGGTGGCGGTCTACGACGTCGACGGCTACTACGTGGGGCCGGGCATCGCCGAGCTGCTGGCGGCGGAGGGGTACGAGGTGTGTCTCGTCACCCCCGAGCCGGTCGTCTCCCCGATCTCGGACGACACCCTCGAGGGACCGATGCTGCGACAGCACCTGCACGATGTCGGGGTCGCGATGCAGGTCGGGATCACCGTGCTGGAGCGCACGCCAGATGGCATCGGCGGGGAGACGGAGTACGGCGACCCGTGGTCGCTCGACGTCGACGACCTTGTCCTCGTCACGCACCAGGTCCCTACGGACGACCTCTATCGCGCCCTCGTCGCCGATCCGCAGGCACTGAGCGCGGCCGGCATCGACGCGGTGCATCTGATCGGCGACGCGGTGTCACCACGCTGGATCTCGGAGTCGGTGTTCGACGGCCACCGCCTGGCACGCGAGATCGATCTGCCCGATCCGACGTTCCCCGCCGCCGTGCTGCGCGACCAGCCCGCCTGACCCCGCCCACCTTGAGGTTGGCACCACTTCTCGGGCCTGCCGACGGCGCCAACCTCAAGGTCGACGGCGGGCTGGCAGAATGGCGAACGTCCTGAGGAGGATCCATGGCTGACAGCAGCTTCGACATCGTGTCCAAGGTCGACCGCCAGGAGGCGGACAACGCCCTGAACCAGGCCGCCAAGGAGCTGACCACCCGGTTCGACTTCAAGAACACCGGCACCACGATCGAGTGGAAGGGCGAGCTGGCGGTCGAGATCACGTCCGGCACCGAGGAGCGCGCCAAGGCCGCCCTCGAGGTCTTCCGCGAGAAGATCATCAAGCGCGGACTGAGCCTCAAGTCCTTCGAGGCCGACGAGCCACGGGCCTCCGGCAAGGAGTACAAGATCGCGGGGACCTTCAAGGCCGGGATCTCCCAGGAGCAGGCCAAGAAGCTCGGCAAGCTGATCCGCGACGAGGGACCCAAGAGCGTGAAGAGCCAGGTCATGGGCGACGAGCTGCGCGTGACCAGCAAGAGCCGCGACGACCTGCAGGCCGTGCAGGCCCTGGTGAAGGGCGCCGACCTCGACTTCGCGGTGCAGTTCGACAACTACCGCTGAGTCCACACCCAGCCGTCACACCGACGGTGTCTTGCGACGCCAGGGTGTGGACTCGGCTAAGGGAGGGGCAGCGACCCGAGATCGGACTCGATGACCCCGCGGTCGTCGTCGTCCTCCAGGTCAACGGCGATGGCATAGGCGGCGTTGCGCTCCGCCCGGGCGGACTCCACATCCCCGGCGATCGCGTGGGCGCGCGCCAGGGCCTCGTGGGCAGAGGCGGCGACGAACGGGTCCACGCCCTCGGCAGCACTCAGCTCGAGGCACCGGCGGGCATGGTGGAGGGCCTCCCCCGGACGGCCCAGCACGGCGTAGACCCGCGAGCACTGCCACTCCCCCACTGCCTGCTGCTCGGGCCCGCCCACCTGACCCCAGTGCCAGCGGCTGGCATGGGCGGCATGCACCATCGCATCATCCTGATCGGACGTGCGCTCGGCCAGGTCGAGCAGGCGCCACACGTGGTTGAACAGGTCGACCGCCACCTGGCGCTCGGTGACCGGGTCGAGCGGCCCGACCCCGATCGCGTCAGGGTGCTGCGCGTCGTCGCTCATCTGTCCTCCAGGATGCGAGTCGGTCGGTGTCATGCACCAGTCCGGGTCGGTCGGTTGCGCTGTAGTCCGCGCGCGGGGACCACTCCAGCGCGTCGAACGGGCAGGCGTCGACGCAGATGCCGCAGTACATGCAGAGGCCGAAGTCGATGGTGAAGCGGTCGAGGACCCTGACGGTGCGTGGTCGGCGCGCGCCGGGTTCGCTCACCTGCTCGACGTGACTGTCGACCTCGATGCACCAGGTCGGGCACTCCTCCACGCAGACCATGCACGAGGTGCAGGCCTCAGGCAGCAGCGCGATGACTCCCCGCACCGGGGTTCGGCCGGGCGAGCCGGCGCCGTCGGCTCCGGCGCTCACCGTCCCCCCTCCGACATCCACGACGCCTGCACCCCGGGAGGCAACTGCGCGCGGCGCGGGCGACGCCCGCCCTCCGCGTCGACGGCGCCCGGCCACGGCGTCTCGACCCGAGCCCGGAGGGCACAGGCCTTGCGCAGCGGAGGTACCGGCGACTCGTGCCTCAGGAGGAGCCGACGGGGGTCGGGGTGGCCGTCGAACCCGATCCCGAACATCTCCGCCGTCTCGCGCTCGTGCCATGCAGCCGCCGGATAGAGGTCGCTGATGCTGGCGAGGCGGGCATCGGAGATCGGGATCTGCGTCGCGGCCCGGCGTCGGCCCAGCCCGTCCGGGGCGACCACGTGGGCCAGCACCTCGACGTGGTCGAGCCGGTCGACACCGGTCAGGAAGTCGAGGTAGCTGTACCCCATCGCGCGGAGCGAGGCCAGCTCCGCATGCCAGGCGGCACGGTCCACCGCGGTCATGCGGCTGGCTCCATCGCCAGCAGTGCGTCGATCAGGGCGTCGGGCCGTGGCGGGCAGCCAGGCACGTACCCCGACACCGGGACCAGCCGGTCGGCACCGGGGACCACAGTCGGCGCATCCCAGTAGGGG
>Ga0209254_10006105_pt1 | contig 11097 bp, 9 predicted proteins | sample FrelakmetDIP11DI_FD_187148 | JGI IMG/M metagenome (GOLD analysis project Ga0209254, IMG submission 187148) | Freshwater lake sediment microbial communities from the University of Notre Dame, USA, for methane emissions studies - DIP11 DI (SPAdes)... | ecosystem: Environmental > Aquatic >... | reverse complement strand
AAGCGCCGGCTCGCGCGGGATTGGCGGGCCTGGACGCCAACAGTCGCAGGGAACCGGCGCTCTGGGATCGCCCCCAAGGCGATCCTAGGTGGAGATCTCCAGGGTCGGCGAGGGCCGCTGCAGGAAGTTGCCCTGGACGTAGTCCACGCCGGCGCTCCAGAGGATGGTGAGGGTGCGGGCCTCCTCGACCCCGGTCACGACGCTCTTGACGTTGTACTCCCGGGCCAGGTTGGCGAGGCCGAGCAGCTTTTCCTGTTTGTCCTTGTCGTCCGCGAGCCCCTGGGCGTACTCGGTCTGGAACAGCACGAAATCCAGCGGGATGCCTTGCAGGAGGGCCTCGGGTCGGTTCGTGACGCCGAAGCGGTTTATCGCCACGCGGCATTTGATCTTCCGCAGGCCCTCGATCAAACGGGTCAGGCTTGCCAGGTTGGCCTCCACCAGCTCCTCTTGGAATAGGAAGGTCAGCCAGCTGCCGCGCACGTCGTGCTCGCGCAGGCAGTCGCAGATCCAGATGATGAGCCCCGGGTCGCGAAAACTGTCCTCGGCCAGGTTGATGAAGAGATTCAGGGGATGACCGGCACCGCGGTGCTCGCCGATGGCCTGGACGGCTTGGCGGATCGCCCACTTGTCGATCCGCTCGATCAGGCCGTAGCGGATCGCCGGGCCGATGAAATCCCGGGCCTCGATGAGGTTTTCCGCCTCGTCGATGAGGCGAACCAGGACGCTGTAGTTCTCCTGGTTGTCCCCCAGCAGGCTGACGATGGGCTGGTAGACGAGCAGAAAACGGTCGTTGTCGAGGGCATCCTCGATCTTGACCGACATGGCCTCGTCCCCGTCCTCCGGGGTCTGCTTGCCGCGGGTGGCCAGCGAGGTGGCCCTTTGGGGGGCGTCGGGGGCCGGCGCCGCCGCACGCACTCCTCCCAGGCAGAGGCGATACGCCTCGTCGACGAGGTCCACCGGGGGCTTGGCCCGCTCCGATGCGAAGACCTGACCCAAGTCGCAGTCCAGTCGTGCCTGGGTGTCCGTTCCGGGGGGCGGCGCCAGGCGGACCGAAGAGCGGATACGCTGGGCCAGGTTCTTGACGGCGCCGGGGTCCGGGGCTTCTGCCAGCAAGGCAAAGCTGTCGCCGCTGATGCGATACACCTTGCCGGACTCGGGGGCGACGGCCGCGAGGGGTGGGGCCAGGGAGTCGATCAGGTGCAGGCCCTGGTGGAGCCCCAGGGTCTGGAGCAGCTCGGCGGAACCGGGAGCCCGGACAATGAACAGGGCGAAGGGCCGCTCCACGGTCCCCTGGTGCCCGATCCGCGCCTCCAGGTCAGCCAGCAGGTGGCTATATTCGCAAGCCCCCGCGGGGCCCGCTTGCGGCTGCCCTTGACCCGTATCCCGGTGCTCTCCACCGGCCTCGCGGACCACCAGCCGTAGGCATGGCTCTCCATCCGCCTCCGATTGAGCCGCCGACAACAGCGCCGAGAAGCGCCTTCCGTCGGAGCGCACGCAGGTGGTGGCAAGCTCGCTGGAGTCGGGAAGGCTGCCGATCTCGCGTTGACGCAGGAAGTCCCGAACGGGCCGCCGTTCCTCGGAGGCGATGAGGTCCAGCAAGGTGGCCGACTGGAGGTCCTCGAGGCTTGGGAAACCCAACAGGTCGAGATAGGCGGGGTTGGCGTGCAGATGCAGCCCGTCCTGGACGAAGGCGACGGCCTCGCCGGTACTCTCGATCAGCTCCCGTCCCCGCTGCTCGCACTGTTGGAGCCGCTGCTCGAGATCGCGGGCCCGGCGGCGCTCCCGCAGGTCGGCGAGCTCCCGCGCCACCACGAGCTGCAGATGCTCCTGGTCGGCCCGCTCCGTGACGTCCCGGGCCCCGGCGCGCAAGGCCCGGATCATGGATTGGGAGTCGTTCTGGTGATCCGAGACCAGGATCAGGGGCACCTCGGTGTTCAGTTCCCGGTGTCGCGCGAGCACGGACGCCAGATCGATCTCGGGGTCGTACCCGCAGCAGATAACGAGATCGCATTCACCCCGCTCGACCAGCCGGTGGATCCGCTCGCCCTCCGCGCTGTGCAGGCCGCGCACCGCCAGACCGCCGTTGCGCAGGGATGTGACCAGACGATCGGCCTCGTTCGCCTGGGAGGTCAGGACCAGCACGGATGCGGCTTGATCGGGCGTGGGCATGGGGCTGTGGGGCTGGTCCAGGGGCGGCGCAGGAACGAATTATCAGCGCATCGGGCCCGATGCGAAACCGCCGCGGTTTGCGCGCCCGCCCAGCCACTGCGGTGTCGGGAGCTGGGTGCTTTTCCGGGCTCCGCTGGATTGGGGCCAACTACCCCCAACTACCCCGTTTGGTTTCGGCGAGCCGTCCTTGGATCAAGGGCATGGGGCCGTCGTATTCCCTCGGCATTTTCGGCGAACCGCAAGCGGCCTCACTGTGGGCCATCTCTCAAGTCGCGAAGGTCAAGAGCCGCTCCGGCGAGTGCGGGGCAGGTCAAGGCGGTCTGGGTGCGTCACAGTGGGTGTTTGGCGGCCTCACCCGTGATCTCGCGAACCAGACGGGGGACCAGATAGCCGGGCAGACGGGCCCTCAGGGCCTCCAGCAGCGTCAGGGCCTCCGCGTCCGAGACTTGGAAGTGGGCCGCTCCCTGGACGGGATCCAGCTGGTGGAGGTAGTAGGGCAGGACACCGCAGGCGAAGAGACTCTCGCTTAGATCAGCCAGGGCGTCGGCGCAAGTATTGACCCCCCGTAGCAAGACGCTCTGGTTGAGCAGGGTCACGCCGCTGGCGCGCAGCCGAGCCAGGGCTCGGGCAGCGGAGGGCCCGAGCTCCCGGGGATGGTTGGCATGGATCACCAGGATGGGGCTAAACCGCAGCCTACCAAGCATCCGGCACAGATCGGCGGTCACCCGTTCCGGCAGCACCACCGGGAGACGCGTGTGGATCCGCAGCCGACGGAGATGCGGGATGTCCTCCAGCCGCCAGATCAGGGTCCCCAGGGCGATGTCGTCGAGCATCAAGGGGTCCCCGCCGCTCAGGATGACCTCGGTGAGAGTGGCGTCCGCCGCGATCGCCGCCAGGGCGCCCCGGACGCGTGGGTCGTTGCCCCCCAGGTCGCCGTAGGGGAAATGGCGCCGGAAGCAGTAGCGGCAGTGGACGGCGCAGGCCCCGTGGGCCATTAGCAGGGCGCGCCCCTGATACTTCTGGATCAGCCCCGGGACCCGCATGGCCGCACCATCGCCCACTGGGTCGAGCAGGAACCCCACCGCCGGGACCCGTTCCGCCATCAGGGGCAGGACCTGGCGCAGCAGCGGGTCCGTCGGGTCCCCTGGCTTCATCAGGGCGGCAAATCCCCGGGGGACCAGGAATCGGAACCCTTGGGTATCGGGGTCCAGGCCGGGGCAATCACTGGGCTCCAGGCCCAGGGCGCCGAGCAGCGAGGGGAGGTCCCGGAAGGCGCGGGCCAGCTCCCCCTTCCAGTCCGTGCCTGGACCCTCGACGCCATTGGGCGTTGGGCTCTGACAAGATTGCGCCCTTCGCGCTACCATTGCACGGTTTAGCTCCACAGGCAACGAGGGCGACATGGCCACCTATAGCACCAATGAATTCAAGGGCGGACTCAAGATTATGCTGGACGGTGATCCCTACAGCATCGTCGAGAACGAGTTCGTTAAGCCCGGCAAGGGTCAGGCCTTCAACCGGGTGCGGGTGCGCAATCTCAAGTCCGGGCGGGTGGTGGAGAAGACCTTCAAGTCCGGCGACACGGTGGAGGCGGCGGACGTCCATGATACCGACATGCAATATCTCTACAACGACGGTGAGTTCTGGCACTTCATGGATCCGGCCTCTTTCGAGCAGATGACCGCGGACGCCACCGCCGTGGGCGACGCGGCGAAGTGGATCAAGGAGCAGGACGTCTGCAAGGTCACCCTATGGAACGGCCAGCCCCTGTCCGTGGAGCCTCCCAACTTCGTGGTGCTGGCGATCACCGAGACCGATCCCGGTCTCAAGGGCGACACCTCCGGCGGGGGCGGTAAGCCCGCGACGCTCGAGACCGGCGCCGTGGTGCGGGTGCCGCTCTTCGTGCAGACCGGTGAGCTGGTCCGCGTGGATACCCGCACCGGCGAGTACGTCTCCCGCGCCAAGGAGTGACGGCGACTCCCCGCCTTGGCGCTAGGGAGGGCGCCACCTCGGACCTCCAACCTGAGTGGCGCCCGGCGGCGTTCCTCGAGAACCTGCGGGCCCGAGCAGCCTTGCTCTCGCGGATTCGTGCCTTCTTTGCCGAGCGCGGGGTGCTGGAGGTGGAGACCCCCATCGCCTCCCGCGCCGCCGCCACGGATCCGGCGATCGAGAGCCTCCGCACCCGCTGGTCCGCCCCGGGCGGGAGCCGGTACCTCTACCTTCACAGCTCCCCCGAATTCCCTATGAAGCGGCTCTTGGCCGCGGGTGTCGGGCCCATCTATCAGATCTGCAAGGTCTTTCGCGACGGGGAGCGGGGTCGGCTCCACCACCCGGAGTTCAGCCTACTGGAGTGGTACCGCCCCGGCTGGGGCTATGTGCAGCTCATGGACGAGGTCGCGGACCTGGCGCGCCGGGTCCTCGAGCGTCCGGCGCTTCCTGTGGAGCGCCTGTCCTATCAGGGGCTGTTCCAGGATCGGTTCGGGGTCGACCCGTGGTCGGCGGACGCCCTGTCTCTGCGAGCCAGGGCCCTGGAGCTGGGAATCTCGGGCGTGGAGTCCCTGCAACTGGAGCGGGACGGCTGGCTGGACCTCCTCCTGACTCACCGGCTGGAGCCGGGACTCGGCCGGGGTCGCCTGACCTTCGTGTGCGACTACCCGCCCAGCCAGGCGGCCCTGGCCAGGGTGAGACCCGGGGCGATCCCGGTTGCGGAACGCTTCGAGCTCTATGTGGAGGGTGTGGAGCTCGCCAATGGCTTCCAGGAGCTCACCGACGCCGGTGCCCAGGAGGCCCGCTTCGCGGCAGACCTCTCGACTCGGCGGTCCAGAGGCCTGCCGGAGCTGCCGACCGACCGGGCCTTCCTTGCCGCCCTTGCCGCAGGCATGCCCGAGGCGTCCGGGGTGGCCCTGGGGCTGGACCGGCTCCTGATGGCGCGGGTCGGGGCGCGGCACATCGACGAGGTGCTCGCGTTCCCGATCGAGCGCGCCTAGGCCCCCTCCACCTCCCTTAGGGATACCTCAAAACAACTGGCTCACCCAGGGTGGGGTGAGGAATGAACCCCAGCATGGTCAGCCTGGGGAACGCTGGGGTTCGCAAGCTCATCCCAGCCTACGCCGGAAATCAGATTGTTCACCTTGTTATTGCACCGTTCCTTAGCCCCCAAAGGCCTTTTGGATGGCATCCAGGTCCAGGGCCTCCAGGTACTCCTGAACCGCCTTCTCGTCCGGCAGCCTCGTTCCCTTGCCCTGGACCAGGATCCGGTTGCCCACCATCAGGCTTGCCTCGTAGTCGTTGCTGTCGGGGCTGTGCTTGAGCATGCCCCGCTGTCCCTTAAGGCTGTAGGGCTTGGTCCCCGGGTCGGCCTGCATCATGAAGGGCGAGCTCAGGAACATGGTCAGCATGGGCAACAGGGGTGAGTCCGCCATCAGGCTCAGATGCACCTCGGCCCCGTCCGGCCGATAGTAGCGGCGGCTCAGGTTGGTCCCGGTGATCATGGCGGCCAGCCCGCCGGACTCCGACTGGGCGGCATCCGCCTGCCAGCCGGGGAGTGGCCCCGGCAGCAGCTGGAGCAGCCGCGCCGTCACCTGCTCCTGGATCTTGGCGATGGCGAAGTTCAGGGTGTCGACGGCGCTGCGCAGCTCGCCGGACTCGTAAGCCTTGCGGGCAGCGTCCAGCTGGTCCGTCACATCGTCCGCGAGGGCGGGCTGCGTGACGGTAAGGACGGCGGTGAGGGTCAAGGCGATGCGGTGGGTCGACGACATGCTGGTCTTCCTTCGGTGGTTGGCTAAGGTTGAGCTCGGATCGCGATTATCGGCCGGCGACTGCTAGACGAACAGGTCTGTACGCGCCGCCTCGGTGATGGCGGCAACCGCCGGGTGGCGAATGTGGCGCTCCGCGGAGATGGCGTAGTAGCGTTCCTTGACCTCGTCGGTGCGGCCGATCAGCTCCACGCCGTACTTCTTCATCACGTCCTGCTCCATGGGTGTGGGGGTGGTGAAGACCCCCACCCCCGCCTCGCCAAAGGCTTTCATGAGGGCCCGGTCCTCGAACTCCGCGACCACCTCCGGCTTGATCCCCTTGCGATCGAACCAGAGCTCCAGGGCCCGACGCAGGGAGCTGCTGGTGGTCGGCATCAGCATGGGTGCCCCGTCCAGGCTCTCGGGGAACCCCGCCCGAAGGCTCGGGGCCCGGGCGGGCGTCGCGAAAAAACTGATCCCGGACTCCCCCAGGAGGTGGTTGTACGCACGGATGTTGAGGGCCGGGTTCACGGGGCTGTCCGCCAGCACCAGATCGAGCTTGTGTACCGAGAGGTCCGCCAAGAGGTCCACGAGGGGCGCCTCGTGGCAGACCAGGCGCACGGGTTCGGGGAGGCTCAGAGTGGGGGAGAGTACACGATAGGCCAGGAGCTTCGGCACCACCATGGCGATGCCGACGTGGAAGGCGAGGGTAGAGCCTAAGGGACGTCCGGCGATCACATCCTGCAGCTCGCCGGTGAGCCGGAAGATCTCGTCCGCGTAGGAGAAGACCAGACGGCCCGTGTCGGTGAGTGAGAGGTTGCGCCCCAACTTCGTGAACAACTTACTGCCGATCTGGTCCTCAAGCTCACGCAGCTGCCCGCTGATGGTCTGAGGCGTCAGATGAAGGATCGAGGAGGCTCGTGCGATCGACCCGTGGCTGGCGACTGCCCAGAAATACCGCAGGTGCTTCATGTTGAGGCTTGGCATGGGAGCGAGTCCTGAACGTGCGCTCTCGACGGTGACCCAAGGCGATTTTTGTCAGATCATGCACCATCTCACTCGTTTTTTCGCCCGCCTTCCGCGTCGCGCCGATAGTTTCATAGCCCGACTATGCTCCCGTCGACGCTCCTTGAAGGCAGACGAATACTATTCGCGATCCAGTACATGAGCTTCCGGCAATCGCCCAAGGCCTCCCGGGTGACAGGTCACCTCAATAAAAAACGGCGCATCCATGCGCCGCCGGAGAGGGTTCCTTCGATGGGTTTGTGGACTCAGAGCCCGCTTCACAAGCCTAGTCGGAGGTTCTCGGGATCGTGGGGGCCGGTCTCAGTCCACAGGCCCGATTGGCCGGCACCGCGATGTCCATGAGGCGTGGGTTGTCGAGCTTGAGCCCGTTCATCAGGGCCAGGTACTCCGCCTTGCCCTTGACCTGCAGGCGCGGATTGAAGCGGCGCTCCTCGCCGATGGTGCTCACCGTCATGCCGTTGTAGTCGTGGGCCGGGTAGACCAGGGTCTCTTCCGGGAGCCTGAGCAGATGGCCGAACAGGCTGTCGTACTGGGCGGCGGCGTCCCCGTTCTGGAAGTCGGTGCGCCCGGTGCCCCGAATCAGTAGGGTGTCACCTGTGAAGACCCGGGGCGCGTGGGCCTGGGGTCGCAGCATGAAGCTGTAGCTGTCGTCCGTGTGACCCGGAGTGTACATGACCTCGAGAGAGAGACTGTCAACCTTGAGCTGGTCCCCGTCCCGGAAGTGCAGGGAGACGCACTCGGCGTGGCTCTGTTCACCCATGGCGCTGACACAATCGGTGCGCTCCCGCAGGGCGCCCAGACCCGTAATGTGGTCCGCGTGGATGTGAGTATCCACCGCCAGCACCAGGCGCAGATCGAGCTGCTCGATCAGGCCCAGGTACTGCTCGACCCGCTCCAGCACGGGGTCGATGAGCAAGGCCTCGCCGCCGGAGCGCTCGGCGAGCAGGTAGGTGTAGGTGGAGGATTCGCGGTCGAAGAGCTGTCGGAACACCATGTCAGACTCCATTGGTTGCGGGGGCCCCGGAACCTGCCGGGAGCCGTGTTTTCGCCTTCCCATGATTGGGGTCGCCCTGGACCGGTTCCAGGCCCGCCGACCTGTGGGAGGAGAGCTCCTCGCCGTCTCAGGCCCGATTCTTACCGGTGAGGAACATGGCGTCTCCATAGCTGAAGAAGCGGTAGCCCGCGGCGACCGCGTGGCGGTAGGCGTCCATGACCGGCCGGTAGCCGGCGAAGGCGCATACCAACATCAGCAGGGTGGACTCGGGCAGGTGGAAGTTGGTGATCAGGGCGTCCACCACACGGAAACGGTAGCCGGGGCGAATGAAGAGCCGGCTGTCCCCTTGGAAGGGCCGCAAGTTCCCGTCCGCGGCGGCGCTCTCCAGGCTGCGCACGCTGGTGGTCCCCACCGCCACCACCCGCCCGCCAGCCTCTCGGGTGGCCTCGATCTTGGCGCAGAGGGCCGTGTCCACCTCCAGCCACTCCGCGTGCATCTCATGCTGGTCCAGGTCCTCCACCCGGACCGGCTGGAAAGTGCCGGCGCCCACGTGAAGGGTGACCTCGGCACGGGCGATACCCGCCTGATCCAGCCGCTCCAGAATGGTCCGATCGAAGTGGAGCCCGGCGGTGGGGGCCGCCACCGCCCCCTCGCGGGTCCCGAAGACGGTCTGGTAGCGCTCGGCATCCGCCGCGTCGTCGGGTCGCTGGATGTAGGGGGGCAGGGGCAGGTGACCCTGGTCCTCCATCAGGGTGCGAAAGGGCGCGTCCAGGGCCTGGAGGCGATACAGGTCCCCATCGCGCCCCAGCACCGAGAGCCGCTCGCCGCCTGCGAGGCGGATCAGCCGTCCGGCCTTGGGCGATTTGCTCGCCCGTACCTGAGCGAGGGCCTCATAGGGGGAGAGTAGGCGCTCGATCAGCACTTCCAGTTGGCCCCCGCTGTCCTTATGCCCGAAGAGACGGGCGCGCATGACCCGGGTGTTGTTGAAGACCAGCAGGTCCCCGGGCCGCAGCAATTCGGGCAGATCCGCGAAGCGCATGTCCCGCAGGGAACCGTTGCCCCCGTCGAGGGCGAGCAGCCGGGATCCGGTCCGTTCGGGCAGCGGCCTCTGGGCAATCAGCCCCGGCGGCAGGTGGTAGCGGAAGTCCGAGCGACGCATCGCAGCATCATAACCCTGGGTCTGGCCCGGGCCGGCTCGATTACTTGTGGCCTATGCCGGATAGCGGCGGGGCGATGCGGTTGCCGGGACCCGGGGATCTGGGGATGGGCCGGCAGTCCCTTGCCGGCGGTCGGCGACCGGAGTCGCGGGTGCGGGTCAGAGCTGCTGGATGCCGGCGATGAGCCAGTCGCCCTCGGGGCTGGCCCAGGGGTGCTGGACGTGCCAGATCTCGTTGAACTCCTCGGCAACGGCCCGCTCTTCCTCGCGGATCAGGCCGGAGAAGCGGACACTGGCCACGGCCATGTCGTCATCCCGCTGCAGGGTGACGAGCTCCGCCTGGAGCCGGACCACCTCCGTGTACTGGGTCCCGCCCAGGCGCTCCCGTTCCCGTTGCAGCTCGGCGAAGAGTTGGGGCGTGGTGTATTCGCGGATATCCCGGAAGTCCCCCTGGTCCCAGGCTGCCTGGAGCCGAATGAAGTGGGTCCTGGCCCCCTCGATGAAGCCGATGCCGTCGAACCAATGGGGGAACTGATCGGTGCCGGCGGGCTGGGGCGGCAGCGAACCCATGCCTGGGGGGACGAATCCGCCGGTGCGGTGGGCAACCGCCGGGGGTTGGCGCTCACGTTGGCCGCCCAGCTCAGTGAGCTCATCGTCGCCCAGGTCTGGGGAGGAGGCGCGGGCGTAGGCGCCGCCGGACGGCCCGGCCGCCACCGGGGTCGCCGAGCCGAATGCCCCGGCGGCGGCTGGCGTTGGCCCCGCCGGACCTCGCCGCAGCATCCGGAACAACAGGACGGCCCCGATCACCAGCAGGGCGATCAGGAGGAAGTCCATGATCTGCAAGCCTTCGAAGGCGTCCCCGAAGAACAGGGAGGCGAGCAGACCACCCGCCGCCAGGCCAGCCAGGGGACCCAGCCAACGGCTGGCACCGCTCGCCTGGGGCGCGCGCTGGGCCGCGGCGGCCTGACCCTGGCTCGGCGTCGCCTTCTGGGTCTGCTGGGGGGGCTGGGCCTGGCGGGGCATCGTTTTGTATTGCTTGCCGACGTTGCCTCCGCCGCCGAAGCGCTTGGCCTCGGCGGATTCGGGCAGGGCCAGCATGCCGGCCACCAGGAATGCCAGGGTCGCCGTCACTAGGGTCTTAAGCGTCATCTCAGATGGTCCTCGTCATCATGGGCGCGCCTCGGGCGCGATAACCCCTTAATAGTCCGGGTACTTGACTGGAATACAACTCGAATCGTACAGGGTGAAGGCTCGGATTAACCGCCCCTCCGTCGGGCGATGGATCCGGCTAGCGGGCCCATTCGGCAAACCAGCGCGCGCGAGCCGCGTCCGCTGCATCTCCTACACCCAGTGACAGGCTCGTCGACCCCGTCGGCTCCAGCAGCTTCGCGCTGCCGATACCGCGCGGGTCGCTTGCCGCCTGGACTGTGCCGGTCGCCTTGTCCCAGAAGATCGCCTGCATGTTCCCGAAGGATCGCTCCTGGGGGTCCAGGGTATGGCCCCGTGCCGCAAGATTCGTCTGCGCCTCCAGGCTCAGTGCCTCCGGCTCGAACTGGATTCTGTCCGGCAGGAATTGGTGATGGATGCGCGGGCGGGCCACCCACTCGGCAACCGGCACCCCCTCCACCGTGGCCAGGATGGCCTGCAGGACCATGGTGATGATGCGGCTCCCACCGGGGGTCCCCAGGATGGCGACACCCCGGTCGGACTCCAGGAAGGTGGGCGACATGCTGGAGAGCATGCGCTTGCCCGGGGCGATGGCGTTGGCCTCGCCGCCAATCAGGCCGTAGGCGTTCGGGACCCCGGGTTGGGCGGAGAAGTCGTCCATCTCGTCGTTCAGCAGTACCCCGGTCCCCGGCGGCACGAATCCGGAGCCGAAGGGATAGTTGACGCTGAGGGTGGCGGCCACCCGGTTGCCCTCGCCGTCCAGGATGGAGAAGTGGGTGGTCTCCTGACCCTCGGTGGCCCCGCCGGGCCTCTCATCGGAAGATGGCGGGCACCGCAGGTCATCCAGCAGGCCG
>Ga0209254_10006104_pt1 | contig 11099 bp, 11 predicted proteins | sample FrelakmetDIP11DI_FD_187148 | JGI IMG/M metagenome (GOLD analysis project Ga0209254, IMG submission 187148) | Freshwater lake sediment microbial communities from the University of Notre Dame, USA, for methane emissions studies - DIP11 DI (SPAdes)... | ecosystem: Environmental > Aquatic >... | reverse complement strand
CGACCAGGTGGATCGTGGCCTGCGCGTCGTCGTGCTGACGAACTCGCTCGCCGCGACCGACGTGGCCGCCGTGCACACCGGCTACGCCCGCTACCGGCGGGACCTGCTGCGCGGCGGCGTCGAGCTGTATGAAATGAAGCGCAAGGTCGGCAGCGAGACCGGTCGCAGCCAGCTCAGCGTCACCGGCTCCTCGGGCGCCAGCCTGCACACCAAGGCGATGATCATCGACAGTCGCTGGGTCTTCGTGGGCTCGATGAACATCGATCCCCGCTCGGCCAACCTCAATACCGAGATGGGCATCCTGGTGGAGAGCACGGAGCTCGCCGAGCAACTGCGCGCCCAGTTCGAGCGCACGACCGGCCCCGAGATCAGCTACCGCGTGGTGCTCGAGGAGAACGAAGGCCTCGTCTGGTACGACCGGGTGAAGGGCGAGGATCGGCGCCTCGAGCGGGAGCCGGACGCCAGCGCCGGGCGGCGGCTCATCGTGACGCTGCTCAGGATCGTGCCGATCGAGTCGCAGCTCTGAGGGCGGCAGACCCGGGTCTTGCGGGTATGATCCGCGAACCGCAACCCTGGAAGAATCCCGCATGTCCGCACCCGGCTTTCCGACCTCGAGCAGCTCATCGAGCCCCCCGGCGCCGCCCGCCGCGCGCCCGCCGCGCCGCAGCTTCAAGTCGTACTTCGGGTGGAGCGTGTTCGGCGCGCTGGTGCTGATCGCGCTGTACACGTTGTTCCTGCTCTGGTGGAGCTACTCCGAGGGTGAGCGCGCCGGCGTGCTGCAGAAATTCTCGAAGCGCGGCTGGATCTGCAAGACCCACGAAGGCGAGCTCGCGATGTACGTCGTGGGCGGCGTGGCGCCGCAGATCTGGGAGTTCAGCGCGCGTGACGCCGCGGTCATCGAGCAGTTGCAGGCGGCGGTGGGCCAGCAGGTGCGGCTGCATTACTCCGAGCACCGCGGCCTGCCGACGAACTGCTTCGGCGAGACCGACTACTTCATCGATCGCGTCGAGGTCGTGGGTGCGCCGCCGTTCCTCAACTCCGGACCGGTGCCCCCGGTGACTCCGGCACCGCCGACGCAGTAGAGCACGCGACGGGGCGGCGTGGCCTCGCTGCCGACGAACCAGGCCGAATCGCCGGTCGAGGGGTCCACGACCCAGCCGATGCTGTACGCGTGCGGAAAGAACGCACGCTGGGTGCGCCGGTCGGTCGCGCTGAAGAATGCGCCGAGCCCGGGGTGGCTGTGATACCAGCCCACGACGAGTTCGAGCGGGCCGAGCCGTCCGCGCGCGCGCTCCCAGACGTCGCTCGACATCCGTAGCGAGATCCCCGTACTCGCGAACTCCTCGGCGGCGACCGCCTGCGTCACGAGCACCGCTCGGCTGCGTGCGGGGTCGTCGCCGTCGGCGAACACCTCGCCGAGAAGCAGGCCGCCACACTCCTCGGGATGACTGGCGAGATGCTGCTGCGCGGTCGCGCCCGCGCTCGCCGCGACCGCGATGTGCAGTCCGGGCTCGTCCGCGGCTTGCCTGACGGACTCCGCAAGCGCGGACTCGCGGCCAGCCAGAGTTTCCAGCGGCTGCACCGGCAGCTGCGGCGGCTGCTCGGTCCAGCGCATCAAGTGTGCACCTCGAAGCGCGTACCGCAGCCCGGACAGCGCACGTGCCCCGCGCGGCCGGACGGCAGCCGCAGCGTGCGGGCGCAACCCGGGCAGCGATACGGCACGCGACCATCGTCAGCCGGTGCCTCCTGCCAACGGACGCGCCCGCCGGCTCGTCGCACGGGCGTCGCCTCGAACGAGGGATGATCGGACGGGAACGCCTGCGGGTGTTGCCGGCGTGCGTGCTCATACCAGGCTGCCGCCTCTCGATTGGCGGCCGAGGCGATATTCACCAGCAACGCATCGAACGTGAGCAGGCGTGCAAGACGCTGCACGAACAGATCCAGCCCTTCCGTCGGGGACCACCTCGTGCCGAGGCAGATCGTGCCGGACGCGAAGACGTTCGGGTGCCAGATCGGCGTCTGCACGGTGGCCAGCGGCGGCTGGAACGGGTAACGGGCCGGCAACGCGATGCTGATGCGCGTCTGCTCGCGGCGTTCGAGCGGATAGCGGTCCGAGCCCGCGGTCGCGTATCGCAATTCGACGATCGCGAATGGCGAGGCCGCCGACGGACCGGAATGCACCGCGATGCGTCCGCCGGAGGTCGTGGCCAGGGCCTGCAGCCGCTCGAGGTCCGACTGCAGCCGGATGGGGCTTGTCATTGCGCCGGATGGCGCCTCAGCCGGCAACCAGCACCGGCTGGACCTCGAGGACGTCGCCTGGGCGCGCGGCTTTCGCGAGATCCTCGCCCGGCGCGAGCGCCCGGCCCGTCGTCGTGTTGACGAGCGTGTAGTCCGTGTCGGCGGGCAGCGTCCAGTTGTCCACCGCTGCCTGGATGATGTCGGCGCCGGTACTGCCGGGATCGAGGTTCAGTTCGGCGCGCCGGGTCTGGTCGGCCGTGCGCACGTAGAGCTTGATCGACTGGGTCATGGGATCGGGTACTCCTCGAGATCGATGCAGACCGGGCCGCCTTCGAGCTCGGCGAGCGCGAACTTGACCGGGACCCTGCCGTAGCCGAAACGCTGCATCAGCTCGCCGAGCGAGAAGGCGTCGCGGATCTCGACACGAACCGAGGGCGCGGCGCAGTTCGGGCAGGTGGCGATCGAGTCGTCGAACGCAGCGGCTCGCTGGTTGACGTAGCGAGCCGCCGCGGCGAGCGGCCCGCAAGCGGCGCATTCATACGACGTGATCAACGCGTCGCTGAGCCGGAGCGGCAACTCACCCAGCGACGCGTCGGCGGCGGACTCGCTGCGGGGCGCCCAGCGATTGCGCGTGCGCACCACCCGCGGCGGAACGGCAAAGGCCCCGCAGCCCGGGCAGCCGTCGCGCCGGTCGATCTCGACGACGCTGCTGGTGCCGCTGATCGTGTCGATCAGGGTGCGGCGCGAATGCGCCGGGGTCGTGCCACCGCCGAAGCGCAGCGCCGTCGAGGCCGCGAGCGCACCCGCGATGCTCGCAGTGACGACCGTCGTCGGTATCCGGCGCTCGAGTTGCGCTCGCCGGCGCAGCCCGCCACAGGAATAGCGCTCTGCGATCCGGGCATATGCCGTGTCCGGCAGCGTGCATTCGTAGCAGGCCGCGCCCGCTGCGGAGCCGAAGGGGAAGGACTCGACCGTCACCCAGCGGCTGTCCAGGCCCGCGTTGACCAGGTCGACGCCCGTGATCAGGCACATCTGGTTGAGCTTGAGCCGTGCCTCGAGATTGTCGACGGCGGCGATCGCGCAGTCGTACCGCGCCAGCCGGCTGAGGCTCAGCGTGTCCCAGAAGTCGCCGGCGATGCTGCGCACGGTGACGTGCGGGTCGAGTTCCCGCGCCCGCTCGGCGACCGCCTCGGCCTTGTTGCGCCCGGCGTCGGCTTTGCGTAGCAGCACGCTGCGCGTCAGGTTGTGCAGCTCGACGACGTCGAAGTCGAACACGTCGATCTCGCCCACGCCGAGCAGTGCCAGGTTCTTGACCACCTCGTTGCCAACCGCGCCCGCGCCGATCACCGCGATGCTCGTCGCGGCGACCTGCTCCTGCGAGAACCAGTCGATCAGGTCGTGTCGTCGGTAGCGCTGTGTGCGCATCTCGTCCAAAGAGCCCGTCTCCTGTTGGTCAATCACCGAGCAAGGTGACGGCCTGGTAGTTCGAGCCGCCGCAGGCCGCGCAACGTCCGTGGTTCTCGCGCGCCAGCACCCGGGCGCTCTCGGCATGATAAAGGACGCGACAGGTGGCACAGCGTACCAAAGGTCGCCCGGGATCAATCGGTTCGCCGGAGTATGCGTCGCGGATTCCCTCCAGTTCCGCGCGGCGCAAGATCGCTGGCCCGTCGCGCCGAGCCTCGCCGCCCAGCCAGTCGCGGAACCGGCGGCGCGGGCGATAGGCGCGCGGGTCACGCGGTCCCGACTGCGGCCGCGGCCGCTGCAGCGCCAGGAAGATCGCGACGATCACGAAAATCAGCAGCGGCAGCAGGCGCGCCATCGATTACGGGACCTCGTCGACCTTGACCCAGGCCGAGTATTGCGACGCGCTCGTCTGGCGGCCCCACACGAGCAGGCCGCTGGTCCCGGAAGCTCCCGATTCCCGCACGGCGCCGAGCGGGAACCATTCGCCGAGTCGGCCGCTGACGGTCGTCGATGCGCCGGCGGTCTGGACCACCGGGCCGCGGGACGAGGATCGGATGCGCTGCTGCTGCGGCGAGATCTCGAGCGTGACCATGTCGCCATTGATCCGTGCCGTGGCGTAGAACCCGGTGCTCGCGGAGCGGAACTCGGTCGTCTGTTGCGTGGTGGTGCCGCCCCAGCCGCGCGTCACCTGGGTCGTCGTCATGGGCACCGACTGCCCGATGGCAATGAACGTCTCCATGCCCTCGAGCGCGCGCACCGTGCTGACATTCGTGAGGTCCGCGCGCTGCGTGCGGCTGCCGACTCGGACGCTCGCGCCGGCCTCGGCGCCGGGCGGCCGGTTGACGCCCACCTGGACGTCCCCGTCGCCGATCGTCGCCGAGCCGCGGACGCTCGACGAGTCCAGGTTCGTCACGGTGCCCTGGCCCACGCTGAGCAGCAACTGGCGCGGCTGACGGTCGAGGGACTCCACGGCTTGCAGGATCTGCGCCAGGTTGGCCGGGCTCGTGCGGACGAACAGCGTGCCGTCCATGCCGGTGATCACGCCGCCGGGCTCGAGCAACGGCTGCACGACGGGAATGACTTCGCTCGCGAGGCGGTGCCGCAACTCGATGACCTGCATCTCCTGCGCTTGCGCAACGATCGCCGACAGCAGCGCGATGAGCGCCAGCGTGAGGCGCCAGGCTGCCGCCGTCGTCGTACTGGCGCCAGAGCTCGTCCGGGGATCACGGGTTTGCATGCGGACTCCTGCGTGGCGCCGTCATCGTACCCGAGCTCAGTGCCGGGTCATGACCGCGTCGCGGACGCAGCGGACCAGCGCCTCGAGGCCGGCGGGTTCCTGGTCGGGCCGGCACACCAGACGCACGTCGCGACCGAGCTTGTAATAGTGGAACGGGCCGCGATCGAGCGCAGACACGGCCGCGTCGGGCATGCGCAGGAAGATCATGTTGATCTCCACCGGCGCTACGAGTGAAACGCCGGGCAGCGCCGCGAGTTGCTGAGCCAGCGCAGCCGCGTGGGCATTGGCGCGCCGGGCGCGCTCGAGCCAGCGGTCGTCGGTGACGTAGCGCGCCAGCTGTGCCGATACGAAGCGCGCCTTGGACAGCACCTGTCCGCCGCGCTTCATCCGGTAGGGGATTTCGCGCGCGAGATCGGCATCGAACACGACGACGGCTTCGGCGTTGATCGCGCCGTTCTTCGTCGCGCCGAGCGACAGCACGTCCACGCCGCAGCGCCAGGTCAAGTCCGCGGGCGAGCAGTCGAGTGCAGCCACGGCGTTCGCGAACCGGGCACCGTCCATGTGCACGCGCAGGCCGTGGCGCCGCGCGACGGCGCCGAGCGCGGCGACCTCGTCGAGCGCGTATAGCGTGCCGAAGTCCGTAGGCTGCGTGACGTTCAGCGCAAACGGCTGGACGCGATGCTGGCTGCCCCGGCCGGCGAGCGCCAGCGCCTCATTGAGCGTCCCGGGGTCGAGCTTGTAGTCTCGACCCGGCAGGCCCACGAGCTTTGCGCCGGTGAAGAACTCGGGTGCGCCGCATTCATAAACGTTGATGTGCGCGGTCTCGTGGCAGTAGATCGAGCCGTAGGGATTCGCCATCGCCGCGAGCGCGATTGAGTTCGAGCCGGTGCCGCTCGACAACGGAAACACGCTCACCGGCCGTTCGAACAAAGCCGCAAAGCGCTCGTTCATGCGGCGGGTGTATTCATCGTCGCCGTAGGGGGCGGCCGTGCCGGAGTTCGCTTCGACGAGCGCCTCGAGGATCTCGGGGGCTGCGCCGTCGACGTTGTCGCTGCGGAAATCGTAGATCTGCTCGCTCATGTCGTCGTCGGCGGCGTGGCTGGCGCAACGGGCTTGAGGAAGCTTTCGCAGTTGCCGCGACCTTCGTCTCCCTGCGGCAGGCCCGCGCAGATCTCCGCGGTCCGGCTGCGCAGCCGCTCGATGACCCGAGCACGCTCCGTGCCCGTGCCCCATTCGAGCAGCTTCGCGCTCAACTGCTCGAGCCGCATCCGGGTACGCTGGTAGAACGCATCCGGCGCGCCGTCGAGCTCGCCGAGCACGTCGAGGCCGGCCTGCTGGATGCGCGCCGTATTGTCCGGCGTCATCTCGAGCAGTCCGAGCATGTAGTTGTAGCCCCACTGGAAGCGCGTCGCCGGGCCCTGCGCCCCCGCGTAGGCGCGCGCGAGCCAATCGACGGCTTCCGCTTCGCGACCGGCTTTCTGCGCCAGCTCGGCGAGGTCGAGCATGAAGTAATACGGCGACTTGGATTTCTCGAGCTCCGCCACCAGCAGGCGGTTGGCATCGTCGTCAAGTCCGGCCTCCCAGTAGAGACCCGCTGCGGAGTTGATCGCGGCCTGGCGCGCATAGGCATCGGTCGTCGCGGCGTCGATGCGCGCCACGGTCGCGCGTGCTTCATCGAGAAGTGCCGGCGGCAACGCCGCCTCGGGGGCGTCGAGCCGCGCCAGCAGCATCCGGGCACGGACGACGTTCAGCTGTTCAGGGCCGGATAGCGGCGCCGCTGAGTCGGTGCCGAGGCGGTCGAGCGCCGCGCGCCACGCGCCGGTCAGCTGCGCACGCTCCGGCGTGCCGGTGTCCGACAAGGCCTCGATGACGACCTTGGCGCCATACAGCAGGTTGTCGACGTTCGCCTGGCCGACGGACGGGGACTGCAGCAGGCCGAGCAACTGGCTGCGCGCCGCCGCGCGGTCGAGGCCGCTGATCGGCTCGCCGTCGCGGCTCGCGATCGCCCCAAGGTACTCGAAATACAGGCGCGCGCACTCCGGCTGCAGCTCAGGCGGGCAACGGTCGCCGAGGCGGAGGAACGTCGCGGCCCGTTCCGCGGCGGGCAGGATGCGGCCGTTGTCGCTGCCCCACGAGTAGTAGGCCAGCAAGCGCCAGTCGTTCGACGTCACGTCGCCACCGCTCGCCGCCGCGGCGAGGATTTCCGTCACCGGGCGCGCATCGGCGAGTGCCACGTCGAGAATCTTCGCGTAGCGGGCCACGTCGACGCCGCCGGGCAGGCGCGTGATCTCGGTGCCGTCGGGCCGGAACAGGATCATCGTCGGGTAGCCCACGACGCCGAACCGCTCACCGTGCCGCTGCGCGCTCGGCGTGTCCCCGTCGAGGTAGACGGAGACGAACAACCGGCTGCGTTCCTGGAACTCGCGCTTGTTGAAGATCGTGGACTTGATCTGCGCGCAGGGCGGGCACCACTCGGCGCCCCAGTACAGGAAGATCGGCTTGTTGGCCGCTTTGGCAGCCGCGAAGGCCGCTTCAACGTCGCCCTCGAACCAGTCGATGCCCGGCGGCAGGTGCTGGCGCCCCGCGACCTCCGTATCCGACGCAGCTTCGACCGGCGTCTCCGGCGCCGCGGGTTCCGGCGACTTCCGCGCGCAGCCCGAGGCCAGCATTGCGGCCAGCGCAACGGCGAGGATCGGCAGCGGATTCGTCATTGGAGCCATCGATTGCATTCCTTCGGCAGGGCCGGCCGCGCCGGCGCGGTGCGCAGTATGCCAGCCGGGCGGATCGGCAACGCGACCGGCGCCGTCAGCGGCCGAACGCGGCGAGTTCGTAGACCAGGCGTGCCGCCGTGCGTGCCGTGCGGCCATCCGGATCGAAGCGGGGATTGAATTCGGCGACGTCGGCGAGCAGCAGCTTGCTGGCTGGTGTGCGATGGCCGCAGTGATCGAGCGCTTCCCGCAGCAGGGACACGGCGCGATGCAGCGCCACGCCTAGTCCGGAGGGTGCGCTGACGCCGGGTGCCACGGCCGGCGGCAGCACGTCGAGGCAGAACGTCAGGTAAACCGCCGACGATTCCGCGATGAATCGCTGCAGCCGGCTCTGCGCTGCGGACGCACCCGCATCGACGTCGAGGACGATCTCGACGCCGAGGTCACGCGCGCGATCGAACAGCGCCGGTGTGTTGGCCGCCTCGCTGGCGCCGAGGCAGAGGTAGCGAAACTCGCGGCCCGCCGCCGCCCGGGACTCGGCGATCTGCAGGAACGGCGTGCCCGACGTGCCACGGCCGGGAATCTCCGGTCGGCGCAGGTCGAGATGCGCGTCGAAATTCACGATGCCGAGCCGCTCGAGCCGCGGATCTCCGGTCAGCGCCCGCTCGAGGCCCGGATAGGCGGCCCAGGCGATCTCATGCCCGCCGCCGAGGCCAATGGGAAAGTGACCTGCGCGCAGCAGGTCCGCGAGCCGCTCGGCATACGTCGCTTGCGCGTCCTCCAGCTGATCGCCTGCGCAGGTCACGTTGCCAGCGTCATACAGCCGCGAGTCGTCGCCGCCGTGCCACGCGAGATTGGCGAGCGTGCGGCGCAGCGTCCGCGGCCCATCGGCCGCGCCGGGACGGCCGTGATTGCGAACGACGCCCGCGTCGCTCGCGAAGCCAAGCAGCACGACGCCTGGGCGATCTGCGGTCGCCACGGGCCGCACGACCTGGTGCCAGCGCCGGCCTCGCTCGCCGTCGGCCGCGTCGATCCGGCCGCTCCAGTCGCTCGTTTCGCTCATCGTGGCCTCATACATCGCGCTCGAGAACGATTTCGCCGTTCTTCGCGACCAGGCTGCAGGGATTGAAGCCGACCCAGTAGCCGAGTTCGTCGAGCGTGTCGATGGACCAGGCCGCGAAGTCTGCCGCGCGGCCCGGGGCCAGCGAGCCGCGTCGTTCGTGCAGGGCGAGCGCCCGCGCGGCGTGACGCGTGACGCCGAGCAGCACTTCCGTGCTGGTGAGCCCGAACAAGCGCCGCGCCATGTTCATCGCGAGCAGCAGCGATGCGCCGGGGGCCGAGCCCGGATTGCAGTCCGAGGCGACCGCGAGCGGCACGCCATAGTGGCGCAAGGCCTCGATCGGCGGCAGTTGCCGCTCAGCGAGCGCGTAAAACGCGATGGGTAACATCACCGCGACCGTGCCTGCCCGCGCGAGCGCGCTCGCGTCTGCATCGGTAGCGTACTCGAGGTGATCGCACGACAGAGCTCGGTGTCGCGCGGCGACCTGGCTACCGCCGACGTTCGAGAGTTGCTCCGCGTGCAGGCGAACGTTCAGGCCCAGAGCTTTGGCCGCAGTGAAAAGCCGATCGCACTGCTGGGCGGAAAAGGCAATGTCCTCGCAATAGGCATCCACCGCGTCGATCCGCAGGCTGACCAGCCGCGGCAACCAGTCCTCGCAGATCATTCCGATGTAGTCATCGGCGCGCCCCGCAAACTCCGCCGGCAATGTGTGCGCCGCGAGGAGGCTGGCGGACACGGTGACGGGATGCGCCGCCTCGAGCCGCCTCGCCGTGCGCAGCATCCGCGCCTCGGTGTCGAACTCGAGCCCGTATCCGGTCTTGATCTCCACCGTCGTCACGCCCTCGGCGAGCAGCGACTGCAGGCGCGGCCGGCTCTGCTCGATCAACTCGTCTTCACTGGCCGCCCGCGTCGCGCGCACGGTGCTCAGGATGCCACCGCCTTCGCGGGCAATCTCGGCGTAGCTGGTGCCCGCCGTGCGTCGCGCGAACTCCGCGGCGCGCTGGCCGGCAAACACGAGATGCGTGTGGCAGTCGATCAACCCCGGTGTCAGCCACCGTCCGGCGAGTTCGATCGTCCGCTCGGGCCGCACACCGGCCGGCAGTTCGCTTTCGGCGCCGACCCACTCGATCGTCGCGTCGCGCGTGAGCAGCGCACCATGATCGAACACCTGCGACTGTTCGTCGCAGGTCGCGATGCGCACGTGTTTCCACAGCGTCAGCATGCCGCGCTGTGTCCGTGGTCGATCGGTTCCGGGTCAGTCCGGAAGACCGTCGCGCGACATGGACGTCGCGCGCGAGCCCCCAAGGATGGGTTCACGGCGTGTCTTCCGGGCTGACCCGGAACCGATCGACCGAAGGGCCACTGCGGCATGCTAGAGGCTCGGAAGATCGAGACCGTGTTCGCGAGCGCACGCGATCGCCGTCTCGTAGCCGGCATCGGCGTGACGCATGACGCCGGTGGCCGGGTCGTTCCACAGCACGCGCTCGATGCGCTTTGCGGCGGCGGCCGTGCCGTCGCAAACGATCACGACGCCCGCATGCTGCGAGTAACCGATGCCGACCCCACCGCCGTGGTGGATCGACACCCACGTGGCGCCGCTCGCGATGTTCAGCATCGCGTTCAGCAGCGGCCAGTCTGCGACCGCATCCGAGCCGTCGCGCATCGCTTCGGTCTCGCGGTTGGGGCTCGCGACCGATCCGGAATCCAGGTGGTCCCGTCCGATGACCACCGGGGCCTTGAGCTCGCCGCGCGCCACCATCTCATTGAACGCGAGACCGAGCCGGTGGCGCTGGCCGAGGCCCACCCAGCAGATCCGCGCCGGCAGACCCTGGAACTGGATACGTTCGCGCGCCAGGTCGAGCCAACGATGCAGGTGCGGATCGTCCGGGATCATCTCCTTCACCTTTGCGTCGGTGCGATGGATGTCCTCGGGATCGCCCGACAGCGCCGCCCAGCGGAACGGCCCCACGCCGCGGCAGAACAGCGGCCGCACGTAGGCGGGCACGAAGCCGGGGAATGCGAAGGCGTCCTTGATGCCCTCGTCGAGCGCCACCTGGCGGATGTTGTTGCCGTAGTCGAAGGTCGGGATGCCTTGCCGCTGGAAGGCGAGCATCGCCTCGACGTGTTGCGCCATGGACGCACGCGCGGCCCTCTCGACGGCCTGCGGGTCGCTGTCGCGCAGGCGGTCCCACTGCTCGAGCGTCCAACCTGCCGGCAGGTAGCCGTTGACCGGGTCGTGGGCCGAGGTCTGGTCGGTGACGGCGTCGGGCCGCACGCCGCGGCGCAGGAGTTCGGGCAGCACTTCTGCGGCATTGCCGAGCAGGCCCACCGATACCGCGCGACGCTCGCGCGTGGCGCGCTCGATGATCGCGAGCGCCTCGTCGAGCGACTC
>Ga0209254_10006103_pt1 | contig 11099 bp, 7 predicted proteins | sample FrelakmetDIP11DI_FD_187148 | JGI IMG/M metagenome (GOLD analysis project Ga0209254, IMG submission 187148) | Freshwater lake sediment microbial communities from the University of Notre Dame, USA, for methane emissions studies - DIP11 DI (SPAdes)... | ecosystem: Environmental > Aquatic >... | reverse complement strand
GGGCGCCGCGTCCACGGCAGACCGCCGACGGTCCGCGGCCCTGGTCGCCAGGTACGAGGAACACGCGGCGGCGAACAGGAAGAAGACCGTGCCGATCGCCGCCATGCCCCAGTCCCAGTCCCAGGAGATGTGCACGACGAAGGCCACCATGCCCGCCTGAAGCGCCACGAGAAGGGGGCGCAACGGGTCTCGCCGGTCGGCGAAGGGATTGCGCACGGCGGCGGCGATGAACATGACCATGGCGGCCGTGAAGAGCCCAAGCCCGACCACACCCAGCTCGCTGAGCACGTTGAACCACTCGCTGTGGGCGTGCTTGACGTCGCCCCAATCCTCGCGAAAACGGTCGTGCGTGAAGACGAACGTGCCGGCGCCGGTGCCGCGCAGCCGGTGAGACGGGGACTGTTCGAGAGCCTCGCGCCACAGAGGCGGCCGACCGGTGTTGAGAGAGATGAGCCGTCCCGCCCCCTCACCGCTGCCGGTGTCGTCGGTGCCCGAGATGAAGGTCTGCACGCGGTCCTTGACCCAGGTCGTCCCGCCACGGCTGTCAAGGAAGCGCCATGAGCCACCGGCGATACCGGCCACGAGCACCGCCAGCACCGCTGCTCCGGCGGCGACGCGCAGCCACTGCGGCCACGGCACCGCGCGCTGCACCAGCGCTATCACGGTCTGCGCTCCCGCGGCGACGAGCAGCGCCGCCACAGACCAGCGCAGCAAGGTGTGGCCCTGGAGTGTACGCAGTGCGTCGTCCGAGGTCGCGGTGAAGAGGGTGCCGAGGCCGCGCACACGCCACAGCACGGCGGCCACGGGAGCCGCGATGGCCACCAGGCTCGCGAAACTGGCGAGACGCGTGTTGGTGAAGCCGAAGTAGAGGATCAGCATCCCGACGAGCACGACCACGCCGCCGCGAGACAAGGTGAAGAAGAAGGCGAAGCTGAGAGGCACCGCAGCAGCAGCGGCCAGAACCCTCCAGGCGGGGTGAGCCGTGCGGTCGCCGCCAAGAGCCAGCGCGACCGCCAGCCCCATCACCATCATGAGGGCGAGGACGTTCCAGTAGCCCACGGGGCTGTCGAGACGCGCGTAGGCATGCGCGTGCGTCACGACGTCGGGGAGGATCTTGCCGAGAAATGCGTATACACCGACGGCAACGGCCACCGCCAGAAAGCCGTAAGCGGCCGTGCGCAATTGCACGCCGCGGACTGGCGTCAGGCCGAGCACCGCCGCCACCGCAAGATAGAGGGCGGCGAGGTCGAAGGCGATCCAGCTCAGGTCGGGGCCGAACGACCAGGACACCGAGAGGCCCGTCCACGCGACGAAGAGTCCGAACACGGCCAGAGCAGTGAGGTAGATCGGCGAAGGCCGTGACTGCCGCCGCAGAAACCAGACCCAGACCGCAGCCAGAAGGAGATAGACGACCGCCAGCGGCGCGCTGCGCGAGAAGACGTAGCCGCCCGAGAGGAAGCTGAAGAGACCCGCGCAGATGAGCGTGATCGCGAACGGCGCAGCGTCGCGCAGCCGACTCGGCGCTCGGTGCCCAGCGCGCGCTGTGTTTAGCCCGACCTCCATCGACGGCATTATACTTTCAGTGCATACCATGAAGGCGGCAGACGGTGCACCGCCGACGTGGGCACCGCACGAGGGTCTTGCCCATGGTCATAGTCGCCGTGTTGTGATACAAGCAGTTCCAGCAGAAGATCGGAAAAGGGCCAAAAGTGCAGTGGGGGGGTGAAGATATGAAGGCCAAACTCATGGGTGCCATCACGCTGGCCGTGCTGTTGCTCCTCGTGTTCGCCGTGGTCGCTCAGGCTACGGTCTCGCAGGCGACCATTGACGCGGTCATCAGGGACGCCAAGGACGGCCGACTCGACAAGAGATGGACGGCCGAGGAGATCCGCGCCGCTCTGGCGTACGTCGAGAACAATCCGCTCCTGAAGCATTATACGAAGGTCAAGGGTGTCCTCGAAGACTACCTGGCGAGCCTGCAGGCTCCCGGGGAACAGAGTGGCGAGCTCGCCTTCACCGGTGGCGAGATCCTTTTGATCCTCGGCGCCGGCGCCGGCCTCATCGGCAGCGGAGCACTGCTGCGCCGCCGCCGCTCCTAGCTCAACGCCCACAGCGCCTCAGCGTCATCGACGGAGCGCCTCCCCAGCGGGGAGGCGCTCCGTTCATTGCCAGAGCCTCAACGTGAGCGCCGCGGGCGCACTCTCGTCCTGCACCACGGCGGCCGCCCGCAGGCCCAGGTCGCCGGCGAGCGCCAGCGCGGCGCGGCGCATCCCTGCCCGGTAGTACACCTCGCCTCCAGGGTACTGGGAGGTCCAGCCGGTCGCCGGGACGTTCGTCGTCCGATACCCCCACGTTCGCAGCCGCGCCGTCGCCGCTGCCAACGCACTCTCGGTCGACGCCGAGACGCCGACGGTGGTGCGACGCCGCGCCGCGAACGAGAAGCCGAGCCGCGTGGATGCGAGGCGCGGCGCCAGCGTCCCGGGCCAGCAGGCGCGGACCAGCGTCGCCACGTTGGCTCTGGCCGCCGCCGTCAACCTGGCGTCGAGGCTCCCCGCAGTCCCCGGCACCCCCGGAGGCGCGTCGCCCGGACCGGCCGGCGGTGAGACCGGCTGTCCGGCCGCGCGGATCGCCGCCGTCAGCGCGTCCGTGGCGGGCGCGGCCGTCGCCGTCGTCTCCGCGGGCAGCGGGGCGCTCAGCACCGCCGGCTGGCCGGCGGCGCGCAGCTTGTCCCCCAGACTACGCAGCGCGACCGCCGCCCCTTCGTCGGCCTCCGCGTCGCCGCTGCCGGCCGGCGGAGCGACGAGGACGGCCAGCGGACGCCACGACTCGGCCGCGGCGGTCGTGCGTGCCACGAGGCCGCCCCAGCGAGGAGCTTTGACGGCGCGCACCGCGACGGAAGCGCCGGCCGAGCGCCGCAGGCGCCGGCGCACCTCGCTCACGTAGACGTCGGAGCGGTAATGCGGCCCCGGCAGTACGACGAGCACGCGGGCCGGTCGCGGCCACCGCGTGACGCTCGGGCCCGCCGCAGGCGGAGTGAGCCCGAAGGCGAGCGACTGGCGCAGCTGCTCCATGGCGCTGCGATCGACGCGCCACGCCTCTCCGCGGCGGCAGGTCTCGACGATCGCCGCGGCGCCGCGCACGTCGACCTGCGCGGGGAGCAGCTCTGCGAAGGTCGTGGCCAGCGACGTGGCGCCCTGAAGGTTGAGATCGCTCTGGACGTGCCCCCAGCCGAGCACGTAGTTGGAGAAGGACACGACGTTGATGCGCTCGAACGGCAGACGCGCGAGCGTCGTGCCGAGCGCCTGGTACTGGGTGGTCCAGACACTACGGGCGGTGCCGCGACCTTCCCAGGCCGCTTGGGCGCGCTTGTACTGCAACAGGGGAGCGCGCGCCTCGCCGGCCAGCGCCCGCGGCTCCAGGGCCAGCCGCAGGGCTTGCCGGTCGAGCGCGATCCACGCGTCCATGGGGACGTCGAGCTCCTGCCCCAGAGCCGCTGCGGCGTCGCCCGGCCCGACCTGGTCCACGATGCGCCGCAACGGCGCGTATCCAGCGCCCGGGACGAACCCCTGGGTCTCGGGCGCCAGGACCACGGCCGTGAGGGACGGGCTCACTCGATCGACGTGCAACCACACGATGGCGGTACACCTGCCATCGACGCCGCCGAGGGCGAACACGGCCAAGTCCGCCGGCGCCGGCGGCGCCAGCTGCACCGGCGGACGCGGGCCCACGACCTTGTGCCAGGGCCCGGGTGTGGCGAGGAGGATGACGACGCCGAGGGCGAGTAGGACGCCGAGCAGCAGGGCCGCCCACGGATCGAGGCGCCCAAGCACTGCGCGCAGAAGCTTCACTTCACGGGCTTGAACGAGGTCGCCAGGCCCATCATGAGATCGTTGGACAGCTGGTTGTCGAGTGTGTTGATCACCCAGTAGAGCGTGCGGTTGCGCTTCCAGGCCACCATGTGGAGGTGGTCGGCCTGATAGAAGAGCATGTACTTCTGGCCGGCGATGACCCTGGTGCTGTTGGGGTTCTGGATGGCCGGGGGGTCCATCCAGCGCATCGCCTGGATGCTCCAGGAGCCGCCCGTGGGTGTGGCGACGACGGCCACGGCCGCGGCGGTGCGCCTGCCCGCCGTGGTCTTGATGCCGTAGGCGCGGAACTCGTCGTAGGTGAAGCCCGGCGACCACGCCGTGGGCATCTCGAGATGCAGCGGCGTCTCGGCGGCGAAGGTCGTCCAGGCCGCGGCGTCGTAGAGCTGGTTCTTCTGCAGCGCCTGTTCCGGCTGTTGGGCGTCCTGTGGGACCGCGAGCGTGCCGTCGAACGACGAGGTGACGAAGACGCTGATGCCGTCGGCGGACCCGGGACTGCGGTCGACGATACGCACCTCGGAGGGCCAGAACATCTCGCCGAGGAGCTGGGCCGGGGCCGACAGGCTCCTGGGCGCATGAACGAGCGTGACCTGTCCGGGAAACTCGGGGGCGTCGGCGCCTACCTCGGCCCGATAGCCGAGGGCGGCAAGCTGGTTCGCCGCGTTCGTGGACACTCCTCCGATCCCGCTGCCGTTGTAGACGGTGATCGGGTACATCTTCTTGGTCAGTCGGAGCCCCCTAGCCGCGACGGGCGCCTGCACTGGGTGCGTGAACTCGGCGACGGCCTGCTGGATCTCGCCCTGCGTCGGGACCACGTACGACACGCCGTCGATCATCGGCGTGGAGCCCTCGACGTGCACGGTGTGGAACTTCGACGTGTTCACCTGGAAGATGAGCTCGACGAGGGGCTGCAGACGCTTGAGGGAGTCGATGTCGGAGGTGGTCTGTTCAGTGACGGCCTTGATGAGAGTGAGGACCTTGCCCCAGTCTTTGCTCCAGCGGCCCGACTGACGCTGCATCTCCTTGAGAAAGAGCTGTTGGCGCTGCATGCGCCCGAAATCGCCCGTCCCGTCGTGCCGGAAGCGGACGAACTTGAGCGCGTGATCGCCGTCCAGGATCTGATAGCCGGGCTCGAGGCTGACGGTGGTGATGCCGTTGTGCTCGAAGTAGTACCTGTGATCCACGGGGACGTAGATACCGCCCAGGGTCTGCACCACGTGCCAGAAGCCGTCGAAGTCGACCTGGACGAAGTGCTGGATGGGCAGACCGGTGACCTGGCTGAACGTCTTGACGGCGAGGGCCGGGCCACCGTAGGCGAACGCCGCGTTCATCTTGTCGTAGCCGACGCCTTCGATGTCGACGCGCAGGTCGCGCGGCAAGGAGAGCATCGAGATGCTCTTCGTCTGCGGGTCGAGGCGCACGAGGATCTGCGAGTCCGAGCGTCCGGGATCGCCGGGCCCCGCGTGGTCAGAGCCCATGAGCAGGATGTTCACCGCCTTGCCCGGCAGCGCGGGGCGCAGCTCCTTCTTCGTCTTCGTGACCACGGCGATCTTCTCGGGGTTCGACTGGCCGACGGTGCCCACCGTGCCGTTCGCCCAGCCGAGCGCCAGACCGGGAGCCACGAGCGCAGCCACGAGGACGGCCACACTGACGAGCTTCACGGCGAGGTGGCGGCCGAAGGCGAGATACGCGGTGACGCCCGCGACGAGGCCCACCGCGATCACGGGAGCGCCGACCATGGCCCATCCCGGGATCTTCCCGGACAGCCTCGCGAGGTCGAACGCGGCGCGGGAGTTGCCGAACATGTCGCGGCCGTAGAACCAAAGCAGCGCCGCCGCGACCGCCGCGGCCACTGAGATGGCCGCCCAGATGACGAGTGTGCGCAGCCCGCCGCCGCGGGCAGCCGGCTCCGGGAGGGCGGCGCGCGGCGCGCGGCCGGACGTGGCCAGCGGCTTCGCGACGCCGCCGACTCTCACCGGCTCGGGCTCGCCGGTCTTGTAGACGCGATACTCGCTCATGCTCCTCCGCCGCAGGCGCCCGCCTGAGCGCTGCGCAACGTCTCTCCATCGCACGAGCTGAGAGACGGCCGCGCGCCCTCGCCGGTTCGCGGGCTCTCTCCCGCGCGTGTCACGTCTGCGCCGAGCGCCCCCAGCTTGCCGACGAGGTCCTCGTACCCGCGGTCGATATGGTGCGCCGCACCGACGTCCGTGACCCCATCGGCCACCAGACCAGCCGTGACCAGGGCCGCGCCCCCCCGCAGGTCGGGTGCCTCCACGACCGTGCCGCTCAGAGAGCGCGGCCCCTCGACGACGGCGTGGTGCCCGCTGGTGCTGATGCCGGCGCCCAGGCGGTTGAGCTCGTCGACCACCACGAAGCGATTCTCGAACACGTTCTCGGTGACGATCGACGTCCCTTCCGCCAGCGACAAGAGCACCATCGTCTGAGCCTGCAGATCGGTGGCGAAACCCGGGTGGGGCAGGGTCGAGACGTCGATGGGGGTGAGCGGGCCGTCGCGGCTCACGGTGATCGACCGCTCACCCACCCGCACGTCCACGCCCATGCCCCTGAGCTTGCCGAGAAAGAGCTCGAGGTGCGTGGGATCGAGGCCCAGCGTCGTGACCTCTCCCCGGGTGGCGGCGCCCATGATGAGATACGTGCCCGCCTCGATGCGATCCGCCACGACCTCGTGATCCACGCCGTGCAGCGCGTGACCGCCCTCGATGCGGATGGTGGCGGTGCCGGCGCCCTCGATGACCGCCCCCATGCCTCGCAGGAAGTCGCAGAGATCGACGATCTCGGGCTCTCGCGCGGCGTTCTCGATGACCGTCTCGCCGTCGGCGGCCGTGGCGGCCATGACGAGGTTCTCGGTGGCGCCGACGCTGGGGTAATCTAGTGGGACGACCGCCCCCTTGAGCTGCGTGCCGTGGATCTTGATGAAGCCATGGTCGATCGTGATCGTCGCGCCCAGCTTCTCGAGGCCGCGGATGTGGAAGTCGATGCGCCGCGGCCCGATGTTGCAGCCGCCGGGCATGGCGATGGTGGCCTCGCCCAGCCGAGCCACCAGGGGGCCCATCACGATGATGCTGGCGCGCATGGTGCGCACGAGCTCGTAGGGGGCGCAGCCGTTGAGTGCGGCGCCGGCGTGCGCGCGCAGGACGTCGCCGGCGTGCTCCACGTCCGCGCCGAGCGCGCGCAGCATCGCCACCATGGTGGCGATGTCGGTGATACGCGGCACGCGGCGAATGACGCAGGGCTCATCGGTGAGCAGACTGGCGGCGAGCAGCTTGAGCGCCGAGTTCTTGGCGCCCGAGAGCACGACAGTCCCCTCCAAACGGCGGCCGCCGCGCACCCAAAGGCGCGCGTCGTGTGCGATCGGACCATCCATCAGACGGTCACAAGTATAGCGTGCGCCGGCGCTACGGAGCGGCGCTCAGCGGGCGCGCCCCGACACGCGCAGGCGGTTCTCGGCGCGCCTGAGCGCCTGCTCAGCGCGGAAATAGTCGACTTCGGCCTGCGCGCCGGGGTCGTGACGCTCCTGCAGACGCTCGCGGGCGCGACGCTGCGCCTCCTCGGCGCGGTTGACGTCGATCCTCCCGGCGAGCTCGCCGTGATCGGCCACGACCAGGACCTTGTCGAACAGGACCTGGGCGTAGCCGATCCCGGTGGCGATGTACTCCCACGTGTCGTCGAGAGAGCGGATGCGCGTCTCGCCCACGCCCAAGAGCGTGACCAGGGGCTGGTGGCGAGCGAGGATGCCGAGCTCCCCCTCGATGCCGGGCAGGACGACCATGGCGACATCCTGGGAGTACACCTCGCCGTCCGGAGTGACGACCTCGACGTGCAGTGCGCGTTCGTCAGCCACGGGAGCCCTTTCAGCCGGCCTCGTCGCGGCCCGCGAGCTGCCGCGCCTGCTCGGCGGCCTCCTCGATACCGCCGACCATGAAGAACGCCTGTTCGGGCAGGTCGTCGCACCTGCCGTCGACGAGGTCCTTGAAGCCGCGCACCGTGTCGGCCAGCGGGACGTACTTGCCGGGCATGCCGGTGAACTGCTCGGCGACGTGGAACGGCTGCGAGAGGAAGCGCTCGATCTTGCGCGCCCGCTGCACGATCACCTTGTCCTCGTCGGAGAGCTCGTCCATGCCCAGGATGGCGATGATGTCCTGAAGCTCCCGGTAGCGCTGCAGGATCTCCTGGACGCGCGTAGCGACCTCGTAGTGCTCGTCCCCCACGGCATCGCGGGTGAGGATGCGCGAGTTCGAGTCGAGCGGGTCGACGGCCGGGTAGATGCCTTTCTCGACGATCGCGCGGGAGAGCACCGTGGTGGCGTCGAGGTGGGCGAAGGTGGCCGCCGGCGCCGGATCGGTGAGGTCGTCGGCGGGCACGTAGATGGCCTGCACCGAAGTGACCGACCCGCGCTTGGTGGACGTGATGCGCTCCTGCAGCTCGCCCATCTCGTTGGCCAGTGTGGGCTGGTAGCCCACGGCGCTCGGCATGCGCCCGAGGAGAGCGGAGACCTCGGAGCCTGCCTGCACGAAACGGAAGATGTTGTCGATGAAGAGCAGCACGTCCTGGCCGCCCATCTCGCGGAAGTACTCCGCCACGGTGAGGCCGGCCAGGCCGACGCGCAGGCGCGCCCCCGGCGGCTCGTTCATCTGGCCGAAGATGAGCGCCGTCTTGTCGATGACCCCCGACTCCTTCATATCGAGCCAGAGGTCGTTGCCCTCGCGGGTGCGCTCGCCGACCCCGCAGAACACGGAGAGGCCGCCGTGCTCGGCGGCGATGTTGCGGATGAGCTCCTGGACGATCACGGTCTTGCCCACGCCGGCGCCACCGAAGAGGCCGATCTTGCCGCCCTTGACATAGGGCGCGATGAGGTCGACGACCTTGATGCCGGTCTCGAAGACCTCATCGGTCGGGTCGAGCGACTCGAAATCCGGCGCCGGCCGATGAATCGGCCAGCGCTCGACGCCGACCAGCGGTTCGCCGTGGTCGATGGTGTCACCGGTCACGTTGATGAGGCGGCCGAGCGTCTGCTCGCCCACCGGCACGGTCATGGCCACGCCCGTGTCGATGACGGATGCGCCGCGCGCGAGGCCATCGGTGGCGTCCATGGCGACGGCCCGGACCTTGTCGTCGCCGAGGTGCTGCTGCACCTCGCAGACGACCTGCCTGGACTGGCCCTCACCGCTGTCGATGCCGACCGTGAGGGCGTTGTAGATGGCCGGGATCTCGTCCGGGAAGCGGACGTCGATGACCGGCCCGATGACCTGGACGACTGTGCCTGTGTTCATAGCCTCAACTCCGCTCTGCGTGTGTGGTGTGCGGCGGCCGCGCGGCCCCGGTCACCCGAGGGCCTCGGCGCCGGCCACGACCTCGAGGATCTCTTGCGTGATGGCCGCCTGGCGGGCACGGTTGAGCGCCAGGGTGAGTGACCCGAGCATCTCCTCGGCGCTGTCGCTGGCGTTGCGCATGGCCGTCATGCGCGCTCCTTGTTCACTCGCGCTCGATTCGAGCAGCGAGCTGTACACGGCGATCTCGACGTACGCCGGCAGCAGGCTCTCGAAGATGGCGTTGGCCTCGGGCTCGAACAGATAGCTCACGAGCCCAGGGTGTCTGGCCTCGTCAGTGACCGCCTCCTGCGGCACCGGGAGGATGACGTCATCGAGGAGCGTCTGCTCGATCGGCGACGTGAAGCGGTTGAAGACGAGCCTCACGCGGTCGACCTGGCCGGACGTGTAGAGATCGATGAGGTACTTGGCGATGGCCCGCGCGTCCTGGTACTCGGGCCGGTCGCTCAGGCCCTGCCAGCTTCGCTCGAGGCGGCACCCGCGGAAGGTCAGGGTGCCGATGCCCTTGCGGCCGACGGCAATGACGCGCGTCTCGACGCCCTCGCCGCGCAACTGGCGCTCGATCTCCAGGGCCTTGCGCACGACGTTGGCGTTGAAGGCGCCGGCCAGGCCGCGGTCGCCGGTCATGGCGACCACGGCGACCCCCTTGATCTCGGCGCGTTCCTGCATGAGCGCGAACTGCCGCGTCTCCTCCGAGTAGGTGGCGAGGTCGACCATCATCTCGATCATGTCGGCGGCGTACGGCCGCAGCGCCTCGATGCGCGCCTGGTTACGGCGCAGCTTCGCGGCGGCCACCATCTCCATGGCCTTGGTGATCTTGCGCGTATTGTGGACCGACGCGATGCGCCGGCGGATGTCGCGCAGGCTGGCCACGTCAGGCCTCCGCCTCCTCGAGCGCCCGATCGGCGACCACCGACTCGGGGGCGAACGAGTCGTGGTATGCGCCGATGGCGTCGCGCAGCAGCGCCTCGTTCTCGGGCGACAGCACCTTCTCGGTACGGATCGCCGCGAGCAGCTCGGCGTTCTGGCTGCGCAGGTGCTCACGCAGGCCCTCGCAGAAGGCGGCGACGCGAGGCACTTCGAGGTCGTCGATGTAGCCCTGGTTGCCCGCGAAGATCACCGCCACCTGCTCTTCGACCGGCATGGGGTCGAAGCGTCCCTGGTTGAGGACTTCGATCATGCGCTCGCCGCGGGCGAGCGTGCGCTTGGTGGACTCGTCGAGGTCGGAGCCGAACTGAGCGAAGGCTTGCAGCTCGCGGTACTGGGCAAGGTCGATGCGCAGACGGCCGGCGATCTGCTTCATGGCCTTGATCTGGGCGTTGCCGCCCACGCGGCTCACCGAGATGCCGATGTTCACCGCCGGGCGTACGCCGCTGTAGAAGAGGTCGCTCTGCAGAAAGATCTGCCCGTCGGTGATGGAGATCACGTTGGTGGGGATGTAGGCGGACACGTCGCCGGCCTGCGTCTCGATGACGGGGATCGCGGTGAGCGACCCGCCGCCGAGCTCGTCGCTCAGCTTGACGGCGCGCTCGAGCAGGCGCGAGTGCAGGTAGAAGACGTCGCCGGGAAATGCTTCGCGGCCCGGCGGCCGGCGCAGCAGCAGCGACATCTGGCGATAGGCGTCGGCCTGCTTTGAGAGGTCGTCGTAGAAGCACACGGCGTGGCGGCCGCTGTACAGAAAGTACTCGCCCATCGCCGCGCCCGCGTAGGGCGCCAGGTACTTGAGAGGAGCGGAGGCCGAGGCACTGGCCACCACGACGATCGTGTAGTCCATGGCGCCGTGTTCCTCGAGCTTGCGCACGACCTGCATCACCGTGGAGGCTTTCTGGCCGATGGCCACGTAGATGCAGATCTCGTCCTGGCCCTTCTGGTTGATGATGGTGTC
>Ga0209254_10006102_pt1 | contig 11101 bp, 8 predicted proteins | sample FrelakmetDIP11DI_FD_187148 | JGI IMG/M metagenome (GOLD analysis project Ga0209254, IMG submission 187148) | Freshwater lake sediment microbial communities from the University of Notre Dame, USA, for methane emissions studies - DIP11 DI (SPAdes)... | ecosystem: Environmental > Aquatic >... | reverse complement strand
CATGAGTTTCATCATAAGGCTGAATTTCGTTTGGGTATTTCCGGTTCGACCTCCCGGGCTTTGACCTTGCACCTCAAGGAAAGGCTAAGTTCGCAATAAGTCTCCCCTTTTACCGGATCAGACTTGATAACTAATTGCCTATCCTGCAGGTAACGATGTGCATCAAGAGCTGATAAAAAACGCATGATTGTTTCGAATGAACCTGTAAAAGCCAGGTTCAGCAGAATCGACTCTGATTCCTTCTGAATCGGTGCAACAGTCATCTTCATACCCGATAGCTCAAGCGCGTTGCACAAATCCGAAAAGACCGATTTTACGTAGAGCACCCCTAAATGAATTGAATCGACGGGGAGTATCAATTTCGAATGGTCATCCCAAACTCTATCGAGCTTATGGGAGTTTTGCTTCTGAAAGGTGTATTCTGTCTGCAGAATCCGGGCTTGCGCCTGAGCTGCCAGGATAGAATCGATTTTTTGAAAGTTCCATAGGGTAAGAATGACGACCGTGGCCCAAACAAGCCCAACAGGCACCCATAGGTTTTTAAGCCACGGTTTCATAATAGATTAACCTTGAACGCTATTCTGTGGTGGAGCTTTCCGGTAGAGTTCTTTACATCATCGATTTGGAACGTAATGTCTTCAAGACTGATTGGGCGAGGCAGCTTGAGCTTGGTGTTCAGCCCCTGTGCAAACATTTTTAGTTGCTGGCGAAACGAGTCGATACTTTCGGCATGAACGGTGGCCGTCAGTTCGAGGATGGAGGTATCGAGGTTTATATTTATCTCGTTGAGCAGAATGAATTCCGAAAGCGAAGATACAATTTTGGCAATGACAAAAGCCGAAGAGGGCCGTTTCGCATGCACCGTCAGCTCGTCCAAAGCAGTTTCATATTCGGATAGGGTCAACCCTGTTTTGGGTTCCTGTTGCCCGATTTCCTTCAGATCGCTCACACGGTCTATCCAATGGTGTTCTGCTGACAGAATAATCAGCAGGATTGCTCCGATCAGAATGCCTGCCCACTGAACCGGTCTCCATTTCAGTTGCTGTTGAATTCTGCGGTGCGTGACTCCGTGGTCGTTGTCCGGAGAGGAAATGCCGTCAAGTGTCAATAAGTCCTGCAGAAATGAGATCTCTTTATCTATAGTGACCTCTTGACTGTCGAATTTCAGGATATGTATGAGCTTTCCAAATGCTTCCGTAAGAATGTCTATGCAGGTCGTTTCGTCGCCGATGAGATAGATGCAACCAAGTTCCTTTTTGGCTTTTTGTGAGAAAAGGTAAATCGATTGGTTTATCTCAAACACTAAAGATTCATTGTTGCCCTCTTGAATCGCAACTTTTCGAGAAAAAAAGAAATCGCCTTCACAATAAAAATAAAGAAATGCTTGGTCCTTCTGTGAATGAACGATAAGAGCGGGTTGTTTCGCAAAATCAGGTAAAAGGCTTTTGAATTTCACCGCCCATAAAAGGGCTGGTGTTGTTATCAACTGTGGAGATAGACCTACCTTGCAAAGAGCTTCATGAAGGCGATATCCATTTTCTTCTTCAAGATAAAAAGCACTGATCCCTCGGTGTTCAACTTCTCTTTGCCGAGTGGTGTAACTTAAAAACTGGGAAACAAATGGGGACTTGGGATAAGCAGTTTTTAGTTTTCTTTCTAAGAACACTTTGATCAGGGCGTCTTTATTAGACTGGAATGGGAAAAATTCGTGCTTGAACCAATGGTCTGGAACTACCAGGAGAGTTTTGGAGTGATTTCTTCTTGTTTTAATCGCAAAGTCGTTTTTAATGCCATTAACATTAATATACTCAAGTGGTTGCGAAAAAACAGAAATATTCTTTTCCGCTTTACAAATGTCAACGAAAAAGACTGATTTATCAGTAGCGACGATAAGAGTCTTTTGGCTTTTCCGCATACCGTTAGAACCGGCTGTATTAAATGTACCGCTGCTTTTATGGCCATTTCAAAGCTATTCAATTTGATTACCCGCAAAATTTGTGCCACCGCTACCGTTTCCCGACAGAGATACTAAGCGGGCAATTAAAATCTGCGTTACTGGTTAGTTGAAACACTTTAATTATTTGATATAATGTGAAAACCATAGCGATCAATAAATTTTTACATTTTCCATCTTCATTTGGCTATTTCGATGACCGTCAATTTTCCGCCAGCGGAGGAGTGGTTTCGGGGCACAGAATAAATCTTGATCGAGAAGAATCGGTTTGAGTCTATCAGAGGAAAGGTGCCGCTTGTGAAGCACCTAAAACTGTACCAATTATGGGATATAAAAGTGTACCACCCTATGGGGACGTTTGGGGTTGGCTTGTTTGGTTAATCAGTTCCTTTGCTCTTTGAGCTTCCAGGTTCTGCGTCGAGGAAGCGTGCTGCCGGAGTCAGTACCTGGGGTAGGCGGCCATCACGTAAACTCGGAACAAAGTAATTAATTAAAGTTTCCCCCATAAATAGCCGATCTTAATTGGTACGGAAAAGCCCACAAAATGGGAGGGATCTTGGATAAAATCCTACTGGAATATGAACATTGCCACTGCAACAAGATCGATAAAAGAGTCACGATAACGTCGATGGCGCTTGCCGATTCCAACGAGACTGCAATTATCAGTGGAAACATTAGTTTGGCTTTTGACTGCGATCAAAAAGAAACTTGTGGAGTGCTTACCGTATTGGGCAAAGTCAGATCGCTACACTGGGCGGAGTGCAGGCACCCGAAACTATCCGAGGTTCAGAAGCCGGTGAAAGATCAGCCTGCATAAGCAGTCTTACAACAAGACCGTTGGAACAATGGTCTTAGTGGGAGGAAATTGATGAATCCTCAAATGGATTTAAAAGACATCTCAAAAAAAATTGGAAGACTGCCCACTTTACCCGGCGTAGCGATGAAAATCCTGCGAGCCATGGGCCGGGACACTCCTGACATCCGGGAAATATCTGAGATTATTTCGTTGGATGCACCCCTGAGCGCAAAAGTCTTGAAGATGGTCAATTCACCTTTTTACGGCCTTTCCAACAAGATCACCTCCGTCCATCAGGCGATGGTGTACCTGGGGTTGAATACGGTTAAGAACCTGGCTCTTAGCTTTTCCCTTCTAAGAACATTTGAACATAAAAACAAATCATCTTTTGACTACGTTCAGTTCTCTAAAGACTCGCTTGTAGGTGCTATAGCCGCCAAGTTAATAGCTGAAAAAACAAACCGGAAGCATGGAGAAAACGCCTTTTTCCTGGGTCTTCTCCAGAATATCGGCCTGCCGATCATGGCTGAAAGCATGCCCGGTCAATATGAAGAAGTCATAATTAAAATCAAGTCGAACTCGGCATCTTTGCACGAAGTCGAAAGCCAGCTCTTAGGATTAAATCACATGGAGGTTGGCGAGTACGTCACTCATGCTTGGGGGCTACCCGCCAAACTAACGGTGCCTATCGGAGCACATCATATCCCAGAGCGTTTGACATCCGGTTCGGACGATATTGAATTCTTGACAAAAACACTCCACCTGTCTTCCTTGTATATAAATTTGTTTAACGGCTCAGACCCCAAAGTCAATTATGCTGAAATCGAAAATTGTATCCGAGCTTACGAACTCAATTCATTCATGAATAATTCAGCCACAGTTAAGGAGATTACTGAAGGCATTAAAAACCTTTTTCCCATATTTGAGATAAAAATAGACGAGAAGAAGTATATCGACATCATCGAGGCGGCCAGATACGAGTCGGAGAAATTATCAAGCGACTTGCTGAATCAGTTACAAAGTCAAAGCGAGTGCTTGGACCAACTCAAGCAGCAAGTAGGTCTCGACAGCATGACTCAGCTATACAATCATGACCGATTCATGGAAATCCTGCACCAGGAAATCAGTCGTGCCACTCGCTACAAAACGCCCTTAAGCATCATAATAGCGGATGTGGATCATTTCAAATCAGTTAACGACTTCTTCGGGCATCAGGCTGGAGATCATGCATTGAAATGTGTGTCCTCTCATCTCAAAAAACTATTACGCGATTCAGACCACATCGCGCGTTATGGAGGTGAGGAGTTTGGCATTATTCTGCCCATGACACCACTCAAGGAGGCAATACAAGCCGCAGAAAGGTTGAGAAAAGCTATAGAATCAGAAAAAATTATTTACCGAGAGAAATCTATTTCAGTTACTATGAGTTTTGGCATTGCATTATTAGAAAACAACCGAAAGGTCGATGTCGAGGGCCTTATCAAAATGGCCGATGAAGCTTTATATGATGCGAAGAATACTGGTCGAAATAAGTGCTGTCATTACAAACTACAGAATCCGGAAAAGACACAGACATCCACTGTGCTCGTAATCGATGATGAAGAAGTCGTTCTGGTGACCGTTACCAAAATGCTGGAGCGTTTGGGATACGCTGTATTAGCCGCTAAATCAGGTCAGGAAGCCGCAGATTTATTGCATCAAAAAGGGATAAAGATCGACATGGTGATCATGGACATGGTTATGCCAGACACAAGCCCTGATAAAATACTAAACGATATCCGCGATATGCATTCCGAGAGCAAAGTGGTGCTTACAAGTGGCTATAATTTGAGCAGTGGAGGTAATGAAAATCTGTTGAAAAAAACGAACGGTTTTCTGCAAAAACCATATCAATTGGCTGAATTGTCACGAATCGTTAAAGCAACATTGAACAATTAAAAAAAACAGGTCGAGAAAATGAAGAAAGATATCATTATTAAGAGAATAGGCGTGAACCTTAAAACCTCCAAACGAATCTTTGTCCAACATTCCATCGCTGTACACACCCTTTCCCTCCTCTAAAATGGCATATCGGTAAAAAGATCAACCCGTTGGTCGACTTTTCGCCATTCGGAGAAGTCTGTCTCAGGGTGTAACAGTTTTTAATCGCCTTTTTAACGTCTCCCTTTTCGTCCGGCCTTTATACTTTCGATCGGAATCGGTGGCCGGCTTCGCCCGGAATACCCAAACCTGAACTAATCCGCTTTTGATTTTCACCTTTCCTGACCATATGCATCAAAATCATGGTGACAGGGGCAGAGCGATGGGTGCGCTGCCCCAGTTTCATTTCATCCATACAGGTTTTCAATCCGCCTCATCGCCTCAACGTCAGTGAACTTCCCAAGATACCTTTGTGTGGTTGAAAGGTGCGCATACTGCATGATCACCTTGCTGACGATCTTAATCGGAGTGCCTGATCTGGAGGCGAAGGTGGCCGCATGCCTCCGGCACCCCACCGAACCGAAGTAGAACCCCTCAAGGCCCTCGGGATACTTTCGATCGCCTCAAGAAACCTGCAGGAACTGCATTTTCAACCTCCCCAGGGTGATCACGTCCAGCCGGTTCAGTTTGACCGCGGCCTTCACGACCTGCCCGTTGATCTTTACGCGGGCAAGCCCTCCCACACAGCTGAGATACCACCCATCCTCCAGCCGGTTGATCACCGCGGCCGTTTTCCCGACCAGAAGCCCGTTGACGACGATGTCCGAGGTCGGCGCTTTTCCGATCCGCACCGGGTGTTCGCCCAGCGGCAATTTTTTGCGACCCTCGGAGAGAAATACCAGGACAGGCGTTGGGGCGCTGCGGGTCTTCGCCCCCGGTGCTTTCTTGAGCCCATTCCGGTTCAGCAGCTCCCGGAATTTTTCGGTGTCCATCTGCATCGTCTCCACGATGGACGGCGACATTTTGTCCGGAAGGTTTCTGTTCTTCGGGTTTGAAAACAGCAGGGTGTGCTTGCCGATGGTGATGATGTCGCCGTCCACCAGCCAATGTGCTTTGATGCGCTGATCGTTTACAAACGAGCCGTTTTCGCTGTGGAGATCGATCAGCAGGAATTCGTCTCCGATGGATTCGACCTTGGCGTGGTGGAACGAGACCGCCAGGTTGTCGATCACGATGTCGTTGGCGTCCTGGCGGCCGATCATAAATGTGTCCCCCATGCCGATGGGGAAGCTCTCCAAACGCTTATGGTTGTAACTCAGCGATAAAACGGCCATCGTCCATCACCCCTTGCTACATGAAGTCCTGCAGGTTCCGCAGGCGGTGAGCCATCTCTATGTGCTCGTTCTGCGCATATCGGATCAATGCCTCGGTATCGGGCATGAGCTTGCTGTCATAGTGGATCACCGAACCGGCGACCTTCACCGGGACCGGCCGGCCGGAGAGGCGGATGGGGTCCGCGTTCAACGATTTCAGCAGGCGGCGCGAGGCGAGATGGGCTTCCTTGGGGGTCGTCATCGACAGCACCGCGATGAACAGCTTGTTGTTCAGGAACCCGATCCAGTCCGTTTTGCGCAGCTTGTCCCGCAGCTTTTTTAGAATCACGGTCGTCACATCGACGGCAGAGACTTCCGCGCCGTCCCCCAGGGGCTGGGATGCCGTCTTGTAAACGGAAAACGCAATCCCGCTGAGGTCGGTCCCGTATCGCACCGCGCGCGCGATCTCGATTTCCAGCAGCATCAAGGTATGTTTTTGACTGAAGACGATGTCGTCTATCTTTTTCTCGGCGTTGCGGTCGTTTTTCTTCACCGCCTCGATCCGCTCGAAAATCTTCAACAAGTCGTTTTCATCCAGCCTCTGCTCCTTGAAATCGGCACGCACCTGGCCGAGCACCCGTTTCAACTCGTGCTCCGCGTCGAGGCTCTCTTCCAAATTCTGCAGGAGCGTCCGGTGGTCGGCCGCCTTCAGGGAATCCTTGTATTCCGTCAGCTCCGCGCGAATGGCCTGAACGCTCGACTCCAGCCGGGCCGTGAGCCGCTGTTCGACTTCGTCGACGACCCGGGCATCAACCGGCCCGCCGCGCAGGCCATCAACCACCTTGGCGTTGAAATGGAACACCAGGTTGCGCAACTTTTCGTCGCTGGCGGCCTGCTCCGCTCCGCCGCCACGGTTCACCAGTTTGGGGCCGAGGCGTTCCAGATGGTCGACTAGGATGTCGCACAGGGGTTTGGAGCTGCCGGACTCCTTTTCAATTTCGGAGGCCAGGTAAAGAAACCGGGCAAACCCGGTGGGGTCCGACTGCAGCCGGCCTAAAAGATCGCTGCCGTCAATGCCGATCTCCTCCGCACCCTGGTGGATGGCCTGAACGAGCTCCTCGTTCTGCAGGTCCGCCCCCAGCTGCTTGATCAGTTTCGAAAAATCCGCCAGCGGCATGCCTTCGGCGACGAGACAGTCCTTGATCTTGGGCAGCAGCCGCTTGAGATCCTCGGGCAGCGGCACGATGCGCTGCAGGACAAAGGCAAGGCGTTCAACTGGCGTTTTGCCTTGGTCGTACTCCTTGCGAACCAGCTCCAGGATGACCGCATCGGTGATCTCTTCGGCCTGATCCCGGACCTCGCCGTCCCGGTCCAGGATGATCCCGAGGGATTTCTGGGCCTCGATCTCGCTCAGCAGCGCACGCTGCATCTTCACGAGCGCTTCCGCCAGCTCGGACAGTGCAACCGGGGCGCCCCCGGAGAGCACCTGCTTGATTTCGCTGCTGAGTGCGCTCAGGTGGCCGGTGATGGAGTAGGGCTGCCCCGGCGGTCCATCGCCCGCGCCTTGCCCCGGGCCGGCGGACAGGCCCCTTGCCACCAGGTCGTGGGAGAAGCCGGCCGGGTCCGCCAGCAGACTCTTGAGCGAAATATTCTGGTCGAGCTCCTCCATGAGGAGCTTTCCGGCGATCATGCCCAGGGCCTCCTGGTAATGCCGGGAGGAGTCCAACTCGCCGCTGAGCCGCTCGCTCTCTTCCGCCACCGATTTGGCGACAACCTGGTCGTCCTCGGTCACCTTCTGGTAGAAGATGTGGTTGATCTTGATGTGGTTGACGCTCAAGGCCGCCGCAGCGCTGCGCATTTGCTCCGCCGACGGGTAGCGGCGGGTGTCCAGAAAAACCTTGACGAAGTCCTCGACCTCGCGCTTCTGAAGTTCCTTTTCGATGGAAATGGACACCACCTTCGCCTTTTTGAAATGCGAAGACATCTTGAAATAGTTAAAGTTCCGGTCCAGCAGCTCGTCCTCGAGGAAAAACTGGTCCCGGGCATAAATCAGGACGACCGGCGAGGTGGTCTTCAGAAGCTCGCTGATGGATTGGTAGAATTCCTCGACGGCCTGGACCGAGAACGGGTGCCCCGGGCCGTACATCGAGACCCGGTTGAACAGGAGCACGAAGGATTTCCCCGCCTTGTGGTAGCCTTTTTTGATCGAAGCGGTGTTCAACATGTTCAATGCGATCCCATGAATTTTCGTTCGTAAGCCATCAGCGCCGCCAGGAACTCCCGGCACGCGGGATACCGCTGCAACGGATCGTGGGCGGTGGCCATGGCAATGATGGCATCCATTTCAGGGTTCAGACCCTGCTGGTATGGCTGAACACGACTTCTATCTGCCCGCGGGCCAGCTCCTTTAAAAACGCTGGCCGTGCCAATGGCATTCGTCGCGTCAATGGCGTCTAAGGAATTCATCGAAGTGAGGTTGTCCATTCCAAGTTCGGGCGGCCAGCCGGCTCAGGCCGAGACCCCATAACCCTATTTTCGGCTAATCACCAAAAATCTTAAGTGAATTCGGCACCATCTGCGAAGAACGCGGGGGTGACGAGTGCTGGGGAAGGCGCGCCGCGTTGACTGTTGCGGCGGATGCAGGTGTACCGCTTGAAACATCGACCTGCTTTGACCTCACGGGTTCAGAGATGGATGGCATGGTACAACTGGAAACTGAGCGTCTTCGCAGGCGGACGGTCCAACCGAGAGGCCTTGACAGCCTCACCGTCTTAAACGGTGACCCCAACAAGATGAAATACATCAGCTCGCCGCTGTCCCGGCAATAGGTGAAGGAGGCCCTTGACTGTATGATCGAGGAGTGGCACCGCATACGTATATGGTACGCAAAACTCTTCCTCGAACCACCCCCGGATTGGTTTGATTTATTTTGCCTCTTGCAACGTTGGCGAGGGCTGGGATATCATTTGACCTGGAATTTCGGCAAATTTGTGATAGTCTCAGTTCGACATATCAAATCCGCAAAATATTGCAGACAATCGTCCTTCTAATTTCATTAACGTAAACCCCCGACTCTGCCGGGGGACTCCCAAAGTTTGACAGTTCCGGGAGTCGTTGTGTCTTTGGGGAGAACGATCCGTGCTGGTTCTCCGGACGGATAGTCTAAGCTGTAGAGGCCAATTCAACAGCGCTTGTAACGATCCGAGCTAAGGTCATCGGCGCGTGACAGGCCTGACCGTTTTTAAAAAATGCCCTCACAATTTTGGGAGAGCATCCATGGTGAGGAAGGTGCAGAAGCTAAGAACGTGTTGAGCTGCATGGGATTGAAACATTGCAATTTTAGCCCGAAGGGCCATGCGGCTTTGAGCCGCTCATAATTTCAAGCCTCCGGCTCTGCCGGAGGTCAGGTGACTTATGGCAGCCATAAATGAAAATTCCGTTCGGGAGTCAAAGCCGTTTTTGTTATTTCGCCAAACCTCCGAAGTTGGGCTTGAATGCTCCATTGACCTGACCAAACTGTTCCCTGATGAGAAAGATCGAAATAAATTCCAAAACAATTTCAAAAAATTCTGTGAATCCCAACCGACCATCTGCAAGATCATTCAGGACTGCGAAAGCGACCTGATATACCAAAGCGAGCAACTGATTCCCTCAAAGAAGGATAAACGGCCTCCTGGACTATTTGTTTTCGGTAATCCAGCCACCCACTCAATCAACAACGGCATGTTTTTTTCATCAGAAGGTAAGAATGGCGGAGAACACCGTTTTTGGAAATCAATCCTCCCAACTGCTGGAATTGATGACCTGAACCTCAAAGACATACGAGAAGAAGGGGAGAGGAATCAACAGCGGCTAAGAGCGCTGTTAGAGCTTAATTACAAGGCACCCATTCGGATTGGCCTCTGCGTCTTAATTTCATTCCCAAGCGCTGCGTCTGGGGACTATTCAGGTATCCAGGGTGTCAAAAGGCTGTTTGGATCGAAAGCCATGGCTGAGTTGGTGAAATATGAAAATGAACGGGTCTTATCCGTGATAAAAGAGTTTTTGGCCCCTAACGGTGCAGTATTCACCTTTCATAGCGATGCCTGGAGTGGTCTAAAAAGATATCAGGATAGCGTCTACGATATATCCAAGGCCATGGCTGGACGTTTAGAGGGTAGAGTGGCTGAAATGCCAGAAATTCGATTGTTTGGTCTTCCTCCAACTCGGTTATCGGGGCCAGCTGGGGAAGTTCTGAATAAGTTTCTATCAGAAATAGAGAGAGATGGTTCCGGAAAAAAGACAAGCGTCTAAGTGAGGATCTTCTCTCTGTTAGTTGAACCGAAAGCGGGCAATATGTTGTGATATCAAACAGAATGGACACCCGGTATCTCCGACGACATGGGTTGACTCATTTCTGATCCTCCATTCGGGGTCTGAATCAGAGCTTGAAGCACACTGTCCAAATTTTAGGGACCACCGCCCTATGACTCCCTCAATGTGGCCTTTAAGATAGCTCTCCCGGTTTGTGAATCCGAGAACCCCATCATCCGCCCAGAAAAGTTGTTAAAAATCAATATCTAAATCATTCAGCATTATTTAATCAACCAAAGTGAGACGATTTCCCTGTTTTGATCGAGCAGATAAGCTACTGTGTTTCCCACCCGGAATGCGGATTTTGACGCATTGGAACTGGAGGGGGTACCGTATACGACGCTGCTCGAAAGCTTCTTCGAAGAATCGCTGATGACGATCCTGTCTTCGAACATCATATCGATTCGGCCGTATCCGTCGAACCCGCGCGGGTAGAACTTCGGCAATTTCCACTCTTCGAGGAAAATCTTGCTGCCGGCATGGCTGACGTTCCCAAAGATGGCCCCACTCGCCATCAGCACCACCATGCCCGCGCAGAACGCCATGACGGCGGACTTTCTCCAATTTTTCTCTTGGCGTTTCATCATCTCACCTCTTTCTGCACTCGGGTTAGAAATTCGATCTGTCGCAGCAATTTTCATTAACTTCGTTCTATAACAGGGTGCTTAAAAACAAGCATCAGGCCGTCAGCCAAGGCGTGCGGCGTTTTGGAAAGCGCAGTCCGCCTGCGGCGGATGAGCATTTACAAAAGCCGCACAACGCCGG
>Ga0209254_10006101_pt1 | contig 11104 bp, 5 predicted proteins | sample FrelakmetDIP11DI_FD_187148 | JGI IMG/M metagenome (GOLD analysis project Ga0209254, IMG submission 187148) | Freshwater lake sediment microbial communities from the University of Notre Dame, USA, for methane emissions studies - DIP11 DI (SPAdes)... | ecosystem: Environmental > Aquatic >... | reverse complement strand
ATCTTCCGGGTTTTCGACGCGCTCAACGACTTTCGCAACTTCGAAACCGTTGTGGAAAGGATCAAAGCCAACGGAAAGCACTTTCAGGGCACCATCTGTTACACCTTGACGGGACGGCGGATGGGCGGCGAGGTGTTCAACCTGAACTATTATATCTCCAAGGCTAAAGAGATCCAGAGCATGGGCGCAGATTCCCTTTGCCTCAAGGACATGGCCGGGATCATGGCGCCCTTCGACATCGCCAGGCTCATCACGGAGCTCAAGAAGGTGATCAAGATCCCTATTCACCTCCACACCCACTATACCAGCGGAATGGCCTCCATGGTCTACCTTGAAGCGATCAAGGCCGGCGTGGACATCGTGGACACCTGTCTGGCCCCTTTTGCGTTGAGAACGTCTCAGCCCGCAGTGGAGCCGATCGTGGCCACCCTCGTGGGCACGGACAGGGATCCGGAATTCAATCTGAACCTGCTCCTGGAATGCGGACAGCACATCGAGACCGTTGCGCCCAAGTATCGCGATTACCTGGCGAAGCACACCATGTCCGTCATTGATACCGGAGTGCTGGTTCACCAGGTGCCGGGCGGCATGATTTCCAATCTGGTCAGCCAGCTCAAGGAAGCCAAAGCGCTTCACCGTCTCCAGGAAGTCTACAGGGAGGTGGCGGTGACGCGGAAAGAACTGGGGACCCCGCCTCTGGTCACGCCGACCTCTCAGATCGTCGGCGTGCAGGCTGTGCTGAATGTCCTTTTCGGCAAGTACAAGATGGTGACCAACGAAGTCAAAGACCTCGTCTATGGCCTTTACGGGAAAACCCCGACCCCCGTGGATCCTGAAGTGCAGAAAAAAGTTCTCAAGGGGTACAAGCGGGGTGAAACTCCCATCACCGGCCGTGCAGCGGACTATCTCGAACCGGAACTCGAAAAAGCCAGGGCCAAAATCGGAAACCTGGCCAAGGACGACTTCGACCTTCTGGTGTATGCTCTTTACCCGACCACCGGGGAGCAGTTTCTGAAATGGAAGTACGGGCTGGAGCAGAGGCCGACTTCGGTCAAGCCGAAGACCCTGGACGATATCCGAAAAGAAGATACGGCCATGGCTGCGGCGCTGGAGCAGGTTTGTAAGGCGTCATTGTGATCAAGGCACGTTTTCCTCCGTCCCGGGCGGAGTCCTGAAAACAGAGGGGATGCTACAGGCGGGTCAGGTGTGCCCGCCTTTGGCTTTTGATGTACGGAATAGATTTTTCGATCACGGGGAAAGAAAAATGAACTGGCTGGTGAAAACCTTCACGAGTTCCATCGGCAGAAAGCAGATCATGGCGGTCACGGGTCTTTCGTTTTGCCTGTTTGTCACCGTCCACCTCATTGGAAATTTTACGATCTATGCGGGGAAGGACTACTTTCTCTCCTATGTGGACCGGTTGCATTCCTTTGAATCCCTGGTGACCCTTGCAGAATTCGGCCTCATCTTCTTCGCGGTTTTTCACATCGGCATGGGGCTTTTTCTTTTTCTTGAAAATCGCAAGGCAAGACCTGTTCCCTATGCGGTCAAAAAGAGCGCCGGAGGCCAGACTATTGGGTCGACGACCGCGCCTTACACGGGCGCGCTGATCCTGATTTTTGTCATCGTCCATCTCATCAAGTTCCGTTTCGTCGACAAGATGACCATCAATGACTTCGTGATCCTCTCCAGCACCTTCGCGGATTTCAATTTCTGGACTCTTTTTTATGTTGCGGGAGTGATCGTCGTCGCGTTTCACGTGAGCCATGGTTTCTGGAGCGGGTTCCAGACGCTCGGGCTCAGCCACCCTAAGTACATGCCCCTTGTCGAGCGCCTGGGGATCATCTTCAGTCTCATCATCGGGATCGGCTTTGCGTCTATCCCGGTTTTTGTTTTTTTGTCCTTGTAGAACGGAGGACCTTTTATGAAATTGGATTCCAAGGCGCCGGGAGGCTCCCTTGAAGGAAAGTGGGACCGGCACCGTTTCGAACTCAAGCTGGTCAATCCGGCTAACAAAAGAAAATTCGAGATCATCGTGGTGGGAACCGGACTGGCGGGCGCCTCCGCCTCAGCAACGCTGGCTGAACTGGGATACAACGTCAAAACCTTCTGCATTCAGGACAGCCCTCGCCGTGCCCACAGCATCGCCGCTCAGGGCGGGATCAATGCCGCCAAGAACTATCCGGGCGACGGGGACAGCATCTGGCGCCTCTTTTACGACACGATTAAAGGGGGCGACTTTCGGGCCAGGGAAGCAAACGTCTACCGCCTGGCGCAGATCAGCAACCACATCATTGACCAGTGCGTGGCCCAGGGCGTTCCCTTTGCAAGAGAGTACGGAGGCCTTCTCGCCAACCGGTCCTTCGGAGGGGCCCAAGTGGCCAGAACTTTCTATGCCAGGGGCCAGACAGGCCAACAGTTGCTCCTGGGGGCCTACCATGCCCTGATGCGACAGGTCCAGGCAGGGAAAGTGAAGATGTTTCCCCGCCGGGAAATGGTGGACCTTGTGGTCGTGAACGGCCAGGCCCGGGGAATCATTGTCAGGAATCTGATCACCGGTCAAATGGAAAGTCACGCCGCCCATGCGGTGGTGCTTGCTTCGGGTGGATATGGCAACGTGTATTTCCTCTCTACCAACGGGATGAACGGCAATGTGAGCGGCCTCTGGCGAGCGCACAAGAAAGGCGCCCTTTTTGCCAACCCCTCCTTCACCCAGATTCACCCTACCTGTATACCGGTTCACGGCACCTACCAGTCCAAGCTGACGTTGATGAGTGAGAGTCTCAGGAATGACGGCCGGGTCTGGGTCCCCATGCAGCCGGGGGACAAACAACTCCCCAACGACATTCCGGAATCGGAAAGGGACTACTATCTGGAAAGGAAATACCCCAGCTTCGGAAACCTCGTTCCCCGGGACGTGGCTTCCCGCAATGCCAAGGAGATGTGTGACCAGGGCAAGGGGGTAGGACCCACAGGATATGCCGTCTATCTGGACTTTAAAGAGGCCATCAAAAGGGACGGGGTCGAGGGGATCAAGAAGAAATACGGGAACCTCTTTCAAATGTATGAACGAATCACGGGCGAGAACCCTTATGAAACGCCCATGATGATCTACCCTGCCATTCATTACACCATGGGCGGGCTGTGGGTGGATTATAATCTGATGAGCACCATCCCGGGGCTTTTTGTCCTCGGAGAAGCGAACTTCTCCGACCACGGGTCCAACCGATTGGGCGCAAGCGCCCTGATGCAGGGACTGGCGGACGGCTATTTTGTTATTCCTTACACGATCGGAGGGTATCTCGGCGGCACTCGCCTTCCGGAGGTGAGTGAAAGCCATCCTGCTTTTCAGGAATCGGCGAGGGGCGCGACAGAGGCGATCGGAAAACTCCTCTCCATCAAGGGGAAAAGGACCGTCACCGATTTCCACCGCGATCTGGGCCGCATCATGTGGGAGAATTGCGGCATGTCCAGAGAAGAGCCTGGTCTCCTGAAGGCCAAAGAGAGGATTCCCGCACTCCGAGAGGAATTCTGGGAAAACGTTAATGTTCCAGGGAGCGCTTCCGACTTGAACCAGAGCCTTGAAAGGGCCAATCGCGTGGCGGATTACCTGGAGTTTGCCGAGTTGATGATCGAGGATACTCTCTCCAGGGAGGAGTCCTGCGGATGTCACTTCAACGTCGCCTATCAGACCGACGACCATGAGGCCATGAGAAACGATGAAACCTGCTCCTATGTTGCGGCTTGGGAATTCAAGGGGGTTGGGAAACCTCCAACCCTTCACAAGGAGCCTCTTGTCTTCGAGTATGTGGCGCTGGCGCAGAGGAGTTACAAATGAGCAAGACCATTCATCTGACTCTCAAGGTATGGCGGCAAAAAGGTCCTGGCCAGAAGGGGATTTTCGAAACCTATGAGGCCAAAGACATCTCCACGGACATGTCCTTCCTGGAAATGCTCGATGTGGTCAACGAGACCCTTGTGCATCAGGGAAAGGATCCCATTGCTTTTGACCATGACTGCCGCGAAGGGATCTGCGGGAGCTGCGGGAGTGTGGTCAACGGCCTGGCCCATGGTCCTGAAAAAGGAACGACCCTTTGCCAGCTCCACATGAGACACTTCAAGGACGGAGAGACCCTGGTGATCGAGCCTTTCCGGGCTCGCGCCTTCAACATGATCAAAGACCTGGTCGTGGACCGCAGTGCCTTTGACCAGATCATCCAGTCTGGGGGTTACGTTTCCGTGAACACCAGCCAGGCTCCGGAAGCGAACAGCATCCCTGTCCCGGCGGATATGGCCGAACTGGCCATGGATGCCGCCGCATGCATCGGTTGCGGCGCCTGTGTGGCGGCCTGCCCCAATGCCTCTGCGATGCTCTTCACGGGGGCCAAGATTTCCCATCTCGTGCTTTTGCCCCAGGGAAAGCCTGAAGCGGCCAAACGCGCCCTTGCCATGATTCAGAAAATGGATGAGCTGGGTTTCGGAAATTGCAGCAATCACAAGGAATGCGAGGCGGCCTGTCCTAAGGAGATTTCCATTTCCAATATTGCTCGTTTCAACCGGGAGTTCTTGAAGGCGAGCTTTGTTTCCGCCGAGAAAATGGGAGAAGAGACGAAAGCAGGAGAAGACGAGTGATTCGGTGTCATCAGAAAGCGTTTCATTTTGGGGTTTGGTTGCATCATCGATGTTCATAAAATTAGAAATTCGAAGATCGAAATCCGAAACAAACTCCAATGATCCAAATTCAAATGACCAAAACTGCAAGCTGATGGGTTTTCGTTTTGAACATTTGATCATTTGAATTTTTGATTTGTTTCGAATTTCGGATTTCGTGCTTCGGATTTAGAGGTTACCGATGGCAACAGGATTAGCAAATCATCTATAGATCCCTCGTGAAATCGGGATTCAGAATGAAAGGAGTTTGACCATGCGAAGAAAAGTCACCGTGATCGGAGCGGGCAATGTGGGCGCAACCGCAGCGATGCGCCTGGCTGAAAAAGAGCTGGCCGATGTCGTTCTCCTCGACGTGTTGGAAGGAGTCCCTGCAGGCAAAGCCCTGGACCTGGCAGAGGCGGCCCCCATTGAAGGGCATGATTGCAGAATTCTGGGATGCACCAATCAATACGCCAATGCCGAAGGTTCGGACATCATCATCATCACCGCAGGGATTCCCCGCAAGCCCGGGATGAGCAGGGACGACTTGCTGGCCACCAACATGGGCATTATGACAACGGTGGTGCGGGAAGTCGCCGCCGTGGCGCCGAATTCGATTCTCATTATCGTCAGCAACCCGCTGGACGCCATGTGCCACGTGGCCTACGACGTGAGCGGTTTCCCGAAGCAACGGATCATGGGCATGGCTGGAGTGCTGGATTCAGCGCGTTTCCGCGCCTTCATCGGCATGGAACTCAATGTGTCGGTGGAGAATATCCACGCTTTTGTTCTGGGAGGCCACGGGGACACCATGGTTCCCGTGTCGCGCTATTCCACGGTCGGAGGAATACCCATCACCGAGCTGCTTCCGCCGGCCAGGATCAAGGCGCTCGAAGACAGGACCAGAAGCGGCGGCGCGGAGATCGTCGGCCTCCTCAAGACAGGCAGCGCCTATTACGCGCCCGCTTCTGCCGCGGTTGAGATGGCTGAAGCCATTCTGAAGGACAAGAAAAAAATCCTTCCTTGCACCACCTATCTTGAGGGAGAATACGGCATCAACAATCTTTTTATCGGCGTGCCCGTGAAACTGGGCGCCAAAGGCATCGAACAAGTCATTGAGATCAAGCTGAACGAAGAAGAGAAAAAAGCGCTTCAGTTCTCTGCGGATGCGGTTCGCAAACTGGTGGAGGACATGAAGCGCTTGAGCAAATAGAGTTCGATACAAAGGAGAAACTAGAAATGAACGAAAAGATGCAAACCATTGAAGGAAATGAAGCAGCGGCGCATGTGGCTTATGCGCTTAGTGAAGTGGCAGCGATCTATCCCATCACCCCGTCGAGCAGCATGGGAGAATACTGCGATGACTGGGCCGCCCACGGAAGAAAAAACATCTTCGGACAGGTTCTGAAGGTAGTTGAGATGCAATCAGAAGCCGGTGCAGCCGGTGCCGTGCACGGGGCTCTGTCTGCAGGAGCGCTCTCCACCACCTTTACCGCGTCGCAGGGCCTTCTCCTCATGATTCCCAACATGTACAAGATTGCCGGTGAACTGATGCCCACGGTCTTTCACGTTTCGGCGCGAGCCGTCGCCGCTCATGCGCTCTCCATCTTCGGAGATCATTCCGATGTCAATGCGGTTCGTGAAACAGGGTTCTCTTTACTGGCTTCCGCCTCTGTGCAGGAGGTCATGGATCTGGCTCTCGTGGCGCACCTCTCCAGCATCCGCCTGAGCCTTCCCTTCCTGCATTTTTTCGACGGGTTCCGGACTTCCATGGAAATCCAGAAGATCGAACTCATCGACTATGCGGATATGGCCAAGCTCATCGACTTGGAAGGCCTCGAGGATTTCAGAAGCCGTTGCATGAATCCGGAGTATCCGCAGCTGCGCGGCACGGCCCAGAACCCCGACATTTTCTTCCAGAGCAAGGAAGCGGCAAACCCTTACTTTGCAAGGATTCCTTACGTGGTTCAGGAAGAGATGCAAAAGGTAGGGGATCTCACGGGCAGGCGGTACAATCTTTTTGATTACGCCGGCGACCCGGAGGCGGACCGGGTCATCATCGCCATGGCATCGAGCTGTGATGTGATCGAGGAAACGGTCAACCACCTCAACGGGCTCGGAGAGAAAGTCGGCCTGATCAAAGTCCGGCTCTACCATCCTTTTTCCGAGGAGCATTTTCTGAGGGCCCTTCCCTCCACGGTCAAAAGAATTGCCGTGCTCGACCGGACCAAATCTCCCGGCGCCCTCGGAGAACCTCTTTACAGAGATGTCTCCACGGTCTATCAAGGGAAAAGCAGCACTCCCCTCATGGTCGGAGGCCGGTACGGGTTGGGAAGCAAGGATTTCACTCCCATCATGGTCAAAGCCGTTTTTGACAATCTGAGAGGTTCAGCGCCCAAGAACCACTTTACCGTGGGGATTGTGGATGACGTGTCTCACACCTCCCTGGGCCTTGGGGCGGACATTGACCCTGCGCCCAAAGGCACGGTGAGGTGCAAATTCTGGGGTCTTGGTGCGGACGGCACGGTGGGCGCGAACAAGAACTCCATCAAGATTATCGGTGAAAACACGAGCATGTATGCCCAGGCCTATTTTGCCTATGACGCCAAGAAGTCCGGCGGCATCACCGTGAGCCATCTTCGGTTTTCGCCAAGCAAAATCCAGTCGCCCTACCTTCTGACTCACTCGGATTTCATTGCCTGCCACAATCCGGCCTTTGTCACCCAGTACGACATCCTGGCGGGAATCAGAGAGGGAGGCGCTTTTCTCCTGAACTCTCCATGGACTCTGGAGGAAATGGAAAGCAAACTGCCGAATCCCATGAAACGCGCGATCGCCCAGAAAAAGCTCAAGTTCTACAACATCGACGCCGTCAAAATCGCAACCGAGCTTGGCCTGGGAGGCCGCATCAACATGATCATGCAGGCGGCTTTCTTCCATATCGCCAAGGTGATCCCGCCTGAAGAAGCTTTCCGCTATATCAAGGAAGCCATCCAAAAAAGCTACGGCAAAAAGGGAGGAGACGTCGTAAAGATGAATGAGGCCGCTGTGGATGGTGCGGTCGGCGCCCTCCAGGAGATCACCTATCCTGCGGCCTGGGCCAAGGCGGGCCAGGAGGCTTACCTTGAAAAAGGCGAGCCTGAATTCGTGACCAAAGTGATGCGGCCCATGTTGGCGCAGGAGGGAGACAAACTCCCGGTGAGCGCGGTCCCGGCAGACGGGATTTTTCCCACAGCCACCACCCAGTATGAGAAAAGGGGTATTGCCATCAACGTGCCGGTCTGGATTCCTGAAAACTGCATCCAGTGCAACCAATGCGCTTTCGTGTGCCCCCACGCGGTCATTCGGCCGGTTCTGGCGTCAGAGGAAGACCTCAAGGACGCGCCCAAGGAATTTGTCACGGTGGAGGCCAAGGGCAAGGAGTTCAAAGAGCTCCAATTCCGGATCCAGGTGAGCCCTCTGGACTGCACAGGCTGCGGCAACTGTGCGGACATCTGCCCGGCCAAGCAAAAGGCCCTTGTCATGAAACCGCTGGAGACCCAGACGGACGCACAGATTCCGAACCATATCTTTTCAACCGAGCTTCCCGTGATGGACGAGGTGATGCCCGCCACCTCGGTCAAGGGGAGCCAGTTCAGGCAGCCTTTGTTCGAGTTTTCCGGAGCGTGCCCGGGGTGCGGCGAAACCCCTTACATCAAACTCGTCACACAGCTCTACGGCGACCGGATGTTGATTGCCAATGCCACAGGCTGTTCCTCCATCTACGGAGGTTCCGCCCCGAGCTGTCCCTACACGGTGAATGACGATGGCCACGGCCCTGCATGGGCGAACTCCCTTTTCGAAGACAATGCGGAATACGGGCTCGGTATGGCCCTCGCCGTGATGCAGAGGAGGAACAAGCTCGCTGACCTTGTTCGCGACGCCCTTAAAGGGGAGATCTTGCCGGAACTTAAAGAAGCCTTCCAGCTCTGGCTCGATCACATGCAGGACGGGGAAAAATCAAAGGAATACGGCGGGAAGATCGAGGAACTTCTGGAAGCCGAACTCTTTGAGAAAAAATCGCCGGTCGCACCCCTTCTCTTCGAGATCCTGAACCGCAGCGACTATCTGACCAAGAAATCGATCTGGGTCTTCGGCGGAGACGGTTGGGCTTACGATATCGGCTACGGAGGGCTGGATCACGTCATTGCGAGCGGCTATGACGTGAACATTCTCGTTCTCGACACGGAGGTCTACTCCAACACCGGAGGCCAGTCCTCAAAAGCAACGCCCACCGGGGCTGTGGCAAAGTTCGCCGCAAGCGGTAAGCCGACCCGAAAGAAAGACCTGGGCCGCATGGCCATGACCTACGGTTACGCCTACGTGGCTTCCGTCGCCATGGGTGCGAACAAGAACCAGGTTCTGAAGGCGTTTCTTGAAGCGGAAAGCTACCAAGGGCCTTCCCTTGTCATCGCTTACGCTCCGTGCATCAACCACGGGATCAACATGGGAAGGACCCAGAATGAAGAGAAATTGGCCGTGGAGACCGGTTACTGGCCTCTCTACCGCTTTGATCCCAGACTCAAGGAGGAGGGCAAGAACCCCTTTATCCTGGATTCCAAGGAGCCGGCCGGCAATTTCAAGGAATTTCTCATGGGGGAAGTGCGCTATTCCAGCCTGACCAGGACTTTCCCGGATGCTGCGGAAAAGCTCTTCGCAAAGGCGGAACAGGATATGAAGGATCGGTTCGAAACTTACAAGAAACTGGCAGCGGCATAAAACAAAGGATAAAGGAAAAAGGATGAAGGATAAAGGTTTGTGCCTTTATCCTTTGACCTTTAACCTTTATCCTCTTTCTTAATTTCGAGGGATTTTTCACGGCTATGGATTTTGCGTACCAAAAGCCTTTTCCCCTGGGTAAGGAATTGACTTCCTATCGCCTTCTGACAAAGGAATTCGTGTCCGAGAGCGAGTTCGAGGGTAGGAGAATGCTCAAGGTCGCGCCCGAAGGCCTCACGCGCCTTGCAGGGGCCGCGTTCAAAGAGGTTGCGCACCTGCTGCGTACTTCTCATCTTGAGCTTCTTGCAAAAATCCTGAAAGACCCTGAAGCGTCACAAAACGACAGAACTGTGGCGCTGGAAATGCTAAGGAACGCCGTGATCGCCGCAGAGGGCGTGCTTCCTATGTGTCAGGACACGGGGACCGCTATGGTGATCGGGAAAAAGGGGCAGCACGTTTGGACAGGGGCTTCCGATGAGGAGGCTCTCTCAAAAGGCGTTTTCAAGGCCTACACGGAGAATTACCTGCGCTACTCCCAGAATGCGCCTCTATCCATGTACGAGGAAAAAAACACGGGGTGCAACCTTCCGGCTCAAATTGATCTTTACGCCACTGAAGGCGAGACCTACGAGTTTCTCTTCATCGCCAAAGGAGGAGGCTCCGCGAACAAAACCTTTCTCTTCCAGGAAACCAGGGCGGTGCTGAACCCTGAAACCCTGAGCGCTTTCATGGCGAACAAAATGAAAACCCTTGGCACCGCAGCGTGCCCTCCCTACCACCTCGCCTTTGTGGTAGGCGGGACCTCAGCCGAGACCAACCTCAAAACCGTGAAACTCGCCACTGCAGGGTACCTCGATGCCCTTCCTGACAAAGGAAATGAGGGGGGACAGGCTTTCAGAGACAGGGACATGGAAGAGAGAGTCCTGAAGCTGTCCCAGAACCTCGGGATCGGCGCCCAGTTCGGCGGCAAGTACTTCTGCCTGGATGTGAGGGTGATCCGGCTTCCCAGGCATGGCGCCTCATGCCCGATCGGTCTCGGCGTAAGCTGCAGTGCGGACAGAAACATCAAGGCAAAGATCACGAGGGACGGCATATTTCTCGAAACCCTGGAGACCCACCCTAGCCGCTTCCTCCCTGAACCGGCTTGGGCTGAAGAGAAGGCGGTCGTCATTGACCTGAATCAACCCATGGATCAGATCCGGGCCGCCCTGACCCAATACCCTGTTTCCACCCGTCTGGTTCTCAACGGGGACATAGTCGTGGCAAGAGACATTGCGCATGCGAAACTCAAGGAGAGGCTGGACCGCGGTGAGGATCTGCCGAGCTACTTCAAGGACCACATCATCTATTACGCAGGGCCGGCCAAGACCCCTCCCGGATACGCGTGCGGCTCTTTTGGGCCGACAACCGCCGGCCGAATGGATCCCTATGTCCCCCTATTTCAGGCCTGCCGCGGCTCCATGGTGATGCTCGCCAAGGGAAACCGCTCAGCCGTCGTCAAGGAGGCGTGCAAGAGATACGGTGGCTTTTATCTCGGCTCTATCGGAGGACCGGCTGCGCGGCTCGCAAGAGAATGCATCACCCGCGTGGAGGTTCTGGAATATCCGGAACTGGGCATGGAAGCGATCTACAGGATCACCGTCAAAGACTTCCCAGCCTTCATCATCACCGATGACAAGGGAAACGACTTCTTCGA
>Ga0209254_10006100_pt1 | contig 11105 bp, 14 predicted proteins | sample FrelakmetDIP11DI_FD_187148 | JGI IMG/M metagenome (GOLD analysis project Ga0209254, IMG submission 187148) | Freshwater lake sediment microbial communities from the University of Notre Dame, USA, for methane emissions studies - DIP11 DI (SPAdes)... | ecosystem: Environmental > Aquatic >... | reverse complement strand
ATCAAGACCGTGGCGATGGAATCGACCGGCGTCTACTGGATTCCCGCATTTCAAATCCTCGAGCGGCGCGCTGGATGATGCCTGTCAGTTCGCTGTCGATCAGGAGCTGGGTGTAGCTGACAAATAACCCGCCTTCCAGGTGTCCCGCGCCGGTCAGGATGTTTGCACCGACCAGTGCAGGCAGGAGCGTAAAGTAAGTGTTTTCAATCCCTGCCTGGGCATCGCTGGTCAGAGAGTCTGTGTACGGTCCGTGCATGTTGACGGGCATCCGGTAGGCCTCCCGAGCCAGTTGAACCCCCGCAGCTGCCAGGAGGGCATTTTCGATGGAACCAGTCAGGGCGTGACCCGTCCTCAGGTCCATGATCATGATCCTGGGTGTGAAAATGAGTGGTGCCCCCGGGTGGGCCAGCTGGGAGATGACAATGGCTGTCACCATCTCAACATTGGACATGAGCAGGGAACCGGCCAACGTGATCGGTCCGGTTGCCCCGGCAATCGGCATGCTGCAGATCTCCAGCGGGATGCTGTGTTCTCCGCAGGCGATCAACGCTTCGACTAGCACATCGGGTATCTTCAACGGCGCAATCGGAGACTCCAGCAGGGTGATGACAGGTCGTTTTTTAAGATTTTCTTTGCCTCCAGCAACGATCTCCGCCATTCGGATCACGTATGGCAGGCTGTGCAGGTGGAGCAGTCGCATGTTGATGTGTTTGGAAGTGCTGGCAACCATGGTTGCCAGAGTGCGAATATCGCGCGTTTGGGGAGGTGTATCCTGGGAGTAGATGGGGGCAGCGATTTCAATATTGTCAATCGCATCCACAAGTCTGGCATAATCGCTGACATCGGCTGTGCTGGCAGTTCTCACCTCACCCGTGTCCATGTCCTTCACGTGACCCGGTCCACCCCCATTCCGGCTGTAGATGCTTCCGCCCATGTTAATCAGAAGGTCATTTTTTGGCGTCCGACCTGCCATGAGGAAGGATTTCGCCGTGCTCTGAAGACATTTCTCCACAATGTAGGGAGGAATTTTCACATTTTGAGTTTTTCTGTCCACTAGGGCGCCTTCATCTTCGAGAAGATCCAATCCTTTATCGTGCAGGACAGTAATGCCGATCTCTTCAAGTATCTGCAAGGTTGTAGAGTGAATTTGCTGGACATCCTCATCCCCGAGGATGCGCAGGCTCATTGGACGCTTGTTTGCTGATGACATGAGTAACATGGTTCCTTCCTTATAGAATTAACCGGGTAGCTTCAACGGCGATGACCCGGCACTTATTTGTGTCCCAGATGTTCCAGTTCAATGGAATGTAACGGCTGTAGGGCGGCAATCCGCTTCTTCGGTTCGGAGTCATTTCATCCAAGTAAAAAATTGTTCTCAACAAGGGCTTTGATTCCTGCCAACGCATCGTTGGCATCATCGCCTTCGGCAGTGATTTGAATGACCGCCCCCTGGTCTGCGCCTAGGCTGAGGATGCCGATGATGCTTTTAGCATTGACCGTTCGTGAACCATTTGTGACAACGATCTCGCTCCGGTAGCGGTTCGCCGTTTGGACAAATACGGATGCTGGACGTGCATGCAGTCCGGCGGGATGATCCACTTTGAGTTCGATCTGAGGCATTCCTTATTCCTGTTTATGGAAGCGGGCATTAAGAATGGTGATGGCTTCCTGTTTGGAACGGGCACCGAGCAGGTCATCAAGAAAGGAAGAATCCTTAAAGGTATCGCACAACACCTGGAGCATCTTGACCTGATCTTGCTGGATAGCCATCAGAAATACCAGTTGAACTTGGATCAAATCATCCGGGCTTCCCATGACATGGAACTCAACCGGCTCCCGGAGGGATCCCAGCGCGATCGCGGGGTGCAGAACGTGTTCGGCGTCCGTGTGGGGCAGAGCAACATTGACCTTGCCAAGCGGCAAACCGGTGGCAAACACCTTCTCCCGCTCGATGGCGCTCTCGATAAATGTGTTCTTGACGTAGCCTTCTGCTTGCAACAACGCACCAAGCTGCCTGATCACTTCTGTGGAATCATTGGCTTGAATTTGCAAGGCGATAATTTTTTCATTGAAAACTACAGGAGTATCCAAGAATGATCCTTATTAGGAAAATTGTAGCAATATTGTCTGGTTAAAAACCAGTGGATTTGTATGTTTTTGTCATCTCCCCCATGACAGAAATGAATTTATCCTACTTGTCTGTGCGGGAAAAAGAGATTAAACCGGGTATCCCCCTGAATATCGGGAGATCAGGTTCAGTACTTTCGTTTTATGATACGTGGTCCGAAATGTATGCAGCGCGGCATTGTCTTTCAACATCCCAACAAGTTCGGAAAGCGGCCGCAGGTGGGAGCGGTTATCAACAGCTCCGAGCACAAAAGCCAGGAAAACCGGGTCATGGAGTTCGCTGCCGAAGTTGATCAACGGATTCAACGTTACCATGCTCATACAGAGTTTGTTCACCCCATCCTCGGGAAATGCGTGCAGCAGGGCAATTCCCGGCATGATGACCATGTACGGACCGAACTCCCCGCGAATCCTTTTCATGGCGCTGATGTAGCGTTTTTCAATCGCGGCGATTTTAACCAGCAGATTGCCGGCGTGCTCGATCACCTCCTCCCAGTCGCGAACCTTGACCTGCAGGTCGATCGTATGAGGGTTGAGAAGGTGGTGTAATCCGATTTCCGAGCTTTGCAGATCGCCGCATTCCCTCTGGGAGGATTCGCCCCTCTCCAGGCCTCGGATCGCTATCCGGATGCGTTCCACGTCCACGGAGTTTAGCAACGGTCCGACCACGACCGATGACCGGTCTCGGGTGGAGAGGGGGATCGTGGTGATCACCAGGTCATGTTCATGGGTCCCCTTGAGATTCTGGTATTCAAAATACGACATCACTCCCGCAATCTCGATCTCGGGGAATTCCCCGAGGACGCGCGAGGCCAGCAACTTGGATGTGGCGACCCCGGCATTGCAGACGATGATGACTTTCTTCCTCGACCTAGAGGTCAACCGCAGCCTTTCCATGGCTGCAGCCAGGTGCATAGTTATGTAACCGTACTCATCTTCTGTGACGATCTCTCCAGCCCTGTTCGTGATCCCGGGCATGCTGTTTTTCACCATCTGGTAGATTTCCGGGTATACCTGCTTGACATCCTCCAGGAGCGGGTTCTTGTCACCGACCATTGGCCTGGGATGCTCCAGCAGCGAGGCAAAATGCACCTGCAGACTGTTTTTAAGGTCAAAATCCAGGTGCAGGGCGGGATGAAGATACAGTTTGGCTTCACCCAGCAGGTGCTCCACGATGCTCTCAATATTGCCGACATTTTCTGCTGACAAGGCATGGACCGTTTCGGCGCCCGTTGTGATTGTTTGGCTCTCTGCTTCCGTGATCAGGATCATCAGGTAGGCGATTTCTGAATTCGGGAACGGGAGTCCCAACTCCCGGTTGATCTTCTCGACCAGGGTGGCCGACAGGTGAAAATCCGGTCTTGACCGTAGCACTTGGATGTCCGCTGGTGCAATTTCCACCACTTTGCCAATGCTCAGCCGCTTTACCAGGATCCCGGTCTTCATTGTGAAGTTCATGCGGGAGTGATCGGAGAACATCTTGTGGGTTATGTCCTGCATCTGCTCGGCGAGATGGTTGAAAAAACTGAGATTTAGCGAGTTGATATAGCTGTGAAAAACGCCCAGTAGGCTGTTATCTTCCGGCAGTGCCTCATGCTGGGTTCGATTCAGGTTTCCCAGGAAGAACAGCAGGTTGACCTCCCCCACAACTTCGATCAACAGAGACAGGATTGCCTGCCGGATATTGACCTCGCTGCCCTGCAGAAGGCAGCCATAGTTCTGCCGTTTAACCAGGTGGATATCGTGTTGGCACAACCAGGCTTCCACCTGGTGGCAATCGTTGAGAATGGTGCTCCTCGAAACCTTCAGTTGGTACTGGAACAGCTTGATCGTCATGATCTCGCTCTGGGTCAGCAGGCCAAGCAGGATGTGGTGGGCGCGCTCATGGCTCGAGTGGTAAGGGGGGAATGCCTGGCTGCCAAGTTCCTTCCGGATCGTGTCCTTCTCGTCATCGGTCGCATCGATAAAAACCCCCATCCTCGATCGGCTGACCAGATTCGCATTCCTTGAGCCGAGCCAGGAATCGACCATTTTCAAACGGTAATGAACCATCCTTGGCGTGGTGTCGAGCATCAGGGAAAGCGCCGCGATCGGTACGGGTGCTTTTGACTCGCACAAAAGTTTCAGGATGCTGACACAGTGGGAATCGAGGGAGCGCATGGATGAACTTCCCTTTACTCTAAGGGGAGAAACCTGCCCGGTTCAAGCGCAGGTTGTTGGATCTCATTCCGTCAGGCGCGCCGGGAGATGTTGGACGGATCATCGGGTTAAAATCCACACTGCAGGCTCTGGTCACGCTTCTGATTGTATACGCAAATGCCCGTTCCTTCAAGAGTTTTCCACGATCCGGAGGGTAATTCCCCACCCAACCAGTGGTGAAAACTTCGAAAATAGGCTACACTCCCTATCATCCGAACAGGAGATTCCCATAACCCTCTACAAGCTCACCCCCTCCGAACTGACCTTTGGCTAGGGATGCCTACAAGCTGTGCTTCTACCTCAATGTCAAGCACAACATAGGCTACTCGGACGCCGTCCCCGGCGCATTCGGGCGACTGGCAATTCCCGCCGCGCAAGCCATCGACGCGCAGGGCGAGCTGACCACCTGGCTCCCCGCCCGCCAGGCTTCGCGGATTCCGCCAGCGGAGGCGCTGAGGTATGAGTAGCTGGTAGCTTGCCGAGAGTACTCGGCTGGTAGCTTGCCGAGAGTACTCGGCTGGTAGCCGATAGCTGATAGATGGAGGACGGGGGATAGAGGACGGAGAACGGGGGACGGGGGAGCGAAGATGGAAGAAGGTTAGAAGGAGGGAGGTGGTTGGGAACCACGGAAGGGGTGAGAGGTGGGGGAAGGAGACTTGAGGTATTGGACCATCATGGAGGTGAACAACATGAGGGTGGAAAGCTGCCAGGTGCCCTGGAGGCGAGGGTCGGAGATGAACTCCCAATGTTTATTCTTAAACTCGAAGCGGAAAGCGCCGTCCTGGAAGACTGTTTTGAAATCAAGGCCACCGCGGTCGCGAAGGTCGCGGTAGAGAGCCTGGAAGATTTGGAGCAGAATGCCGGTGCGCTTCCACTGCCGGTAGCGGCGATAACAGGTCTGGTGGGAAGGGTAGCAGGAAGGCATGTCGTACCAGGGGGAACGGGTGCGGATCTTCCAGAGGATGCCGTTGAGCACAGCACGCTCGTCGAGGAGGGGACGGCCCAATGATCGAATGCTCAAAGGACGAGCGTTCGATTCGGGAGAGGAGGAGAGGTTACTGGCAGGGTCTACTAAGGGCTGGAGAAGAGCCCATTGTTGGTCGGTGAGGTCCATGGGATAGAGGAGGGAATTTTGAGTAAAAGATTTTCAAAAACGAAGAGGAACGAAGAAAGGAGTGGGTGAGGGGAAATGGATAAAGGATATAGGTAGACAGGTAAGCAGGTAGACAGGTAAACAGGTAAACAGGTAAACAGGTAGACAGGTGGACAGGTGGACAGGTGGACAGGTACATTGGTATACAAGGATGAATGGTGGAATAATAGAAACATAATTAGAACAATTGTACTATATTCGGGGTGGTTTGTAAAGGGGTTAAGAAGGGTTAAAGGGAAATAGGAAAGTTATGAAGCTAAAGAGCATCATGGGGTGTCTTGAATATCTATATAACCCGTCTATGAGGTATTTCTGCTTCGAGTATAGCTTTAGCCACACTAAGCTGCCAATCTTGTACTCTGTTTCTAAAGACTTCAATTTTATCTTCAAATGTCCAGTAATTCAAAAATTCATCGAGCTCATGATTAGGGCTTATGAGGATGGACATATATTCTCCTTTCGAGGCGTTGGATAATGGAATTTTGGCTATGGCAAGAATAGATATCTAAAGCCATTCTATTATGATAATACCGATAACTCATTGGATTTCTCGATCCCTCCCCTCAGTCCTCATATCACGCGTGCACAACCGATTAAAGCCTCAACCTCAAAGCATCTACCTCTTGGATTTTCACCACATTATCCCTTCTCATGGCTGACAGCCTTGATAATTTTCCTGAGTATAGTCAATCTCCTTGCCAGTTGGTCTCTAAAAGGGTATTGTATACGAGATATATTCTTTCCGATTGAAAAACGTACGTATTAAGTCGCTTCTTGAATAGATTAGGGAGACATCTCCTACCTCTCAACGAATCCGACACCCGAGCCAAGTTGATTGACCCCGCCATCCATAGGCGTGGCTGGACCGAAGACCTCATCCGCCGGGAAGAGACTGCCGGTGCGATCGAGATCGTCAACGGACGAGCGCGACGTAGGTCACGTGGGCGTATAGACTACACCTTGAGGGTGAAGGTCAACATGGACACCCAACCCGTCGCCCTGGCCTTGATCGAAGCCAAGAAGGAAGACCTGCCCGCCGGTCATGGTCTTGACCAGGCAAAAGGATATGATGCCTGCAAGCGCTTGGATGTCCGCTTCTTATTCTCCTCCAACGGCTACTAGTTTGTCGAATTCAGCTCTTTCACTGGGTTGACATCCAAACCTCGGCCGATGGTCGAATTCCCCACTCCATCTGATCTTCGCAAGCGTTACGAAGAAGGGATGGGTTTTTCCCTCGATTCACCCGTCGCCCGACCGTTACTACAGACGTATCCAGGCGGCGAGGGTATCCGGCGTTACTATCAAGACGCCGCCATTCGAGCCATCATGGAGAAGATCGCTCAATGTGGGGTAGCTGGCCAACCCAAACGGGCGCTTTTATCCCTGGCTACCGGCGCAGGTAAAACCTCCATTTCTGTTAATTTGCTCAAGCGCATCTCGGACGCTGGACAGCTTACCCGTGCCCTGTTCGTCTGTGACCGCGACGAACTTCGCACCCAGGCTCTCAAAACATTTCAGAACGTCTTTGGCTCCGACGCCGTCGAGGTTTACCGCAATTCAGATAGTGCCAACAACGCTAAAAACGCACGCATCCACATCTCTACCTATCAAACCCTCGGGATCAAAGATGAATTCGGAGACTCGAACTTCCTGACTGAGTTTTATCCCGAGAACTTCTTCAGCCATGTGGTCATAGACGAGTGTCACCGATCCGCTTGGGGAAAGTGGTCCCAGGTGCTCACCCGCAATCGTAGCGCGGTTCAGATCGGTCTGACCGCCAGAAGGCTCACCAGCAGCATGCCGGCAAGACTGATCAAGATGGCGCGCGCGGTCGGTTTGAACCGAAATTGCAAGATGATCAACCCGATCGCCGCGATGGCGAGCAGGATCCAGGCCCAGGCGGGGACGGCAGTGGTAAGGGGCAGCAGGATCACCGGGAGGAAGAGAAATAACGTCAGCAAAAAAGCCAGTAAACGGCCCAGGAAGAGAAGTAATTGTTTTAGCATAACCTATCCTTGCCCAGAAGGTGGTTTTACATTCAGGATATTCTGTTGAGAGGTCTACTTTTTTGCGTACAGATACAACCCAAGTATACAGGCAACCATCGAAAGACCGATGCACACGCCGCGCACAAACTGCGCAATGTCGGAGGGATTTCCTTCCAGTGCCTGGCTGACAATCAACAAGATCACGCCACTCACGAGCAAGGTTGAGAAATCGGCTTTGAGAGATTTGTTTCTGGTTTCCATTTTTGTTTCCTTCCTTTGAAAGTGGACAGGTTCCACTTGCTGTTCGCGGCGTTGATCCTGGCGGGCGACAAGGGAGGCCCAGTTTCCCTTCCAAAGCAAGATGAAGCCGAAGATGGTCGTCACGACCATCTCCCAAAGGCTCACCAGTGGGCCGAAGACGGCGCAGTGATCAAAGGGTGATGGGTGGCGTAGTTGTCAGAATACGTTGAATCTCAAACTTTATGCGATTGGACCGAAGAAAATACCCGGACTTCCCTTTCCAATCGGTCGCTCAATCGATCCTTCTCAGTTTCGAGGTCATAACGAGACTGCAAGTTCAACCAAAACCGATCCGACAATCCAAAATAACGCGACAGCCTCAAAGCTGTATCCGGTGTAATCGAGCGTAAGCCATGGATGATTTCATTGATTCGTCGAGGCGGCACGCTGATATCTTTGGCTAACCGATATTGACTGATGTCCATAGGTTTGAGAAATTCTTCCAGGAGGATCTCTCCAGGATGAATAGGGGGTAATAATTCTTCTATCATCACTTACTTCCTAATGATAATCCACGATTTCTACTTGATAAGCGTTTCCATCCTGCCATATAAAACATATTCTCCAACGATCATTAATACGTATACTATGTTGATTAAGTCTTTCACCTGCAAGCTTTTCAAGCCGATTGGATAGAGGTACCAACAAATCTGATAGGGCTTCTGCAGCGTCTAGAATTTCGAGCTTCCTCCTAGCAATGTGCTGAATCTCTGGCGGCAACCTCCTGGAAAACATGCGTTGAAAAAGCTTTTCTGTCTCTTTGCTTGCGAAGCTTTTGATCATTGGTTATTATGATAACGCTAGATGTTATTATTGTCAAGCGTTATTACCACGCACTTTGCTTGGATTTCGTAAAAATATGCCCATTTTTTATCAGGTTCGCCAACGTTTCAAAATGAGTAATCAAGCTGATCCCTCGCCGTCCTCGGGGGCATCCCACCAACTCCCTGCGCTAAGGACGGCGCAGGGATCCGAAGTGTTCTGATCCAGTAACCGACCCTTGTGTCTCAACTTCTTATATCCAATCCGTTCAATCCGTTCAATCCGTTCCTGAGTTACGTTCTTTGCTAAGTTGCGTTCTTTTCAATCATCCGTTGACAGCGATTGACCCAACCACCATCCTCGGCGGCATCCCGGAGCGAGACATTGAAGCGTTGGAGCGATATTGGAAGGTCTGCCCGCAGCTCAGACAGGCGTTGTTTAAGGAAAACCGGTCAGGATACGTCGACCTGCGGGTGGAAAAAGCGGAGATCAAAACCACCATCTACGAACACTCGGAGTTCGTGGAGCTCCACCAAAAGATGGATGGAGTATTTACAGCCTGGCGGAAAGGGAGCGCGGCCATGCTCAAGGCGTTGCAAGCCGGCTGCCACCCGAAGGAAATCATCGCAACGCTCTCGGAAGGCCTATTGAGGTATTTCACGGCGAAGCCGTTGATCGACAAATACGATGTGTACTAGCGCTTGATGGACTACTGGGCGGAGACCATGCAGGACGACTGCTACATCATCGCCGACGGGGGTTGGAAGGCGGAGACCTGCCGGATCGTCGAAAAAAACAAGAAGGGCAAGGAGATGGACAAAGACTGGGCATGCAATATCGTGCCTAAATCACTGCTCGTCGCTCGCTATTTCGCCAAAGAGCAGGAAGGGATTGTTGGGTTGGAAACTGAGTTGGAAAACGTGACAGCCCAAAGGAGTGAGCTGGAGGAGGATCACGGCGGCGAGGGAGGGGCATTCGGAGCGCTGGACAAGGTGAACAAGGCGACTGTTGGGGCGCGGTTGAAAGAGATCGGGGGGCTTTTCGCCAGGGATGACGAAGAGACCCAGCAGGAAGTCTAGGCGCTGGAGGAGTGGCTGAAACTGAAAGAGGCTGAAACTGCGCTTGATGCAAAGGCTTATGCACAATACCCCAGGCTGAGCGAGGAGGAGGTGAAGAGGCTGGTGGTGAATGATAAATGGATGGCGGCGTTGGAAACCCTCATAATAGGGGAGATGGAGCGGATCAGCCAGGCGCTGACAGGGCGGGTTAAGCAGCTGGCGGAACGATACGAGACGACGCTGCCGGGGATTGCCAGCCGGGTGGAGGAATTGGAGGCGAAGGTGAACCGCCACCTGGAGAGGATGGGATTTGTATGGAACTGATAATACCTGAATAATTTCAGCTAGAGGTGCAGTATGACCAATTTAGAGCAAACCATCAGGAAGTACCCTGAAACAATTGCCAGTAAGTAAATTGGTTTTGTTGAATATTCCTATTCCTCCCATATTAGAACAAGAAGCCATCGGCAAGGCATTGAGTAATGCGGATGCGCTGATCGAAGCGGATGGAGCAACTGATAGCCAAAAAATGCAAGATCAAACAGGGGACGAGGCAGGAATTGCTGTCAGGGGAGAAGCGACTGGAGGGGAGAATTGCTCCGCAAGGACAAACGCTGGCAATTTGACGTGCCTCCCGCCGACAATGCCAACTTCGCCTGAGTGCAACACATTGTCTACCATCTCGCGCCCACCGGCGTGGCCGGTTTCGCTCTCGCCAACAGTTCCATCTCTTCAAACCAGTCCAACGAGGGTGAGATCCGTAAAAACCTGATCGAAGCCGATATCGTAGATGGCATGGTAGCTCTTCCGGGCCAGCTCTTCTATTCGACGCAAATCCCCGCCTGCCTTTGGTTCCTGGCTTACGACCGCAAGAACAGCAAGTTCCGCGACCGCCGCGGACAGGTCCTTTTCATCGACGCTCGCAAGCTCGGTCGTATGGTAGATCGCACCCACCGTGAGCTAACTGACGAAGACATCTCTCGCATCGCCTGCACTTATCACACCTGGCGCACGGGTGTAGGGGTGGACGGTTATCCGCCCTACGCAGACGTACCTGGTTTCTGCAATAGCGCTTCTATCGACGAGATTCATATGCACGGTCACGTGCTCACACCTGGGCGCTACGTCGGCGCCGAAGCGCAAGAAGGCGACGGCGAGCCATTTGAAGAGAAGATGCAACGGCTCACCACTACGCTGCGCGAGCAGCCGGTCCAGGCTGCCAGGCAGGACACCACGATCGATGCCAATCTTAAGGAGTAAGGATTTGGCGGGTGATGTCTTCTCCGGACTTTAATCCCGCGCCAGTTACCCCTACGAGCCTGAAGGAGCTTGGTTATGACTTACCGAAGCAATGAGCCTTACAACGACCTTCCACTTTTGCCGCCGCGCGCGACTCTTGAGACTGTGCGTGTGATGCGCCGCTGCGTGACTGCCAGCCGGGCGCTGGCTGAGTTGAATGGGGCCGGCAACCTAATCCCCAATCAGTCGATCCTGATCAACGCCATTCCTTTGCAGGAG
>Ga0209254_10006099_pt1 | contig 11105 bp, 6 predicted proteins | sample FrelakmetDIP11DI_FD_187148 | JGI IMG/M metagenome (GOLD analysis project Ga0209254, IMG submission 187148) | Freshwater lake sediment microbial communities from the University of Notre Dame, USA, for methane emissions studies - DIP11 DI (SPAdes)... | ecosystem: Environmental > Aquatic >... | reverse complement strand
GAGGTCGCCGTGGTCCGGTCCCGGGGGCCCGCCGCCTGGGTGGACGGCCAACTCGCCCTGCCCGCCAGCGCCTATCCCGGCTGGCCTTACGTGCCGGCCAACCGGCCCGACACTTGCGTCGACAATCGTACGCAGCCGGTGCGTCCCGACAGCTACTGCGCCCGAGACAACTACACGCTCTTCCCGCTGCAGGTCGAATTCTTCCGCTCCGCGCTCACCCAGCCCGACCAGCTTCGGGCCCGGGTGGCCTTCGCGCTTTCCCAGATATTCGTCGTCTCCGGCATCGACAATTCGCGCAACTACGCGATGCGCGACTACCAGCAGAACCTGCGCGACCGCGCCTTGGGCAATTTCTACGACCTCCTGGTCTCGGTCACGCTCTCGCCGGTGATGGGCGACTACCTGGACATGGTGAACAACAACAAGGCGAATCCGGCCACCGGCACCAATCCCAACGAGAACTATGCCCGCGAGATCCTGCAGCTCTTCACCATCGGGCTCTTCGAACTCAATTCCGACGGCTCGCTCAAGCGGGATGCCGCCGGCAAGCCCATCCCGACCTATGATCTCGACGAGATCGAGGGCTTCGCGCGCGCCTTCACGGGCTGGACCTATCCGGCCGTCCCCGGCGTCCCCTCCCGCAACAACAATCCCCGCAACTACCAGGGAAACATGGTTCCCGTCACGGCGACGCACGAGTTCGGCACGAAGCAACTGCTGCTCGGCGTCACGGCCCCGGCGAACCTGACGCCGCAGGCGGATCTCGAGTTCGCCCACCGCAACATCTTCGAGCATCCCAACGTGGGCCCGTTCGTCGGAAAGCAACTCATCCAGAAACTGGTCACGAGCGATCCGACACCGGGCTACGTGGCACGCGTGGCCGGCGTGTTCGCGAACAACGGGGCGGGGCAGCGAGGGGATCTTCGCGCCGTCGTGCGCGCCATCCTGCTCGACCCGGAAGCCCGCGGCGCGCGAAAGATCGACCCGACGTACGGCAAGCTCACCGAGCCGGTGCTCTACCTCACCGGCATGGCGCGAGCTTTCCCTGGCGGCTCCGATGGCGTCTACCTCCGCTCGGTCGCCGCGCAGCTCGGGCAGAACGTCTTCTACCCGCCCTCGGTGTTCAACTACTACCCGCCCGACTACGCCGTGCCGGGCACTTCGCTCCTCGGCCCGGAGTTCGGCATCCAGACGACGAATACCACGATCGCCCGCGCGAACGTGGCCAATACGCTCGCGTTCACCGCCCGCGTGGCGCCAGATGCCTCGGTATTCGGCGCGACCGGCACTTCGCTCGACTTCTCCGCCTACACGGGCGTCGCCGCGAACGCATCCGCCCTCGCCGACCGGTTCGATCGGCAACTCATGGCCGGACGCATGAGCCCCGCGATGAAGGCCGCGATCGTGTCCGCCGTGAACGCCGTTCCCGTGAGCGACGCGCTCGGCCGGGCGCGCACGGCAGCCTACCTCGTGATCACGTCACCTCAATTCCAGGTGGAGCGCTAGCGCCATGAGAACCAACCGACGCGAATTTCTTCGTCACGCGGGCGCCCTGTCTGCCGCCGGTCTCGTCCGGCGCCTGGGCGGCGCGGGCTTCGCCGGCGCCGCCGGCGCAGCCGCGGCCCAGAGCGCCCCCTCCGACTACAAGGCGCTCGTGTGCGTGTTCCTCTTCGGGGGCGTCGATGGCAACAGCCTGCTCGTCCCCCTGGACTCGGCGGGGTTCGGCCGCTATTCGGCCGTTCGCACCGAAAGCTCGGGACTGCAGATTCCGCAGGCGCAGTGGTTGCCGATCCAGCCGGCCGGCTCTTCGACGCCCTACGGGCTGCACCCGGAACTCGCCGAGCTCCAGCCGCTCTTCGGCTCCGGAAAGCTCGCGCTCCTCGCCAACGTGGGCACGCTCACCCAGCCGACCACGCGCGCCAACTACGCGAGCACGCGCCCCGACAGCCTGTATTCGCACTCGGACCAGCAGTCCCAGTGGCAGTCGGCCGTGTCCGAGGGCCCGAGCAACACCGGTTGGGGTGGGCGGATCGCCGATCGGCTGGCCCCGCTCAACGCGGCGTCCGGATTCCCTGTCGTGACCTCGATCGCGGGCACCAACCTCTTCGTGAGCGGCCAGTCCACGTCGCCGCTGGCGCTGGCCGCGTCGGGCGGGCTCGCGCTCGCGGGCTTCAACGGTTCGGCAGCCTCCAATGCGCGCCTCGCCGCCCTGCAGTCCATCCTCGCGGCCGACCGCGACAATGCCTACGTGGCCGCCGCGAGCGACATCAGCGCGCGGGCCCTGTCCCTTTCGGGCATCGTCAACCCCATCCTCACGTCGACCACCTCGCAGGTCGCCACGCTGTTCGCGGGCCAGAACGCTTCCGTCGCCCAGCAGCTCCTGCAAGTGGCGAAGCTCATCGAGGCACGCGCGCAGACCGGTGCCCGGCGGCAGGTGTTTTTCGTCTCCCTCGGGGGATTCGACACCCACACCAACGAACTCCCCACGCTCACGACGCTTCTGGGCCAGCTCTCGCCGGCACTCCGGGCGTTCCACGACGCGACGCTCATGCTGGGCGTGGCGAACCAGGTGACGGCATTCACGCTCTCGGACTTCGGGCGGACGTTCATGCCGGCCTCGGGCGCCGGCTCCGACCACGCCTGGGGGAACCACCACCTCATCCTCGGTGGCGCGGTCCGCGGCGGCGCCCTTTACGGCCGCTACCCAGCGCTGGTGCGGGGCGGCCCGGACGATGCCGACACCGAGGGGCGGTGGATTCCGACCACGGCCGTCGACCAGTACGGCGCGACACTCGCCCGCTGGTTCGGCGCTTCCTCGTCGGACCTCGCCGCGATCTTCCCGAATCTCGGCCGTTTCCCCACGCCGGATCTCGGCTTCCTCGCGTAGTTACACCCGTCATTGGCGGGGTGCGGGGACGGGCAATTCCCGTAGAATGCGTCCACGCGAGCGGCGGGGCCGCCCGCGCGCGCAGCCATTCAAACAACTTTTTGACCCCACCCCGCATGGAATCGAAAGTCGACGCCAAGGACCTGAGGGTCGGCATGTTCGTGGCCGATCTCGATCGACCCTGGATCGACACGCCCTTCCTCCTGCAGGGATTCCTCATCGAGGATGACCAGCAGATCCGCCAGCTGCAGCGGCATTGCCAGTTCGTCGTCGTCGACCGCGCCCGCTCGGTGGGTGAGGAGTTCAGCGCGCCCCCGAAGGCCCCGATAGCCTCCCGACCCGATTCCTCGCGCATCTCGGCGGAAGTCATCAAGGTGACCGTCAGCAGTGCCCGGACGCTCGAAGTGAAGGCGCCGACGGCCATTCGACCCGGTGCCGTGGTGCGAAGCGTGGATCGCGCGCGGTCCACCGCTCTGGGAGGGCGCGAAGCCGGGGATCACCCGCCTCTTGCGGGTACGGACGTCCCGAGCGGCGAATCGCGGGGCAGCCTGCTGGGCGGCCTCATGGATCGCGTGCGCGGCATCCTCAAGCGCCCGGCGCCGACGCTTCCCGCGGATCCGATCGAGTTGCCGCCGGAGCCCGATAGCGGCGCAAGCGCTTCCACGGCCTCCGGCCGCCCACCGCCCGTGTATGTCGATGTCAGCACGGTGGAGGAAGAAATCGGCACCGCCCGGCATGCGTACGATCGGACGGCCGAGGCGCTTCAGAAACTGGCGTCGGACGTCTGGGAAGGACATCCGGTCCCGATCGATCGCGTCGAGGAAGTCGTCGACGATATGGTGGAGAGCATGGTGCGCAATCCGGACGCCCTCATGTGGGTGGCGCGCCTTCGCGAACAGGACAAGACCGTCTACGGCCACGGCCTGCAGGTCGCGGTGTACCTCGTCGCCTTCGGCCGCCACCTGGGCTATCCGAAGGGCGAACTGTCCCAGCTGGGCACCATCGGCCTGCTGCTCGACATCGGCAAGGTCCGCCTGCCGCGCGAGCTCCTGGAAAAGCAGGGCCGGCTCACCTCCGGCGAGTTCGAGACCGTGAAGGCCCACGTGGCCCATTCGCTCGACATCCTGGAGGAGACGCCCAACTGGCCTCCCGAGATCCTGGAGGGCATCGCGCAGCACCATGAGCGCATGAACGGCAGCGGCTATCCCAAGGGCCTCAGGGAGGACGAGATCGGCCTCTTCGGAAGGATGGCCAGCATCACGGACTGCTTCGCCGCGCTCACCAAGTCGCGACCCTACGCCGAGGCCGTCTCCTCCTACGAGGCATTGCGAAGCATCTCCTCGTGGGGCGGCGAATTCTTCCATGCCCCGCTCGTGGAGCAGTTCATCCAGGCGATCGGCGTGTTTCCGGTCGGCTCGCTGGTCGAGCTGTCGTCCGGCGAAGTCGCCGTCGTGGTCTCGCACAACAAGCTCCGGCGCCTCAAGCCGCGCGTGCTGGTCCTCACCGCGGCGGACAAGACGCCCTCGGCCTACCCGGTCATGGCCGACCTGCTGTACGACCCGAAGCTCGGCGGCGACCAGCCGGCGTTCATCCGCCGCAGCCTGCCCGCCGGGGCGTACGGACTCGACCCGCGGGAGAACTACCTCTCGTGACCACGGCGACCCCCCCGTCGGAATCCGGCGCTGCCGGTGAGCACGGAGATGGGGGCCGGGAGGATCTCCTGCGCTATCTCGATCGCGAATGCGCGATCGCGATGGCCACCCAGGGCAAGCTCGCCGTCCTGCTGATCGAGCTGCGGCGCGTGGACCGCCTGCAGGCGCTTCTGAAGGGCCCTCCGGCCCACGTGACGCTCTCGCTCGTCCTCGATCGCCTGCGGCCGGCGCTTCGGCCCGAGGACCGGGTGGCGCCCATCAGCGACGAGCAGGTGTGCATCGTGCTGCCGCGCATCGCCCACCCGACCCAGGCCATCCTTGCCGCGGTGAAGTGCTTGCGCGCCCTGGATCGGCCCATCGCCCACGAGGGCGGCACCGCCGTGCTGCGCCCCTGCGTGGGCATCGCCACGGTGCCCGAGCATCCGGCGGATCCCGCGCAGTTGCTGATGGCGGTCGACGTCGCGCGTCGCATCGCGGGCTCGCGCGAGGAGGGCTATCACGTCTACCAGTCCGAGGACAACGTCGAGGCCGAGGTCTACCACGGGCTCGACATCGACCTCGAGCGGGCGATCCGCGCCAACGAGCTGCACGTGCACTACCAGCCTCAGATCGAGCTGAAGGCGGGAACGCCCGTTGCCGCCGAGGCCCTGCTGCGCTGGCGGCACCCGACCGCGGGCCCCATTCCCCCGTCGACCGTGGTGGGCATCGCCGAGCGCACGGGCCTCATCGCCTCGCTCACGTTCTGGGTGCTGAACACCGTGCTGCGCAACGCCGCCCAGCTGCGCAAGGAAGGCATCACGCCCAATTTCAGCGTGAACCTCTCGACGCGCGCGCTGGTCGACGCGGAACTGCCGGACATCGTCGACCAGGCCCTTCGCACCTGGAGCGTCCCGCCCGGCCAGATCACCCTCGAGCTCACCGAGAGCGCGATGATCGGCGATGCCGAGCGCTCGATGGCCATGCTCACGCGCCTGAAGGGCACCGGGGTCGCCCTGTCGATCGACGACTTCGGCACCGGCTATTCCTCGCTCGCGTACCTCAAGCGCTTCCCGCTCGACGAGCTCAAGATCGACCGCCTGTTCGTCGCGGGCCTGCTCACGGACCGCGGCGACCACAAGATCGTGCGCTCGGTCATCGACCTCGCGCACAACTTCGAGCTGCGCGCCGTGGCCGAGGGGGTCGAGGAGCCGGCGACGCTCGAGGAGCTGAAGCGCATGGGCTGCGACATGGCGCAGGGATTCCTCATGGCGCGGCCGATGCCGGAGCGCGAATTCCGCACGTGGTGGCACGACAACGGAGGCAAGATCGGGTGAAGCGCGGGTTCTACACGATCATGTCGGCGCAGTTCTTCTCCTCGCTCGCCGACAACGCCCTGCTCATCGCTTCCATCGCCCTGCTCCTGCAACTCGAGGGGCCGGCCTGGCTCACGCCGCTCCTCAAGTTCTTCTTCACGGTGTCCTACGTGGCGCTGGCGGCCTTCGTGGGCGCTTTCGCCGATTCGATGCCCAAGGGCAAGGTCATGTTCATCACGAACACGATCAAGATCCTCGGTTGCACGATGCTCTTCTTCCACGACCTGGTCTCGATTCCGGGCGTCCAGGAGTACTGGTTCGTGCTCGCCTCGTACGCCGTCGTCGGGCTGGGCGCCGCGGCCTATTCGCCGGCCAAGTACGGAATCCTGACCGAGCTCCTGCCGCCGGAGCAGCTGGTCGTCGCCAACGGGTGGATCGAGGGGCTTACCGTGGGTTCCATCGTCCTGGGCACGGTGCTCGGTGGCCTCCTCATCGGCCCCAAGGTCTCGGGCCTGCTGCTGGCCGTCGACTTGCCCGGCTTCGACACGGGAATCGACACGCCGCCCGAGGCCGCCATCATGGTGATCGCCGTCTTCTACCTCGTCGCGGCACTCTTCAACCTGGCCATCCCGGACACCGGCGCCCGCTACCGGCACCAGGAGCGCAATCCGGTGCGGCTCGTCGTCGATTTCGCCGGCTGCTTCAGGACGCTCTGGGCCGACAAGCTCGGGCAGATCTCGCTCGCGGTCACCACGCTCTTCTGGGGCGCCGGGGCGACACTGCAGTTCATCGTGCTCAAGTGGGCGGAGCAGCACCTGAACCTCCCGCTCTCCCAGGGGGCCATCCTCCAGGGCGTCTCGGCGATCGGCATCGCGATCGGGGCCGTGCTCGCGGCGCGATACATTCCCCTCAAGCGGGCCGTGAGCGTGCTGCCGGTGGGCATCGCGATGGGCTTCTTCACGATGACGCTGATCGGCGTGAACTGGCTTCCGCTCGTCTACGCGCTGCTCGTCCTGGTGGGGGCGATGGCGGGCTTCTTCGTGGTGCCGATGAACGCCCTGCTCCAGCATCGCGGGCACGTGCTCATGTCGGCGGGGCATTCGATCGCCGTGCAGAACTTCAACGAGAACGTGAGCATCCTGGTGATGCTGGCGGTGTACGCGCTGATGATCAAGCTGGACCTGCACATCAACACGATCATCCTGGTCTTCGGGGCGTTCGTGGCGAGCGCCATGTTCCTGGTGTTGCGCTGGAACGCTCGCAACCACCTGGCGAACCCGAATCTCGACCGGCTGATCGGCGAGGCAAAGCACTAGGGCGCCAGGCCCCGGAGCTCGCGGCGCAGGGCGGCTGCCCCCCGTGGATCAGGCTTCCGCGGTGCCCGAGTAGTTCAGGAACTGCGCGGGGCTCACCCGGATGGCCGCGCCCGTCGGGCATGCGCGCACGCAGGCGGCGCCGCCCTTCAGGTCCTTGCACATGTCGCACTTCACGGCCTTCTTCGGGATGTCCTTGCCCTTGGGCTTGGGTTCCATGCCCGGCTCCGTACCCAGTCCGAGCACCAGCCACGAGAAGAGGCTGGGACGGCGGCGTTTCGGGTCGACCGGCGCGAGCTGGATCACGCCGTAGGGGCAGTTCTTCTCGCAGTTGCCGCAACCGATGCAGCTGTCGTTCACGAAAACCTCGCCGCCAGCCGAACGGTGGATCGCGTCCGGCGGGCAGTCCTTCATGCAGTGGGGGTGTTCGCAGTGCCGGCACGAGGTCGGCACGTGGATCTCGGCGAACGTGGGGCCGGCCTCGCGGTCCAGGCGCGAGGTGCCGTCGTGCACGTCGGCGCAGGCCTTCTCGCAGTTGTCGCAGCGCACGCAAAGGGACTCGTCGATGAGCAGGACGTCCGTCGCCTCGCCCACACCCTGCTGGAGCAGGAAGGCGATGATGTTGCCCGGGTCCGGCGAGGCTTCCATCTGCGCGTTGATGCGCAGCCGATCGAGGAACCGGGCCTCCATCTCCTCGCGCCACTTCGGGTTGCGCGAGAGCACGTTCTTGAAAATGGTGGCGTCGAGGACCACGGCCTCGGTCGTCACCGCCGCGCGCACGTTCGCCGAGCGCGGCGAATCGGTGAGCAGCGCCATCTCGCCGACGTAGTTGCCGGCCGACAGGTACGACAGGACGACCTCGCGGCCGGCGATGGTGCGCGAGATCATGACGGAGCCGCGGCGGATGAGATACAGGCCGTCGGGCGCATCGCCCTCGCCGAACAGCTGCTCGCCGCCGGCGAACTTCTTCACCGCCACGCCGCTCGTGACGAGCTCGTTGAGCTCCTCCTCGGGCAGCATGGGGGCGAGGTACGCCCGCACCGCGCGCTTGAGGAAAGTCTCGTCGATCTGCTTGCGCACCGATTCGACGGACGCCTGCAGCTTCAGCATGGCGCGGCGCGGCGCCTCGATGACCACGCAGGCATCGCCCGCGCGGACCGTGCTGGAGCGGCGGCGGCCCGAGATGAGGCCCAGCTCGCCGAAGAACTGGCCGGCGCCCAGCGGGAACTGCTTGCCGCCATCGCCCTCGACCAGCACCTGGCCGCTCACGATCATGTAGAAGGTGTTCGTGTAGTCGTTGCGCTGGAAGATGACATCCCCGGCGCGCGGCGTGTGCAGGTCGCTGTCGAGCATGAACTCGCGCAGCTGCAGGCGGTTGATGCCCTGCAGGAGCGGCACCGACCCCTGGATGAGGTCGAGCACCTCGGCGACCGACTTGGTCCTGGAGAAGCTGGCGAACTGCTTGGCAAGCAGGGGCTCGTCCGCGGGCTCGACATGGCGGCCGAGCGCCGTCTCGACGACCTCGTAGCCCTGGTTCATCGCCTGCTTGATGAGCGGATAGCCGCCCAGGGCGCCGACGATGTACAGGCCCTTCACGTTCGACTCGTAGGTGTCCGAGAGCTGGGGCACCGAATTGGGGTCGCTCGAGGGGAACTTGACGCCGAAGCCCTCGACGAGCTTGCGCGGGGGCGTCGCGCCGAGGCGCGCGATGATGCGGTGGCACTCGATGACGTCCGGGCCATCCGGCGTCTTGATGCTGAAGCGAAGCGGCGTGTCGCCGGCCACCTGCTCGACCTTGGCGCCCGAGGTGCCGTAGCGGATCTCGACCCGGCCCTCCTTGATCGCGGCGAGGACGTTGGTGAGGTTGCCTTCCTTGCAGCGCGTGAACTCCTCGTTGCGGTTCACGAGGATGACGCGGTTCTGCTCCGCCAGGGCGATGGCGTTCTCGATGGCCGCGTCGCCCGCGCCCACCACGACGATGGTCTCGTCCTCGTATTCCTTGGGATCGTCGAGCTGGTACTGGACGCGTTCGAGGTCCTCGCCGGGCACGCCGATCTTGCGGATGTTTCCCTGCAGGCCGATGCCCAGCACGATCTTGCGGCAGAAGAACGCGTCGCCCTTTTTCGTTCGCACCTCGAAGGAGCCGTCCGTTCCCTGGATCGAGACGACCTCCTGGCCGTACTGGATGTTGACCTTGAGCTTTTCGAGCTCCTCGTCCCACGCGCCCAGGATCTCCTCGCGCTTGCCCTCCTTGAAGCTCATGGGGCTTCGCAGCGGCAGGATGCCCGGCTCGGCCATCACGTGCTTGCCCTTCTGGTACTTGTAGATCGTGTTCGAGGCGTGGCTCTCGGCCTCGAGCAGGATGTGGGGCACGCCGAGCTCGGCGGCGTGGGCGGCCGCGGACAGGCCCGCGGGCCCGGAGCCGATGATGCCCACCTTGTACCACTGGAATGCGGTGCGCTGGTCGAATTGGGAGGACATGCCGGTTACCTCGCCACGGTGGTCTTGAGCCCCGCGAGCGCCTGCTGGAAGCGCTCGTGCTTGTACTTCTCGTCGTCCTTGACCGTCTCGAAGAGGCGGTCCAGGGAAGTGTTTGCGGCCTTCACGTCCTTCACCACCCCGCGCTTGGCGAGGAAGTTGAGAACGCTGCCGATGGCCATGGACGCCTGCTCCGCGCCCGCGTAGTCGGTGTACTGGCCGGCGAGGCCGTCGTCGATCAGCCCGCCCAGGATGGCGCGCAGGTCCGCGTCCCCGAAGCTCTGGGTGCGGAGCTTCTCCACGACGGAATCAAGGCCCTTGCGCAGCTTGCGTGCCGCGTCCAGCGCGTCGCCGCCTTCCCCTGCCACGGCCTTGTGCAGGGCGAGGACGAGGTCATTGAACGTGCCGGACTCCGCCGGGAAGGCGCGCTTGACGATCTGGCGCAGCATGAGCAGGTTGGAGTCGTTGAACCGGATGGTGCCTGGCCGCGTTCCCACGCGAGGCTTCCAGCGCGTGTCCGACATCGGGTGGTGGCAGGCGTGGCAGTCGAAGACGACCAGTTCGGGGAAGAGCCCGTCGCGGCCGCGCTTGGGGTCGAGGACCACGTCGAGCTGTTCCTGCGCCGCGAGCGCCTGGCCGATGGCCCAGAGGCGGATGCCGTCCCAGCTGCCCTTGCGCTTCTGCCAGTCCTCGTCGACGACGAAGTGGGCGGGCTGCGTGTGGGTGAAGGTGTCCAGCTCGAAGGAGATGCGCGGGTGACCGGCGCCCATGATGCGGTGGGTGACGAACTTGTCCTTGTTGCCGAAGTGGCAGGACAGGCAAAGCTTCGCGAGGGCCACCGGGTCGCTCGTGGGGTACAGGCCGTTCTTGACGTTGTCCTGGTGGGTCGCGCCGGGCGCGACGTGCGACTTGATCCAGTTCTCCGCCGGGCCGTGGCAGGCCTCGCAGCTCACGCCATCGGAGGCCTTGAAGCGCTCGCCGCGCTGCTCGGCGGGCGGGTTGTGCCCGTGGCAGTCCACGCAGACCTTGGCCTCGTGCGCGGGCTGCTTGAGACCGAGGTTCTTCGCGATCCGCTGGCTCTTCTCGTTCCAGAGGACCTGGTTCGCCTTGAGCGCGTGCTTGTCGACGCGCGACCAGGTGACGTACTCGTTCTGGAGGACGTTGGAGCCCTTCCATTCGGTGATGGAGCCGTGGCAGAGGCTCGAGGCGCAGTTCACCACGCCCACGTGCTTCGACTTGGCCTCGTAGGGGAGCGGCGCATCCGCCGCCTGCGCGCTGAGGGCCGCGGCGGCGAACAATGCGGCGAGTAGCTGTTTCATCGGGCCTCCGCCTTCTTGATGTCTGCCGCCGCCTTCGGGGCGCGCTCGGCCGGGGGCCGGGCGTCCACGAAATCGGAGGGCTTGCCCGTGTCCGACACCGTCCACACGGTGCCGTCGGGGCGCAGGAAGAACTTCTGCTGTTCCGCGCGGGTGAACGGGCGCGA
>Ga0209254_10006097_pt1 | contig 11106 bp, 9 predicted proteins | sample FrelakmetDIP11DI_FD_187148 | JGI IMG/M metagenome (GOLD analysis project Ga0209254, IMG submission 187148) | Freshwater lake sediment microbial communities from the University of Notre Dame, USA, for methane emissions studies - DIP11 DI (SPAdes)... | ecosystem: Environmental > Aquatic >... | reverse complement strand
CTCGATCTTCGCGCGACTCGGCGGCGGCATCTTCACCAAGGGCGCCGACGTCGGCGCCGACCTGGTCGGCAAGGTCGAAGCCGGCATCCCCGAGGACGACCCGCGAAACCCAGCCGTGATCGCCGACAACGTGGGTGACAATGTCGGCGACTGCGCCGGCATGGCGGCGGACCTCTTCGAAACGTTCGCGGTCACCGTGATCGCGACGATGCTGATCGGCGGCCTGGTGTTCAAGGGGTCGGACGCCGGAATCATCTATCCGCTCGCGATCTCCGGTGTTTCGATCCTCGCCTCGATCGTCGGCTGCTTCTTCGTCAAGGCACGCGACGGCGGCAAGATCATGAACGCGCTGTACCGGGGGCTCATTGTCGCCGGCGTGATTTCGCTGGTGCTGTTCTGGCCGGTGACGCAGTGGATCCTCGGCCCGGTCGCCACGGCCGCAGGACTTTCGTTCATGAACCTCTATCTGTCAGCGGTCGTCGGCCTCGTGCTGACTGCAGCGCTCGTCTACATCACCGAGTACTACACCGGCACCCAGTTCGCGCCGGTGAAGTATGTCGCGCAGGCCTCGACCACCGGGCATGCGACCAACATCATCGCCGGCATCGCCGTGTCGATGAAGGCCTGCGCCTGGCCGGTGATCGCGATCTGCGCCGCGATTCTCGCCTCGTACTCGCTGGCAGGACTCTATGGCATCGCGGTCGCTGCGACCTCGATGCTGTCGATGACCGGCATCATCGTCGCGCTCGACGCCTACGGCCCGATCACCGACAACGCCGGCGGCATTGCTGAAATGGCCGACATGCCAAAGGAAGTGCGGGCCATCACCGACCCGCTGGACGCCGTCGGCAACACGACCAAGGCCGTCACCAAGGGCTATGCGATCGGTTCGGCCGCACTGGCCGCGCTGGTGCTTTTTGCCGATTACACCGGCGGCCTGGAGCAGGCGGGATTGAAGGTCACCTTCGACCTGTCGAACCACATGGTGATCATTGGCCTCTTCATCGGCGGCCTGATCCCGTTCCTCTTCGGCGCGATGGCCATGGAAGCCGTGGGCCGCGCGGCCGGTGCGGTGGTCAACGAGGTGCGCCGCCAGTTCCGCGAGATCCCCGGGATCATGGAATACAAGGCCAAGCCGGACTACAGCCGGGCCGTCGACATGCTGACGACGGCTGCCATCAAGGAGATGATGATCCCGTCGCTGCTGCCGGTGCTGGTGCCGATCGTGGTCGGCGTCTTCCTCGGGCCGGCTGCGCTCGGCGGCGTGCTGATGGGCACGATCGTCACGGGTTTGTTCGTCGCCATTTCGATGACGACCGGCGGCGGTGCGTGGGACAACGCCAAGAAGTACATCGAGGAAGGTCACCACGGCGGCAAGGGCTCGGACGCGCACAAGGCGGCCGTGACCGGCGACACCGTCGGCGACCCGTACAAGGACACCGCCGGCCCGGCGGTCAACCCGCTGATCAAGATCATCAACATCGTCGCGCTGCTGATCGTGCCGATCATCGCCACGATTCACGGCGGCAAACCAGCGCCGGCTGCGGCCATGCCGACCGGCACGACGACCATCGTCGCGGTCCCGGTGCCCGTGCCGGTGGTCGTGGCGGTCGGTGTGCCGATGCGCGTGCACTTCAATTCGGGCTCGGACACGATCTCAGAGGCTGGCAACCGCATAGTCGACGGCTATGCCGAGGCTATGAAGGCCAACGCGGATGCAAAGGCGGAACTGTCGGGTTATGCCGATCCGACCGGCGACGTGCAGAAGAACCTCGAACTGGCCAAAGCGCGCGCCATGGTCGTGCGTGACGCACTGGTGGCCAAGGGCATCGCCGCCGAGCGCATCGCTCTGGTCAAGCCCACCGATGTCATCGTCGGCCAGGGCAACGATGCCGACGCCCGCCGCGTCGACATCGTGCTGCGCTGAAAGGGGAGCCCGCATGTTCGACGAGGAAGACAGGGAAACCGGCTACGCGCTGTTCCTGGCGATCGGGCTCGCGATATTCGTATCGATCTTCACGATCGGCATCGCGGCCGGCACGGCCATCGGCCAGCTGGGCAAGAAGTCCGGCGAGTCGACGGCAGCCGCATTGCCGGTGACCACGGCCCCGGCCATGGCCGGGGCATCGGCTCCGGTCTCGGCGCCGATGGCCCGGCTCTATTTCGAACTGGGCAAGGCCGAGCTGCCGGCCGATGCACTGACGCAACTCACGCCGCTCATTACGGCAGCCAGGGACAACAGCGCGGCGCGCTGGGTCATCTCGGGCTTCCACGATGCCAGCGGTGACGCGGCAGCCAACGCCGAGCTGGCCAAGCAACGCGCGTTTGCCGTGCGCGACCTGCTCGTGACGGCCGGAGTCAGCACCCAGTCGATCGAACTGTCCAAGCCGGCGGTCACGATGGGTGGAACCGATCCGCGCGAAGCGCGCCGCGTCGACGTGACGTTGCGCTGATCGCGGCAGCGCGAACGATGGGCGGTCAGCGCGCGCTGTACCGCCCTTTTTTTTGACCCGACCTCTGCACCGACGATGGAACTCCGCATCGCTCTTCCGACTGACGTTCCGGCCATCCAGTCGATCTACGGCCATCACGTCCTGCACGGGCTCGGCACCTTTGAAACCGAACCGCCCGGCGTGGACGAGATGCGGTCACGGCACGCGCAGATAACGGCGGCGGGCTTTCCCTACCTGGTCGCGGTAGACCGCGAACAGGTCATCGGCTATGCCTACGCCAACCACTTCCGCACCCGCGCGGCCTATCGCTACACGGTCGAGGACTCGGTCTATGTCGTGCCGGAGGCGACGGGTCGCGGGATCGGCAAGGCACTGCTGAACGAACTCTGCACGCGCTGCGCAGCGCAGGGCCTGCGGCAGATGCTGGCCGTCATCGGCGACTCGGGTAACGCGGGGTCGATCGGTGTGCACCGTGCCTGCGGCTTCGAGCACGCCGGCGTGCTGAAGGCGGTCGGCCGCAAGTTCGACCGCTGGGTGGACGTCGTCCTGATGCAGCGCGCACTGGCAGGCGACGACGGCGCGCCGCGATGAAACGCCGGCGTGCCGGTCAGTCGTCGCGGATGTGCTTCAGGGCTTCGGCCGCAGACTCGTAGATGTGGGGCGCGACACCGCGCGCTGACAGCGCCTTGCCGAGCTTGGCGCGCAGGAACCCCGATGTCGTGTAGCGGCTGACGCCGAAGTAGTACTGCTCCACCAGCTGGTGGACCATGGCTGCGTATTCGTCGGCAACCTCTGGCGCCAGATCAAAGTTGTCGTAGTTGACGATGCCATAGACCTTGTGTCCAATCTCGTCGAGGCGCTTCTTGATCTCGGCCAGCACGGCCGCGACGTCGGCCGAGGTCCGCACCGACAGCCGCTCGAAGTTGAGGAACAGGACGTTGTGTTCCTCGTCGTAAGACAGGCGCTGCGCCAGCGGAATCGCCAGCATTCGTTCGCGCAGGTTCATCGGCCCGTCGCCGAAGATCGCCGCATCCATGATGACCGGGTCGCGCGCGATGACCGGTTTGAAGTCCATGCGCCCCAGGATGTCGCGTTCGATATCCACGCCGGGCGCGATCTCGGTCAGCTCCAGTCCCGCGTCGCCCAGCTGGAACACGCAGCGCTCGGTGATGTAGAGCGCCGGCTGGCCACGCCGTCGCGCCTCGGTCCCGGAAAAGGTGCGGTGCTCGACCTGCCCGACGAACTTCTTCGGCCCGATGTCGTTCAGCAGCTTCAACCGGCCTGCTTCGATCCGGACCTGCAGGTCGCCCGCGGTGAAGGTGCCCACGAAGACGACCCGCTTGGCCGACTGCGAGATATTGATGAAGCCGCCGGCCCCGGCGAGCCGCGGACCGAACTTGCTGACGTTGAGATTGCCCTCGCGGTCGGCCTGGGCCAGGCCCAGGAACGCCAGGTCGAGACCACCGCCATCGTAGAAGTCGAACTGGTACGGCTGGTCGATGATCGCCTGCGTGTTTACCGCCGCACCGAAGTTCAGGCCCGAGGCCGGAATGCCGCCGACGACACCCGGCTCGGCCGTCAGCGTGAGCAGGTCAATGACCTTTTCCTCGGTCGCCACGGCAGAAACGCCCTCGGGCATGCCAATACCGAGGTTGACGACGCTGTTCGCCTGCAGCTCGAGCGCCGCGCGCCGCGCGATGATCTTGCGCTCGCTCATCGGCATCGGTGCCAGTGAGCTCACGGGCACCCGGATCTCGCCGGCGAAACCCGGGTTGTACTGTTCGACGAAGGTCTGCATGTGGTACTCGGGCTTTTCCGCCACGACGACGCAGTCGACCAGCACGCCGGGGATCTTGACCTGGCGCGGATTCAGCGACCCGCGCTCGGCGATGCGCTCGACCTGCACGATGACGATGCCGCCGGAGTTGCGCGCCGCCATCGCGATGGCGAGTCCTTCCAGCGTCAGCGCCTCGCGCTCCATCGTGATGTTGCCGTCCGGATCCGCGGTCGTGCCGCGGACGATCCCGACATGGATCGGGAACGCCTTGTAGAAGAGGTAGTCCTGCCCGCCGACCGCCATCAGCTCGACGACGTCCTCCGTTGTGCGCTCGTTGATCTTGCCGCCGCCGTGGCGCGGATCGACGAACGTGCCCAGCCCGATTCTCGACAGGTGTCCCGGCTTGCCGGCCGCAATGTCACGGAACAGGTGGGTGATGACGCCCTGTGGCAGGTTGTAGGCCTCGATGCGGTTGGCGACTGCAAGCGCCTGCAGCTTGGGCACCAGCCCCCAGTGGCCACCGATCACGCGCTTGACCAGGCCCGGGTAGCCGAGGTGGTTGAGGCCGCGCTCCTTGCCATCGCCCTGTCCGGCCGCGTAGACCAGCGTCAGGCCTTCCGGCCGGCCGACGCCGTCCGGATCCTTTTCGCTGGATTCGACGAAGCGCTGCTCCAGTGCGACCGCGATGTTTTCGGGGAAGCCGATACCGACAAAGCCGGTCGTGGCAAGCGTGTCGCCATCGTGGATCAGCTGCACCGCTTCGCGCGCCGTGACGATCTTGCCCTTTTCGAAACTCTTGAGGCCCTGCAGCAGTTCGCGTCCACGCCTCATGGCGTTCCCCTCCCCTCATGACCCGCCGTCGGTCGGCGTCGTGCCGCCGGACCGCGCACTTTAGTCATCCGATTGGACTCTTGTCACGAAATGCCGCGTTGCTGCACAGTAAAGTGCACTTATCCACTCGCTGAGATCCTGCGAGGGTGCCACATGCGACTGACCGGCGTCCGCTGCCTGCAATCTGCGCTGCCGGCCCTCCTGGGGGCCGTGGCAACTGCGCTGTGCACGGCGGCATCGGCGCAGTTGCGTTTCGATGCAATCCCCGAGTCCGTCCTGCGACCGTACTCGGCGCGTGACTTCGGCGCCGCCCACGTTTCTGACGCACCGGTCCGAAGCGCGCAAACGCTGACCACCGCCACGCCGGGGTTGCGCGACTACAGCTGGCTGGGTGGCACGCTGCAGGTCGAATCGGCGCGCCTGACCGGCGACGGACGCTATACCCGTCCGAAGGTCATCATCGGCCTGCCGTCCGAGTCGATGAAGGGATGGATGAACTCGGCCGGACTCTCAGCCGAGCAATGCCTGCTGCCGATGATGAGGCTGCGGGCGCGCCTCAACGCCGAGGGTGAGGCCAGCGGAGCGATGTGGCTGTACGCCCGCTGCACGTTCCAGTAGTCCGCGGCCGGGTGCGACCGTACCCGCTCCTCTAAACTCCTCCGTTTCGAGCGGGGGAGCCACCATGCAGATCAGTAGCAACGTCTTCATCGTCACCGGCGGTGCGTCCGGTCTCGGCGGCGCGACTTCGCGCATGCTGGCGGCGCAGGGCGGCAAGGTCGTCATCGCCGACGTACAGGCCGACCGCGGCGAGGCGCTCGCACGCGAACTCGGCGCCGCCACACGCTTCGTCAAGTGCGATGTCACCAGTGAAGCCGATGGCCGCGCCGCGGTCGAGGCGGCGACCGCCATGGGACCGCTGCGGGGCCTCGTCAACTGTGCCGGCATCGCGATCGGCGAAAAAACAATCGGCAAGGAAGGGCCGCACGCGCTGGCATCGTTCTCGCGTGTCATCGGCATCAACCTGATCGGCACCTTCAACATGATCCGTCTCGCCGCCGACGCCATGGCGAAGCAGGAACCCACGGCCGACGGCGAACGCGGCGTGCTGGTCAACACGGCGTCCGTGGCCGCGTTCGACGGCCAGATCGGGCAGGCCGCGTACTCCGCGTCGAAGGGCGGTGTCGTCGGCATGACGCTGCCGATCGCGCGCGACCTTTCGCGCAGCGGCATCCGCTGCGTGACGATCGCTCCGGGCCTGTTCGCCACGCCGATGCTGCTTGGCATGCCGCAGGAAGTGCAGGACTCCCTAGGCAAGCAGGTGCCGTTTCCGTCGCGTCTGGGCAAACCGGACGAATACGCGGCGCTGGTGCGGCACATCGTCGAAAACGTGATGTTGAACGGCGAAACGATCCGCCTCGACGGCGCGATCCGCCTGCAGCCGAAGTAGGGCGCGGACCATCGCCATGGCGCCCGCGCTGTCGGCACTGTCTCGCACAACCGTTGTACTCGCCGTTGCGCTGCTCGCCGCCTGCGCCACGGCGCCGGACCGCCCCTCGCAGCCCGAGCCGTCGTCGGTCTTCCGCGCCGGCCTGGCGACGTCAACCGCGCACCGGCACATGGCAGCGTCGGCCAACCCACTGGCGACGCAGGCCGGGCTAGAGGTTCTGCGCGCAGACGGCAGCGCGGTCGATGCGGCCATCACGATCCAGCTGGTGCTGGCGCTGGTGGAGCCGCAGAGCTCCGGACTGGGGGGCGGCGCCTTCTTGATGCACTGGGACAGCCGGCAGCTCGTTGCCCTCGACGGTCGAGAGACCGCGCCCATGGCCGTCGACGAGCGTCTCTTTCTGGCTGCCGACGGCAAGCCCATGGCCTTTTACGAGGCGGTCGTCGGCGGGCGCGCCGTGGGCACACCGGGGGCGGCCCGACTGCTCGAGACGGCACACCGTCGTTACGGCAAGTTGCCCTGGGCACGCCTGTTCGAACCAGCGATACGGCTGTCAGAGAACGGCTTTCCGCTGTCGCCGCGACTGCACCAGCTGCTGGCCGGCGAGAAGTTCCTGAAAAACGACCCGGCGGCCGCCGCCTACCTCTACAACGCCGATGGATCGCCCAAGGCCGTCGGCACGGTCCTGCGCAATCCGGAACTCGCCGCGACCCTGCGTGCGATCGCGGCCGGCGGCGCCGACGCGTTCTACGCGGGCCCGATTGCGGCCGACCTCGTCGCGACGGTACGGTCGCAGAAGAATGCCGGGCACCTCACGGCGACTGATCTCGCGGCCTATCAGGTCAGGGAGCGCACCCCGGTCTGCACCGATTACAAGCGCTGGCGCGTGTGTGGGATGCCACCACCCTCCTCGGGTGGCATCGCGGTGGCACAGATGCTCGGCATCTTCACGCACCGGAACATTGCGGTTTTTCCGCCGGACAGCGCGACGACACCCGAGCCGCGCGCGGAGGCCGTACATCTGTTCTCCGAAGCAGGGCGGTTGGCCTTCGCCGACCGGGCGCTCTACGTCGCCGATAGCGACTTCGTACCCGTCAACGTCGCCGGCCTGCTCGACCCGGCGTACCTCAAGCAGCGCGCACAGCTGATCGGACCGCGCAGCATGGGCACGGCACCGCCGGGCCAACCGCCAGGCAGCAGCGTTGCGTGGGCACCTGATCCTTCGCCGATGAAGGCAGCAACGTCGCATATCTCGGTCGTGGACGGCCACGGCAACGCCGTGTCGATGACCACGACGATCGAGGATGTCTTCGGCGCCCGCGTGATGGTGCGCGGATTCCTGCTGAACAACCAGCTGACGGACTTCTCCTTCGTGCCGGTCATCGATGGCAAGCCGGTCGCCAACCGGGTGCAGCCGGGCAAGCGCCCGCGCAGCTCGATGGCGCCGACACTCGTGTTCGATCGCGCCAGCGGTGCACTGGTGGCGACACTCGGCTCGCCGGGCGGCTCGCAGATCATCGGCTACGTCGGCAAGACGCTGGTCGGCGTCCTCGACTGGCAGCTCGACATCCAGCAGGCGATCGGGCTGCCGAATTTCGGTTCGCGCAACGGACCCACCGAGCTGGAGAAAGGCCGCTTCGGCGCCGGCGTTGTCGAAGCCCTGCAGGCGCGCGGACACGACATCCGCGAGATCGACATGGCCAGTGGCCTGCAGGGCATCGTCCGCGTGCAGCTGGCGGATGGCCAGTTCGGCTGGGCGGGCGGCGCCGACCCGCGCCGCGAAGGTGTCGCATTGGGCGACTGAGTCGCCGGTTCAGTGCACGTTGCTAGACTGATTCTTTTCACCCAACCACCCACAGGACGACGCGCCATGACGATCAAGGTCGGAGACAAGCTGCCGGACGGCGAACTGCAGGAATTCATCGAAGTCGAGACCGCCGGCTGTTCGCTCGGTCCCAATACGTTCAAGGTCGGCGAACTGGTCAAGGGCAAGAAGATCGCGGTCTTCGGCCTGCCCGGTGCCTACACGCCGACCTGTTCAGCGAAGCACGTGCCCGGGTACGTCGCCTTGTACGAACAGCTGAAGGCCAAGGGCATCGACGAGATCTGGTGCCTGTCCGTGAACGACGCGTTCGTCATGGGCGCCTGGGGCCGTGACCAGAAGGTCGGCGGCAAGGTGAGAATGATGGCCGACGGCTCGGCGGACTACACGAAAAAGCTTGGCCTCGAGCTCGACCTCACCGCGCGCGGCATGGGCGTGCGCTGCCAGCGGTTCTCGATGCTGGTCGACGACGGCGTCGTCAGAACGCTGAATATCGAAGGACCGGGCAAGTTCGAGGTGAGCGACGCCGGCACGATGCTGAAGCAGGCCGACCAGGTCGAGCTGTAGTCCGCTTCCGCCTCGCCTAGAACGCCGCCTGCGGGCGGCGTTCTTGTTTGCGCCGCGCGCCGACCGCCGTGGTCTGGCCGACTGCGCAATGCCTTTTCACCCCCTCGGCTGATGCCGGAAGTCACGTGCGCGGAAGCCGAATGCCAGCAGCACGATGAAATAGAGGGCGATCGCCGCGCCGATGACACCAGCGAGCACGCCGGCGCGCCACCACGGCGCAGACTGCAACGCCATCCAGTCGATCTGGAGCTGCATCCACCCGAGCGCTCCGGCGAAAATCGCCAGAACCAGGAAGAGCCGCGCCAGGAAACGGCCCCATCCTGCCTGTGGCACGTAGACGCCGCGGCGCTTCAGGCCGACGTAAAGTGCCAGCGCATTGGCGCACGCCCCCAGACTGACAGACAACGCCAGCCCGGCGTGTGCAAAGAGCGGCACCAGAACAAGATTGGCGAGCTGCGTGGCGATCAGCACCACCACGGCGATCTTCACCGGCGTGCGGATGTCCTTTTGCGCATAGAAGCCCGGAGCCAGGATCTTGACGGCGATCAGTCCGATCAGTCCGACCGCATAGCCGACCACCGCCAGCGATGTCATGCGTACGTCGTGGGCGGTGAACTCACGCCCCTGGAACAGCACCGACACGATGCCGTCAGCCAGCAGCCCGAGCCCGAGCGCCGCCGGCAGCGCAAGCAGGAAGATCAGCCGCAGCCCCCAGTCGAGCAGCCGCGAATAGTCATCGCTGCGGCCCTCCGCAAACGCGGCTGACAGATTGGGCAGCAGCACGGTGCCCAGCGCCACGCCGAGCAGTGCAGTCGGGAACTCCATCAGGCGATCGGCGAAGGCCAGCCACGTGACGCTGCCCGTCGTCAGGTGCGAGGCGATATTGGTGTTGATGATGATGGAAAGCTGCGCGACCGACACGGAGAAGATGGCAGGCAGCATCAACCCGGCCACGCGCCGCACGTCGGGATCCGCAAATGCCGCGCGCGGCAGTCCGATGCGCAGGTGCAGCCCGGCGCGGCGCAGCGCGGCCCACTGCAGTCCGAGTTGCAGGAACCCGCCCAGCAGGACGGCGAACGACAGCGCCATGATCGGCTGGGCGAGCCGCGGCGCCAGCCACAGCGCACAGCCGATGAAGGACAGGTTCAGCAGCACCGGAGTGAACGCCGGCACGGCGAAGCGCCGGTAGGTATTCAGCACGCCGGCCGCCATGGCGACCAGCGACATGAACAGGATGTACGGGAACATCCAGCGCGTCATCACGGTGGCCAGATCGAACGCAGCGGGATTGCGGGCCAGCCCGGAAGCGATCAGCCACACAAGGAACGGCGCGGCCAGCACGCCCGCCACCGAAACGGCGAGCAGCACCCAGAAGAGCGCGCTCGCCACATGGCCGGCAAAGGTCAGTGTGCGTTCGGTGTCCCCTTTCGCGCGCACATCGGCCAGCATCGGCACGAACGCCTGCTGGAACGCGCCCTCGCCAAAGAGCCGGCGCAGGAGGTTGGGCAGGCGGAACGCCACGTTGAAGGCGTCGGTCTCCGCGCTCGCGCCAAACAGGCGCGAGATCAGCATGTCCCGGACCAGGCCGGTCACGCGCGACAGCAGCGTGAAGCTGCTGACCGTCGCCAGGGAGCGGAAGAGGTTCACTGCAGGAGATTGTGCCGCCGGCCGCGGCGGCATGCGCCGCCGGGCCCCGCCGCGCATCCGGCGGATTGGAGTTTTGTTTGTAAGGGGTTGATTTGATATAGTTTAGGGCTTTCCGCACCGCGCGTGCCGTAAACGCCCGCGCGAAATCGAAGTAGCTTGGGGCGCTGGCCGGCGGAACGGGCCACCGCGATGGCCGCGAGACCGTACAAAGATGCAACGGATCGGCCGGGAATCAGCACTACCGCAGGCGACGCAGCACGCGAACTCACGACAGGAATTTTCATGGCGAACAGCAAACAAGCCCGCAAGCGGGCACGGCAGGACACCGCACGCAACGCGCAGAACGCCTCGCAGCGTTCGCGCGCACGTACCGCAGTGAAGTCGGTCCGCAAGGCGATCGAGGCAGGCGACAAGAAGGCTGCCCTGGAGACGCTCAGCACGGCGACCAGCGTCATCGACTCGATCGCTGACAAGAACGTCATCCACAAGAACACCGCGGCCCGCAACAAGAGCCGCCTCGCCGCCGCCGTCAAGGCCATGGCGTAACTCGTGGCCGGGGCCGGCG
>Ga0209254_10006096_pt1 | contig 11107 bp, 7 predicted proteins | sample FrelakmetDIP11DI_FD_187148 | JGI IMG/M metagenome (GOLD analysis project Ga0209254, IMG submission 187148) | Freshwater lake sediment microbial communities from the University of Notre Dame, USA, for methane emissions studies - DIP11 DI (SPAdes)... | ecosystem: Environmental > Aquatic >... | reverse complement strand
GGGTCCTCGCCTGGGCGGGCGTCCACTCCTGGGTCATGACCGGCTTTCGGGCCAGCGCGGACCCCGCCGCGGCGCGGATGTTCACCGTCAGGGCGGCCAACATCCTGGACCCCTGGTACCCCTGGGTCTCCACGCGGTGGCCACGCTCGGAGGCGCCGAACGTGCCGCGGGACATGGACGACCTGATGGCCAACGTCCTGCCCTGGAAGCTCGCCTCGGGCCCCTACACGGGCCGGGACGGGAAGTTCCTCCTCGTGGTGCCGCTCCAGCCCTGACCCGGGGCCGCCGGCAACGACGGGGTCGGCGCCGGGGCGGTGCCGTCGACTCGCGCTACCGCGGCGTGTGACTTATGGCACCCGAAGAGCGACCTCCGGTACTTGACCGAGACCGGCGACGATACGGACGCTGGGCTCCAGGGCCGGTTCATCCGGCCCACCGGGCAGGGTGCGAAGTGCAGGAAGTGCCTCGGCACGGCGCCGGCCGATGAAGATCGCGGTCTCGGGCAAGGGCGGGACCGGCAAGACCACGCTCGCAGCCCTCCTGGCCGCCGAGCTGCAGCGGCGTGCCTATCGCGTCACGGTCATCGACGCGGATCCGAACCCCACCCTCGCCGCCGCCCTCGGCTTCCCCCCCGTTCCGGTGACCCCGCTCCTGGAGATGGCTGACGAGATCGAGGAACGCATCGGCGGCGCCGGCGGCTTCATCCGCCTGAACCCCCGGGTCGACGACCTCGTGAGCCGCGTCGCCGTCGTCCACGACGGCATCCACCTGATCGTGGCCGGCGGCATCACCCACGGCGGCGCGGGCTGCGCCTGCCCGCAGAGTGTGCTCCTTCGCCGGCTCCTGGAGCACGTCGTGATGGAGCTGGACGAGGCCGTCATCGTCGACCTCGAGGCCGGCCTCGAGCACCTCGGCCGGCGCAGCGCCCACGAGGTGGACGCGATGCTGGTCGTCGTCGATCCGAGCCGGGCCAGCATCGAGACCGCCCGGCGCATCCGCCGCCTGGCGGGGGAGATCGGCGTCGGCCAGGTGCTGGCGGTCGGCAACCGGGTCAGGAGCGCGGACGACACGGGCTACCTGGCGGCGCAGCTGGACGGGCTCGAGCTGATCGGCTCGATCCCCTACAGCGACGAGGTGATCGAAGCGGAGCGGGCCGGTCGGCCCGTCACCGCGCTCGCGGGCGACGTGCCTGCCGCGGTCGCCCGTCTCACCAACGCATTGGAGAGCAGGACACGCCTGGAGGTGAAATCGTGAACGAGCCCGCGTCCCCCCCCACCCGGACGGACCAGGCAAGCGTCGAGATGCGCGAGCGCGCCAGGGCGGAGGGCATCGGCACGATCTGGGACCGCTATGCCGCCCTGGGCACCCAGTGCAAGGTCGGCGAGCTGGGGATCTGCTGCACCGTCTGCCATCTCGGGCCGTGCAACCTCGGCCTGCCCGGCAGCAAGCGGCCCCAGGTGGGGGTCTGCGGCGCGAACGTCGACACGGTCGCCGCCCGCCGCCTGGCCCGCGACATGGCGGCCGGCTCGTCCGCCCACTCCGACCACGGTCGGTCGGTGGCCCACCTCCTCCTCCAGGCCGCCCGCGGCGAGGCGCCCGGCTACGGCGTCCGCGACGAGCTCAAGCTGCGCACCCTCGCCGACGAGCTCGGGGTACCGACGAAGGACCGGAGCACGGACCAGATCGCCGAGGGCGTCGCCGAGGCGTGCCTGGCCCAGTTCGGCCAGCAGGAGGGCGCGCTGCCGTTCGTCGGCCGGGCGCCGGCCCGACAGCAGGAGAACTGGCGCAAGCTCGGGGTGACCCCGCGCGGCGTCGACCGCGAGATCGTCGAGGTGATGCACCGGACGAACATGGGGGTCGACAACGAGTACAAGAGCCTGGTCCTGGCGGGCATCACGAGCTCGCTCGCCGACGGCTGGGGCGGCTCGATGGTCGCCACCGACCTCCAGGACGTCCTGTTCGGCACGCCCAAGCCGATCCGCGCCCAGATGAACCTGGGGGTCCTGCGCAAGGACCAGGTGAACATCCTCGTCCACGGGCACGAGCCCGCCCTGGCCGATGCGGTCGTGGACGCCGCCGCCGACCCGCGCCTCCTCGCCCAGGCGGCCGAGCTTGGCGCCAGCGGGATCAACGTGGCCGGCATCTGCTGCACCGCCAACGAGGTGCTGATGCGCCGTGGCGTCCCGATCGCCGGCAACTTCCTGCAGCAGGAGCTGGCCATCGTCAGCGGCGCCGTGGAGGCGCTCCTGGTCGACGTCCAGTGCATCATGCCCGGGATCGTGGAGGCGGCCAACTGCTTCCACACCGAGATCATCGCCACCTCGACCCGCGCCGCCTTCCCCGGGACCGTGCCCATCGTCGTCTCGGACGATCGCGCGCCCGAGGCAGCCCGGGAGATCGTCGAGCGGGCCGTCGCCCGCTTCGCCCAGCGTGACCCGTCGCGGGTGATGATCCCGGACCACACGATGGACGTGGTCGCGGGCTTCACCACCGAGTCGATCACCCACCTGCTCGGCGGTACCTACCGGGGCGGCTACCGGCCGCTCAACGACGGGATCATCGCCGGCCGCATCCGCGGGGTCGTGGGCGTGGTCGGCTGTGACACTCCCAAGCAGATCCAGGACCAGGGGCATCTCGACACCGTCTACGAGCTCCTCCGCAACGACGTGCTCGTGGCCCAGACCGGCTGCTCGGCGATCGCCTGCGGCAAGGCAGGCCTGCTGCGGCCCGAGGCGGCCTTCGAGCACGCGGGCAAGGGCCTCCAGGAGATCTGCGAGGCGGTGGGCATCCCGCCCGTCCTCCACGTGGGCTCATGCGTCGACAACAGCCGGATCCTGACCGTCGCCATGGAGATGGTCCGGGAGGGCGGCATCGGCCGGGACTTCTCCGAGCTGCCGATCGCCGCGGCGGCCCCGGGCTGGTGGTCGGAGAAGGCGATCACGATCGGGTTCTACGCGGTCGCCTCGGGCATCACCACCGTCCTCGGCTCGCCGTTCAACATCCTCGGCAGCGAGGCGGTCACCCGTTTCGTCACCGAGGGGCTCGAAGAGCTGGTCGGCGCCCGGTTCGCCTTCGAGAGCGACCCGGTGAAGGCGGCCGAGCTGATCGTGGCGCACCTCGATCGGAAGCGGGAGGCGCTCAAGCTCCGACCGATGATGTACGAAGCCCTGCCGGCCATCGCATAGCGGCCGGCCGAACCGCGGACTGCCCGAGCGACGGAGAGAAGATGTCGCGAATCATCGCCACTGCCGCCATCCGGGGCGCCCACACGTTCGTCGACCGGGCCGAGGCCGGGCTGGCCGAGGCCATGGAGTCGAAGGGTGGCGCGACTCGCCTCGAGTTCCCCAACACCGCCTTCTACCTGCCGCTCATCCTGGCCACGACGGGCATCGAGGTGAAGACCCTCGACGACGCCGCAGCGCCGCTGCGGATCGCCAGGAGCCTTCTGCCGCCGATCCCGACCGACCGGGTCTGGCTCCCGTACCTGGGCGACGCCCTGGACGCCGGGGTGGCTACCCTCATCGCCGAGGAGATCATCGAGGCTCTGCGCTACGCCAACGGCGGGCCGCCCAACGGCATCTACCTCGGGTTCACCGACGACGCGATCCTCCGAACCCAGGGCATCAAGCTCGTCGACGGGCGTATGCCCGGGTTCGCCGCCTGCGTCGGCGCCCTGCCCACGAACGAGGCGGCCGTCCGGCTCGCCCGGGAGCTGCAGGAGCGCAACATCCTCGTCTTCCTCTCGAGCCAGACGGGCGGCCGGAGCATGGCCGAGCAGCTGGCCGAGGAAGGCATCGACATGAGCTGGGACACCTACCTCGTGCCGTACGGCAAGGAGACCAGCTCGACGGTCCATGCCCTCAACTTCGCGGCCCGGTCGGCGATGACCTTCGGCGGCCTCGTCCCGGGCGACCTGGCCAAGGCACGCCGGATCCTGCTCTACAACAAGGAGCGGGTCTTCGCCTTCGTCCTTGCCCTCGGCGAGGTCGACGACGAGAAGTACGCCACCGCGGCCGGCGCCATCAACTTCGGCTTCCCGGTCGTGGCCGACACGGACATCCCGGAGATCCTGCCGAGCGGCATCTGCACGTACGAGCACGTGGTCGCCAACACGCCCCATGACCGGATGGTTGCCCGGGCGATCGAGGTGCGCGGCCTCAAGCTCAAGATCACCAAGATCCCCATCCCGGTCTCGTACAGCGCCGCCTTCGAGGGCGAGCGCGTCCGCAAGGAGCAGCTCCAGGTCGAGTTCGGGCGGGGCGGCTTCCCGGCCCTCGAGTACCTCCGCAGCCGCGAGCTGAACGAGATCGAGGATGGCCACATCGAGCTGGTCGGGCCGGACCTCGACACCGCCGAGGTGGGTGGGTCGATGCCCCTGGGCATCGTCATCGAGGTCGCCGGACGCAAGCTCCAGAAGGACTTCGAGCCCATTCTCGAGCGCCAGGTGCACCGCTTCATCAACGGGGCGATGGGCGTGATGCACATCGGCCAGCGCGACCTGCCCTGGATCCGGGTCAGCCAGGACGCCTTCAAGGCGGGCCTGCGGCTGCGCGACCTCGGGGTGATCCTGCACGCCAAGTACCTCGAGGAGTTCCCCGCCCTGGTGGACAAGGTGGCGGTGACCCTGATCTCGGACGCCGCGGCGCTCGAGCCGGTCCTCGAGGAGGCGCGCCTGGTCTGGGCCGAGCGCGACGCCCGGGTGGCGGGCATGACCGACGAGTCGATCGACATCTACTACTCGTGCACCCTCTGCCAGTCGTACGCCCCGAACCACGTCTGCATCATCTCGCCGGAGCGGCTCGGGCTGTGCGGCGCCTACAACTGGCTGGACGGCAAGGTCAGCCACGAGATCAACCCGGCCGGCCCGAACCAGCCGATCGAGAAGGGCGCCTGCCTCGACCCGACCCTGGGCATGTACGAGGCCATCAACCAGTTCGTCTACAGCACGTCGAACAAGTCCGTCGAGCAGGTCAGCCTGTACTCGATGATGGTCGCGCCGATGACCTCGTGCGGCTGCTTCGAGTGCATCCTCGGCATCGCGCCCGAGGTCAACGGGGTGATCGTCGTCAACCGCGAGTACCCCGGGATGACGCCGATGGGCATGACCTTCAGCACCCTGGCCGGCATGGTCGGCGGCGGGGTGCAGACGCCCGGCTTCCTGGGCGTCGGCCGGCTCTTCCTCACCAGCCGCAAGTTCATCCCGGCCGACGGCGGCTTCCATCGCCTCGTGTGGATGCCCCGCGAGCTCAAGGAGGCCCTCCGCGAGCGCCTCGTGACCCGGGCCGGGGAGACCGGCGACGAGGAGTTCGTGGACATGATCGCCGACGAGACGGTGGCCACCACCATGGAGGAGCTGATGGCGTTCCTCGAGCGAGTGGGGCACCCGGCCCTGGCGATGCCGTCGCTGCTGTAGCTCACCAGAGGCACCGATCCGCGAGCGGACCGGATCGAAACACCGGAGGCGAATGCACATGCCGCTGACCGCGCTGGACATCTACAAGGTGCTGCCCAAGACGAACTGCGGCGAGTGCGGAGTCCCGACCTGCCTGGCCTTCGCCATGCAGCTGGCCACCAAGAAGGCGGCCATCGACGACTGCCCGTACGCGACCGACGACGCCAAGACGACGCTGGCGGGGGCGGCCGCGCCGCCGATCCGGCTGGTCAGCATCGGCCCCGAAGCCCAGTGCATCATGATGGGCAAGGAGACGGTCCTCTTCCGCCACGAGGAGACCTTCTACCACCCGACCGCCATCGCGGTGCGGGTCCGGACCGACCGCAGCCCGGACGAGCTCCGGGCCGTCTTCGAGCATGTCCAGGCCATGGTCTACGACCGGGTCGGGCAGTACGTTCGGGTCGAGATGATCGCGCTCGAGGACGCGGACGGCGACCCGGGACGCTTCGCCGCGGCGGCCGCGCTGGCCGACGGGATGGGCCTCGCGCTCATGCTCATGAGCGACTCGCCGGCGGTGCTGGAGGCAGCGCTGGCCGGCATCCACGCCCATCGCCCGCTCCTCTACGCCGCGACCACCGAGAACTGGGAGGCGATGGCCGGGCTGGCCAAGTCCTCCGCCTGCCCGCTGGTCGTCCGCGGCGCGGACCTCGGCGAGCTGGCCGACCTCACCCGGCGCATCTCCGGCCTGGGCGTCACCGACCTGGTCCTCGACAGCGGCGCGCGCGGCCTCCACGCCACGCTCAGCGACCTCACCCAGATCCGGCGCCTGTCGCTGCGCCGCCAGTTCCGGCCGCTCGGCTACCCGGCGATGGCATTCGTCACGGCCTCCGATCCGGTCGACCAGGTCACCGAGGGAACGGCGTACATCTGCAAGTACGCCAGCCTGGTCGTGACCGACGGGCTCGAGGACTGGCAGGCGCTTGCCCTCGTCACGGCCCGCCAGAACATCTACACCGACCCCCAGAAGCCGATCCAGATCGAGCCCGGCGTGCGGGCCGTGGGCAACCCGGACGCCTCCTCCCCGGTCCTGGTCACGACCAACTTCTCGCTCACCTACTTCACCGTCGAGGCGGACACCGAAGCTGCCCACGCGCCCGCCTGGATCCTCGTGGTGGATACCGAGGGGCAGTCGGTCATGACCGCCTGGGCGGCCGACAAGTTCAACGCCGAGACGATCGCCAAGGCGCTGGCCGAGTCGGACGTGGGGGGGCAGGTCAACCACCGGAAGGCGGTGATCCCCGGCGGCGTGGCCACGATCAGCGGCAAGCTCGAGGAGCTGAGCGGCTGGGAGATCATGGTCGGACCGCGCGAGTCCGCCGGGATGTCCGTCTTCATGCGGACCCGCTGGCGGCAAGCCGAGGGCGCCGCCACCAGCTGAAGGACGGCCGGTGACCGGAGCTCGCGTCACCTTCCTCCCCGACGACCGCAGCGCCGTCGTCGGGGCCGGGGAATCGCTGCTCGATGCGGCGATCGCCGCCGGCGTCCCGCTGGCCGGCGTCTGCGGCGGCCGGGGCATCTGCCAGCGCTGCTGGGTCGTCGTCAGCGAGGGCGAGGTCGTCGCCTCGCCGGCGGCGCGCGCCGCCGGCGGGCACGAGGTCCTCGCCTGCCTGGCCCGGCCCGCCGGCGACGTGACCCTGGAGGTGCCGCCGGCCTCGCGCATCGAGGGCGAGGAGATCCTCACCGGCCTGGAGCAGGCCGGGCAGCTGCCCGCCGCCGAGGAGCGGGTTGCCCTCGGCCTGCCCCGAGCGGCGGAGCGGTTCGTGCCCAGCCCGCTCGCCTTCGCCGTGCCGCTCGAGCTCCCCCAGCCCACGCTCCACGACCCGGTCAGCGACCTCCAGCGCCTCGAGCGCGAGCTGCTCCGTCGGCGCAACATCCGGAATCTCGCCGTCCCGTTGGAGGTCCTGCGGACGGCGCCCGGGGTGCTCAGGGAGGCCGGCTGGGCGGTGACGGCTCTCATCGCCCGCTCGCCCGGCGGCTACGAGCTGCTCGACCTCCGCCCGGGGACGGATGCAGCCCGGGCCTTCGGGCTGGCCATCGACGTCGGCACCACGACTGTTGTCGTCCACCTCGTGGACCTCGGCAGCGGGGCGACCCTTGGCGCGGCCGCGGCGCTCAACCGCCAGGTCGCCTACGGGGACGACGTGATCAGCCGGATCATCCGGGCCGCCGAGCCGGGCGGCCTCGAGCAGCTCCGTCAGGCGGTCGTCGGGGAGCTCAACGTGCTCGTCGGGAGGCTGGCCCAGACCCACGACGTGCGCCGCGACGAGATCATCACGGCCGTGGTCGCCGGCAACACGACGATGATCCACCTCTTCCTCGGCCTGCCGCCGGCCGAGATCCGGCGCGAGCCCTATGTTCCCGTGGCCACGGTACCCCCGATCCAGCATGCCGACCAGCTCGGCCTGCGGATCCACCCAGGCGCGACGGTCACGGCCGTGCCCGGGGTCGCGAGCTACGTCGGGGGCGACATCGTGGCCGACGTGCTCGCCGCCGGGATGGACGCGACGACCGAGCTGGCGATGCTGATCGACGCCGGGACGAACGGCGAGACGGTCATCGGCAACCGCGACTTCCTGATCTGCTGCGCCTGCTCGGCGGGTCCCGCCTTCGAGGGCGGCGGCATCTCGTCGGGGATGCGCGCGGCCCGGGGCGCGATCCAGCGGGTCGAGGTGACCGAGGCAGGGGAGCTGGCCTGGGCCACGATCGGCGGGACCCCGCCGCGGGGCATCTGCGGCTCCGGCCTCATCGACCTGCTGGCGGCCATGCTCCGGGCCGGCTACGTCGACCGGTCGGCCCGGCTCCGGGCCGACGCCCCGCACGTCCGCGAGGGCCCGGCCGGGCTCGAGATCCTGGTCGTGCCGGCGGCGGCGACGGCCACCGGGCGGGACATCAGCGTCACGACCGCCGACCTGGAGACGCTCCTCCGCTCCAAGGCGGCGGTCTACGCCGGGGCGGCGCTCCTCGCCCGGCGGCTGGGCATCGAGATGTCCGACCTCCAGCGGGTCTTCGTCGCCGGCGGCTTCGGTACCTACCTCGACATCGGGAACGCGATCCAGATCGGCCTCCTGCCCGACGTGCCGGTCGAGCGCGTCACCTTCATCGGCAATGGGTCGGTGAGTGGTGCCAAGATGGCCCTGCTCTCGTTCGAGGCGTTGCGCCGCGCCGGCGAGGTGGCCGCCGCAATGACCTACCGTGAGCTCAGCGTCGACGAGGCCTTCATGGATGAGTACGTCTCGGCCCAGTTCCTCCCCCACACCGACTGCGGCAGGTTCCCCCGGGCCTGTGCCGCGCTCGGCGTCGCCTGAGGCGCGGCCATGGCCGAGGTGATCGCGCTCGCCGGCAAGGGCGGCACCGGGAAGACGACCGTCGCCGGGCTCGTCGTTCGCGCGCTCCGCCGGGCGAGCCGCACGCCGATCCTGGCGGTTGACGCGGACCCCAACATCTGCCTCGACGCGGCTCTCGGGCTGCACCCCGCGCGGACGATCTCGGACGTCCTTCACGCCAGCCACGGCCTGCGCGGCGTGCCCGAGACGATGCCCAAGGCGACGTACCTCGAGTTCGAGCTCGAGGGCTGCGTGGCCGAGGGCCGGGGCATCGACCTGATCGAGATGGGCCGCCCCGAGGGTCCGGCCTGCTACTGCTCGGCCAACCACCTGCTGCGGAGCTACATGGACCGGCTCATGGGCGCCTACCGCACGGTCGTGGTCGACAACGAGGCCGGGATGGAGCACCTCAGCCGGCGGACCACTCGCGACGTGGATCTGCTCCTGGTCGTCAGCGACGCCACCGTGGTCGGGATCCGGTCGGCCCAGCGGATCCGGGCGCTCGTCGCCGAGCTCGCCCTCCCGGTGCGCCGAACCGCCCTGGTGGTCAACCAGGCGACGGGTCTGCCGCCGGCGGTCGCAGAGGCGATCGCGGCCGATGGGCTCGAGCTCGCCGGGCTCGTCCCGGACGACCCCCAGATCGCGGAGTTCGAGCTCGCCGGGCGCCCCCTGCTCGAGCTCCCCGACGACGCTCCCGCGGCCGGCGCCGTGGAACGGCTGCTGGCGGCACTGAGCCCCCGAGGAGGGCAGGCATGAGCACCTACCAGGTGGCCTACGACGTGCTCCGCGCGCGGCTTGGCGGCGAGAACCTCGACGTCGTCGTCGAGCGCAGCGGGGCGCGCGCGATCGGCCCGGACCGGATCGGGCTGCGCTGCCTCGGCCGCGAGTATGTCGTGACCTACCCCGACGGCCTCGTGCTCGAGGCCGATGGTGAGCCGGCGCCGATGACCGAGGCGATCCTCCTCCTCCTCTACCTGACCGAGTCCAGCGGGCGCGCCCTGGACGGCCGCTGGGTCGCCTTCGAGCAGCTCTCGGGCGGCGCCGGCTACCTCGCCTCGTTCCGCGGCCGCGTCGTGGCGCCGCTCCTGCGGGTCTTCGGGCCGCGTCCGCAGGACCTGCTGCCCGCCGCAGCAGCCCTCGACGGGGAGCCGCTCGAGCTCGGGGATGCCTCGGTCCGCCTCCCGGCGCTGCCCTGCCTCCCCCTGGCGTACGTGCTCTGGGGCGGCGACGAGGAGTTCCCGCCAAGCGCAAACGTGGTGTTCGACGCCTCGGTCGAGGGGTACCTCGACGCCGAGGCCGTCACCGTGCTGGCCGAGCTCGCCACGCGCCGGCTGGCCGAGGCAGCCAATCCTCCAGCGGGCAAAGGAGAGATCACATGACGGTCGAGCTCATGCACGAATCCTGGCCGGGGAGGATCCTGACCGTCACCATCGGCGCGACCCCCGCCGAGGGCGGGACGCGCAGCTCGACGATCACCGTCGGCGGCCACGGGGCGTTGCCGTTCATGATCGACGACGCCCCGAGCCCGCATCGCCCGGTCGTCGCCCTCGAGGTGCTCGACATGGTGCCGGACGACTGGCCGGAGCACCTGCGCGCGCCGCTGGCGGACGTCCTCGACTCGCCCGCCGCCTGGGCCCGCAAGGGGGTCGAGGAGCTCGGCGCCGACCTCATCTGCCTGCGCCTCTTCTCGCCACACCCGGAATGGCGGGGCGCCAGGCCCGAGGAGGCCGCCCGGACCGTCCGGGCCGTGCTCGACGCGGTCTCCGTGCCGTTGATCATCCTGGGCTGCGGCGATCCCGACGTCGACAACGACCTCTGGCCGCTGGTCACTCACGAGGCCCGGGGGGAGCGCTGCCTGGTGGGCGTCGCCGTCCCCGAGAACTACAAGACGCTCGTGGTGGCTTGCCTGGCCGACGGGCACGCGCTCCTGGCCGAGGCCCCGATCGACGTCAACATCCAGAAGCAGCTGACGATCCTGGTCAGCGAGATGGGCTTGCCGCCCGACCGGATCGTGCTCCACCCGGGGACGGCCTCGCTCGGCTACGGCCTCGAGTACGAGTACTCGATCATGGAGCGAATCCGCCTGGCCGGGCTCCAGGGCGACCGGATGCTCTCGCAGCCGGTGGCGGCCATCATCGGCGAGGAGACCTGGAAGGCAAAGGAAGCGCGGCTGCCCGAGGCGGACATGCCGACCTGGGGTTCGGCGGCCCATCGCGGCCCGGCCTGGGAGGCAGCCACCGCGGCGGCCTTCCTGCAGTCCGGGACGGACATCGTCGTGCTGCTCCACCCGGAGGCGGTCGGGGCGGTGAAGCGTACGATCAACGAGCTGACA
>Ga0209254_10006095_pt1 | contig 11107 bp, 14 predicted proteins | sample FrelakmetDIP11DI_FD_187148 | JGI IMG/M metagenome (GOLD analysis project Ga0209254, IMG submission 187148) | Freshwater lake sediment microbial communities from the University of Notre Dame, USA, for methane emissions studies - DIP11 DI (SPAdes)... | ecosystem: Environmental > Aquatic >... | reverse complement strand
CCTCAGCGTGCCGGTCATCGCCACGGTGATCGGCGAGGGCGGCTCGGGCGGAGCCCTCGCCCTCGCCGTCGCCGACCGCGTGCTCATGCAGGAGAACGCGACCTACTCGGTGATCACGCCGGAGGGCTGCGCCGCCATTCTCTGGCGCGACGCCGCCTTCGCGCCGCAGGCCGCCGAGGCCCTCAAGCCGACAGCATCATATCTCGTGGGGCTGGGAGTCGTGGACCGCGTCGTCGCGGAGCCACGCGGTGGCGCTCACCACAATCCCGAGGTCGCCGCGGCGAGTGTCGGCGAGGCCATCGCCGAGACGCTCGCCGACCTCGACGGCATTGCTCCGGAGGAGCGCCGCCGGCGCCGCCGCGAGCGCTTCCAGCAGCTCGGCCAGTGGTCCGACCCGGAGCTCCCGCCGGGCACGCTGTCGCTCTTCGGGGGCTACTCGACGACAGCCGAGTGAGCGTGCCGCCCGTCATCACCGTCGAGCACCTGCGCAAGGTCTACGGCCATCACGTGATCGCCGTCGACGACATCTCCTTTGAGGTCGAGCGCGGCGAGATCTTCGGTCTGCTGGGCTCGAACGGCGCCGGCAAGACCACCACCGTCGAGTGCGTGCAGGGGCTGCGTACCCCCACGGCGGGCACCGTGCGCGTGCTCGGCGAAGACCCGCGCATCCACGCCGGCGCCCTGCGTGGGCGCATGGGCTGCCAGCTGCAGGAGTCGCGCCTCCCCGACCACATGCGGGTGTGGGAGGCGCTCGACCTCTTCGCCTCCCTCACCCCCGGCGCCAAGGACTGGCGCGAACTCCTCGAGCAGTGGGGGCTCGAGGAGAAGCGGAACGCGTCGTTCTCGAGCCTCTCGGGCGGGCAGCGCCAGCGGCTGTTCATCGCCTTGGCGCTGGTCAGCGACCCCGAGGTCGTCTTTCTCGACGAGATGACGACCGGGCTCGACCCCGCCGCCAGGCGCGTCGCCTGGGACCTCATCGAGACGATCCGCGACCGCGGCACCACCGTCGTTCTCGTCACCCACTTCATGGACGAGGCCGAGCGCCTGTGCGACCGGGTCGCGGTGGTCGACAAGGGCGCCATCATCGCGCTCGATACGCCGCGCGGGCTCGTCGTGAGGTACGACCCGCTGGAGCAGGTGGTGTTCAGCGCCCCCGACCAGGACGTGGAGTGGCTGAGGGACGTGCCGGGCGCGCGTAGCGTCACCCGGCGCGGGCCCCGCGTCGTGGTCGAAGGCACCGGGCCGCTGGTCGCCTACGTCGGCGCGGCCCTCGTCGAGCGCGGCCTGACCCCCGACGACCTGCGCGTCATCGAGCCGAGCCTCGAGGACGTCTTTCTCAAGCTCACCGGCCACCTGGTGGACGACTGATGGGCGGGCGGCGCGGCGGCACCCGCGTGCTTCTCAAGCTCACGTGGATCGAGCTGAAGCTCTTCTTGCGTGAGCCCACCACCCTGGTGTTCACCTTCGCCTTCCCGGTGGTGCTGCTGTTCGTGCTCGGCGAGGTGTTCGGTGACCAGCCGGGCGGCACCGACCGGCGCATCTTCGGCGGCTGGGGGGCGATGAACTACTACGTGCCCGCATACATCGCCGTGGTCGCGATGTCGGTGGGCGTGATCATGCTGCCGGCGCGGCTCACGGGGTACCGCGCCGGGGGCGTGCTGCGCCGCTTCCAGGCTTCGCTCGTGCCGGTATGGGCTGTGCTCGGCTCGCAGGTGCTGGCGGCGCTGGTGCTGAGCGTGGTGGGGTCGCTGCTGGTCTGCGTCTTCGGGGCGGTCTTCTACCCGGTGCACTTCCCCGACGCGCCGGCGCAGCTCGCCGTCGCGTTCCTCGTCGCCTCGGCGGCGTTCGCCGGCATCGGCACCTTGCTCGGCGCGGTCATGCCAAGCACGCGCGCCGCCCAGGGCGCCGGCCTCATGCTCTTCTTCGTGATGCTGTTTCTCGGCGGCGCCGGGCCACCGACGGCGGTGATGAGCGACACCATGAAGCGCATCGGCGACTTCCTGCCGCTCACCTACGCGGTCGACGCGATGCAGGCGGCCTGGAACGGCACGGGGTGGGATGCGACGGCGCTCCTCGTGCTCGGCGCGATCGCGCTCGTTACCGGGTGGCTCAGCCTGCGCGTGTATCGCTGGGGGTGACGCGTCGTCAGAGCGCGTCCAGCACCTCGATGAGGCGCTTCTTGACCGCCGACTGCACCTTGTTCAGCTCGGGCTCGCCGAAGAGCCATACCTGACCCACGGGGTCGGCGAAGGCGATCACGCTGGTGCCGTCTTCAGCTGGGAGGATGGCGATGGGCAGGAGAACAGCGCCGGGCGCCAGCGGGTCGATCTCGATCGTCTTCACGGCCGCGACCGGGGCGGTGACGTAGATCAGGACGTACTCCTTGGGCAGCCGCTCGCTGATCTTGGGGCCCTTGACTTGCGTGATGATCTTGAAGCCCTTCTCTTCGAGCAGCTCCTTGAGGCGCGCGAGGGCGGCGCGCGGCGCCAGCGAGATCGCGCCGGCCGCGCGCCAGGCGCCCCTCGCCGCATGATCCTCAGCGTCGGCCGGCGCCGGATACGTGGCCCGCAGGTACTCGACGATCTCCTCGGATCCCGAGAGCACCTTGTCACCATCCTGGAGCATCGGCACGCTCGGCCGGCCGGACACGGCCACGACCTCGGCGCGCTCATCGGGATTCGCCGCCACATTGACGGCGGTGTACGTCAGGCCGAGCTCGGTCAGCGTCTGTCGGACGATGTGGCAGGCAGGGCACCACTCGAGCTGATAGAACTTGAGCATCACACCTCCATGGGTCTACCTGCGAGGGTATTCCATTCTGTCGCGACCTGGTAGTCAGGCGACGGGGCCGCCCAGTTCTTCGGGGTCGGTGATGGATGCCTGGCAGGTGACGCCGCGGCACACGTAGGCGGCCGGGGCAGCCGTGCGCTCGAAGCCCGAGGCGGCCATGCGTCCGGCGTCCGCGGCATCGTCCGGGTCGAAGAACTGCACCGTGCGGAGTGGTCGCGGCGCGGTCAGCGCGGCGTCGTGCAGGCGCCGCGCCGCGTCGTCGTCGCCACGCCCGACGACGACGATGTGGTCCGGCCGTTCCAGGTAGCGCAGCAGCGCCTGACCGTACGCCGCCGCCGCGACGCCGGACTCTTCGTAGTGTGTCGCCCACGCGGTGAGGATGTCGAGGGCCTGGTCGCGCCAGGAGCTCTCGCCGGTGTACGCCTCGAGGCGTAGGAAGACGTCGGCCATGAGCGCGTTCTCGTCGAGCACCGGCAGCGGGCGCGCCAGAAGCCCGGCGCTGGCGCCGGGCTCGGCCAGGCGGTCGTGCAGGCGGCCGTCGGCGGCGCGCAGGTGCCGGCCGGCCCAGCCGGCGAGCGCCTGCGCGCTCTCCAGCCACTTCCGCTCGGCCGTGACCTCGTACGCATCGAGCAGGGCCGCCGCCATCGCCGCCTGGTCGACGAGCAACGGCGCGCCGGGAGCAGGGTCGCCGTCGGTCGTGAGGTAGTGCGCCATGGCGACGTCGTGACGGCCGTGCTCCCACAGAAAGCCGAGCGACTCGACGGCGTGCTCCGCGAGCTCGGGGCGCCGGAGCACGGGCGCCGCGCGCAGCAGCGCTCGCGTCGCCAGCGCGTTCCAGTCCACGTACGCGGTGGGGTCCACGAAGGGCTCCGGGAGCCCGGCGCGCCCGGCGGCGTCGAGGCTGTAGTAGTGCTCGTCCGCATCCTGGCTGCCGCCGAAGGCCGGCGGATCGGCGCGCCACAGCGTGGCGAGCAGGTAGTCGATCGTGCCCGCCGCGGCGTCGCGATAGAGGGCCACGGGGCCAAGGCCGGCGTGGGAAGCCCTTGCCTCTTTCGGTGCGTCCGCGCCAGACAGCACCGCGGCCTCGAGGTACAGGCTTGCCAGGCGGGCGTTGTCCTCCAGCATCTTCTCGAAGTGGGGGACGCTCCAGTCGCGTTGGGTGGCATAGCGGAAGAACCCCCCGGCCACGTGATCGTAGAGGCCGTGGGCCGCCATGCCTTCCAGCGTGGTGCGCAGCACCTCATGCACGCGTCCGGGCGTCACCAGCGCGCTGGTGTGGGGCGCGACGCGCCGCGGGGCTTCGGCGCCGCGCAGCTCCGCGAAGGCGAGCACGAACGCGAAGACGTCCGGCTGCGGGAACTTGGGGTCGGCGCCCAGGCCCCCATGCATCGGGTCGAAGGCGCGCACGATCTGCAGGGCGATCTCCGCCGGGATGTCGCCGGGCACTTCGGGGTCGCCGTCGAAGTCCGGGGCGGAGTGGCCGCCAGCGCGCGGCACTCCACCCAGATGGGCGAGCGCCGCCTCCCCGTCGGCGTCCTGGGCGTGGTCTGTCGAGCCGAGCGTCAGGAGCGCCGTGCGGTTGGCGGCGAAGAACTCCCGCACTCTCTCCAGGGCCTGAAGGAGCTGGTCCGGCGGCATGTAGGTGGCGCCGGTGATCGGATCCCCGCTGGCCGCCAGAAAGGCCGTGGTCGGCCAGCCGCCCATGTTGTAGCGGCGGTTCACGTCGGGGTGCCGGTCGTTGTCCACGCGGATGGGCACGAAATGCTCGTTGACGGCGGCGATCACGCGGGGGTCGGAGTAGCTCGTCTCGTCCATGACGTGGCACCAATGGCACCAGACGGCGGAGAGAGACAGGAGAATGGGGCGCCCGAGCTTGTGAGCCTCGGCGAACGCCGGCTCGCCCCACGGGCGCCACGCGATCTCGTGGGCGCGGTTGGGGCGCGGCGAGAAGCGGAAGTCGGTGTCGCCGTCCATGGGCCGGTCTTTCCCAGAGAGAAACCGTCCGAATCGCGGTAGGATGGGGTCGGCATGGATGCGAAGCTCCCCTACATCGAGGCGAAGGGCACCTATCGCGAGGTAGGGCGGCAGATCGGCGAGGCCGAGCGCGAGCTGGTGCTCCGTGAGCTGGACTACTACGGCGAGCAGTTCGTCGCGCTCGCGGGTTTCAGCTTTGCGGACGCGGTGGAGCGAGCTCGACCCTACCTCAAGCCGGCCGAGGAGGCCGTGCCGCAGATCGTCGATCAGCTGCGCGGCCTGGCCGAGGGCGCCGGCGTGCCGTTCGACCATCTCTTCGCGGCCAACTGCAACGAGGAGTTCACGTGCCTCCCCGAGGGGGAGGCGCGACCCGAGCATTGCACGTCGTTCGCGCTAAGGGCCGGCGGCCGTACCGTGGCCGGCCACAACGAAGACTGGTACCCGGGCGACATCGAGTGCCTCACCGTGCGTCACGTCACGCTCAGCGACGGTACGAGCTATCTGAGCGTAGGGCCGGCCGGCAATCTGCCCATCACCGGCGTGACCTCACACGGCCTGTGCGGCGGCGCCAACACGCTCTACTCCTGGGACCTGGGCGTCGGCGTGCCCAACAACCTGCTGCTGGCGTCGCTGTTCGCCTGCCGGAGCCTCGAAGACGTCCGCGACCGTATCGCGGCGACGCCTCGCGCACGCGGCTCCAACCACCTGCTGGCCGATGCCGCCGGCCGCATCTGGGACGTCGAGACCACGGCCACGCGTCTGGCATGGCTGGACGGCGGCGCGTGCTTTGCGCACACCAACCACTACGTGACGCCGGAACTCACGCCGCAGGACGCGACCACGTCTGAGGGTACGTACAAGCGGCGGGCCCGCGCGGAGGTGCTCCTCGCCGCGGGCCTGGAGGCCGGCGAAGACCCCGTCAGGCTGGGTCAGACGGTGCTCTGCGACCACGCCAACGCGCCGTTCTCCATCTGCTCGCACTGGGACGACGATGACCCCGACCCGGACCAGAGCGTAACGACCGCGAGCATGGTCTGGGAGCCTGCCGAGCGACGAGTGCACGTGGCCGTCGGTCAGCCCTGCGAGCACGCTTTCGTGACGTACTCGCTCTAGGACTGGCGCGGGTCGACGGCCGTCCGCCGAGAAGGATCAGGCCATGTCGTCGGCGAGCGTGTGGCGCAACGGCCTGCGCTCGACGTCCGCCGAGTCGGTCGAGAAGACGGTCAGCTCGAGCAGCGGCGGGGCGTACACGTGCACGGTCACGAGATGCTCGTCCGACGTGTTGGCCAGCTGGTGGACGCCGCTGCGGTCGACGCCCGTCCAGCCGTCCGCCTGCACGCGCTCTTCGGCGACGAGTTCAACAGGGCCCGTGCCGGCCGGAAAGCCGGCAGCCGGCACGAACAGGCGCGAGGTGAGCTCCCCGCGGTGCACGCGGATGGCGTTGAGCGAACCGGCGTGATCGTGGATCGTGGATTCGTGCCCCGGCTTCCAGCACAGCACGAGGAGCTCAAAGGCGGCGGAGCGGCACACCAGATTACGCGTGTAGGTGTTCGGGGCGAAGCAGGTGCGGCTCTCTATCAGCTCCGAAGAGATGGTCAGGCGCCGCGTGAGGTCCATGAGCCGCTCTTGCGTGAGCACGCTCACCGGCTCGCGGCCCATCTCGAAGATGAAGTCCTCGAGGTTCAGATGCGGGATGTCTGCATTCATGCGCCGGGCGTACCCGCGCTCTATTGGCGACAAACGTGGCGAACGGCGCGACCGCGCCGCGGGGGGCTCAACCTCAGCCGAAGCCGCTGCTGCGCTGCGGGGCGCCGCACGACGGGTCCGCGAGCGAGCCGTTGCGCAAGAAGCTGGCAAAGGTCTGGCGGACGTTCTGCGACCGGCACTCGGGGCAACACTTCTGTTTCTCGCGGATCGCGACGCGAGTCAGGACTTCGAAGCTGTGGCCGCAGTCGCGGCAGACAAGGTCGATCTGAGCCATCAGAATACCCCCACTTCGTCGCGGACCCGCGAGAACACAGGGCAGGCCTGCAGGCACGCGCCACACTCCGTGCAGAGCTCGTGGTCGATGCGCGGCGCCGTGAAGACGTCGTCCTGGATGATGGCGCCCTCGGGGCAGCTGTGAACGGCAGGGCAGGGATGGTTCTGGGGGCAGGCGTGGACGTTGACCTCGATCATCTTGGTTCTCCCGTTGATAGCTAGCTTGACGGCACGGTCTCGAGCGCATGCGCCCTCTGGGCAAGCTCGTGACCGAGGATCTCGTCGATGAGCGCGCAGGCCTCGGAGAGCCGCGGGTCGACGACCTCCCAGAGCACGCGACCGTCTTCGCGCGAACGTTTGACCAGGCCCTCGCGCTGGAGCAGGGCCAGATGCTGGGACACGTTCGGCCGGCTCACGTCCAGCAGCTCGGCAAGCTCGCTGCCCGTGCGCGGCTCCTCGCAGAGGTGGTGCATGAGCTCATGCCGAGTCGGGTTCGCGAGCGCGGCGAACACGGCGGCGTGGATGGCGTAGCGTTGGCGGTCATCGTTCATGACACCATTATTGCCGAGTTTCGCAATTTCGCAACCTGGCAATCGTTGGATAAGGAATTGCAGCCGTCACAGTGACTCGATCTCCAAGAAAGGGACCACCTATGGACATGCAGATCTACTTCCCGGGCGGCAAGCGCGTGTACGCCGATTACGGCGGCTTCACCATCGAGACCGACCAGCCGGCGCGCGGCGGCGGCGACGACTCCGCGCCGGCGCCCTTCGATCTCTTCCTTGCCTCCATCGGCACCTGCGCCGGCATCTACGCGCTGGGCTTCATGCAGCAGCGCGGCATCGACCCGGAGGGTTCCGGGATCACGATGCGCACGCACTTTGACCAGTCAGCCGGCCTCATCGGCAAGATCGGCCTCGAGCTGAAGCTCCCCGCCGACTTCCCGGAGAAGTACAGAGCTGCCGTGGTCAACGCGATGAACCTCTGTGCCGTGAAGAAGCACCTGCACCAGCCGCCGGAGTTCGAGCTCACCACGGTGGCCGGCTGATGGCCGACGCCTTTGACCCGCAGCACGCTCCCCGGCTGGAGGACCCGGCGCGCCTGGAGGCTCTGCCTCGGGCGACGGTCGTGTCGCTGCTGCGGCTTGACGGCGCCGAGACGGTGGTCGACTACGGCGCCGGGACCGGCACCTACACCCTGGCGGTCGCCGAAGCTGTGCCGCAGGGCCGCGTGATCGCCCTCGAGGCGCTGCCGCGGCTGGCGGAGATGCTGCGCGGCAAGATCGCGCCGGAACTGGCCGAGAGGCTCGAGATCGTGGAGTCGGACGCGAACGTGGTCCCGGCGGCCGACGGCGTGGCCGACCGCGTCGTGATGGTCGACGTGCTCCACCACCTGTACGACCAGCCCGGGGCACTGGCGGAGGTCGTCCGGCTGCTGCGCCCCGGCGGACTGTTCGTCGTCGTGGACTGGGGCGACTGTGAGCGGCCGGTCGGCCCGCCGCTCGACCACGTCCTCGGTCTCGCCGCAGTGCGCGACATCATCCGAGCGATGGGCCTCGAGCTGATCGAGGCATTTGAGCCGGGGACGGAGCTGCCCTACCACCTCGTGGCGGTAGCGGCGAAGCCGTAGCCGACGTGCGCTCAGTGCTGGCAGGCCCCTTCGAGCCCGACCACCGGCAGGGCGCCCTGGATGTACGCCGCCACGGCCGTCTGGACGTCCGGGCCCAGCCCGGCGTGCACGGCGATGCCGACTTGATTGAACCCCATCAGCGGACGCCCTCCGATCCCGTCGACGACGATGGCGTCCACATTGTGCTCGGCGAGGACGAGCACGGGGGCCATGCAGCCTCCCTCGGTGTGCGGGGCGTTCTGCACGATCGCCACCTCGTCCACCTTGCCGTCGACCACGTCTACCATGGTGAAGCAGTCGCAGCGTCCGAAGTGCCCTGAGCGGCGTGCCGTGAGGCCGCCGGGCAGCTCGGAGGGGACGGCGATACGCGTCTTCGTGGTGATCTCGTCGGTCATGACTCTCTCGCTCTCGTGTGTTGATTCATCGGTACGTCCATCTATGCTTGGTCGCCGCCTTGGCGGCCTTTGCCCTGCCTGCCGCCGGCGTCGCAACCACGGCCCCGGCCGCCACCTCGGCCGCCGTGACCCATCCCGCAGCGCCCTACCGGATCCCAGCAGGTGCCCACGTCGGCCGATCCGCAAGAGGGGCATCCGGCAGGAAGTGGTGAGTCGGTGGTGGCGGCCCACAGGGCTCCGCAGATCGAGCAACACAGCTGCCGCGGCGCTACGCGGTACTGGCCGCCGCCGATGAGGATCGCCTTGCCGCCGACGAGGGCCTCCGCGACCTTGGCCCGGCCTCGCTCGAGGACTCGACCGACCGTCTGCCGCGACACGCCCATCGCCGCAGCCGCATGCTCGTGACTGAGGCCCTCGAGATCGACGAGGCGGATGGCCTCGAGCTCGTCGACGGCGAGGGGCAGCTGCTCCAGCTCGCGGCCAGGAACGCCGGCGGGCTTGAACAGGGTCACGCGCGGGACGCCGCCTACGGCGCGTTCAATCGGCGGGCGCGGCATGCTCGTCCTTCAAGGTTATTAGCATATGCTCATAGTAGACGGGATGCGTCTGTGCTTCAACACGCCGGCGTCTCGCCGTCCGCTCCGGGGTCCGCAGTGACGTGCGGCGCCAGAAGCGGTCGGGACGGCGATGAGAATCCGCGCGCTTCGATCGCGGCCCCTCTTGGCCGTACCTCGTCCGGCGCCGGCGGATCGAGCCGCAGATAGGCGCTGCCCAGCCGGCGGGCCGGTACGCGCCGGCTCAGGGCCAGACGCAGCGCGGCCCGGCGAAGCATCGGCCGCGTCAGCCCCTCGGCATCGCGAAGGTCCTGCGCCACATATGCCCCGACCGCGACCAGCGCGCGTGTCGCGGTGCGCCCGCTCAAGCTGCTTTGGCTGCCCCGGTCGCCGTCCTTGCGACGTCCTCGGCCTGGCCCGGCGCCGTCACAGGCTGCCCCCCCTCGCCGCTGCCGGCGATTCCTGGGCCTTGCGTCTCCGTTCATGGCTGCTCCCTTCCTCCTCAGGCCCAGTGACCGCTCACAGTGGGTGCCTTTACCGCCGTCAGTTCTCCGCGCTTGAGAGCGGCCAGCGCGTCGCTCACTCTCATCCCGTTGCCCGCCTGGTAGATGGCAATGTTCGCCGCCGCGAGGACCTTGTGCGCGTTGGGGCCCACATTGCCGGTGATGACCACCTCGGCGCCTCGCGACGCCACGGTGCTACCCGCCTCTACGCCGACGCCGCCGCTTGCGTCGACGTTGGTCGAGTTGTCGTGAGCCTGCCACTGGCCGCTCTCCGTATCGGCGACGATGAACCAGCGGGCGCGGCCGAACCTTGGGTCGACCAATGAGTCGATATCGTTGCTCTGTGCACTGATGGCTACCTTCATGAGCTCTCCTCGTCTCGATTCTCAGCGGCAGCGGGTGCCGCAACGTAGAACGATTGATCCTCGTGGGCGAGCAGCTCCAGGGCGCCTTCGCTGACGAGCGCGGTGGCCGCCTTGAGCGCTTCGCCGTGGTGGATGCCTAGGCCGGCGGCGATGTCGGCGACCGTGCACGGGCGGCGCGAGAGCAAGGCAAGGATGTCCGCGCGGGCCGCGACCCGGTCGCCGCCGGCGGAAGTGGTGTCGGCGATCACCTCGGCGTGGGGTGTGAACAGACCGGCGAACTCCTGCAGAGAGCCCTCCGCGACCGGCGCCACGAACGACTCCGCCGGCGGGCGCACCGCCGTGTTCAACTGGATGCGGTCGGGGGAGATGCGCGCCGCCAGTTCGGCGAGCCGCTCCACTTCGGCTACCATCCCCGTGACGCCGGCGAGCAACATGACCTCGAGCCACAGCTGCCCTCGGTAGCCGTTGCGAAACACGATCATTCCGCCGACCACGTCGGCGAAGCGGAGCGCAGTGTGGGGACGGTTGACGAGCTGGAACAGGCCGTCACTCGGGGCGTCGAGTGACGGCAACACGATGTCGGCGGCCGCCAGCCCCCGGCGCACCGTCGCGCGGCTGAGAAGCGACCCGTTAGTGATCACCGCCACCGGGACATCCGTGATCTGCTTGATGCCCGCGATCACGTCGCCGATCCCCGCATGCAGGGTCGGTTCGCCCGACCCAGCGAGAGCGATGACGTCTGGCTCCGACTCGAGCTTCGCGCGCACCTGGGCGACAACGTCCGACGGGTCGACCCAGTGCTGCCGGCGCACCGTCTTGCGCGTGGTCCGGCCGAGCTGGCAGTAGACGCAGTCGTAGGTGCATGTCTTCAGAGGCACCAGGTCCACGCCGAGGGAGCGCCCCAATCGGCGGGACGG
>Ga0209254_10006094_pt1 | contig 11107 bp, 12 predicted proteins | sample FrelakmetDIP11DI_FD_187148 | JGI IMG/M metagenome (GOLD analysis project Ga0209254, IMG submission 187148) | Freshwater lake sediment microbial communities from the University of Notre Dame, USA, for methane emissions studies - DIP11 DI (SPAdes)... | ecosystem: Environmental > Aquatic >... | reverse complement strand
ATAAAAGGAGACAAAATGAACGTACTCAATCAGGTTGATATCATTCAACCAACATCATTAAAGATGCTCCCGGATCCAAACGAATCGGCATTGATGGAATGTGGGCGGCTGATCCATGCCGCGGTGATCAGCCAGCGCTTCCTGAACAAGCTGCTGACCAACCCACTCAAGTCGATCGAGGATGGGTATGGCGGCGAAAAATTTGCTTTTACCCAGGAAGAAAAACAACAGATCAGACTCATTCGTGCATCCAATCTGGCGGAATTCTCCAGCCAACTGATTCGGGCGATTGAACAATGCTGCTGCATTGCTCCAGCCGCTGAATTGGCTTACGCCCGGATGAAAACGCCAGGGGTTATATAAATAAAAAATCATTGTTAATAGGTAGTTAAGCCAAGAAGATGCCGCGGTCAACGCACACCGAGCCCGAAAGAGAAGATTGGCGGGGTTCTGCCATCTGGAAAGCTGGGATTAATACCCAGAACATTATGATTCCCTTAGAGGTAGATAACAGTAAATATATTACCGGCTTTCTCGTTCTGGATGATAGTAATTTCCCCAAGGATGGACAAAGTACACTATTCGACTATGCCGGCAGCAGTTTCAGGGAGAGTCAGGCAAGTCTTACTATTCATCGTGAGCTTGGGGATTCAACCCTTGAGGATGGTTATGCGATCACTCTCCTCAAAATTGCTCATTCAATTGACCAGTGTAACGACCTGTCCCAACACCATGCCGTAAAAACGGCCTTTTGGGCCAGGAAAATCGCCTCAAAATTAGGCTTTACCCGAGAAAAATTATACCAAATCGAGCTTGCCAGCCGGTTGCATGATATTGGTAAAGTCGTCGTTCCAAAATCGGTCTTAACCAAACCTGCCCAGCTGTCCGAACAAGAACGGATGATCATGCGCGGGCATCCAAACTACGGGGCAATGATCATGAAGCCATCCTCCCGGCTTCACCCACTGATTCCATTTGTGCACGCACACCACGAGCATTTTGATGGCACTGGGTATCCCCTGGGCTTATCAGGATACCAAATACCAATCCAGGCCCGCATCATTGGTGTTGCCGATGCTTATGCGACCATGACTGAAGAGCGGGTATATCGACCGGCAAGCACCAGCTCACAAGCCCTGCGCGAAATAATCCGCTGCTGCGGGAAGCAGTTCGATCCAGAAATTGTTTCCGCAATGATAGATTTAACCACTTCGGGGGAAGTTGACGACATGCATTGTATGTGGGAATCTATTTACTCTTAGAATGTTTCCCCAGGCCGGCCTGTAAGCCGCATTTGCCCCCACTTTGGGGGCGCCTTTACTTCGACACAGAAATCCCCTGAAGACCTAAAAAAGACAGCGCTCATTCGCTTTGCGCAAATGGTGCAGCGCTTGAGTGGAATTATACACCCTTGCACTTTGCCGGGTGTAGTTTCACGCGCCTAAATCCATAAGCGAAAACGCTATGAACAAGCTGCTTGCGATTCTCGCGGCTGTTATTGCCGGCGTGGTTGTGATTCTTTTCATTCACAACATAAAAGCCTACACAGATCCTTTTTCCACACCAATTCAATGACTTTTCACTTTCAGGAGCTTACATGACTACTTCATCCCCTTCGGTTACCTACCTTGGCGAAGACCTGGGCATGGGCAGCAATAAGCTGTTCGGCGCTCATGGCGGTCTGAGCCTGCAATCCCAGGTCGCCTCCGAAACCGGCCAGACGGTGAGCGAGTTGTATGGCTTTCGCCACAGCAAACCGCCCATCAACGTGCGCCTGGAGAACATGAAATTCTTTGTTGGCTCACGCGCCCACGATTGGGGCCGTCCGATCGAGAACCTGGATTACGACCGCCTGACCGGCGTGCCCGAAACCCGGGCCATCATCTACGGTAGCCTGTCCCGGTACATCGAACAGCATGGCCCCTTCGAAAGCCAGGTGCAAATGCTCGTCGGCCTGCCGCTCGAACCGCTGTCTGGCCAGGATGCCCAGGCCAATGCCGATGCGGTGCGCCAATGGCTGCGCGGCGAACATGCCTGGGAAGCCGATGGCAAGCCTTACCGCCTTACCATCAGCGATGTGCGCATCACCTCGCAGCCGACCGGGGCGCTGTTCGAATACATACTGGACGATAACGGCCTGTTCATCCCTGAACGCAAAGCGCACTTCAGCGAAGAAATCGGTATCCTGTCCATTGGCTTCAACACAGTTGAAATGCTGGGCATCAAGGACCGGGCGCCAATCCAGGCCATGACTGCCGGCCGCACCTCCGGCGTCCGCCGGCTGCTGGAACTGCTCAACACCCAGGGAATGTATTCTCTGGGCGAGATGGATGAACGCTTGCGCGCCGGCAGCCTGGATGTCAAAGCCGTTCTGCCGATCTGGTCGCGTGAAGTCACCGGCCAGATCGAGAAAACCTGGGGGCAGCGTTGGCGGCGATTTGCCCGCATTATCGCCGTAGGCGGCGGTGTGCTGCTGCTCAAGGATGCGCTGATCGAACGCTTCAACGGCAAAGTTTACATCCCCTCTGACCCGGTGATGGCGATTGCCCACGGTCTGTATAAGCTGGCTTTGATGCAATCCAACCGTCGGAGCAAGGCATGAGTCGTCGCGGTCGTCCAGTCCTGACAGGACGCCTGGTTGAAATCCACATCCACCTGCGCTTACGCGCCGGCGAGGATGACGATTTGCTGGCCTTTTTTGAGCGGCTTCCAGCCGGACGGCGCACCGTGGCGCTCAAAACCGCGCTGCGCGCCGGGGGTATGCAGCCGGTGGAAAGTGAAAAAGGCTCCCCAGATGACACCCTCGCAGATGCACTGGAAGGCTTGTTGATGTGAATTTCCGGGAACTGAAAAATGCCCCCCATTTTCCGGTTCCCAACAATTCATAACCCATAGAAGGAATAAGAATGCTTTTGACACCCTATCCAACCCCCGAAGAAATCGAGCTGCGCCGGCAAATCCGCGCTGACGGCTATCGCTCTGCCATGCAGGAAATTCAGCAAACCCTGCAAGGAAAGAATGTTCCTGCCGACCGGGAGCGAGCGCGGCAAATCCAGATGCGCCTCGACTGGCGTATGCCCGAACAGTGTACCGCCAGCGAGGTGATGCAGGCATTGCTGAACATGCTTGCCGAGCTTGAGCGGGAAAACGCCGATCTCAAAGCCAGGAATGAGGAGCTACAAGCCGACAATGAGGCGTTTTCCCGCTCGATCCTCAGCCTGCAAGAGCGGGTCAATGCGGAAAAAAGCGCCGGAAAAAATCCGGAGCACAGCTAATTAAGAATAAATCCGATTCTGAATTAATCCGAGAAAGAGAGAACATGAAAAAAGGATACCTTCAACCCAATGAACAAACCTTGCTGGCGTATATACAGCCCGACTTGAATGCTGCTCCCAGTCATTTGATGTCAGCGCTTGAACCACTCATGGTACGTGGCCTGGCGACGGCCAGGCAAATTGCTATCCTGAAAAACACAGATCCCAAGCGAGTTACTGAGCATCTCAATGCCCTGAGCCAGGTCAGCTTTGATCGCCCAGCCGCTGTACGCAGCGTGCCTGTAAAGCTGGAAGGCCAGCGTGGTCGGCCTGAGAATCTTCATCTGCTGACCCCGGAAGGCGCATCCGTTTCAAGGATATTGTTTGATTGCCCCAACCTGCGTGCTTCCCAGTTGACGGATGGCATTGAGCTCATCGCCGCCTATGCCATCATGGAAACCTACGTCCGAGCCCGGACAGCCGGTTACACTGCGCACGTTGAGCAGCCTCTGTACTTTGCCAACGGCAAGAACAATATCCGGGCAGATGTGGTGGTCGAGGCGGGTAGCCAGTTGATCGTCTTTGAGATCGAACAAGTTACCAATCAGGGCACCTTGCCGCGTGCAGTGGGCAAGCTAGCTCGCATGCACAACTACTTCAACTCGCAGCCGCGCAAGGAAGTCAGCAACCAGGTGCGGATGCTGTTCAACTTGCCGGAGAAAGACACCCAAACTGTTCTGGTCTGGCGGCAGGCGTTGCGGGATGTGATGGACGAGAGCGGTGGTCCGCTGTCCTTCGAGTTATATGGCCAGCGAATAACCGCTTTCCTGGAACAACCCGATTGGGAAGGCTTGACCGGCTTTGAACGCATCGAACCGGCTGCCGCCCGCCTGACTACCCCCACACCTTCTGCTAAACCAACCGAGCAAAGCAAAGGGTTGGATATTCACAGCGCCAACCAGGTGGATGAACTGCGGGCAGTGATGCGCGCCCGGGAACGCGTGTACGGTGAGCAGTTGCGCCAGGTGCAAAATCAAATTGACCATGCCCTGCGGGTGCAGGCTTTCTTCGAGATCATGATGCTGATCCACGGCGCCAGCCACTACCGCGGCAGTCCGGTCAATAAGTACGCCGCCATACCCACTGAATCGTTGGAAATGATGCGCCGTTACCTGCATGACCAGCAAAACGCCAGGATGCTGAACGATCTGAAACACATGCTGGAATGGATCCACGATCATAACACCGGCATCATGTCGCTGCGCAACGGTTTTACGGCAATGGTGTGGGATGGGTTCCTGTTCCATCACGGTTTCGGACGTGGCGGGCCGTTGATGATCAACGTGCGCTTCCCCGATTTTGCCGACCAACGTTCGGACATCTACGTGGATGTAATCATTGACCGGGATATGTTGGGTGTTCCCCGCCAACCAGGGTATGTCGGGCTGCGGGACAAAAAGCCCGAAGAAACCGCCCTGGCCTGGGTGCTGGAATCGATGATCCTTTACCCGCACATGATCGGGCTGGGTGAAAAACCCTGGACGGCGCAGCGGGGCAAGGCGTATGGCAAGAAATCGTGAGGTGAATATGAAAGAAATCGACTTGTATTTGGAGTACCTGGAGCAGCAAGACCGCTCTGTATTGACGATCAAGGGGTACGGGAATGACCTGGCGCACTATGTGACCTGGTCAGAGAGAACCAATGGCGAACCTTGTACGGTGACGTCCATTACCCCCACTGACGTGCGTGCTTATCGCCAGGGCATGCTGAATATTGAGCGCCGTAAAGCCAGCACGGTCAACCGCCACCTGGCGTCGCTCTCATCTTTCATGGCCTGGGCGGTGAAACAGGGCCTGATCGAGCGCGATCCTACCCAGGATATCCGCAGTGTTCGCCAGGTCAGCGCTGGCCCCAAGTATCTGGATAAAAAGCAGCAGTACGCGATCAATCGAGCGATTGAGAAAGACCTGCAACTCTCCAGGCTGCGCTACCCCAAGCGCTGGCGCGCCCGCCAGCGTGACGCATCCATCGTGCTTTTCTTGATGCACACCGGTTTGCGCCTGCAAGAAGCCCTGTCCCTGCGCCTGGGCGATATCCAGATCGGCGACCGAAAAGGCCAGGTGCTGGTGCGCCAGGGTAAGGGTGGAAAACAGCGCAGCGTGCCGTTGAACGCCGAAGCTCGCAGGGCGCTGCAGGAATGGTTGAACGCCCGACCAGATGTCGGCAACGATTATTTCTGGGTGCCGCTGGAAAGCGATGAAGAAGGCCCGCTCTCCAGCCGTTCTGTTCAGCGGGTTATTCTGCGCCTGGGCCAGGATGCCGGCATCGAACACCTGACCCCGCACATGCTCAGGCACACGTTTGGCAAAAACTTGGTGGATTCAGGTGTTGGACTGGAAAAAGTAGCCGCCTTACTGGGGCACGCCAACCTGAATACCACCCGAATTTATATCACACCCAACCAAAATGACCTCGAGCAGGCCGTGGAAGGGTTAACAGACCATTCATTTTCAAGGAGGTAAATTGATCCATGCCTCACAAAACGAACGCCGCCGGTGGGCAGCCGGCGGCAAGATTACTGGACGCTGGACGAGCGTCATTCTCTGCTGCCTATTCTACCACGTCCGCAACCCCCAATTTCTTATGCGACTTGTTCTCGTCTGCCTGGTGGGGGTATCCATGCTGAGCGAGCGTATGCAAAAACAAATGATCGCCGACCGCCTGGTCGGACATCCGGTGGAAGCCAACCTCAAAGACTTCCAACCGCCCTGGCGTTTTCTCTGGCAGGCTTTGCTGGATGCCCCGCCCGGGCAGGAAAAGCAGGCCATGGAGAAAGCCGTTTTCGGCCTGCCGGATCACGACCGCATCCTGCAATCCATCATGGCCATCAATCCCGGTTACCGGCCGCCCATGCCATCGTTAGAAGACCTGGCCAAAGATCTGACGCCCATCGAGTGGCTTTGGCACGGCTGGATTCCACGCAGCCTGATCACCGTACTGGGCGCCTCCCAGGGCAGCGGCAAGAGCTTCGTAGCGCTTGACCTGGCCTGGCGCATCATCCACGGTCAAAACTATCCTGATGGCTCGCCGGTTGCACGGCCTGGCGCCAACATCATCTATGTGGATGCCGAGATGGTGCCACAAATCCTGAATGAACGCGCCCAGCACTACGGCCTGGATCGCAGCAAGCTGTTCGTCATGCTGCCCGAAGAAGGCGAGATGATTGACCTGGGCCACCAGAATTACCAGGATCGCCTGACCGAAATGGCTGCCATGCTCAACCCCGAGTTGATCATCATTGACTCGCTGTCGTCCATCCACAGCGGCGGCCAGAACAACGTCGAAGATATCCGTTCTTTGATGGGCTACCTGATCCGCCTGGCGAGCGGCGCTCGCTGCGGTTTACTCCTGGTTCACCACATCCGCAAGCCGGCCAGCGGCCAGCGCATGATGAACTTCGACCTGGGCATGGAAGACCTGTCCGGCAGCGGCTATATCACCCAGCAGGCGCGTGTTGTACTGGGCCTGCGGGTGGTGCAAACCGGCCCGGACTTCGATCCTAACGGGCCGCGGGAGTTGAAGGTGCTCAAAACCAACCTGGGACCCTACCACGATCCCCTGGGCTTTGAGTTTGCTCCCCTGGAACCCGCCGGGGTGATACTCAAATGGGATGCCAAAGCTCCGAAACCGTACCGGGAACCCACCGAGATGGATGAGTGTAAGGAGTGGCTGGAAGATTTCCTCAAGCCCTACCCGGATGGGGTCAAAGTCAAAGAGGTGATCAGCGCCGGCAAAGAGCAGGGTTTTAGCCGCCCGATGCTCTACCGGGCGCGTGCCGAGCTGAAAAAGCACATTGCCAATACGGCCGGCCGCAAATCCCCTGACAACCGCTGGCTGTGGTCCGAAGCCGAATTAGCGCCTGAACCGGATGATGATTAACTGTCTCAAGAGTCTCAACTGTATCAAGAGTCTCACTGTCTCAGAGCCACAAGGGGGTGGGGTATCTTAAAACAGTGGACTCTTGAGACTCTTGAGACTCTTCTCAGGAAGAATAGCCTATGCACGATCTCGATGAAATCCGCCGGCGCGTCTCGCTTGTCGCGCTGGCCGAAGAAGCCGGGGCGCGCTTCAAAGACGCCCACCATCTTGCCAGTGCCTGCCCGCTGCCGCGCCACACCGGCGATCGCAGCAGCCTGGCCTTTACCATCTTCGATCATGAGCAGAAGTGGAAGTGCCATTCCGCCTGCCCGCCCGACGCCAATGGCGGCGATGTGCTCAAGTTCTACATGGCCTGGCAAGGGGTTGATTACAAGACCGCCGTGGCCGAGCTGGCCGAACGAGCCGGATTGGCAGAGAAACAGCCTGCCAGAGCCCGAACCCAACGGCCGCCCCCGCCCCCCACACCGCCGCTGCCTGTCGAACCAGGCAGCACCTGGCAGCAGCGCGCCGGGCAGTTCATCGCCTATAGCCAAAACAACCTGGCCGGGCCAGGCGGCGCCCAAGCGCGTGAATACCTGGTGCAAGAACGCGGCCTGTGGGATGAAACCTGGCAGGTCTTCCAGGTGGGCTACAACCCCGTCAACGTTTACGATGCGCCAGAAAGCTGGGGGTTGGCCGGGAAAAGGATCTGGTTACCCAGGGGCATCGTCATCCCTGGCCTGCGTAATGATCAACCCTCCTACATCAAAATCCGCCGGGCTTTGCCCGGCCAGGCGCTGGGGCAGTACATTGGGCCATGGGCCGAGCAAGATGGTCTGCCCGAAATCAAGTTTGGCGGGCCGCGTGGCGGGACAACGGTGCTCTTCGGCCAGCAACACCTGGCCGGTCCGCCGGTGCTGCTGCTGGTCGAAGGGGAGTGGGATGCCATGCTGACCTGGCAGTGGTGTCAGGACTTCTGCGACGTGAGCACGCTGGGCGGGGCGCAATCCCACTTTGACGCCTACGACCTGGCCGTGTTGATCCGCTACCAGGCTATCCTGGTGGTGCATGACGCCGATGCCGCCGGCGACAAAGGCCGCCAATACATTTCCCGCCTGCACGCCCAGAGCAATCGCATCCGGCCCATCCCACCCCCAGAGCTGAACGGCGCACCTGCCCACGACCTGACCGACTTCTGGAAAGCAGGCGGCAACCTGCGGGCCTGGGCCGCTGGCCACGTGGCCAAAGCTTTGGAAGAAGCGCTGGAGCAAGCCGCGGTTAGCCCAACCAACCCAACCATTGAACGCTGGCGCAGGCTTGCTGCCTGGGCCAGGCAGGAAACCGGTTTCCGGCTGCCGGGTTCATCAGCCGATGAGGAAAATGATCATGTGGTTAGAGTATCCACGAATTGACAATTATGGCCGGATCATCTGGCGCTTTCAGAAAAAACCCATCCAAGAAAAACTGCTGGCGCACAAAATAGCCAGGCCAGACAGGTACGCCGATGCCTTCATCACTCAGCCGACCACTGCAGAGATTGTGCGCAAAACGGCTGCCTTTGCATATAGCTTTGGGATTAAGATCGAGCCCCACGACGAGATTGGCCTATCTGTGGATCATCCTGAAGCGTTGGTGGCGTATTTTTACTTGCAGCGTATCGAGATGAGCCTGGCCGATACACCTTTTGAAAAGGTTGCCAGAACCACAAGGAAGCCGTTGTCGCCTTTTATTGAGGCAGCCGTGTTGTATGCCATTCATACCCAGCGCTGTTTTATCGCTGACCCCGAAGAAAGCGACCGGCAAATCGCAGCCCTGGCATCCATCCACCTGTTGAAAGGTTATCCTTGCGCGCTGGTTTGCAGGGAGCAAGAGCGAGATATGTGGGTGCGATTGATCAAAACCTACCTGCCGGAAGATATCCAAATCCTGGACGGCAAACTTGTTGGATCACACACTTTGGCGCGCTCTATCTGGCTGATCGATTACCATAACCTGGAACATGGCGCTGGCGTTCCCCGCATTGCCCCAAAGGGGATTATTGTGGACCATGCCCACTTTATCAAGAACCCCCAAGCCAACCGCACGCAAATGGCGGCATATCTTGCCAGGGGCGCCAAGTACCGGTTCCTGGTAACCGATTTTCCAGTCAATCTCTCGCCCTCTGACCTGCGGGAACCGCTGGAAATCTTGGGCAAGACGGAGGAGTTCAAGAGCATGACCGACTTTCTGGAGATGGTCAACACTGACCCGCTGGACAACCGGGAGTTTCTGCGCTCGAACACCGAATATCACACCAGGCTGGCAAAACTGTATCGTAAACTGCGCTGCACCTGCCTGGTGCGCAGGGCCAACGAGCCTGGCTTACGTTCACATGAGCACATCCATCAAATTGAGTTGAGCCCCATTCCAGCCCGTATCGCCTTGGATGACGTTCTCAGCGACCTGCGCCTCCTGGGCTTGCAGAAGACGGGACAGGCCATTGCCTGGCTGCGCCGTTTCCTGGCCCAAAACTCGGGCAAGGCCCTGATCTTCGCCCATTACAACGATGTGGTGGAAGAGCTGGCGGTAGCTCTCAATCTGCCGGCGATCTATGGCAAGGTGACGGATGAAGACCAGCGCAGCGCCATTGCAGCCAGCTTTGTCCACCCCAACGGCCCGCAGGCATTGATCGTGGCCAGCGATGTCGAATTAACCTGGCCGCTGGCGCCGGTCAGCGCGCTGGTGTTTGTGGAGCTGTGGATCACGCCCCGGCAGTTGTATGGCTTCGTAGATCACATCCTGGGCCAGGATGAAACCCGCACACTACCGGTGCATCTGCTACACGTCAAAGATAGTCTGGATGGTGACGCCTTGCAGCGTCTGGGGCTGCGCCTGTCTGATTATGACTTGACCATGGATGGTGTGCAGCCTAAGGCATAATCCCACCCCCACCTTTCCCCCACCAGCGGCAAAGGAAAACCGACCCGGAGCCGCAGCGTTGTCAAGGGCGCTTTTTTTGCCCTTGACATAAGCGAGCACCGGGCCAGGCTCGCCAGGCCGCTGGTGGGGGGCAAGTGTAAAGTAAATCAAGATAAATTACACGCTTACCGTGAAAGCGTGATATAATCAAAAGGAGCAAACAATGATCCTGTCATTTCGCGACCAGGCCACTGAAGATTTCTATCACAACCGGCCAACGCACCGAGCAGCGCGGTTTCCAGCCAACATTCGCAGCACCGCGTTGCGCAAACTGGATATCCTGAACGCCGCCCACCGCCTGACAGATTTGCAGATGCCGCCAGGCAACCGGCTGGAAGCGCTCAAAGGCGACCTGAATAGCTTCTTCAGCATCCGGGTCAACGATCAATGGCGACTGATCTTTCATTGGGATAACAATAACGCCCACGATGTCGCCCTGGTTGATTATCATTAGGAGGTAGAGCGATGTTACTGCCTGAAAACCGCATCCCCACCCATCCAGGTGAAGTATTACTGGAAGAATTCCTGACCCCCATGGGCATCTCTCAGGTTGCCCTGGCTAAGCACCTTGGCATTCCTGTGCAGCGCGTCAATGAGATCGTGCGCGGTAAGCGCGGTGTGACACCAGATACAGCCTGGCTGCTGGCGCAGGCCTTTGGCACCACGCCGGAGTTTTGGATGAACCTGCAGGTGGGGTATGATTTGGCGCGCAATAAGCCCAAGCAACAGGTAGGCAGCCTGGTGGCTGTCGCGTAATTCCGTTTCTAAATCCGGTTTTATAATCAAAAATCCCTGCGGAAAATTATTTCCACAGGGGTTTTGTATGGTTTACCCTGCAAGAACTTGATTGATGCCTCCTGGGCAATTCATCCCAAGATCTCCCCTCCAGTTCTCGCCCAGCTTTCTTTTTGTTTGTTCCACCCCACTGCTTGAAAAAGAAAGGCGTATTCGATGTCAGGCATTGGTCACGAATGTC
>Ga0209254_10006093_pt1 | contig 11108 bp, 12 predicted proteins | sample FrelakmetDIP11DI_FD_187148 | JGI IMG/M metagenome (GOLD analysis project Ga0209254, IMG submission 187148) | Freshwater lake sediment microbial communities from the University of Notre Dame, USA, for methane emissions studies - DIP11 DI (SPAdes)... | ecosystem: Environmental > Aquatic >... | reverse complement strand
ATAAGGCGAACCAAAGATAGGACTTCAATCCTCACCCGTCGATAAAAGGGATTTTTTACTCCCTCCTGCGTGCAGACCAAACCTTTGCTCCATCCACCCGAACAAGATCCACTGCCCGTTCAGCACAGATAGGAATCCATCGGGTAATCTGGATGAGCAAAGAAGGAATCAGGGGATAAAATCTGAGACGACCGAATCATCGAGGTAAATCTTTGGGGAGGGCGCCTCTGAAATAATGGGCAGGACTTAATATCTTGCCAATATTTACTCTTTGTCCCTAATGAAGATATCAAGTTGAAATCTTCATTAGGAAGAAAAGAACGCATTTCGTTGACTACAGGAAGAAAGAGAGCAGGCTTATGTTTGGCGAAAGCAGTTAGGTGATTTGTTCGGTGGCTAATCCTTCTCTATTTGCTCTTTCAGGCTCGGAGGGAGATTCGCCTTGAACTGTGGATATTTTTCAATGATACGCAGAATATCGGCTAGATCTTTTTGCCGCTTACTCCTTCGCCTGGTTTGATCGGTATAAGCCCACACTTTACCAAGCAAAACATCGTCCAGGCTCGCTACATACATCTTGTAACCCAGGACATCCTTCAACTCCGCACGCGGGATAAACCCCTGATATCGAAAATCAATTTGTAGTTGAATCCGAAGATCCGATTGGGGACTGCTGATGTTCATGCTATGTTCGAAGGGCTCAACTTTCAATCCCTGCTTTTCAGCAGCACGGCAGATCGCCTCTACATTCTTAACTGTTATGACAATATCTATATCAAGACTCACCACCGGCTCAACATAAGCATTCACAGCCAGGCCACCGATAACACAGTATGGGGAGCCGATCTTGGTAATAATGCCGAGAAGGATTTCAATTATGTCTGATTGCCCATTTGCCAGAGAATTTAAAAATTCCTTGCTTGTCATTCCAGCGGCCTTCTTATTCAATGGGATACCAACGAAAATTATACTCCTCGTCAACTTGTAATATACACCTTTATCCGAGGTTATGGAAGTAAATTTTTATCAGGTAAAGATGGAAGTAAATTCAGACCTTGCGGACCAGATCGTCGATATCTGAGGAGCAAAGGCCCTTTAGGAAAAAGTAAAGTAAATCGGCTGTTCTTTCCACATCGGACCATTTGATCAGCTCCCCTGGTGAGTGGCTGTATCGCCGGGGGATGTAAACCCCGCCACAGGGGACCCCTTTTCCTGAGGTATGGATGGTGGAGGCATCGGTCCAGGTCCGAAAGATATCCTTCTGATGAGGAATTTTGTGCTTCGTGGCTGTCGAAATTAATCGCTGCCTGATCTTCTTCGAATAGATCGTTCCCTGTCCGAAGGCATTGGCATCCATGGAACGGATGACCGGTCCCTTTCCACATTCATCCGTGGCCAGTTGAGGAGGGGTGATGGGATCAGAAGCAGGAACAGTATCGATCACGATCGCCATATCCGGCTCAAGGGCCTGTGCCGCGACCTTGGCTCCCCTGGAACCCACCTCCTCCTGAACCGCAGCCACCAGGAATAATTGATAGTCGATCTTCTCTTTTTTCATCCTTTCCGCTAATTCGATGAGAACAGTGCAGCCAGCCCGGTTGTCAATCGATTTGCTGATGATCGTATCCTTCCCGATGGATTGAAAATGCGGATGGTAGACAATGGGGTCCCCGATCTCGATTCCCCAGGCTCTGACCTCCTCTGCACTCTCCGCTCCTACATCGATCCAGAGCTCTGAGACAGAAATCGGACGTTTCAGGTCTTCGGCGGTCATCAGATGGCGATTTTTTACTCCGACCACACCGGTATAAATCCTTTTCTCCGTGCAGATATCGACCTTTGTGCTGAGCAGAACCCTTTCATCGAACATTCCATTGAGGTCGAAGAAGATGTAGCCCTTTGGATCTATATATTTGACGATCAGACACATCTCATCCGTGTGGACACAAACCATCACCGATCTTCTTCCTTTTCCGATCTTCCCGATCACATTTCCCATGGGATCGATGGAGACATCGGAAAGATTCTTTTTCAGCTCTGCGGAAACAAACTCGATCACCTTCTCTTCAAATCCGCTTCCGCCGGGAGTTTCGACTAATTTCTGAAATCGTTCAAGCATCATCTGATTTTTCTGTTTCATCATTTACCCTCACTTCATCCTGTTTTTAATGGATGACGCATATTTTCACCTATTTTCTGAGATAAATCCAGACGTTCAACCCGCCAAGGAGGAGAGTAACGATAAGGATGATCGTAGGGGAAATCTCTATATAAATAATCTTCTCCACATAGTGGATGATAAATGAACCTGTATAGGTGAGTCCGGGATTGTGCCTATCCCTCAACCAGACTTCGAGATGGGTAAGGGGACAGAACCAGTCAAAAATCTGTATGATAAGGGCAAAGGCGAGGCCTGAGAGATGGAAGATCTTTACTGTCCTGTTTCTCCTTCCCCATAGGGCGCCCAAGAGAAGAAAGACGATCCATAAAAAATGGATCAAAACAACAGCGTCTGCGAGAATTTTGTAAAGCATCCTTATTATTTCTGGCGGATCTCTATCGGTGCTGAAGGCGAAACTTTTTCCCGAGCAAGCTGTAAAAGGGCGACCGCCGCAATCACGCCTATCCCACCTAAAACCTGTAATGGAAAGAGCACTTCGCCCAGGACAAAATAGGCGGTAACTCCTGCCACCACGGGTTCCCAGGTCGAAGTGATGCTTGCACGGGTTGCCCGGATCCGTTCCATCCCCTTGAAGTAGAAGCCGAAAGGAATGAGGGTGGAGAAGATGGCGATATAGAGAAAGGCGATCCAGACCTTGAGGGGGTGGCTGTCATGGATGATTTTTGTCGGTGGGACAAGAATCATATAGAATATCGCACTCAATCCGAATCCATAAAGGATGAGTGTCCACGGATCATACTTCTTCAATCCTCTTTCACCATAAAGGGCATAAAAAGTGAAGAAGAAAGAGGCGATCAGGCCGCTCATAATCCCGACCTTATTCAGCCGGAGAAGATCGATTTGGTAGCCACCGACAACCAGATAACATCCTGCCACAGCTAAAAGCAAAGCGACAATCTTTCCCTTGGAGATGGGTTCTTTTTGAAAGAGGAACGCATAAAGAGAGACCCAGACCGGCTGAAGATACTGGAGGAGAATGGCAGGCCCTACATGGATCTGACTGATCGTATAGTAATAAAAAAATTGCATTCCTGTTATTGCTACACATCCCAGTATGAAGAAATAAGGCAAGTCTTTTAGGGAGATGATGATCCGCCTCCGGTCGTATAAAAGAAGAACGATAAGGAGGATGAGCGTGGCAAGGGTGAGCCGGACAAGAATGAGTTCGGCCGGGGGAAGCCCGACGTTGAAGAGGGCTTTTGCAACAACGCTCGACACCCCCCAGAGTGTAGATCCAATCAGAATATAGAGATAGCCATGGATCTCATTTCTGGTCATTGAAACCCATCGTGGCATAAAAGAGGGCTGAAAATCAACGAAAAAATCACCCTCAAACAAATGAAAACGGGACTTTTTATCGATTTGCGTCCAAAGGTCCATTTTGTTAAAATAAATAAAGAAATGGAGAGTTGTTTATGAAGAGTGGAGGAATCTTTCTCGTCTTTTTGAGCCTGTTGATCTTTTCGGTCTTTTCAGGGTTTTCAATGGCAGGAGAAGGAGAGAAGACGGACTTCAAGGCCCAGCAGGAAAAGTTGACGCTGGAGTGGAGGAAGGAGAGGGATGAATTCTTCAAGAGTCACCAGCGCTCCCCTCTTACCCCCAAGGAGAAAAAAGTTTTTAAGGGTTTAAAATACTATGCGTTCGACCCCAATTATGCTTTTTCCGGGGAGATTAAGCGGACGATCTTCCATATCAACAACCCGGATTATTATGCAACCTTCCTGACCAATAAGGGGACCAACAAACGTTATACCCGATATGGAAAATTTCATTTTCAATTAAACGGGAAGGAGTATGTGCTTGGAATTTATAAATCGATTTTGAGCGATATTCTCTTCATCCCTTTTAAGGACAGGACGAACGGAAAAGAGACTTATGACGGAGGGAGGTATATCGATGCCGAGATCCTCCCCGGATATAAAATGACTCTCGATTTTAATATGAGCTACAGTCCTTCCTGTGCCTATAACGATAAATTCGTCTGCGTGCTCCCCCCGCGTGAGAACATGATGGAGGTTGAGATCCGGGCTGGCGAGAAAAATTTCAAGTAATTTTCCGTCAAGATTTAAGAAGCAATGTTTGCCAGCGGGAATACTTCTAAACCTTGTAATCGTTCTGCATGTTGTGTTCCATAATGGAAAAAATAAATGTATCTATTAGAATAAATAGGTTTTTTATTCAAGAAAATGTTATCCGGGCTGGAGGTTTGGAAAATAACAAGAAAGGACGCTGAAGCGACAAACTGTAACAAATCGATATCACCTCGTTTATTTTCAAACAAGGAAAGGAGGGATCTTGGTTGAAATCTCCATCCCCATCATTGCATACGGTTTTTTTGAAGGGATAATGGTAACTCCAGGTTATTTTCTTCGAGGAGTGTTTGATTTGTTAAAATGTCTGAAACAGGGCCGTCAGCCACAATGAGTCCGTTCTTTATGACAAGGCATCTCTCACAGACCTCTAAAATGAAATCGAGGTCATGAGAAGCAATGATCTTGGTGTGCTTAAATTCCTTAAGAAGTCCTATCAGATCGCGCCTGGATTTTGGATCGAGATTAGATGACGGTTCATCCATGGCCAGAATATCGGGCTCCATGGCCAGCACGGTCGCAATTGAGACCGCCCTTTTCTGACCGGCGGAAAGATGATGAGGCGGTTTTGTTGCCAAATCAAGACATCCTATGGTCTGAAGTGCAGAGTTCACCCGATCGGTGACCCTTTCGGTACTCATCCCGAGGTTAAGGGGGCCAAAAGCAACATCGTCATAGACAGTAGGCATGAAGAGCTGATCGTCCGGATTTTGAAAAACAACCCCAACCTTTTTACGTATCTCCTGTCGGGTTGTTTTGGTCAGGTCCAGGTCTCCGATGCTGATGAGGCCCGACGAAGGAAGCATGTACCCATTCATTTGCAGAAGAAGTGTCGATTTGCCTGCCCCATTGGCTCCGACGATGCCGACTGATTCCCCATGAGTAATTCTGAAAGAAACACCCTTGAGGGCCTCTGTCCCATCAGGGTATTGGAAGACAACATCTTTGAAATTGATAATGTGATGGGTCATCTCTTAGGTCAGAACATCCTTTCCGCCTGCCTACCAATGAAGCTGACAAAGTCATATGCCCTAAAAAGGGTAAGAACCACCCCTGTTACAGATAGACACACGAAATCTGCCTTTCTAAGGCGATCTCTTTTAACATAATGAATAGTGCCACTGAATCCCCTTGAAAGCATGGCGTGATAGATTCTGTCCGCCCGTTCAATCGTTCTTATAAAGAGTGTTCCGATTAGGTTAATGAATACTCCCATTCCTTTCCCTTTCTTTCCGAAGGATCTTAAATCCCTTGCCCTGACCATCCTCAGGGTTTCTTCAATGAGGACAAAGATATAACGATAAAGAAAGAGAAGCTGGGAGATAAACATCTCAGGAATCCTCAGCTTCTGCAGGGCATGGCAAATCCCCGGGAAAGAGGTCGTCGAGATCAGAAGCAACGCAGAGCACATTGTCAGGAAAAATTTCAAGAGTATGGAAAGGAATGAAACCCATCCTCCGGAAACAGGAATGCCAAAAAGATCGACCCTGACCTGGGTATCGAACAATGGATTAAAGATGCCGATGAAGACTGCAAAGACCGAGACAATCAGGACCTTCTTGAGGATGAACCAGACAGGGATATCTCCGAGAGAAAAAATCACAGCGGGGAAAAGAAAAAAGGGGATCAGCCCGGCGATCTCATACTTCGGGAAGGAAACAACTGTGATGATCAATGCAAAGGTGGCGATCACTTTGGTTCGTGGGTCAAGACGATGAATCACCGTGTCCTTGTAGGAGAGGGTATCGAGAAACCCCAGATTGAAGTATTCCTTGTCAAAGTCCATACTCGTCCCCACCGTTCAAGATGGAATAATCTATTTTGCCTCTTCCCTTTCCTTTCGGCAAGCCTTTTTGTCAATGCCTCCTCACGCTGTCCCGATCTTTTATTCAGGGATGGTCACACACCAGGTTCTGCTATACCAGGTATGGTCTCGACGAAGACGGGCTCTGCCCGCCGAGACACCGTCCGTCGGCGGATGAATGCTCTTCCGGTTAAGGCCCTAAACCCAACAGACGAAGAGAAGGGCGGATGAACCTCACATCCGCCTGTTATGTTCCTTTCTTCCTGATGGCTTTAATACCAAAACCGACCAGGAAAATGAGACCGACCATCATGATTGAACCGAGAATCCCAGAAACAGATGTTCCGGCCTCGACATTAGGCCATGCATTCTCATCGCCACCTGGGGTCTCCTGTTCTTTAGGGGCCTCTTTCTTTTTGAACGTGTAGTCAGGGAGAAAAGCCGTTCTTTCCTGTATGGCTTTCAGTATAGCCACGATACCTGTCTCCTGCTCAGGGAGCTCGGGTTTCCCGTATACTCTTTCAATCGCCCATTCCAGGCCGTCAGGATTGGATGAAGCAAACCATGACACGATCCCGCCAGTGATGATCGCTATGACCATCAAAACGAGAACGATCTTTTTCACTTTAATTTCCGGAGACAACGGCCTCGACTCGACAATGCTTTCAAGAAGTTTTGGCCTTGCCGCTCTCACATAGTTGATGACTCCAGCGGTGATGAAGCCCTCCACAACTCCTATGGCGAGATGGATGGGCTGCATCAGAAGGACGAATGTTATAAACGGAAGTTCACTCCTACCGGAAAGCAGTGTTTCCAGTACTACCGAAAAGGCCCCTAATTGAAGCCCCACGAATACGCTGATCAGAGAAGCTACAAGGATCCTTTTCGGAGTCATTCCTTTCTGCACGATGGGTTTGTAAATCAGCGGATAGGCGATGAAACATGGATAGATGCCTAGATTCCATATATTGCACCCCAGGGCGAGGAGCCCCCCATCAGCAAAGAAAAGAGCCTGTATCGTCAGGACCGATGCCATGACGATAAAGGCGGCATAAGGACCGAGAATGATCGCAAGGATCATTCCTCCCCCAAGGTGTCCACTTGATCCAGTCCCCGGTATCGTAAAGTTGACCATCTGAGCCGCAAAGATGAACGCCCCGGTAACACCCATCAGGGGTATCATCTTCTCATCTAGATTCTCTTTCATTTTTTTTGAACAGTAAGCGATCGTTGCTAATGTCCCTGCCCAGAATGTTGCACCTACTGCCGGCGAAAGCAAAGCATCTGACATGTGCATGGTCGTTCCTCCTTTGAATGGATATGTCATGCCTGTAAAAACTGTAAAGCCAGTTTCATACTTTGTGAGTCCTCAAAGATGAAGTCTCCCATTCACCCTTGCCTATCTTTTTTAAGAGAGAGGGGTTAGGAAAAAACGATTCATCCTCCTCTAAAGAACAGGGCATCGTGAAGTTGAAAGGTCATGGTTTAAATAAGAATGTTACCCCAGTTGTAAATCGAAAATCAGGAGCAGCCTTGTTCATCCCAATCTCCACTCCAGCATCCAAGACAAGCTTATCGCTTATTAATATATGCTGCATTCCAACAAGGCCGGAGATGGGGTCATCACGCTTGTGGCCATTGAAGTTATTCACTCCAAAGATTTCCCCTACCAGAGCCCATTTGTCTGATAGGACAAACTGCCCCGCAATAGAATAGTTGAACTCATCATTCACCTTATGTTCTCCGATGACGGTATATCCAAAATTGGTATAAAGCTGCCATCTCTTGCTGAGATTCCATTGGAAGATGGTGTTGATGTTAAAATCTACCTTTCCTGACCCTAGCCCCTTGGATTTACTTGCTGTCGGTATTATAAGCGTGCCAGAGACGGCAAAGGCCGGTATCCAATTCTTCTGGTCCAAAAAACGGTATTTGACCTTCAGCGGTGTATCACTAAACCCATTCACCCTTTTCCCTTCAGCCGGATGGATGAACAGGTATCCACTTCCAATTCCCATATCCATTCTTTCGAACAAACCGTAAGTTAACGTCAAAGAAGGAAAGTATTCCTTGTCGTGATTATCTTGGCGAATAAAATCAAAACCCGTCTCTACCTGAAATTTTCCCTTTTCCACGGTCCCGGCATCGTCTGTTGTAAGAGGCCGAGCGGCAAAAACATTCCCTGAAAAAAGAACCATACAAAAAATGAGAACAACAATAAACAATAACCCTTTCGAAATAGAATCCATGATCAATTTCCTCCTCTCCAAAGAAATTAAGAAATAAGCACAGACCTCAGATGAAATAGCAGATGTATTAACTTTGATACTGTCATTCAAAAACCATCGAGCATATGGATGAGACTCCTCCTTCCTTTTTGTTGATGGGGATCACTCTCTAAGAACAAAAAGGCCACGAAGACTTCTCCAACTTCTGTTGGAGTCAAGACCTTCGTGGCCTTTTTGTTATAAATGTCTAAAGTGACTAAAGTTATTAAAGTTCTTCGAGAAGGATGCGGTGATCGAGGAGATTCATCTCCTTGATTCGAGCTTTAATCCTTTTCTGTTCTCCGAAGATATTCTGGAGGTAGAGCTCCTCCTTTTCAGGGCGAAGAACGGAGATATCCTCAAGGATCAACTCCTCTTTCCCTTCTTTCAGCAGGTATGCATTGGCTTCACACATGGGTTCCTCCCGATCTCAATATATGATCTCCTGTATTCGCTTAATCAATTGGTCAATCAGATGGGGAAGGGGTTCCTTGGACGCTCCGATGATTTCCACATCGGGCATCTTTAAGGGAAGAAGACATTTCAAAGCGGGAGAGGACGTAATGGCCTCTGCCATTTTCGGTGTCAACTCCCCCATCATTGAATTGGCAAGGACGATAGCTGTTGTCCCCACGATCATATCCACTGTCTTGACTGTTTGAACGATGGTGTTTTCTCCGGAGGCTCCTTTATTCGCCCCCGCCTTTAACATCGCCCCCGTTGCCATGGCGTTTGTCCCTAAGCCGATAAGATCCACTTCCTCTCCGAAGGTTTCCCGAAGGCGTTTGATCATCAAGCCTCCGATGCCCCCTCCCTGTCCATCAATCACTGCAATCGATTTTTTCTTCTTTTCCATTCTCAACAAAATAAAAAAGCCACTTATGGCCCCTCCTTTTTGGAGGCGCTTCACCTTCGTGGCTTAATTTTATATAAACGGAATGAATCAATTTGTCAAATATTATTTGTTCCAATCTGGACGTATTCTCTACTTAAAGTATCTGAGGATGGCGTTGAAGAGGTTTTTGGCTATTTTTTCCTGGAATCCACTCTGGTTGAGGAGACGTTCATCGTCTTTGTTGGTGATGAAGGCCACTTCGACCAGGATCGAAGGAATATCCGGAGATCTTAGTACTATGAAATTGGCTTGCCGGTAGGAGGGATATTTTAGCGGGTGGATTTCCTTCATCTCATCAAGAGTCAATTCGGCGAATCGGAAGCTCTCCTTCATCGAATTGTTCTGCATGAGGTCGAGGAGAATCTGGTTTAAATTGGGGTCTTTGCTAAGGGAGGCAGGGCTCAGGAAAGCCCCTCCCAAGATGTTGGACATATTCTCCTTATCGGCCAGGAGTTTGGCGGCTTGATCCGAAGCGCCGGAAAGGGAGAGGCAGTAGACAGAGGCCCCCCTGGCCCGAGGGTTAAAACTTCCATCGGCATGCAGACTGATGAAAAGATCGGCGCTATATTCCCTCGCTATCCTTACCCTCTGCTCGAGGGGGATAAAATAATCCCCTTTCCGTGTCAGAAAAGCCTTCACCTCTTTCTGTTGATTGAGGAGATGAATCGCCTTTTCCCCCACCTTCAATACAATATCCTTCTCCGGTGTTTTGCGGGGCCCCACGGCTCCGGGGTCTTCTCCGCCATGGCCGGGGTCGATGACGACGATCTTTGTGCTCTTCGATCTAACCTCCTTCTGTTTCTGCCTTTCCTCCTGATCTTTTTTCTCCTGTCCCACATCGATGAGGTCGATGACGAGGCGATGGGTCTTGCCAAGGTCGGGCTTCAGCGTGAAGATATTCGCCTGGAGAGGAGTCTTCTGATAGAGCACCAGCCTCGTCTTTCCTTTTCCGAGATCAGTCAGGCTGATTTTGAGAAGATATTTATCCTTAACCTCAAGTTCTTTCTTTTTCGGTAGAGAAGTGATCCCGGCTAATTCCACCTGGCATTGCGGAGGGTTTTCCTGGGAGGAACTCTCATATTGAACCGATTCCGTAAGGTCTATGACCACACGTGTGTGATCAGGGGCAGACCAGAACCGAATATCGGTGATGGCCGCCCCGAAAACAGAAAGAGGAAGGTGAAGAATCAGGATGACAGAAATGAGAAAGGGTTTGATTTTTGATGGAAAAGATCCCATTTCCTCACCGATCAATTTTAAAACGATCTTATTTTCAACCAATCTTAAAGACCATGGCGGCTCCGGTATCCCCTGCTGCGCACCCGGCCCACAGGCCATAGCCTCCACCGAGCAGGACGATCTCCTCGATCAATTCAGCAATGAGCCTTCCTGCAGTCGGCCCCTGTGGATGGCCATAGATCATAGAATTTCCATAATTGTTCATCCAGTAGGCATCCATTCCCATCATCTTAGCCATAAAAATATCGTTCACCACAAAGGGGCTGTGCGTCTTTACGGCCTTGAGGTCTTTTACGGTTAACCCTGCATCCCTGAGGGCCATTTCAGAAGCAGGGACAGGCGCTTCTGCCATATAACCCTTTTTCGCTCTCGCAAAACCATAGGAGAGAATCTGAATCTCGATTTTCGGGTCCTCGCTCCACTCTTTCGCCTTTTCCTGCGTGGTGACAATAAAACCGCAATTTCCATCCGCCGGATGCGTCTGGGAGCCAAAACTGTGAACGCCCCCTGGCTCGACCGGTGCCAGTTTGGCAAGGCCTTCGGCTGAGGTGGGGGTTATCCCCTCATCTTCTTCTATGAGTTTCACCCCTTTTTTACCGGCCTTAATCTCAACAGGGAACATATATCTCTT
>Ga0209254_10006092_pt1 | contig 11108 bp, 5 predicted proteins | sample FrelakmetDIP11DI_FD_187148 | JGI IMG/M metagenome (GOLD analysis project Ga0209254, IMG submission 187148) | Freshwater lake sediment microbial communities from the University of Notre Dame, USA, for methane emissions studies - DIP11 DI (SPAdes)... | ecosystem: Environmental > Aquatic >... | reverse complement strand
GGCGGCTCGATTGCGGGGTGGAGCAGTCTGGCAGCTCGTCGGGCTCATAACCCGAAGGTCGTAGGTTCAAATCCTACCCCCGCTACCATCGAATCGAAGGTGCATTCCGATCACACGGTTTACATCTCATTCCGGACACATGGTTAACACTGTGTCCGGGGCGAAGGGATTCGGACCGGGCTCGACCCGGTCCTGATCTCGATCGAAGTACCCCAGATCGTACTCCAGGAAGCTGACCTGCCAGACCTGGTCGTCGACTTCGCGGATGCCCACCAGCTGCTCCGCCAGCGCAGTACTCAGGTTGATTTTTCGACTGCCCAGGCAGATGCGCCCGCAGCGCGTGACGCGCACGGTGCGGTCGTGGAACGGGTACTCGGGCTCCTGCGGCGGCTCGTAACGTCGGGCTGAAGGTGTATAGATCTCGCCCGGGTAGGCGCCGCCGAGTGCCTGGTGCGGTCGCTGCTGGTTGTAAACCCTGATGAAGTCCTCGAAGCGTTCCTGCTGCTGCAGGAAGTTGAACGCAGCGGGCTTGGTAGTCTCGTTCTTGAGCGTCAGATGCATGCGCTCATGTCGGCCGTTCTGCTGCGGCTTGCCGGGCTTGATGCGTTGCAGGCGGATGCCTAAGCGCAGCCACCAGACGGCGAGGCGAGAGAGGCCGAACATCGCCCAGGGCGCGGCGAAGGGCACGCCGTTGTCGGTGCGGATCGCCGCGGGCAGGCCGAAGTCGCGGAAGGTCCGCTCGAACACGGAGAAGGCGAACTTCGACTTGGTCGACTCGAGGCCTTCGCAGGCGAGCAGATATCGCGAGCGGTAATCGGTGACGGTGAGCGGGTAGCAGTACTGCCGGTTGCCGAGCAGGAACTCGCCCTTGTAGTCGGCGCACCAGAGCCCGTTGGGCGCGTGGGCGGCGGACAGGGGCGTGCCGCATGCCTTGTAGCGCCGGCGCTTGCGTCGCTTGACGAGGCCGTTGCGATCGAGCGCGGCGTGGATCGTGCTCACGGCCGGCGGCGGGATCATCGGGTAGTCGCGGATCAGCTTGTCGCGGATCTTCGGTGCGCCCCACGACGGGAACTCCTTCTTGAGTCCAAGGATGGCCCGTTCGACCTGAAACGGCAGCTTGTTGGCCTGGCGATAAGGGGCCTTGCCGCGGTCATGGAGCCCGTCGAGCCCGCACTCCTTGTAGCGCTCGAAAATCTTGTAGCCGGTGACCCGGGAGATGCCGAACTCGCGGCATAGGGGCGCCATCTTCTCGCCTTCCAACAGGCGGGCTACGAATCGGAGGCGTTCATCCATCGGTTTACACTCGTTCCAGGGCATCTGGGTGCACTCCCCCAAATGCGGAAATGTGTAAACCATGTGGTCGGAATAAACTGCAAGCTATCTGTCAATAAGCTCAACTGGTCTGTTTCTGTCACATAGGTAACGGATTATTCCGGAGGCATGGGTAACACTTTAACGCCGAACGGGTTCTCGGCGGCCTCCACCCGACAACATTCGTTGTCGAAAAAGCCAAGATCGTAGTGCATGAAGCTGACCAGCCAGATCTGGTCGGCGACCTGTTTGACGCCGACGCGCTGCCCGGCGAAGACGGTGCTGAGGTTGATCTTGCGGTTGTCGAGGCAGATGCGACCGCAGCGGGTGACGATGTGGCTGTGATCATGGAACGGGTAGTCGAGCGGCTCGAGGCCGCGGTAGGGGCGGGCTGAGCGCACGTAGAGTTCGTTCGGGTAGCGCATCCCGAGCGCCTGATGGGGACGCTCGCGGTTGTACTCGTCGATGAAGTCATCGAAGCGGGCTTGCTGCTGCAGCAGGTTGGCCGCGGCGGGCCGAGTGGCTTCCTTCTTCAGGGTCAGGTGCATGCGTTCGTGGCGCCCGTTCTGCTGCGGATGCCCGGGCTTGATGCGCTCGATGTCGATGCCGAGTCGCAGCCACCAGACGGAGAGTCGGCTCAGGCCGAAGAGAGCCCGGGGGCAGGCGAAGGGAACGCCGTTGTCGGTGCGAATGGCACCGGGCAGGCCGAACTGCTTGAAGGCACGCTCAAACACGGCAAACGCCGTGTGTTCCCGGGTACTGGCCAGGCCCTCGCAGGCGAGCAGGTAGCGGCTGGCGAAGTCGGTGATGGTGAGTGGATAGCAGTAGCGATGGTCGGCGAGCATGAACTCGCCCTTGAAATCGGCGCACCAGAGCTCGTTCGGCTGGCGGGGCCAGGAGAGGGGCGTCCCCTCGGCCTTGTGGCGTCGCCGGCGCCGGCGCGCGACCAGGCCGTTGCGATCGAGCACGGCGTGCACGGTGCTGATGGCCGGGGTCTGTATGCCGAGATCGAGCCGTCTGAGCTTCTCGCGGATCTTGGGCGCGCCCCAGGTGGGGTGCTCCTTGCGCAGTTGCACGATCCGGCTCTCGACCTGGAACGGCAGTTGGTTGGCCTGCCGATAGGGGCGACGGCTGCGATCCGTGAGACCTTCAAGCCCAATATCCCGGTAGCGCCGGTAGAGCTTGTAGCCGGTCTTGCGGGAGATGCCGAACTCCCGGCAGAGCACAGCCATCTTGTCGCCTTCGAGCAGCCGGGCAACGAACCGTAGCCGTTCGTCCATCTTGTAACACTCCTGCCACGGCACTTTGCGTCTCCCGCAAAGGCCTGAAAGTGTTACCCATGTGACCGGAATGAAGTGTTACCCATCCGTCGGGAAGGGCAGTTTTTGATTTTCATGCGAGTTCTGGCATCACCGCGTGCATGATCCCCCGGTTGGCGCGAGCCGACAACGTCTCACAGTCCGGCGAGCGGCATCCCCTGCTGTCGTACCCGGGTCGGTTGATGCGACAGCCGGACTGGTCCAGGAAACCCAGGCGCTTCACCCTGCTTTCTGAATGCTTGGTGTTCGTCACGTTTTGAATCACGCAAACAGCACGGTCATCGGCGATCATCGGTCGGCAGATGAAACTCGAAGTTGCGTCCCGGCAGACCTGGCCAGCTCCGGCAGGACCCGGCCACTGTGTCTATGTAACCTTGATCGACCTCGCATCCTGCAGATGCGGGGCTGATTCTTTCTCTGCAGAGAAGCAATGAAGCGACGGCCGATCCATTCCGACTCCTCCTGGCTGGAGGCCCTGCCGGAGACGATCGCCTTGATCAGGCGTGATGGCGTCGTTCTGGGTGGCGCAGGAGGGCGGGGCACAGGCCTACCTGTGCTCGCCGGCGACTCGGTAAACGTGCATGTCAGGACGCTGTGGCCAGGCGAGCTCGCAGAGCTGGCGATGCGAATGCTGCGTCGATCACTTTCAAGCCGGACGACCATCGAGTGCGAATGCGAGATCCAGGGAGCTCGCCTGGAACTTCGCGTCACCCCTCAAGGACCCGATAAGGCCATCTGCTCGGTGCGTGCCGCCTTGCAGGGTATCGGCTCGGACGGGGATGCCGGGTCACCGTCTCAATCGACCGGAGTTGAAAGACGGGGTTTCGTGCGTCGATTCAAGGACGCCGTCGCCAACGCTTCGCTCGGCGGCCGACCTCTCGCCTTAGCCGTCATTCACGTCGATGGGCTGAGAAGTATCTCCAGCGTGATGGATACCGGCATCGGCGATCAGGTCTGTTCGCTCGCGTTGCAACGAGTATCGACCAGGCTCGCCGACTACACCGACACCGCCAACTGGTTCATGGGGCAAATCGGCGAGGATGAGTTGGCAGCGGTTGTGTGCGCAGCGGGTCGGGAGCGCGTTGAAGCCTTCGTCGCTGCTGTCTGCTCCGCTCTTGCGGAACCGATTGCAATCGGCAACGCAGCCTTCGAACTCAAACCCTCAGCTGGCGTCGCAATCCTGGGCCAGGACGCAAATGCCCCGCAAGCGCTGCTGGATCATGCTCGAGCCGCCGAAGTTGAGGCGCGGCGAAGTCAGAATGCGCCCGTCTTCTACAGTGACACGCTGAAGTTGCGCGCGCTCTCCCGTCTGGATACGGCAGAGGAGCTGCGGCAAGCCATCGCCGAAAGGCAAGTGCGTCTGCGCTACAAGCACCGTCACGATCTGGTCAGCGGGCGGATGACCGCATGGGTCGGGTATCTGGCATGGCATCACCCCCTTCGCGGCGAGGTTCGCCCCGCAGAGTTTCTCGGCATTGCCGAAGCCACGGGGCTGGGAGTGGACTTGTCCCGATCAGTACTCGATACCCTGCGCAGGGACTGCGAAGCTCTGCTTCGCGACACACCCGCTAGCGTGCGCATCTCTTTCGGCGCTCTGCGCCACCATGTGGTCAACCAGCGCTTTGTCGACGAGATACGGGAACTCGTCCGGTCTGGGTTGCCCGCAGAGCGCCTCGAACTGCGAATCTCGGAGCGCGCCTACATCTCTCGTGATGCGGGCGCATGGAAGGAATTGGCCGATCTCGGGATACAGCTGGTCGTCGACGAGTTCGGACGTCTGGTGTCCTCACTCGAGTCCCTCGCGCGCGCCCCGTTGCATGGCCTGCAGCTTGATCACGGCTGGGCAGCGAGGCTGGGGCGCGATGCCAGTGCAGACAAGGTCTGCCGCGCGGTCATTGCAATGGCGCGTGCCCTGGACATCGTCCCGATTGCAACGGGCGTCGATGACGAAAGCCGACGCGCCGCCCTGGTGCAGGCAGGATACGCGCAGGGGAGTGGCGATCTCTACATTATGTCCACGGGCTCCGCTGAATCACGCCAGGTGATTTGACACATCGATTATTTGACCTCCATCACACTTGGTGTGAGACGCACGTGAACCGGTTGCGCCGGTTTGGTGCCTCGAACCGCTCTAATGTCCCCACGCCGAAACATGGCGTTACCAGCAGGGGTAGGGCGAGATGAAGATCAAAGTCGCATCTGTTTTGACCGTAGGGGCCGCTGTGCTTCTCTGTACGGTTGGAGGATCGGGACGCGCGCTCCATGCGGCGGACCTCGAGCCCTCGGCAGTGTCCAGGATCGCAGACACGGTGCCCGGCTGGACCGTCGCTGAAGCGGTCAGCTACATCGTGCAAGGGCGCGACGTCGTCGCAGCACGCGCTGCCGTCGAGGCGGCGGGCGGGCGCGTCGTCCACGAGCTGGGCATCATCAATGCCGTCTCCGCGGAGCTGACTGCCGCACAGCGCGATCTGCTGACGGGGAATCCCTGGCTGCGGCTCAGCAAGGACGGAAGCGTCAAGACTGCCGGGGCCGTGGAAGAGACCTGGTATCCGACACTTGTCAATGCGGTCTCGCTGCACAACGGGGGTACGCGCGGCCAAGGCATTACCATCGCTGTGCTGGACACGGGTCTCTGGAAAAAGAGCGCCACGCAGTACACGGCCGAGCAGCGGGAGCGGATTCTTGCCCAGTACGACGTGATCGCGGGCCGACGCGATCCGGCCAGGTACAGGAGTGGCGACTACACGCAGGACATCGATGACGGCAGCGGTCACGGTACGCATGTTTCCGCCATTGCGATCAGCAGCGATGTCACCACCGCGCGTCGATATCAGGGCGTAGCGCCCAGTGCCAACATTGTCGCAGTCAAGGCCTTCTCCCCGGATGGCGCCGGGCGCTACGCCGACGTCATCAAGGGCATCGACTGGATCGTTACCAACCGAGCCAAGTACCGCATTCGCGTGCTGAACCTCTCGTTCAGCGCAACTCCCCAGTCCGCCTACTGGGATGATCCGCTGAACCAGGCGGTCATGAAGGCGTGGGCTTCTGGAATCGTCGTCGTGGTCTCCGCGGGCAATGAGGGGCCGGGCCAGGGCACGATTGGCGTACCCGGTAACGTCCCGTACGTGATCACCGTCGGCGCCATGACCGATGCGTACACGCCGCTCATAGCCTCTGACGATCGGCTCGCAAGCTTCTCGTCAGCGGGGCCGACAGCGGAAGGCTTTGTGAAGCCGGACCTCGTGGCGCCCGGTGGGCACATGCTGTCGTGGATGCCCCCGCATGGACGCATCCCGCAGAAGTATCCGCGGTTCGCGCACAAGGACGGCGAGTACTTCACTATGTCTGGAACCTCCCAAGCTGCTGCCGTTGTCAGCGGCGTGGTAGCCCTGATGCTCCAGGTCAACCCGACGCTCCGGCCTGACCAGGTGAAGTGCCGACTCATGAGTAGCGCGCGCAGCGCCGTCGATTCGCTCGGCAACACGAGTTACTCGGTGCTGCAACAAGGCGCGGGACTGGTATCGGCGTGGGATGCGGTGTATTCCGCTGCAAAGGACTGCGCGAACCTCGGGCTCGACCTGAACGCGGAGTTGCTCGGCACGGCGCACTTCGTCGGACCGGTACGCCGCGACGAGGAGGGGCAACTGTACCTGCTTGGCCCGAATGGCGAGCGCGTTGACGGCAGTGGCTATCTGTGGAGCCGCAACTCGGCCACCAACCAGGGGTATCTCTGGAGCCGCGCTTCTATCCTGCAGCAGGGGTACCTCTGGAGTCGCAGCGTTGCCTACCAGCAGGGCTACCTTTGGAGTCGTGGTTACTTGTGGAGCCGCGGCACTCTGTACACCCGCAGCGACTTCTCTGTGAACGTCGCCGCCGACCTGCCCGACCCCTGGACGACGAGCCTGGACATTCCGCGCTTCGGCACGGCGGCTTGGATCAATTCCTGGGTTCCCCAGGAGTAGGTCCTCGCGCGCGCGTCGACCTTGCAGGGATACGGGGTCGGCGCGGCTTTCGTTCAGCTGGGGACGCAGTGCCGACATACCCATACGGCACGATGCGCAGACTGTGACCTGTTTCGCGTTGCTGACCCCTAAGGACGAAACGGAGCGGGGCGTGGTTCACTTTGTCGGCGAGTCACTCGTGGCAGTCTTCCCGAATGAAGGCGCCGCCCGCACTCCCTGGACTATTCCCACAGATAGGAGCCGCTTTAGGGTTGTTGCTGGTGCTCCTGCTGGAGGCCCCTGTACTGCGGGCGGCCGGGTCCCCGCCGCTCATCCTTGAACACCTGACATCCGCAGATGGACTGCCGCAGTCCACTGTGATGGCTACGCTGCAGGATTCACGCGGTCTCATCTGGCTGGGGACCGAGGATGGCCTGGTTCGTTTCGACGGACGAGAGATGCGTCGCTATGCGAACGAGCCGACCGATCCGCACAGCCTGCCTGGCCAGTTCGTCTGGGACATAGACGAAGACGCTACGGGCGGTCTGTGGATAGCCCTGAGGAGCCGCGGAGTCGCACACTGGGACCCCAAGACCGATCGATTCACCGCTTACCGGCAGGGAAAGCCGGGTGCCTCCGCGCTGACCAGCGATAACGTCCGGGCAGTCCTCGCGAGAGGTCCGGACGAGGTGTGGATCGCGACCACGGACGCGGGTATCGACATCCTGAACCCTTTGACGAGGACAGTTCGACGCCTGCGCCACGATCCGAAGGATCCGGAATCGCTCAGCAGCGATGACGTCGTGTCGCTCTCGAGTGCTTCCGGCGCCGGCATCTGGGTCGGAACCAATGGCGGATTGCAACGCTGGGATCCGCAGGCGCAGCGCTTCTTCCGCTTTGGCATGCAGGGCGACGGCAGCTGGCCCCTGCAAGGCCTGCGCATCATGGATGTGCACGAAGACCGCGCTGGAACTGTTTGGGTTGCCACTTTCAGCAACGGCCTTCTGCAGTTCGACAGTAACGGCGGGCTCATCGCCGCGCATCGGGCTGATCCAGCGGCGGCAGATGCGCTACGCAGCGACGAGATACGTGCGCTGCTGGAGGATGCCGTGGGTCGCCTGTGGATCGGGACGGCCGACGGGCTGCACCTGTTCGATCGTTCTACGGGCTCGACTTTCCAGTACACGCATGACTCCACGGATCCCGCATCACTGCGTGATCCCTTCGTCATGTCGCTGTACGAGGATACTGACGGGGTCCTCTGGATAGGAACGCGCAGCGGCGGAGTCAGTCGCTGGAATCCGCGCAGCTGGCTTCTTGGCTTCCATCGCCCGTCGTGGCTCGGGAACGAGCCTGTGACCGCCTTCGCCGACGTGCCCGACGGCACGCTCTGGCTTGCTTCTCTGCATGCAGGACTCGTGCATTACGATCCTGCACGCCGCGAACCTGTCTCGGCCGGCCCCAAGCTGTCCGTCGACCTGGGGCAGGCACTACCGATGTCGCTGCTGCGGGGTTCCGACGGGACATTGTGGGTCGGCACCATGGCGCATGGACTCAAGAGTCTATCCTCAGACGGCAAGCTGAGATCGATTGCCGTCGACCCCGGAAATGATCGTGCCACCAGCTCGGCCGGCATCATGTCCCTGATGCAGAGCCTGGACCGGCAGATCTGGATCGGCACTTACGGCGGAGGTGTCAATATCCTGCATCCGGAGAGCGGACGCATCCGGCAGATTGCGGTAGGCGGGACCGAGGGTACAGCGGGACCCAACATCACGACGATCGCCCAGGATCGTGCAGGCAACGTGTGGGTCGGCAGCGACGGGCACGGGCTGACCTTGATGCGGCCGGACGGTACTGTGATCGCACGGCTCAGCCACCAGGATGACGTCAGCGATTCGCTGCCGACGGATGCCATCTACGACATCACAATCGATGCCGATGACACTGTCTGGATCGGCATGGAAGGCGGTGGCCTTGCACGGGTGGAGGGTGATCGTACGACTCCCGAATCCCTGCGGTTTCGACGCTACGGCCGCGACCAAGGCATGTTCGATACTGTCTATGGTGTTGTTGCCGGCAAGCCCGGAGAGCTCTGGCTTTCCGGGAACACAGGTCTAGTTCGCTTCACGCCAGGGAACGGCGCGGCCCGCGCGTTCCGTCGCGAGCACGGACTACAGGGTGATGAGTTCTCTTTCGGCGCGCATCATCGCCTGGCCAACGGACAGGTTGCGTTTGGTGGTGCCGGCGGCTTCAACCTCTTCGACCCTGCGAACCTGGCAGCGAGTCGTCCCGCGCCGCGTCTGGTTGTGACGGGTCTGTCCGTGATGGGCGTACCGCGCGCTACAGCTACCCCGATCTGGAACGAGCAGAGCTTCGATTTCGGATATCGCGACAAAGTCGTGGCGTTTGACTTCGGCGTTCTCGACTATTCCTCCATCCGTGGCAATCGGCTCGCCTACCGCATGCCGGGTCTGACGGACGAGTGGATCGATGTCGGCCCGCAGCATCGTGTTACCCTGACCAATCTTGACGCCGGCACCAACACCCTCGAAGTCCGGGCCGCGAGCCCGGATTCGGACTGGAGTGACCAGCCGCTACGGCTGACGCTGAAACGCTCCGCACCTCCGTGGCTCTCGGCCTACGCCTATGCCGCCTATGCCTCTCTGGTCGTGCTTGGCATCGGGACTCGCGTGCGCCACCAGCGACGCAAGTACCAGCAAATGGAGGAGGAGGCGGAGCGTATCAAGCGCGTTGCCTACTTCGATAGCCTGACAGGTCTTGTCAGCCGACATCGCTGCATGCAACTCGCCGATCAGATAATGACGGTGGCGGCGGTCGACAACTCGAACGTCGTGGTCATCTGCCTGGATCTGCTGGGACTGAAGCGCGTCAACGAGTCATTTGGCCACCAGCGGGGTGACGACGTACTGCGGGCGTTCGCATTGCGCCTGCAGGATGTCCTGAGTGGTTTTGCTATCGCAGACGACCTGGTGATTGTCAGTCGTTTCGGGGGAGATGAGTTCGTCGTCGTCGTCAAGTCCCCGGATGCCGAGTCCCTCGGAAAGCGTATCGCCGCAGCCTGCCTCACGGCTTTTAAGACGCCGATCGAACAGCACGGGATGGAATATTTCGCCGCGCCCAGCGTCGGCCTCGCCTGCAGCCCGCATAACGGCCGGGATGCGCAAACACTATTCAAGTGCGCGGACGCGGCCGCATCCCATGCACGCGTCGGGGGCAATATCGAGGCCGTTGCCTACTCCGATGAACTCGCAGACCGAAGGCGTGACTGGCTCGACCTCGAGAGTCGACTACGCCATGCCGTACGTGAAGGCGCGCTGAGCGTCGTCTATCAGCCCAAGTTCAGAATTCATGACCGCAAGTTGGTCGGACTCGAGGCGCTGATGCGCTGGCACGATCCGATTCACGGCGATGTCCCCCCGGTGCGATTCATTCAGATTGCCGAGCACAGCGGACTCATCCTGGAGATGGGCGAGTGGCTCGTCCGGACCGTCTGCCGTCAGCAACGGGCATGGCTTGATCAAGGCATCGAAGTGCCAGTGGCCGTGAACTGCTCGGGCAAGGAACTGATGCACGGCGACCCCGCGGGGCTGGTCTATCGTGAAACCTCAGCAGCGGAAATTCCGCCGTCGCTTATCGAAGTTGAGCTCACGGAATCCGTGTTCGTCAACGACTCGCCGAACATGCAGGCGGCGCTGCAGCGCCTGCGTTCGATGGGCTGCCGGATCGCCCTGGATGACTTTGGAACGGGATACTCCTCTCTTGCCTACCTGGTACGGTTTCCGCCGGATCGTATCAAGATCGACAAGAGCTTCGTCCGCGATGTGGATCGAACGATCCGCGGCGCCGCTGTCGCAAGCGCGATAGTGTCGCTCGCGCAGAATCTCCAGATGACCGTTACAGCGGAGGGTGTCGAGCGCGTCGCTCAGGTTGACTGGCTGCGCTCGCACGGGTGTCACGAGGCACAAGGCTATCTGTTCGCCAAGCCTCTGACTGTGCCCGAGCTGGAGCAGAATTTTCTTGTACCTCTGGCCACGAGATCGCCACTCAAGGTCTTGGCCGGCTGATCGGCCGTTCACCGGTATTGCCAAGTTAACTCCCCGCGGCCGTAGTCGTCCGCCGCCGGATTGCCGTCAAATCGACACGGCTCTGTCCCATGACGCAAACGCGCCTCGACGCAGCGTCCGGTAGTGACCCGCTGCTACCAAGTGGCGGCCCAGATTGAAGAGGTTCGAGACGGCGGCGTGGACGCCGACGAATCGTTGCGCCTGGAACATCGATTTGAACCGTCACATCCCCCGCTCTCGTACCCGGGTCGGTTGATGCGACAGCTCGGCCCGGTTGTTCGCATACCGACGCGTGTCGTGCAGGGTGCCCGGTAGCAGCTTGCGACGGGCCACCGCATAACTGCCCGACTGGTCCGTCACGATCGCTCGCGGCTCATGACCGAGGCGCGTCAGCAGGTGCCTGAAGAATCGCTCGGCGGATGTCGCGTCTCGCCGCTCCTGGAGCAGCA
>Ga0209254_10006091_pt1 | contig 11108 bp, 12 predicted proteins | sample FrelakmetDIP11DI_FD_187148 | JGI IMG/M metagenome (GOLD analysis project Ga0209254, IMG submission 187148) | Freshwater lake sediment microbial communities from the University of Notre Dame, USA, for methane emissions studies - DIP11 DI (SPAdes)... | ecosystem: Environmental > Aquatic >... | reverse complement strand
GTCTTCTCATGTTGTTCCCTCCTGGGAATGTTCAAAGATATTTATTATGCCTTCTGTTTATAAAATCAAAACAACAGCTTGTATATAATTCGTATTTTACAAGATATTTACTATAAATTCCATAAGCAAGCATTATGCCCGAATTTCCCATAAGGTCCAGTTTTTTTAATAAATTCTCTTATTTCTTAAAGAATATAGTGCTCCAATTAAATTATTGGGCTTTCTCTCTATCGTTGTCAATCCTACCCCGGTAGGGGAAGGAAATATTAGCTTGATTTGTTGAATATACAATAAAAGCTATAGATACCATTCTCCAAATAAAAAGCTGCTGTTGGCTCCTTCATCCGCATGACTTTCCTTGTGCATAAATACATTAGTCCTTCTGGCTATATTATATATTAAATAAAGCAATTTATGTTTTAATGGCTGACATTATTTGTCACCTCTTGCAACGCTGCGGACAGCAAAGGATTGTTCGAGGGCAAGAATATGAAAAACGAAGTTTTTGCTATACTTATCTGACATGTCTTATGCTTGGTGGAATACCATGAGAAAAAACGTTATTAAGTGTGTAGTGCTCTCTTTGTTCTTGCTGTTTCTCTGCGCCCTGTATAACGCGGACGCTATTGCCGGGAACAAGAAGAATTTCTTATGGAAAGTCCAGTCGAAAACAAATACCGTTTATCTGCTGGGTGCCGTGCATTTTATGAAGAAAGAGATTTACCCGCTGAGGGGAGAGATTGAGGAGGCTTTTCAATCCTCGGATATTTTGGTGGTAGAGGCGGATATAAACGATGTGGGCCGGATTGATCTGCAAAAAATGCTGGGCTCTGCTTTTTATTTTGAAGGGGATTCTTTGGAAAAGCATATCTCCCCGGAGACCCTCGAACGTGTCAAAAAAGAATTCGACGAATTCGGAATGCCCTCTTTGCTGATTACGAGACAAAAACCATGGGTTCTCGCATTAACGCTCACGTCATTGAAGCTCGTGCAGTTGGGGTTCGACCCTTTGTACGGTATCGACGTTCATTTCCTTTCCGCAGCTTCCGGGAAGAAGAACATAAAGGAGCTTGAGAGCGTTGATTATCAAATCGACCTTTTATCCGGTTTTTCGGACAGCGAGCAGGAAGCGTTTCTCCTGTATACACTGAATGATATGAACTCGCTTGAAAAAAATACAGATGCACTGATACATGCGTGGAAAACCGGCGATGTCAGAAGAATGGAATTGATAATCGAGAAAAATATTCAGGATGACAGCACAGTGGCTGCAATGTATGACAAACTCCTTTATACGCGGAATAAAAACATGGTTTCAAAAATTACCGAATACCTGCAGACCCATGAAACATACTTTGTCATTGTTGGCGCCGGCCATGTGGTCGGAGAGAAAGGGATTGTCGAAATGCTCAAAAAAAAGGGCTATCTGGTCGAGCAGTTATAATGTGAGGGGGTTGCCATTTCTTTTATCGTTATCGACGGATACAATCTGATCGGTATTCAACACACGGACCTCAGGATGCAGAGGGAGATGCTTATCGACTCTCTTATCGAATATGGAAAGAGAAAGGGCCATACTATAACCGTTGTGTTTGATGGATGGAAAACCGGTGAGGGGAAGGAGAGCCGGTCCGTTACCGGAGGTATAACGGTTATCTATACAAGGATCGGCGAAAATGCGGATTCCGTGATTAAAAATATCGTCTCATCGGTGAAGAGAGAATGGCTTGTGGTAACGTCGGACCGGGATATTGTGAATCATGCATGGGCGTCAGGGTCTATTCCTGTTCCGGCAGAGTCTTTTCTTGGGTATTTGGGAAAACGTGAGTCGTCGTTTTCTGATTATTCTGAGGAAGAGGTATCGGAAGAGGAATATCGTGAACCTCAACGAAAAGGCAATGCGAGGCAACTCTCCAGAAAAGAGAAAGCAGTCATGAAGGCCTTACGCAAGCTCTGATGGGGAGAATCGCCAGGGCATTTATTAACCACAGACCAGGGGACACCGTAACAATCATCTTCCTGCTCTTTCTGCTCGGATTGACCGCAGCTTTTTATCACTCACTTCCCAAAGTATCATTTTTAATCAGTCTCTATTCAATCCTGCTTATTGTGCAGATCGTCCTGATACACTATAAAAAGAAAGGAAAATTCCTCGGCTTCTTTTATGACCTTATCTTTCCGACCATCTGCATCCTGACGATCTTCGACAGTCTCGAATGGCTTGTGCATTATGTGAATCCTGAAGACATCGACCCGATGCTCATACGGCTTGATTATCTGATCTTCCGCAATCACCCGACTGTTCTGCTTGAAGGCATAATGCATCCACTCCTGACGGATATCCTTCAGATCGCCTATTCGACCTACTATTTTATCCCTGTGAGTTTCGGTATCATTCTCCTGGTGAGCGGACCAAAAAAGGATTTCGATAAGTCGTTATTCATAATCCTGCTCTGTTTCTATCTCTCCTATCTCGGATATATTCTCATGCCTGCGCTCGGCCCGAGATTTTATCTTGACCATCTCCAGACAACCGGTCTCCATGGATTCCTCGTTGCCGAACCGCTCCATGACCTGCTGAACCGCCTTGAAGGGATCAAGCGGGATGCCTTTCCGAGCGGTCATACCGGCATAGCAGTAGTTGTTCTCTATCTCGCCTACCAATACAAAAGGATTCTTTTTTGGATATACCTTCCTGTCGTTTCAGCGCTTCTTTTCTCGACGGTTTACCTTCGCTATCACTATGTTGTCGATGTTATAGCAGGGTTCGGCCTGACATTGCTAACCATACTCATCGGTGAATGGTATTACGGATGGTGGCTGAAAAACCGGGAGCGCAGTTAAATAATTTATCAAGGAGAACGATATGGAAGAAAACAGGATAGAGATCGACCGTGACCTTTGCAGCGGCTGCGGCGTATGCGAGGCTGTCTGCCCGACGGACACCATCGTACTTACAGAAGGAAAAGCGACTGCTTCAGGCGAGCAGTGCATCTCCTGCGGACATTGCGCGGCGGCATGTCCCGAGAAAGCGATCCGTGTTGCCGCAACCGACGAAGAGATGTCACGGTATAAGACTTTTACCGCTGAGAAACAGTGGCTGCCTCCGGGCAACTACCATACGCCCCTCCTGGTGCAACTCATGGCCTCTCGCCGCTCCTGCCGCCACTTTACCGAACGGCCTGTAGAACGTGCCGTACTCGAAGACCTCATGAAGATAGGGATCACTGCGCCTTCAGGGACCAACTGTCAGTTGTGGACCTTCACAGTTCTGCCGGACAGGAAGGCGGTTAAGTCCCTTGCAGAGCATGTATCTTCTTTTTATGAGAGGCTGAATACCACTGCAGAGAAGACACTGCTTCGCTCGTTTCTTAAGCTGATCGGCAAGGGAGAGCTTGACGCCTATTACCGTGGTTATTACCGGATGGTGAAGGAGGCGCTTGAAGAATGGCATAAATCGGGGAAAGACCGTCTCTGCCATGGAAGCACTGCTGTTATCATCGTCGGCTCCAAACCGGGTGCAAGCTGCCCCGTAGAAGACGCCCTGCTCGCAACGCAGAACATCCTGCTCGCGGCACACAGCATGGGGCTCTGCTCATGTCTTATCGGCTTCGCCGTCGTAGCAATGAAGAGAGACCCCTCAATCCAGCGGGCTATCGGGATTCCGGCAGAGGAGGAGGTCCACGCCGTCATCGCCTTCGGGTATTCCGAAGAAGTCTATGAGCGGGTAGCCGGCCGCAAGAAATTGGCCCAGCGCTATTTCGAGGGTTGAGGAACGCCGATAAAGTCTGTCCCTGCGTTTGGCCTGTATCGGATACGGCTGTGGAGAAATGGCGTTCTATTAATTAAAAGAATTCCTTGATGCTCTGCATCGTGGGTAATTTATTTTGGTCTGTCATTCCCCCTTAGCAAAGGGGGTAGGGGGTTGTTGTAGCCGCACACTTTAGTTTGCGCTGTATGTACGCAGGCTAAAGCCTGCGGCTACTATTTTGGACTGTCTGCTCTGCTGAGGGGCAGTTCATTTCTTTTGAAAAGAGCGTTACTCCGGCGTTTCTTCCTGCAAAAACCTTTTCGGGTCGATCATGAAATCCCTGTAGATCCTGTAATGTTCGGTTTCTTCATAGCGTATTATTTTAACGGGGACAGAGTCGAAGCTGAAGATCTCCGCTTCAGGGCAGGACAGGATGATCGGGGAATGGGTCGCGATAATAAACTGGGCATTGCCTGATCCGGCTGTTGCGTTAAGAAAGGGGGTAGGGGGTTGTAATAAATCAGAATTTCAAAAAAAGCGGCTTGTGCGTTTTCGGCTTCTTGTCTTTTTTCCCTTTCAAAGCGCAGGTGGAGCGGCATAAGGCGCAGCGGGACTCGCTGCAGCACTGGCAGAAGTCACAGTCAGGGCAGGAATGTTTCCTCTGCTGCTTTCTTTTCTCCATATCATATTGTAATGGTTATGAACAGGGGTTTACAAAAAGATGAGGGCTGTCATTCCCCGACTTGATCGGTCTACGACTCATTGAGGGAATCCACCCTTCGACAGGCTCAGGGTGACAGTTGTCATGGTGAGCTTGTCGAACCATGGATTGTCCGGTCTATCCGGACAATGACAAAACCCGATTTATTAGACGGGTTCGGTATCCCTTAGTATTGCGAGTTGTTGATTTATAGCATGCTGACCCTGACTTTTTCTCCAACACTGATGCCGAAATCCGAGGAGGCGCTCCCCCTGTTAGTAAACAATTCCAGGTATTCGAAGCTGTTGATGAGGGAATACAGCCCCTTGTCTTCTACCTCAGAGTAATAATTTTTGAGAGGCGCTTCCCTCTCTTTCACCTTCACGGTGAGCTTGCCCGCAGGGTTAATATTTCTGAGCGTATCTATGTCCTGGGCGTGAATATTAGTGATCACGTTTCCGAAAGAGTCGAGATAATTTACTTCTCCCTCTATTGTATTTGGTGCTGAAAATACGGGTTCCGCGACAGGTATGCTCACATAATCGGTAATCGAATCTCCGAATTTATCGATATGGATACCCTTTGAAAGCCAGGCAGCCGCTGGGGCGAAGACATCCCTTCCATGAAAGGTCGAACCTCTCTGCGGTAAAAAATAATGTTCTGAAGTGATATGGATGACCGTGAGGCTTTCACTTTTCCGGTAGATGCGCGAAAATACGCCATTGTCAGGTCCTATGAAGTAATGATAGTCTGCTGCGACGAGGAGCGGTCTGCGGGCTGAACCGACCCCCGGATCGACGACAACCAGATGAATCGTTCGGTGGGGGAAATAGGAGAACCCTGTATGAATGGTGAATGCTGCTTCAAGGATATTCTGAGGGCTGATAGTATGGGTAATATCGATGAACGCAAGGTGCGGATTGATATTCAACATCACCCCTTTCATAATTCCGACGAAAGGGTCTTTGGAGCCGAAATCAGTGGTTAAGGTTATGAGAGTTTGATTCTCCATTTACGCCGCCGATGATATCCTTTACCTTACTTATACCTTTTTTATCGAGGTATGTCCAGATACCGTTGACGATTTCTACGGTAGACAAGGGATTTAGGAAATTCCCTGTGCCGACCTCTATGGCTGTGGCGCCGGCAAGCATGAATTCCACGGCGTCTTCTGTATTCATAATGCCTCCGACACCGATAACCGGGATGCCCACCGCACGAGAAGCCTCCCACACCATTCGTATCGCAATCGGCTTGATTGCAGGACCCGAGAGGCCTCCCGTGATATTCGAGAGCCGGGGTTTCCAAGTCTCCGCATCAATAGCCATCCCCGGTATGGTATTTATCAGGGTTATCGCGTCGCTTCCGTTCTCTTCAGCAGTTCTCGCAAACTCCGGGATATTGGATACCGTGGGCGAAAGTTTTGTAATAAGGACCGATTTACTGACCGCCTGCCTCACCTTTGCGATGAGTTTTGCAAGTGCCTTCCTGTCAGTCCCGAACATGATGCCCCCCTGTTTGACATTCGGGCACGAGACATTCAGCTCTATCCCGTCCACCCCTGCTTCATCGAGCGCCTTCGCAAGCTTTACATATTCCTGGACGGTGTTGCCGAGAACGTTCACGATGATCTTTGTGTCGAATGCCCTCAGATAGGGGAGTTTTTCTTTGAGGAATCTTTTCAGGCCGACATTCTGGAGTCCGATCGCGTTCAGCATTCCGCAGGGTGTTTCGCATATCCTCGGAGGAGGATTCCCCTCCATCGGTTTCAATGATATGCCTTTGACAACAACAGCGCCGAGCATATTCAGATCAACGAATTCTGAATACTCCTCCCCGTAGCCGAACGTCCCCGACGCTGTCATAACGGGATTTTTCAGTTTCAGATGGCCTATGTTTACCGTTAAATCCATATAATCACAATAATCAGAATGAGGATAGGGGGTTGTCCTTGAGCGGGTTTAATGAATTGTTCCTGACGTAAGACAGGGAACAATTCATTGCCTCGGAGGTCCCGATGACTATCGGGGCCGAGAATGAGCGAAAGGACAACCCCCTATCCTCATGGAAACAACTAAGCATTACCATGCAATCTCCTCCCCTTGCCCCATCCTTCGACAAGCTCAGGATGACAAATGTCATGGTGAGCCTGTCGAACCACCCCATTACCATGCTATCTCCCCGATCGGAAACACCGGCCCTTCCTTGCAGACCCTTTTATACCCGTGCACTGTCTCCACTGCGCACCCGAGGCATGCGCCGAACCCGCATGCCATGTTCTCTTCGAGAGAAGCAAACCCTTTGATGTTGTTATCACGGGCGACTGCCGCCACAGCACTCAGCATAGGTTTCGGGCCACAGGCGTAAAGTACACACGAAGCGCGAAGCGATTCATTGGAGCGCAGGAAATTCAGGAAGATTTGATCGACCATGCCTTCTTCCCCGAAGGAACAGTCATTGGTACAGACAGTGGACCGTATCCCTGTTTTACCAAGTTCCTCAAGCATGAGAAGCTCACCCTTTGTTCTTGCCCCGTAGATCAGATAGCCGCTCTCACCGATCCTCCCGATGAGTGAGAATAGAGATGCGATGCCTGTGCCTCCCGCGATTACCACAGGAGTACATCCGGCTGCCGGTTCGGGATATCCATTGCCGAGCGGTCCGATTAGGCTGATGACCTGCCCTTTTCTCAATTCCCTCATCAGCGAAGTGCCTTTGCCCCGCACTGTGTATAAGAATTGCATAGTCTCCTGCGTTTTTCGCAGGCAGCAGAAAGGTCTCTTGAGAAGGGGGTCAAAGACGTCGCTCACCTCTATCATGTAGAATTGTCCGGGTTTGGGATCGATGACCGGCTCCACAGGAACGAGGGTGAGGAGATTATTTTTGCCGTCTAAGGGAAGGTTTTCGCTTATCGTTGCCTTGAAGTATCTATTCAAAGCTGATCTCTAAGATCTCGTACTCCATGGTTCTCGCCGGCGCATTGATCGTCACCACATCCCCGATTTCCTTATTGAGCAGGGCCTTCCCCACAGGGGAGCTGATCGATATCTTTCCGTTTTTTGCGTCCGCTTCTTCCGGCCCCACGAGGAAAAAGGATTTCTCCTCATCGGTATCAATATCCAGCACCTTCACCGTTGCGCCAAATGCTGTTCTGCTTTGAGTAATCTTTGCAGGGTCGATGACATCGGCAAGCGCGATCTTCATCTTTAATTCCTGGATCCTTCCCTCCAGGAAGGACTGGCGCTCCTTTGCAGCGTGATATTCAGCGTTCTCAGAGAGGTCGCCGTGCGCCCTTGCCTCTGCGATATCCCTAATATTTTTCGGCCTGTCGACCTTCAGAAGCCGGCTGAGTTCTTCCTGCATTTTCTGATAGCCGTTCGGCGTAATCGGCATTCTCTTCAGCACGCGTTCTCCCTCCCGTAAAGATGAATTAATGTAACACTTTTATGGCAATTTTTTCTATATTGAGATATCATTAGTAACCACAGAAACTCATTCAATAGAAGGAGTGCCGCGATGCGTTTTTCGAAGATGCTTATACCGACGTTAAGGGAGTCCCCTGCGGATGCGGAGGCGATAAGCCATATCCTCATGCTGAGGGCAGGGTTCATCAGACAACTCGCCGCAGGACTCTATAGTTATCTCCCCCTTAGTCTCAGGGTGACAAGGAGAATACACAGAATCCTCCGGGAGGAGATGAACGCCATAGGCGCGCAGGAGATCGCCCTTCCGGCGCTGCACCCGGCGGAAGTATGGCAGGAGACCGGCAGGTGGTTCGATATCGGCGATGAAATGTTCAGGCTGAAAGACAGAACCGGACGGGACATGTGCCTCGGCATGACGCACGAAGAGATCATGACCTGGCTCGCCGCGAGGGAAATACGGTCATACAGAAACCTGCCGCAGGTGTGGTATCAGATCCAGACGAAACTGCGGGATGAGGCGAGGCCGAAGAGCGGCGTCCTGAGGACGAGGGAGTTCCTGATGAAGGACAGCTATAGTTTCGACGCAGACGACGATGGGCTCGAAAAGAACTATCAGCTCCACGCCGAGGCGTATCACAGAATATTTTCGCGGTGCGGGCTGAAATTCTATATGGTCCAGTCAGACCCCGGCATGATGGGCGGCGCTGTCTCCCATGAATTCATGGCGCCGAGCCCTGCGGGAGAGGACGAGATTGTGCTCTGCGATTCCTGCGGATACGCCGCGAATGTGGAGCTCGCCCTTTCGAATCCAAAGAAGACAGAGGTGATGGACTGGGCGTTCGAAGAAGTCCATACGCCGGAAAAGCGTACTGTTCAGGAGGTTGCGAATTTCCTGAAACTCAAACCCGAATATTTTATCAAAAGCCTGCTGGTCATCAGTGACGACGGACCTGTTCTCGCCCTTGTGAGGGGAGACCAGGAACTGCACGAAAAGAAGCTGAACAGGGTCATCGGAAAACACAGGCCCGCGACCAAGGAGGAAGTGAAAGAGATCCTCGGTGTTGAGGCAGGCTTTATCGGACCCATGAACCAGAAGATCAGGATGGTCGCCGATACCTCCATTCAGGAGGGCGTCTATGTGAGCGGCGCGAATAAGCAGCATTACCATGCAAAAGGGATACGGCCCGGAACGGATTTCAACGCTGAATGGCATGACATAACCCTCGCAAAAACAGGCGATTCATGCGCGAAATGCAATGCGCCGATAAAGATCGAACGCGTGATCGAAATAGGCAACATCTTCAAGCTCGGCACAAAATATTCCACACCGCTGAAGGCATTTTATCTCGACGAAAGCGGGCAGGAAAAACCAATTGTCATGGGAAGCTATGGCATCGGCCCAGCGCGGATTGCGGCTGCGGCAATAGAGCAGAATAATGATAAGGACGGCATGATCTGGCCAAAGAGCATCGCGCCGTTCGATGTCGAACTGTTACCTCTTAATATGGCTGACACAAAAACTGTCGAGATTGCAGAGAATTTTTATAAGGATTTGACCGAGAAAGGTTTTGAGGTGTTGATGGACGACCGCGACGAACGGGCAGGGGTGAAGTTCAAAGACGCCGATCTTATCGGCATCCCGATACAGTTAGTCATCGGCGAAAAGAACCTCAAGGAGGGCCTTGTCGAGATAAAGGACAGGAAAACGAAAGAGGTAAAAAAGCTGAAGGTTGAAGAAGCGGTTGGACATATTTTATCTTTTTCTTGATTTTCTTTTTCCCATACGGTAATTTAAAAAAAGAGGCATAGCCTCTGTTGCGGAACTTAGCCAAAGGGCCCGGGAAATCCCGGGCCCACTTATTTTTAGGGCTCCTTTTTTTAGTTTCAGCCTGACCTGCCGGTCATATCTGTGTTCAGTGATAATTGAGTCGATAATCATTAAATCGGCAATTAAACACTGCAATGATGTCATTCTGAGCGATGCGAAGAATCTCGCCTTTTCATGCTGTTACGAGATCCTTCACTCTGTTCAGGATGACAACTATAATTGCCGGGTTAATATATCGCACGACATAATAATTAATTCAAGTTTTCAATACCCCACAGTCTCTGCTGTGGGTTTTCCGCTAACCCCACTTTGGAAAAGGGGGGGCAAGGGGGGATTTTTAAAACTAATAAATCTACCTAAAGATACCCCGCTGTCTCTGCGGCGGGGAGTCTTCATTGAAGATTAATTTTCTTATTTTGTAATACGTTAAGCATTACAGGTTAGATATTTTTCTTGACCAAACCGGAAGTTTTACCTAAAATTTGACAAAAAGGCGCATGCGACATAAAAAATAATGTTCGGTGACAAAAGGGAAAAAATGAAACAGACAAAAGGACCAGAATTCATCCGGTATTTCCGGTTAATTCTCGAAGTGCTACGTGAGTTGGGCGGTTCCGGCACCGCCTCCGAAATTGTCGATCGTTCCTTGGAGATTGCGAAGGTATCGGAGGCAGAGCAAGAAGCGGTCAACAAGAATGGTCTATCGAGGGTGAAGAACCAAGTTCATTGGGCACGTCAATATCTTGTGTGGTCAGACTACCTGGATTCGTCGAAAAGAGGCGTTTGGAGTCTCACGGACAAAGGTACAACCACAAATCTAACTGCATTCAATGCGCTCGAAGTCTTCAAGGCAGTCCAGAGTGCTCGCTTCAACCTCAAGCGAGATAAGGAGCAACCTGAACCTCCTACAGATGAGCCCGTTCCACACGACGCGGAGATCAAAGACCATAGATCGGCACTTCTCGATCTTATTAAGTCATTGTCGCCCGGTGGGTTCGAGAGACTTAGTCAACGACTTCTCCGTGAGTCCGGGTTTCAACATGTCACGGTCACGGTCAAGAGCAATGACGGAGGCATTGACGGCATCGGAACACTTCAAGTCAATCCATTCGTCAGCTTCAACGTATTATTCCAGAGGGGTCGCAACAGGGGTCTGCCCTGGAACGTTGACAAACAAGCCATTGTTTTTATAATACGCAACATGACAAGACCATTGAGGAAAGACTATAAAGGCACAGTATATCACATCATATGGTAGGGGGGGCGAAGTCCATCGGCTGTGCATCGACAATATAAAAGGATAACTAAAACGGTTTAGGGAAGACAGTAGATTCTCGAAGGGATGGGAGAAAGAAACGAGGTCGATAATGTCAATAATCAAGGGCAGACCCCATAAGCTATTTC
>Ga0209254_10006090_pt1 | contig 11108 bp, 9 predicted proteins | sample FrelakmetDIP11DI_FD_187148 | JGI IMG/M metagenome (GOLD analysis project Ga0209254, IMG submission 187148) | Freshwater lake sediment microbial communities from the University of Notre Dame, USA, for methane emissions studies - DIP11 DI (SPAdes)... | ecosystem: Environmental > Aquatic >... | reverse complement strand
ATGCGAGTTGCGCCCAGCGCTCGGGCAAGGCTGATAAAAAGCAATCCCGAAATGCCGCTTCCCAGCACTAAGACACTTTTTCCGGGTTCGAACTTAACCGCGCGCAAACCACGGAGAATGCAGGCGAGCGGTTCAACAAAGGTTGCTTCATCATAGGTCATGGTGTCAGGTATTTTCCACGTTCCCCGGTCAACATTAATCGCCGGAAGGCGGACATATTCACAAAAACCACCGGGATCAAAATGCGTGCCGGAAAGCAATGTGTCGCAGACCGTTTCATGACCGCTCACGCAGTAAAGACAAGAAAAGCAGGGAACATGATGAGTCGCGGCGACGCGATCACCTTTAACGAATGATTTTATCCCCTCGCCAACGTCAACCACTTCTCCCGCAATTTCATGGCCCAGCACCAACGGCGCCTTATTGATCCGGTACCATTCCATCACATCGCTTCCGCAAACACCACTCGAATAAATTTTTACCAGCAGTTCACCGGGTCCGATCGAAGGAATTGGCATTTCCTCAAGCCGGATATCATGATTACGGTAATACATGGCAACGCGCATAGAGAACGCTCCTTTACCCCGTTAGGAAGACCCCGCTCACCCTGTTAGATATCAAATATCTAACAGGGTGAAGAAGCAAGGGGTAAAATTAAAGATTCTTACACTTTTTAATACGGGTAAATGCTCCGTGTGAAAGCTTTCTAACGGGGTTTGCTGCATAAGCAAGAGTTTCGGGTGAAGTTAGTTTAAGAAAAATACTCTTAGGTGTCAAGGAGAAAACCAGGTTAAAAGGTATTATTTTCTTGAGAAAAAAGATATTTTTTGTTAATAAAAAACTATTTTCCTCACGTTAAATTTTAAGGAGAATTTTCTATGGGCGGATATATGGGTAAATACTTGATAGTTAATTTATCCAATAAAAGCCATGAGGTTGTTCCTCTTACCGACGGATTCTATCGGAAGTTTCTTTCCGGGTATGGTCTGGGTGCAGCGGTAATTACTGAGCGGCAAAAGCCGGGTATTGATCCCCTTTCGCCCGAAAGCTACCTCGGATTTTGCACGGGTTTGCTCACCGGCACCGGAGCTTTTTTTTCCGGACGATACATGGTGGTTGGCAAGTCGCCGCTTACCAACACGTGGGGCGATGCGAATTCCGGCGGTTTTTTCTCAATGGAATTAAAAAAAACAGGGTATGATGCGGTTTTTTTCACTGGTCAGTCCGATAAACCAGTCTGGGTTTACCTTCATGATGATAACGTGGAAATAAGAGATGCAAGTAAACTGTGGGGTAAGGATGTTGTTGCAACTGAAACAACAATCAAAAAAGAGTTCGGCGGAAAAAAAATAAGGATTGCCTCGATCGGAGTGAGCGGGGAGAGACGTTCGCTTATCTCTGGCATTGTCACTGACGCAGGACGGATTGCAGCGCGCTCCGGCCTTGGTGCGGTCATGGGGAGTAAAAACCTGAAAGCGTTTGCGGTGCAAGGCACTAAAGAGATTCCGGTAGCTCAGCCAGAAGCAATGGCAGAACTCAACCAGATCTTTCTTACGGGGTACAAAAAATCAAAACTCATGGACCGGGTCTTTGCCCGTCATATGAAATTCGGGGGCCGGATGACTAATTTTTTAACTCGGCTGGGAATCGAGGGCAGTCCACCCCAGCCGACGTTGATTCGAGAAGCTTTTATTTTGCAAGGGACTTCTTCTTTAACGGTCATGGCAACGATGACCGGGGATTCTCCCATTAAAAACTGGACCGGGGTCGGCGCAGGAGATTTTCCGGTTTCTCGAGCGGACAAAATATCTGGCGAAGAACTTACCAAGTATCGGAAACGGCGTTATCACTGTCAGGCCTGTCCGCTCGGATGCGGAGCAATCATAACGATTAGGGATGGCCGGTTTCAGGGAACTGATGGACATCGTCCGGAATATGAGACGCTTTGCTCTTTTGGAGCGCTTCTTTTACATGATGATCTTGATGCGATCATTGAACTTAATGAGATGTGTAACCGGGCAGGCATTGATACGATCTCTCTGGGAGGTGTCCTTGCGTTTGCGGTTGAGTGTTTTGAAAATAGCCTCATTAATGAAAGGATGACCGGAGGATTAAAACTTGGCTGGGGAAAATCAAAAGAAATCGTAACCCTGGCGGAGATGATTATCTATCGTGAGGGCATCGGTGACCTTTTGGCTGATGGGGTGAAACGAGCCTCGGAAAAGATCGGGAAAAATTCGGAGAAGTTCGCGGTGCATACGGGCGGGCAGGAACTTCCCATGCATGATTCTAAGCTCGATGAAGGTTTTGGGATCGCGTATCAGTGTGAGCCAACTCCGGGAAGGCACACGATTTCTTCTTATTTATATGGTCCGGTCATGGGAGTTGATAAACAGTTTCCTACCATTGAGAAAACGCTCCAAGAAGCTTCGGATAAAGAAAGAAAAAATATCGTTTGGTACACTGCCGCAAGCGTGTTCATGCAGCTTATCAACTGCGCGGGTGTCTGCCAGTTTGGGCCTTTGACGGGCACGTATCCTTTGGTCGAATATTTAAACTTTGCGACGGGCTGGGATCTTTCCGCGGAGGAATACCTTAAGACCGGAGAAAGGATATTAAGCTTAAGAAAAGCGTTCACTGTCCGCGAAGGGGTTACACCGCAAGAGGTTCGGCTCCACCCTCGCGCCGCAGGAATTCCTCCACTCAGCAAAGGACCAACCCAAGAGGTAACACTTGATATGAATAAACGGGAAAAAGATTTCTATTCCCTGGTGGGCTGGGATTTAACCACGGGTGGCCCAACCCCAGAAAAACTCAAAGAACTTGGCCTGGATGACCTTTTTAGCTAAAAAGTCTCCCATGACATTCTTTGCGCGCAATTTCCTTTGTTTCCAAAACCCAGTTCACCCCGTTAGAAATCCCCGATGCGGAAGCACAGGGTAAACTTTAAAATTCTTACTTTTCACACGGGGTAAATGCCCCGTGTGAAATCCTTCTAACGGGGTTCACTTTTCCCTGACTTCGTTGCTACGTGAAAAATATCTGCCCTAACGGTCTTTCTCTTTTGGTTAAATTCGCTAACAACAAAACTTGAACCTGATTTTCAGCTATGGTAAATTTTGAAAAGACGCATCAACTATAAAGGTTGCAATCCATGAAAAACCAGGAAGTGGCTACTGTTTTTAAAAAGATAGCGGATATGCTGGAGATAAAAGGAGAGAACCCTTTTCGTATCCGCGCTTACCAGAAGGCTGCTCAGAATATTGAAAACTTAGCTGAAGATATTGCTTTAATTGCGCAGCGCAACGAACTGGATACCCTTCCCGGAATCGGGAAGGACCTATCCCAAAAAATTACTGAAATCATCACGACCGGAACTCTCCAAAAATATGAGGAGTTGAAAAAAGAGATACCAGAGGGGTTGATGGAAATCATCACGATTCCGGGACTCGGCCCCCGGACGGTTAAACTGCTTTACGATGAGTTAAGAGTTGAAAGTATAGATCAGCTGGAAGGATTGGCGCAAGCGCACAAGCTGCAAGGACTGCCAGGGATAAAGGCCAAGACCGAAGAAAATATTCTGAAAGGGATCGCGCTTTATCGCCAAAAGTTAGCGCGGGTGATGCTCAGCACCATGCTTGCTCTTTCCCGGGAAATAACGGGCGAACTTAAAAAATTAAAAGAAATAAAACAAATGAGTGTGGCAGGAAGTGTCCGTCGCCAACGGGAAACCATTAAGGACATAGACATATTGATCATTTCTCCTCAACCAGAAAAGGTAATGGATTTTTTTACTCACCTTCCCTTTGTGGAAACAGTCCAGGCCAAAGGAAGAACAAAATCAAGCATCCGGGCGCGGGGAGGTATTCAAGTAGATCTCCGCGTGGTAGAACCGGATTGTTTTGGAGCAGCGCTTTGCTATTTTACCGGCTCCAAAGCTCATAATATCCGGCTTCGGGAACTGGCAGTCACGAAGGGCCTGAAAATAAATGAATACGGAATATTTCGGGGCGAGAAAAAAATCGGCGGGAAGGATGAACAGGAGGTTTACGCTTCGGTTGGGTTGCCTTTTATCCCTCCGGAACTTAGGGAAGATCGGGGTGAAATTGAAGCAGCGCTGGAAGGAAAACTTCCGCATTTAGTGGAACACAGGGATGTTCGGGGAGACTTCCATGTCCATTCTCACTATAGTGATGGGGCGGCAACCCTGGAGGAGATTGCAAAAAAGGCCGAGGCCATGGGGCTTGAATGGGTAGCGATCTGTGATCATTCTCAGTCTCTTAAAATAGCCGGAGGATTGTCGCTTGCCCGGATGGAGGAAAAAATTTCGGCAATTCAAAAAATTAACCGGAAAAGAAAAAAAGTTAAACTGCTCTGTGGATCCGAGGTTGATATCAGCAATGATGGCGGCTTAGATTATCCTGATGAGTTACTCAGGAAGCTTGATGTTGTTATTGCGGCTATCCATAGTGGTTTTAAACAGGACGAAAAAACCTTAACCAGCCGAATTATGAAAGCCATGCGTCACCCCCGGGTGCACAGTATTGCCCACCCCACCGGACGCCTCATCGGAGAGCGGGATGCTTACGCTGTCAATATGGAAATGGTACTTGAGGAATCAGCGCAAACCAATACCGCCCTTGAGATTAACGCTTATCCGCAGAGGCTTGACCTTAACGATATTTACTCACGGGCAGCGAAAGACAAGGGAGCAAAACTTACTATTGGAACCGATGCCCACAGTCTTGATCAGATGGAATACCTTGAGCTTGGGGTTTCGGTAGCGCGGAGAGGATGGCTGGAGAAAACAGATATTTTAAATTGCCTGAGCTATAATGATGTGATAAAGGTTTTAAAGAAAAAATGATGAAAGCAGAAGGATGTGCCTATGTATTATGATATGCCCTTATATCGTCCACCGAGTGAAGCGGAGTCGCTTATTTTTCAAGCAACTTTAGGGTGTTCCCACAACCGGTGCGCTTTTTGTATCGCCTATAGGAGAAAAAAATTTCGCATCCGCCCTTGGGAAAACCTTAAGTCTGATATTCTGGAAATGGCTCTATCATATCGCGGTGCAAGCAGGATATTCCTTGCGGATGGTGATGCCCTGGCCATTGATACGGATTATATGCTTCAGATTTTAAACTTTCTTTACGAAAAGTTTCCTGCCCTGGAACGGGTAAGCGCTTATGCTGGTCCGTCTAATCTTCTGGAAAAATCAAAAGAAGAGCTCCAGAGGATCCACGAGGCCGGCCTCCAGATGTTGTACTTTGGAATCGAGACCGGCGATGACGAACTTCTCCTCACAGTAAAAAAGGGAGCAACTTCGCAAGAACTTATTGACGGCGCTAAAAAAGCTATTGATGCCGGCTTTGTGCTTTCAGCAACCGTTATTCTTGGCCTCGGCGGGAAAAAGGGGAGCGAGCGCCATGCGATTGAAACCGCACGCGTTTGTTCAGCGATCAATCCTCACTATCTTTCCGCCTTAACCCTTATGATTGAGGATGATAACCAATACTTTTACCGTTGTTTGGGGAAGGACTGGGAGATGATGGACAAGCTGGAAATTCTCAATGAGCTTCGTACGATGATTGAGCACTTCCACTTAGATAAGTGTATTTTTCGCAGTAACCATGCCTCTAACTATCTTGCCATCAAGGCGACGCTTAATCACGATAAAGAGAGGCTTTTGAAAGAGATAGATAATGCTTTAAAAAACCCTGCGCAGCTACGGCCAGAATTTTTGCGGGCCCTATAGAAAGGAAGGAACCATGGCGATTAAATTTAAATCGAGAGTTGGCAGTATTATTTCTGAAAAGGCCGAAGTGCTGATTCTGCCTGTTTTTGAAGATACGAAGACATTGCAAGGATCGCTTGATATTGTAAACAGAGCCACGAAAGGATTGATTAAAAATCTTCTCACGAGCGGAGATTTTCCTGGGGAACGATATAAAACTTTTATGCTTTATTCCCAAGGAACACTATCTGCCAAGAGAATAGTTTTGGTGGGATTGGGAAAGAAGGAAAAGTTTGACCTTGATGTCATGCGCGGAGCTGGGGGTAAAGCTTTTCAGTATGTGCGAGATTTAGGAATAAAGACAATCCATCTCCCCGAAGACCTTCTTGACGCCAAAGGATTTTCAGTGTCTAAACTGCTGGAAGCATTTCTAACCGGAGGAAGTTTGGGGGTTTATCAGTTCCGGGACCTGATAACCACGGGGAGGGAAAAAATAAAAGAAGTTGATGAATGTGTGATTGTCTCGCAAAAAAAAGACAGGACCAAGATAATAGAGATAGTCTTGCGTCATGTAACTATTCTCAGGGAAGCCGTATATATTGCTCGTGATTTGGTGTCCTTACCAGCCAATAAAAAGACGCCCGCTATGTTAGCTCACCAAGCGCAGACGATTGCCAAGAACAACACGTTACAGTGCCGAGTCATTACCGAAAAACAGGCTCAGAAAATGGGGATGGGCGCCTTTCTGGCGGTTGCTCAAGGAAGCCGGGAACCAGCGAAGATTATTATTTTAGAATACACCGCCAGCCGAAATTTTGGGCCTCCTTTGGTCATCATCGGAAAAGGGATTACCTTTGATAGCGGTGGCATTTCTCTTAAGCCTCCTGACAAAATGGAGCAAATGAAAGATGATATGGCTGGGGGAGCTGTGGTGATGGGAACCATGCAGGCAGTAGCCCAAATGGAACTTCCTTTAAATGTAGTGGGGATTATTCCGGCCACGGAAAATCTGCCGGGAGGAAAAGCGTATAAACCCGGAGATGTTCTCACGTCTCTGTCGGGTCAGACCATTGAAGTGATCAGCACAGACGCGGAAGGACGATTAATCCTGGCCGATGCCTTGACGTATGCCAAAAGGTATAAACCGAAAGCTATTGTTGATTTAGCCACGCTGACCGGAGCGTGCATAATTGCTTTAGGAGACTATGTTGCCGGGATTATGGGAAACGATGCTTCCTTGTTGAACTCCGTTAAATCAGCCGGCGAAAAGACCAGCGAAAAAGTATGGGAACTTCCTCTCTGGGAAGAATACTTTGATTACCTCAAAAGTGATATCGCGGATTTTAAGAATGTGGGTACCCGGGCTGCCGGAACTATTACCGGAGGAATGTTTCTGAAAAAATTTGTGAACGATACCCCATGGGTCCATATGGATATCGCCGGGCCGACCTGGTATGAAAAAGATAAACCCTATATACCAAAGGGCGCAAGCGGCTTTGGTGTGCGGCTCCTGGTACAGCTTTTAAGGGATTGGAGCAAATAGGAATGGCCGGTGACCTGAAAACGAAATTGGCCCGCATGGAACAAATCAAACGCGAAAAACCCGCGTACAGAAACCTGCTCGATTTTTATGAAAAAAAATTTTTATTGCCAAAGAGGAGTTTTACCAGTCGCTTAAAGCTCTCCCCGTAGTTTTTGATGAACAGGAAGTGCAAACAAAATTCAAAGCAGGATTCCCTGTTCTGGATAAGAGCGCTATTGAGTTGGATAGTGGGGCGTTAGAAAAATTTTTTCGCACGCTTCTTCAGATAAGCCACGAAAAAAATCCTGATACTGCAGGAAAATTACACTCCTTTATTAAAAAAGGCAACCTCGATGTTGGAAAGACCATCAAAGCGATGTGGGATGGGGAGATTCCCTCACCAACGGGGAAAAAAGAAGAACTGGGTGACCCTACGCTTCTCTCCTTTCTTTTGACTGAGTCCCTGAAGCCTTTTTATGAATATTTAGCCGAAAATTTACGAGCAGTGATTGATGTAACACTCTGGGGAAAGGGGTATTGCCCTATTTGTGGAAAAACCCCACCTATCGCAGCGATCCCGGAGGGAAAATGGTCAAGGCATCTTTTTTGTGTTTACTGTGGCACAAAATGGCCGTTCCCTTTTCTTATGTGCCCGTTTTGTGGAAACGAAGAGGAGGAAGGGGTCACGTATCTTTATGTCGAGAATGAAAAACAATACCGACTTGAAGTCTGCAAATCCTGCCAAAAATATCTCAAAGCGGTTGACATTGAGTTCGTTGGCACTCCTGTCCCTTTAGATGTAGAAAACATCGCTACCCTTCACCTGGATATCCTCGCCCAAAGGGAAGGGTATGGTCGCGGCGCTCATTACCCCCTGCTCATCTAATACCAAGCCGCCTTCATTTGCATATCTTTGTTGTCTCCTCGTCATACTCCTCGACGTACTAAAACCGTACGCCTGCGTCGATTCCTCGTCGCCGCCTCGATCTGCTTTTGAATGCAACTTGGTATAAGGCAAATTTTTATTCCTTATGCACGGGTATTTCAAACTCCATCAAATCCTGTCCAATAACGGTCCTGGGAAAGACACTTCGAGCTTCGTAAAGCAGCTCATCCGTCCGCTGGTAACGAGTGCTGATATGGGTAATGACTAAATTTTTGACCTTGGCTTCACTCGCTATACGGGCTGCCTGAGCGCAGGTAGAATGGCCTTTTATTTTCGCTTCCTCCTCCATGTCATGAGCAAACATCCCTTCATGCACTAAAAGGTCTGCTTCATAGGCAAGTTTAATCACTTGGGGACAGGGCCGCGTATCAGTCGCGTAAACAAACTTCCGGCCTTTCCGGGGGGGGCTCATAACCATCGAAGGGGTAATCTCCCGCCCATCGGCTAATGTTATGGTTTCGCCCCGCTGAAGCTTGCCAAACAAAGGGCCTTCAGGAATGCCCAGTTCCTTTGCTTTTTCCGGAAAAAACCTTCCTGGTCGTGGTTCTTCTACTAAAGAAAAGGCAAGCGTATGGGGTTTATGGTCAACGGCAACCGCCTCCATCCAAAAGCCAGGGCCGGAAAAAAAATTGCCTTCAGTGAGCTCACGGATGTCAAGAACATAAGGAGGGTTGAACCCTAAGCATTTTCGAATCAGGTTGATATACTCTCTGATGCCCGGAGGCCCAAAGATGCGAAGAGGTTTTTCCCGCGCTTGATGCATAATGGTCATGAGGAGACCAGGAAGGCCAGTGACATGGTCGCCATGCATGTGGCTCAGGAAGATGGCAAAAAGTTTGCCAGGGCTTAGAGAAGCCCGAACAATCTGTACCTGGGTGCCCTCTCCGCAGTCAAAAAGAAAAATATCTCCATCCCGCTGCAACGCTAAAGCAGGAAGGCTGCGGCGAAGGGTGGGAATAGTTCCTCCGGTTCCTAACAAGATTACTTTCATAGTTAACTTTTAGAGGGCAAAAAAATATTCGCTTGAGTCGTTGGAGGATTATTAATTCAAAAACTTATTTATAACAATTGTTATTTCGAAAGAAAAGAGAAAAGCTTGCCGGCTTCGTAAAAAGTCCATCTGCGGCGTTGCGCTGCATCCTCAGTCATTGAGGCGTACAGGTAAGTACGCCTCATTCCGTCGGATTTGCGCGCCTTGCATCTGAAGTTTTTTACTTTGCCGTCTGATTTTCGACTTTTTACGACTTCATCAAGCTTATTTCTTTACGAAATTGATTTATGATCCTGGTGAAAGGAGGTCTAAGCTTAGGCACGTACGTCTCCTTTTTCGAGAATTCGACCGAAATTTTTCTTGCTTCTAACTCCTTGAAATATTATAATCTATGACGAATGAGGGAAAAGCCAACCCACGTTTTATAAGGGGAGTAAGGCCATGAAAAGAAGGGGCTTACTTTGTTTTTGGTTACTTCTTGTTTCGTTTTTTGTGTAATGGTTTTATTTAACTTCACTGTAACAGGAGGGGAAGCTATGGAAATAAAAATAAAGAGCAGTGCTTTTAACGAGGGAGACATGATTCCTAAAAAGTATACCTGCGATGGTGTCAATGTATCTCCACCTTTGGCATGGGATGCCGTGCCAATGAATACAAAGAGCCTTGCTTTAATCGGTGATGATCCGGATGCTCCGGTCGGGACATGGGTTCATTGGGTTATCTACAACATACCTCCCACGATAAAAGAACTTCCTGAAAACATACCGCCACACAATACCATCGAAAATGGTGCGCAACAAGGAACCAATGATTTCCGGATGATTGGCTATGGAGGACCGTGTCCTCCGCGGGGAACTCACCGGTATTATTTTAAACTTTACGCTCTCGATAAAGCATTAGATAGTGAACCCGGATTGACTAAAGCTCACTTATTGAAAGCGATGGAAGGACATATTGTGGCTCAAGGGCAATTAATGGGGCGCTATCAAAGATAGAAAAAGGGTTTTTCCCTCAATTTTTTGATGGTCGAATTGTGGTCAAGGAGGAAGGGTGAGTGTAAAAATTAACATTCCTCTGCTTTACCGACAGGTAACCGATGGTTTATCAGCGGTTGAGGTTGAGGGCACTACGGTTGAGAATTGTCTAAAAAGTTTCATGCAACGGTTCCCAGGCGTGAAGGGAGTTTTGTTTGATAAAAAGGGAAGAGCGCTCAATGGGATTGAAATCTATCTCAACCACAAAAGCGCTTATCCCGATGAACTGGTTAAACCAGTTAAGGATGGGGATGAGATTTCTATAACGCTTGTGCTTGCCGGCGGATAAGAAAAAGCAATGAGGTCCTGCTTTGATCACGCGGGGGGGGGGTCGTGAGATTTGGTTTCTATTTGCAGGGTTGGTTGCCCCTGATAATCCTGTTCTCCTAACACTGAAAAGAGAATTATTTGACCCCTTAAACCAGTTGAGGCATTTAAAACAACTAGGGCGTTGGAACCTGCAAGGTTTGACCGGGACGAAGAGTGCGGGGATTTTTAATCCTATTTAATTTCATCAGTTGGCTCACGTTGGTATTGTATTTTCGGGCAATCGTAGCTAACGTTTCCCCGGATTTGACGCGGTGTTTCCCGCTGACCGTGACGGTGGACGAGCTTTTTTTGAGTTTGTCTTTGTTTTGGGAAAAATTTTTCGTAAAAATTTCCTGTTTCGATTCCGGTATTTTAATCCAATACCCTCCTCTATCCGGGGGGGTGCGCGAGGAACAGAGTTCCGGGTTGTACCGTTTCAGTTCGGGGAGAGAAATTTCAGCCATAGCAGCGATCATTTTCAAATCAGCTGAGAAAGGGATGTGGACTTTTGTTAAGGGTGGAGTCGGAGCAGAAGATTCGAGTTCAGCAAATCCATATTCTCCGGGCTG
>Ga0209254_10006089_pt1 | contig 11108 bp, 12 predicted proteins | sample FrelakmetDIP11DI_FD_187148 | JGI IMG/M metagenome (GOLD analysis project Ga0209254, IMG submission 187148) | Freshwater lake sediment microbial communities from the University of Notre Dame, USA, for methane emissions studies - DIP11 DI (SPAdes)... | ecosystem: Environmental > Aquatic >... | reverse complement strand
AGCCCGTAGCGCCGACCGATCCGGGCGCCAACACCCAGGAGCAGACGCAGGCGCAGCAGGATCCCGCGGCGACTACTCCCGGCTCTACCGCCGCGGTTAGCTTGAGCGGTAATGCGGCGATGGTTTTCGGCGCGAACTGGATGATGATCGCGGCGGTACAGGTGCAACCGCTGATGGCGGTCCTGCCGTTGCTCTATTTCTTCCAGCGGGAAGGGGAGTGATGGTGAGAAGATCTGCGCTTACGCTGGCGGTCCTGGTGATCCTGGGCTGCCTGGCCTTGTTTTTATGCGGCTGCGGGGAGGACGAGAAGAAGGCCTCCCCTTTTCTGGAGAGCGAGCAGCGGCTGGAGGGGATGTATGAAGAATGTAAGACCATCGAGATCTCCGATCCGGCCGGCGAGCACCCGGACATCGACACCGATGAGATCAAGTCCCTGCCGGAGGTTGACGTAAAGACGGTGCTGGTGAGGTCCAACGGTATGGAGAAAGAGGGTGTGTGGACGGGTGCGCGCCTCTCCGACGTCCTGCGCGGCAGCGGTATCGAGGGGCCCTTCACCGAATTGAGGATGGAGGCATGGGACGGCTACGTGGCCAAGATTGGCTACGAGATGGCCATGCGCCCGGACACCATCCTGGCCTGGGAGGAGGACGGCGCCCCCCTGCCCGAGGAACAGGGGCCGGTAAGGCTGGTGGTCGGCAGCGAGGACGGTTTCTACTGGATCCACCGCATCACCAGGATGGAGATCGTAAGGTGAGGGTCAGGGCATTGCGCTTGCGGTCCGCCCTGCCGCTGTTCGTCCTCATCCTGGGGGCCGTCATCGCGGGCGGCATGTGCGGCTGCGGCTCCTCCGCTATCCCGGATGAAGACAGGAGCGAACTGATCCTGGCCACCACCACAAGCGTTCTCGATTCCGGCCTCCTCGACGTGCTGGTCGAGCGTTTCGAGGAGAAGTACCCCTACCGCGTGAAGGCCATCGCCGTGGGCAGCGGCGCCGCCCTGCTTATGGCCAGGCAGGGTGAAGCAGACGTCACCATCACCCACGAGCCCAGGGCGGAGAAGGAGTTCATGGACGCCGGTTACGGCGAGAGCCGCCGCGAAGTCATGTACAACGATTTCATCATCGTGGGGCCTGCAGCCGATCCCGCCGGCATCAAGGGTGTGGGAGACGCGGTGGAGGCCTTCACCCGCATAAGCGCATCAGGTCTGCCTTTTGTCTCGCGCGGCGACGCCTCAGGCACCCACGCCATGGAGATGAGCGTGTGGGAACGGGCGGGCATCCAGCCCGCGGGTGACTGGTACATGGAAAGCGGCCAGGGGATGGGTTACACTTTGAGGACGGCGGACGAGGAAGGCGCCTACACCATCACCGACCGCGCCACCTTCATCGTCCTGGATGAGGCGTTGGACCTGGAGATCATGGTGGAGGGCGACCCGGGACTGCTCAACGTCTATTCCGTTATCGTCACCGATCCGGAAGTATATCCCGACACCAACATCCAGGGAGCCAGGGACCTGCAGGCCTTTCTCTTCGAGCCGGGTACCCAGGAACTGATCGGTGATTTCGGCGTGGATACGTATGGCCAGCACCTCTTCTACGTCTTCAAGTAAGGCATTGCCAGGCATCCGCATGCCGTGCCGGGCATGGAGGGGGTTGCCCGGTCAGGCCTCCTTGCGGGTTTATGCGATCGCTTCAGGGGAATACCGATAGTGTAAGCTGTATTACAGGACAGGAGGTAGGAAGATGAAGATCAGTGCCAGAAACGTGATCAAGGGAAAGGTAAAGGCCGTGACCCCCGGCACCGTGAACACCGAAGTGAAAGTGGAGCTGCCCGGCGGCGACGAGGTTGTGTCCATCATCACCAAGGCCTCGGCCGAGGGGCTGGGCCTGGCCGAGGGCAAGGACGTATACGTCATCATCAAGGCCAGTAACGTCATGATCGGGGTCGACTGAGCCGGACGGGCACGGCCGGCCTTGTCGCGAACGTAGCGGGGGAGGCAGGTAGAACCGCATCGAGAGGAGCGCAGCTGTCGATCGGGACAGACAGAAGAGTGAGAAATAAAAGGGTCGGAAACCTGTAAACTTCTGCTATAATATTAGCGTGTTGGTTTTTTAGGTTAGATCTTTCGTCTTCCCGAGGAGACCGAATCCTCGGGATTTTTTTCGGCGAAGGAGGTGAAAGTTTTGAAGATATACGTGGGGAACCTCAGTTACTCAACCAGTTCAGAGGATCTACGGGCGTTGTTCGAGGAGTTCGGTACGGTCGATTCCGCCGAAGTGGTCATGGACCGCAACACCAACAGGTCCAGGGGTTTCGGGTTTACGGAGATGTCCAACGGGGATGAGGCCAAGGCCGCCATCTCGGCCCTTAACGGGAAGGACGTGGAAGGTCGCGCGCTCAATGTGAGCGAGGCGAGACCCAAGAGGACTGAGACCAGGAGCTCGTACCGCTATTGAGCGTATAGCCCCGCTGCCGCAAAGGCAAAGGGGAGCTCGAGGCAATAACAAGCGGAGATCATGTATCTCCGCTTGTTTTATTGCGGAAACGTCATCGATATATGTCCCGCTTGCCGTTTACCTGGCTCGCTTCCTGGGTATCCTCCCAGTGAAGGGTCGAGCGCCGGATGCCGGATTAGAGGTATGCACGCAAGGCTATATAAGATATCGCATAGGCCGTGCACGGATGATCTGCAGGGAGAGGAGACGATATGGTTTCGGCAGAGACGGTTCCTGATGAGGGTGGAAAGCTCGCCGCGATCCTGGCGGCCCTGAGGAAGTCGCTGGACAAAACCAGGAAGTACTTTCTGGGCACCACCATCTTCTATGTGGTGCTCATCGCGGTATTCATCTTCCTGGTAGCGACGGTGGAGGACGACAAGGCGAGGGGGGCAGACATAGGGATACTGATCCTCGTGTCCCTGGGTTTTCTGGGCATGTGGATCTCGGAATTGCGCGGGTTGCGCGGCACCAAGTTCACCATCGCCGGGTTCCTCAATCTCTACCGCTTCCCCCTCGCCCAGAAACTCGCGGAGCTCGAGGACGAGGGAAGGTGGGACAGCCAGGAGGAGCGCCTGAACAAGGCCATGGAAGTGCTGGAGCACCAGGCGGCGGCGGAGAAGGCGCACCGGGCATGGCCCAACCGCGCTCTCAGCCTGGGGGTGATAACCGTGATCGACCTACTCATCTGGCTGGTGTGGGACAACTGGGTGATGGCCCTCGTCAACCAGGGCATCGCCATGGTCGTGAGCATGACCCACATCTCCATGGCTCCCACGACTTCCATCAAAGCCCTCGAGTCACTTGGAGGCGCGGGAGAGGATTGACGAAAGGCCGGCTTCTCCGGCTACCTCTGGAGGAAGCGGATGAAGCGGTTGAGGATGATGGCGTGCTCCGGGCAGAGCTCGTAGCAGCAGTAGCAGTCGATGCACTTGCCGCTGTCGAATTGCGGCGTCTGCTCCACCGCGATCGCTCCGGCCGGGCAGCTCTTCTCGCAGGTGCGGCAGGCCGTACAGCGTTCGGGATCTGCGCGCAGGGCATGGCGCGAGACCAGCTTGAACATCAGGCCCTGGATGGGCGCGGTCCAGGCCATGCGCGGCACGGTTGAGGGCTGTTTGAAATGCGCGATCTTCTCGGCCGGCCCGCGCACGTCGATGTCCTCCATGCGCACCGGACCCAGGCCGCGCTCTCCCGCCGTCACCAGCAGCGGCACCTTCGCGGGATCGATTCCCATCATCGCGGTCATCACCGTGTCTACGGCTATGCCGTTGCGCGATGCGAGCATCTTGCCCTCCTCGCGGATGTCCTCGCAAGAGGGACCGTTGCCCTGCATAACCGTGACGGCGTCCATGATCACCAGGTCCGGGACGCGCAGCTCATAGATGTCCACCATCAGTTCGCCGAAGTCGCGAAAGCGCGGCGCCAGCGCGTGCATGCGCGCCTTCTCCCCGCCCACAAGGAATCCGAAGCTGTTCTTGACGGCACCGGTGATGATCGTGCTCACGTGGGTCTTGAACTTGGGAACGGAGATGAGGATATCGCAGTCGTGCACCTGGGACGAGATGGATGTGCGGTCGAGAAAGCGCGATGCGATGGGCACGCTGCGGGGTGACGCGGACAAGTTCACCAGGTCCTCTCCCAGCAGTTCCTGCAAGCCGGTTTTTTCCCACACCTTTTCAATACGCCCGTATCCGCGCACCCCTGGATTGTCGCCCACCTGCACGCGGGCGCCCCTCTCTTTGAGCACGTCCACCAGAGCCCTCACGAAAATGGGGTGAGTGATGATGGCGCTCTCGCCGGGCCAGGGGCCCAGCATGTTCGGCTTCACCAGCACGTTCTTGCCCTCGAGCTGCAGCGGGAAAGTATCGAGCACCTCCTGCATGCGCCGCCGCAGCAGCTCCGCATCGTAGCGTGCCTCCAGCACCAGTACCGTTTCTCTCTCCGCCACCTGAGCCTCCTTGCTCACCGTCCTTCCCTCTTCACGCCCCTAATCTAACACGTTCGCCGATCAGGCATAAGCGTGGTCCAGCCTCTGCCGCGATTCCTCTCATCAAGGCGATCAGCGCTGGGAGCGGAAGGGGAGCAGCCTTCTGAACCGGGAAGAGAGCTCATCGATACGGGTCATCTCCGACTCGGTGAGCCTCAACTCGTTCGCCTGCAGGTTCTGTTCGACCTGGCTCACCTTGGTCGCTCCCGGGATGGCCACGACCGTCTCCCCGTAGAAATTGACCAGCCAGCTCAGGGCGACCACGGCGGCGGTGACCCCGTTGGCGGCGGCGATCTCCTCCAGGGCCTTGATGAGATCGCGGCTCCGTTCCATGCGCATACGCATGAACATCCGCCTGCCCATAGGCCGGCTCTTGAGCAGGCCGGGGTCCTGATGGAACTTGCCGGTGAGCACGCCCATCTCCAGCGGGGACCAGGCTATGAGGGTCATGCCCAACTGCCGCGCGGCCTTGAGGGTGCCGTTGGTCTCGATGTGGCGGTTGAGCAGGCTGATCTTCACCTGGTTGGAGGCGAGGGGGATGCCCCTGGCGGCGAGGGCGGCATGGGCCCTGCGCATCATGGGGGAGGGGAAGTTGCTGATGCCCACGGTGCGTATCTTCCCCGCATCGACCAGGTCGGCCATGGCCTCCATCTGGGCCTTGACCGATGCCAGGGCTATGGGCTGATGGATCTGCAGCAGGCCCACGGGATAAGGGCGCAGGCACTCCTGCCTGGCGCCGATGCTCCTGCCCAGCGATGCCGCCGTCCTCATGAGGGGCATCCACTTGGTCGCCACCAGGATATCCTCCTCGCCGGCTCCGGCCTGCTGCAGGGCGAGGGCAAGGCGCCGCTCGGAGCGGCCCATACCGTAGGCCTCGGCGGTGTCGAACCAGTTGATGCCGCCGCCGAGTGCCTTGCCGATGATCTCGTCGGTGACATCGTTGGGGACGTCCTGCCACACCAGACTGTCGAAGCCCTTCCCTCCGGCCAACTGCCAGGTCCCCAGGCCTATGGGCGTGATCTCGATATCGGTGCGGCCCAGACGCCGTCTCGGTATCCCGGCCGGCGCAGTGTTTGTCATCTTATTCATCCCTTCACTCTTTTGGTCGGCCTGCATGGCCTGAATAATATTGGCACTAATGACAAATGTCAATAGCATTCTACCGATTATCCGCTTAAAAGCCTTTTAAATAAAGGTCTATTCTGCTTCACATAATATGTCATTAGTGTAAAAATGCACCAGGACATCACCCGTCCTGTGCGTCTTCTGTTATAATCCTGCCATGGGAAAGGATAAGATCGAGAGGCTTCTCGGCAGGCGAGAGCGCAAGAAGCAGCAGACCCGGGAGGCGCTCGAGGCTACGGCCTGGAGGCTGTTTCAGCGCAAGGGATACGACGAGACGACCATCGAGGACATCACCGAAGCCGTCGACGTATCGACACGCACCTTCTTCCGCTACTTCGACTCCAAGGAGGCCGTCCTCTTCGGGGACTGGCGCTCGAACGTGGACGGCATCACCGCGCTGATCGCCGCCCGACCGCCCGAGGAACCGCCCCTTAAGGCCCTGTACGAGTCCGCGTTGCAGTTCACGGAGTTGATGAAGCCGGACGAGCCCAAGCTGCTCATGCGCCACGAGATAGCGAGGGGATCGCGCAAGATAGGCGACTACGAGCGCAACGTCATCTACCCGGAGTTCGAGCGCGTGGTCGCCGATGCTTTGGCGCAGAGGCTCGGAGTCGATGCCGGCTCAGACCCCCGGCCTTATCTTGTCTCCGCCATCGTGGTCGCGGCGTATAATGCCGCGAGGAAGATGTGGGTGGCGAGCGGGGGAGAGCGGGATATGAAGGAGCTGCTGGGGCAGGCGTTCGAGTTCGTCGATCACGGCGCGGTCTCCGGCACGCGCAGTTGACGACCGCCTGAGTATAGCGCGGTCTCCCGCCATGCTCAGCGCGAGTCTGAGGTCGGTCGCCGGGCGCGATCGTTTTCATGCTCGCAGCAGCGGCACGGTCAGCAAGGAAGAGGCATACGTATCAACCATTAAGGGTGGTGGCGATGGTGGCAGGGGAGAGCTCGACCGAGGGGAAGGGCAAGAAGGGCGGGAGTTGGAAGGTAAGAACCGGCGAAGCGCTCATCAAGGGTGTGCTCAGGATACCCGGCATCGACCGCGTACATCCCTGGCTCAGGAAAGATAAGACCGATGCGCGCTGGCTGCCCATCAACGACGATATCTGTATGCCGGATGATGTCCCCCTCCCGCTGGCTCTTCTCGAGCGTTTCATAGATGAGGCCTCGCACCGCGTGATCATCGACTACTGCGGCTGTCGCAAAGGCTGGCAGTGTAAGCATTATCCCATCGACATAGGTTGCCTGATGATGGGGGACTCCGCCCTGGAGATCAAGCGTTTTCCCGGCCGCGAGGTGGGGGTGGAGGAGGCAAAGGAACACGCCCGCCGCGCGGTGGAAGCGGGGCTGGTGCCGGTGGTGGGAAAGGTCAGAGCGGACAACTACATCTTTGATGTAAAGGACCGCTCGCGCATGCTCACTACCTGTTTCTGCTGCGAGTGCTGCTGCATCACCCGCTATACCCGTTACGTGCCCTTGAGATCGCTGGACCCGCTGCTGCCGCGCCTGGAGGGTATAAACCTGACGGTCACGGACAGCTGCAGCGGATGCGGCAAGTGCGCGAAGCACTGTTACATACAGGCGATCAAGGTCACGGGTGGCCGGGCGGTGATCGGCGAGTACTGCCGCGCCTGCGGCAGGTGCGCCGGCGTGTGCCCCGAAAGCGCCATCGAGATACGTATCGACGATCCCGATTTCCTGGAAAAGACATACGAAAGCATACGCTCCTACGTGAAGTACGACTGACAACGCGATAACCTCATGCATGTGCCCCGAACCTGTACGCGACGGTCGCCACAGCCCGTTATCCTGGCCTGCAGCAGTCCCGGCGCTATTTTCAAACGCCGCCTTATAAGCAATAATCATGGGTGAGCCTATGCTGATTCAATACACCAGTGCGCTGATCTTTATATCTATAAGGGGGACATCATGTACAAGGACGGCTGGCCGCGGGACGGAGTGATCCACGAATGGTTCGAGGGCTCCCTGGAGACGGCCTACGCGTGCAGGTATCCGAACCTGATGGCTATATTCCAGGACGGTCTCGCGAAGTTCGCGGACGAGGAGATATTCGTCTTCCCCACTCTCGGGGAACGCTTTACCCGCAGGCGACTGGACGAATCTATCAGGAAGGTGGCCGCCTCGCTCATCGAGGACTACGGCATCGAAAAAGGCGACCGCGTAGCCATGATCCTCCTCAACAACCCGGAGTTCTGCATCAGTTACCTGGCCATCGCCGCCGCCGGTGCCATATCGGTGGTCATAAACGCCAGGTTGGAGACGGAGGAACTCGGCTTCCAGCTGCGCGATTCGGGGGCCAAGGTCGCCATCGTGGAGGCGGAGCTGTACGAGAAGGTCAAGCCGCTGCGTGACCGCCTGGAGAACCTCAGGTCCATCATCATCACCGGGAACGAGGGCACCGACGGCTGCGCCCCCTATACCAGCCTCCTGGCCAGGGAGGCGCCCGCCCATATAGAGGTCGAGGTAAGCGAGAAGGATTTCTGCAGCATCTGTTACACCAGCGGCACCACGGGCAGGCCCAAGGGGAGCATCATCACCCACCGCAACGTAGTCTCCAACGCCATGGCCCAACTGAGCTGCATGCCCTTTCTCATCCCGGAAGAATACACCATGGACGAGATCAACAAGATCAAGCAGATGATCTCCGTGCCCCTCTTCCACGTCACCGCCCTGCACACCCTCTTCAATATCTGCCTGCTGGGGGCGGGAGCCGTGGTCATGCCCATCTTCCAGGCCGACCAGGTGATCGAGGCCATGATCGAGGAAGAGGTCAATTACTTCGTGGGCGTCACCGCCATGTTCTGGCTGCTGCGCATGCAGCCCAACTATCAAAAACTGGTGGAAGCCGGGCACCTGCGCCTGATGTTCCAGGGCGGTTCTCCCATGCCGCCCGAACTGGGGGAGCTCATGCTCAAGGACTTCCCCAACGCCAAGATAGGCAACGGCTTCGGCATGACCGAGACCACCTCGGTAGGTGCGGGCTCCATCCTCCCGCCGGAGCAGGTCATCAAGCGGGGGTCGTCCATAGGCTGGCCCACGCCGCCCACCCTCTTCAAGGTAGTGGACGAGCGCATGCAGGAAGTGCCGCTGGGTGAGGCGGGGGAGCTGCTCATCAGCGGCTCGGGGGTATGCCGCGGCTACTGGAACCTGCCGGACAAGACCAGTGAGAGCTTCGTCATCGATGCGGAGGGACGCCGCTGGCACCGCTCGGGGGACGTGGTGGTCAAGGACGAGGAGAGCTTCTACACCATCGTCGACCGCAAGAAGGACATGATCCTGCGGGGCGGAGAGAACGTGTATTCCGTGGAGGTGGAGAACCTCATCACCATGAATCCCAAGGTGCTGCAGGTCGGGGTCATCGGCGTACCGGACCAGGTACTTGGGGAGAAGATCAAGGCCGTGGTGTTTCCCATGCCCGGCCACAGCATAACCGCCGAAGAGGTCCTGGAGTTCTGCAAAGGCAAGATCGCCGACTACAAGGTGCCGGACTTCGTGGTCATCTCCGATATGCCCCTGCCCATGAATCCCGGGGGCAAGATCATGAAGGACAAGCTGCGCGACCTCTAGTCTGGGGGTCAGGTCTTGATTCTTGCATACCGCGGTATGTTGCCTGTTCGCACCCGCGCTTTTGTGGTGCGTATGCAAGACCTGGCACCATGAAGTTGCCATACCTTGAAGGGCCTTTCGAAGTGACGTAGGTCTGAGGTACTGGGAAGTGGGGCCAGGCCTTGTGGTTTCACGCCTGCGGCGCAAAACGTGAGGCCTGACCCCAACCTACGGTGAACAGACCGGGCCTCTACATGAAGAGGCTGCCGAGGGAGAGGCCGAAGGCCATATCGCCCTCGAACTTTATCTTTCCCTGCATGAAAGCCGTGGGCCCGTTGAGCTCACCCGTCGCTATCTTGGCGAGATCGGCGGAGGAGCCGGCAATCTTCAGGCTGGGCTGGGACGCACCGTTGAAGATCGCCTGCACCGGCATGGTCCAGTCACCGGGCATGCCCACCTCGAAATCGACCGTGCCCTTGGTCTGGCTGACCGCGTCGTACTGCTTACGCCCGGTGAAGGAGGACGCCAGCTCCACCAGGGGCCTCACGAAGTCATCCGAGAGGACCACCTCCAACATGGGATCCTCGATCGCTCCCTCGGTCACGGTGATCTCTTTCGCGTCGCTGATGGCTATCCCGAACACGAGTGCCTTCTCCCCGTTGATGGTCACCTGGAGTTTGAAGGTGGTGCCCTCCATATCGGGCACCGGCTTCTCCCCCAACCGCTTCCCCACCAGTTCCGGGACGTAGGATTCCAGGTATTCCTGTATCCCGAGAGTGTTTACCGCCATCGCTCTTCCCCCTTTCAGGTTTCGACCTTACCATCTGACAACAAAGTCCGCCCCGCTGCTCGAGCCGCAGCCGAGGCGAGCGCTATTCCACTTGTTTAAAGCCCGCGAACCAGGGGTCGCTGCGCCTGTCCGGTTTCGCCCCAGACGGCTCGCAGTAGGCCAGGTCCCGCTCCTGCAGACGCCGCAGCGCCCTCTGCGTTTCCTCGACCTTCAGCGCGAGGGAGCCCGCGATCTCGCCGGCTGCCGCGCCCGGGCATTCCCGCAGGTACGCCAGGACCCTGTCCGAGTCATCCTTGATCTTGCAGACCGCTTCCCGACCCTTGTCCGTGAGGCCGATGCTCTCCAGCGACCTCCTCTGCTTCCTCCTCTCCAGGAAGTCGTCGATGTCCTCCTGGGTCACCACATACCTCTTGCCGACACGGGCCGCGCGCAGCTCTCCCTGGCGGATATAGTGGCGCACCGTCTGGACGTTGACGCCCAGGCTCTTGGCCACATGATAGGTGTTCATATAGGTACGCAACGTATATCTCCCATATACCTCATGTTGGTTTACGTTGTTTCACGTTATGTTATATCTACCTAACGTATGTGTCAAGTTGTGATTCGGCAAGAAAGCAAATCGGGCCGATGCGGGTGTTCTAGATCGTGTCCGCGTGATGCCGCGGATCAGGAATTCACCAGGGAGAGGGCGCGGATGGCCCGTGGCATGGAGGGATAGGCGAGAACACCCCCATCGAGCAGCCGCTTTTGCAGGCGCCGGCCTATCTCCTCGAAGTAGAGGTCCTCTTCGCCCAGAGCTCGGGAGTAGAGCACCACCGCCACCGGCTTGCCGTATTCCCGCCGGATATCGATGAGGATATCCATGGCGGCGCTCAGCCCTTCCTCGCCACCCAGGCCGAAGGCGAAGTTAACCGCGATGTCGAAGACGAGGATGTCCGTGGCCGCATTGGCCGCCGCCTCGCGCATGGCCGCCTCGAAAACCGGCAGGTAGATAAGGGGCGCTCCAATATCCAGGGGATTGCCCACTGCCGCGCCGGGAGCGTTCAAGACCTCGCGCAGCCCCGTCAAGCTCTCGCCGGCCAGGGGCGGCACCTCGAGTCCGGCCTCCTCGGCCAGGTCCGCGGCGTAGGTGCCGAGTCCGCCCCCAC
>Ga0209254_10006088_pt1 | contig 11108 bp, 10 predicted proteins | sample FrelakmetDIP11DI_FD_187148 | JGI IMG/M metagenome (GOLD analysis project Ga0209254, IMG submission 187148) | Freshwater lake sediment microbial communities from the University of Notre Dame, USA, for methane emissions studies - DIP11 DI (SPAdes)... | ecosystem: Environmental > Aquatic >... | reverse complement strand
TATGTCAGGGGAAATGTCTCCACTTCCTTCCTGTAAATAGCCCATCCATACCCCAATTGCCAGTTGAGGAATGTAACCTAAGGCCCAGGCATCATTCCCATTGTCGGTTATCCCTACTTTGGCAGCTGCAGGTCGTCCTATCTCTAAAGAATTCGGGTGGCCAAGGCTTGGCCAACGCGCATTTTCATCGCTTAAAACATTCGTTTCAAGGTAAGCTAGTTGTGGGCTGATGATCGGTCTTGATTGTGGTTCTGACCAATCCAACCATTTCTTGCCATCCACACCCATCACTTTTAAGATACTGGTCGGGTTTAAGCTATCTGGGTTCCCTTCAAATGTGTCAGAGATGTTTGGCTGACCAACCATAATCCCTTGATTCGCCAGCACCGCATACGCATTAATTCCTTCCAATAAGGTGATTCTGCGTGAATAAAGATCATTAACCGTCACATCAGGGGCGGGCTGTAATTCAGGTGTGGTGATTCCGAATCGCTGCTCTGTTAGTAATACATTATCTATTCTAACCTGCTGCAGCACCTCTGCCGTAGCTGCTAAATAATCATTAACCAAAGCTATTCGTGCCCGGACAGGACCATGATAGGCTGATGAAGTATCTTGTAGTAGATCTTTCTGATCAGATTCCAAAACCTCATTTCCATTATTGCTTGGTATATCCCATAACAAGGAAGATGGATTCATTCCACGCGTAAAAGCAGTTAAATATAGAAATGGAGATAATATCGTCCCAGCAGGATGCTCTATTAGGAATGGTGGATCAGTTTCAGATGTTTCATCTCCAACAAGTGACAGGATCTGACCGGAATGTGGGTCTAGCACAACCACATTGGCATGGATATCCTGATACGGGTTTTCCTGGTTCAATTGTAAATTAGGAAGTAATTGTGCAGAATCGCAAACCTTTCCATCAATAGTCACATCGGATTCCTGGTTGCCCTGTAACCGAGCTATCTGGGTTTCTGTGGTACACCTGGCTTGAATCTGTAATTCATAATCGAGGGTCGTCACAATATCATATCCGCCTCTACGAACACGCTCCAGGTTCATTTGTGAGCTAAGCTGCTCCATAACCAGGTCAGTAAATGCTGGTGCAAGTGGACTCGTCTTCAAAACAGTTCGAAAATGGAGCTCTTCCGAAATCGCTTGTTGAGCATCACTTACACTGATCAAATCGTTCCCCAGCATCGCCAGGATTATTTGTTGTTGTTGTTGTTTAATTAATTGCGAGCCGGTGTATGGATTAATCGCAGGTGTTTTAGAAATTGCAACGAGCATGGCAGCTTCAGCCAGGTTTAATTTGCTGGCTGATTTTCCAAAGTATGCCTGGGCAGCTGCATCTGCACCATAAATTAGGTCACCATACTGGATACTGTTTAAATACCATTCCAACACTTTCTCGCGCCCAAACTTGCCGGTGATCTGGGCAGCCAGTAAACGCTCACGAATACTTCGCTGGAGGGATTCCGGCTCATCAATCAAAATCAAACTCGATACCAGCCCCTGTGCCAGGGTGGGATGTTCACCTTCAGACAATCCAGCTATTGTATAACCGGAATGCTTCCAGAATCCAGGATCGGATGCCATGACCGTGGCATCCATTAAATATCGAGAAAAATGATCCTCATCTATCTGACCTTCATTACCGACCTGTAAGTAACGTTTTCCAGCGACTGCCGGATTTTCCAGCGTCAGGATGACGTGTTCTTGAGTCCGGTCATATATGCGTGTGGGCTGCATTAATACACCATCAGGTGGTTCCAATAATGTAGGAAGGACTTCAATCGATGGTAAGTCTCTCGTGAGGTTTGTATAGAACCATACTCCTGTCAGACTTACAATAACCACCAACATGCAAAATAGGATGGCAATCAACAATCCAATCCTCATCCAAGGATTGTGCTTTTCCTTAATCCGCCTTTGATTACGGAATTTTATGGTCTGGGAGATAGTAGGCATCGATGTTGATTAATACCTGTATATTTTTGTTGGGCAACATTAATATGTATAAAGATTAAGTTATTCTGGTGAATGTTTGACCATCTGGTCAACGGATTGAAGTAATTCCTGTGCAGATTGCCGTGTTCCTTTACTGAGCTCACCCATCATTAGAGCCAGCTCAATCAAACGATCCTCTCCTTCCAATGATTCAACTAGGGTCTCTGTTCTTCCGTCTCTGATCTGCTTCAATACCTTCCAGTGCTGCTCCCCGAAGGCAGCCAGCTGAGGTAGATGAGTGACACATAAAACTTGGTGCTGCCTGGCTAATTCCCATAATTTTCGCCCAACCACCATTCCAACCCGTCCACCGATTCCCTGGTCAATTTCATCAAATATCAAGGTGGGGATCCGGTCTGCCTGTGCGAGGACGTTTTTTATTGCCAACATCAGGCGCGATGTCTCACCACCAGAAGCTATTTTTACCAAAGGTTTCAATCCCTCGCCCGGATTTGGGGCTACCAGAAATTCCACTCGCTCAAGGCCACTCAGATCAAAGGCAACCTTGCGCCCACCCTTCAGTAAAACGCCATCATCAGATAAGTGCTGGGAAAATTCTACCCTAAAGCGCGCTTCTGCCATGCTCAGATGCTCCAGCTCAGATTCAAGTGTCTTTTCCAATTTCTCTGCTGCAATATGGCGATGTTCGGATAAGGTCTCACCGATCTCCCCTAATTCTACAAGTAGTTGATTTTCTTCCTGCTCCAGTTCAGATATTCGATCAGATGCGTGTGTGATCGAATCAAGCTGCTTTCTTGCCATTTCAGTAAACAGCAGCACAGCTAAAATATTCTCTCCATATTTACGCTTTAGGTTTTGGATCAGGTTGAGGCGTTCTTCCACCTGGTCTAAACGTTTGGGATTAAATTCTATAGTCTCCTGGTAATCATGCAGCACAATTGCCAGATCAGTCAGTTCATCTAAAGCACTTTGCGAACGCTCAAGTAGGTTCACCTGGCTTGCATCCAAACGGTTGAGGTTGCTCAGTATGCTGGTCACCTGCCCAATCAGTTCGGTAATACCAGGGGATTCTGGTGTTCCTTCATCCAACACCAGGATGGCTTCCTGCACCAACGATGCAATTCCTTCTGCATTCGCCAGGCGGGTACGTTCAGCGCGCAAGCCTTCTTCTTCACCATCCTTAAGGCGAGCAGACTCAATTTCGTTGATCTGGTATTCTAGGATGCCGATCTGCCTGGAAGCATCTTTCTCAGCAGTACGAAGCTCATTTAGCTGGTTGCGAACATGAGATAACTGATGGTATGTCTTCTGATACGCAACAAACTCTTGCTCGACATGTGCATAACTATCCAACAGTCCCAGGTGTTGTTTAATATGTAATAAAGATAAATGCTCAGATTGACCGTGCACATCCACCAGATACTCACTCAGCTCGGTCAGTATATGGTTATTCACATTTCTTCCGTTGACGCGGGCAAAGCTACGTCCATTTGGACGAATTTCACGTCCAACAGAAAGTGTCATAGACTCATCGAGGAGAGCTTCCCGTTCGAGGATTTTGTAAACGGAATGATTCGTTTCTTCGGAAAGATTAAAACGAGCTTCAACCATGGCCCGTGTTGCTCCTACCCTGACCATAGTAGCATCGGCCCGACCACCAAGGATCATTTCAACCGCATCAATGATAATTGACTTGCCCGCACCTGTCTCACCCGTAAATATATTCAAACCAGGAGCAAAGATTAGCTCAAGCTGGCTGATGATGGCAAAGTTCTCGATTCGTAATTCACTAAGCATACCTAACCGATTCTGATACCTGATAAGCGGTAATACAATGTGGATGTCATCAAGACCGCATACATCGCTATAAAGATAAAGTCTAATAGGTAAAAATGTTGTAATAATTGTAAACCAACCGGTAGACACCCCATAACGGCTGCAATTGCTGCCAGTAAAAATAACTTTTTTGAGCGCCTGCGTCTTGTGACAGCGCGGGCAGCTTGTGCAATCAATCCACCTATAGCAGGAGCCAGAAATAATGCCAGAATTAGTGAAAAATATCCTAAACGAACGGCTATCCATCCACCTAACAAACTACCCAGATAGGCCAGGACAGATACCATAATAAAAACTAATGGGTAGTCATACCAAACAGCTGTTTCAAAGATTTTTTGCTGCTCTTTGACGCACTCTTTGCAACGATATCCGGTGGGTGTTAGAACTGCACATTTTGCACAGATTGGTTTCTCACATTTATTGCAGCGTAGAGAAGTCTCAACGCCAGGGTGATTGGCACAATACATTGGTGGTGGTGATTCAGACATCTTCAACCTCTATCGATGATTTCCTGTTGACGGATTTTGACTCATATGGGGAGTCAGATTACGGTAAAAATAACCAGGGTCTTGAAACCGGATGAATTTTACGATATATGGCGATGCATATACAAGCACCCGGTCATCATTCGTCAGCCCAATAGGCAATTGGCCATCAATGCTGAATACTGCTTGATGGTCAACCTCGACGCTGATACTCACAGATGACCCCTCAGCCAAGACAATCGCTCGGTCTAGTGAGAGGTGAGGGGCAACCGGGACGAGTAATATATTTCGCAATTCAGGCGGCAGGATTGGTCCTCCCGCTGCCAACGCGTACGCAGTTGACCCGGTGGGAGTGGAGGCTATCAATGCATCTGCCACATAGGTGGTTAGAAACCGACCATCCACATGGGCAGATATGTGAACAGGGCGGATGATCTGTCCTCGGGCTACCACGACCTCGTTTAAAACATCCCATTTCCCCAGAATAGAATCAGCACGCCATTGCTCTGCACATAGCATCATGCGCTTCTCTAACCAATAATCTCCAATGACAATGCGTAATAAATATTCTCTCCATTGGTCACGAGCGATTTCGGTTAAAAAACCAAATCGACCCAGGTTGATTCCAAGAACCGGAACATCCGATGGTCCACCCAGGTGTCCTGCGCGCAACATGGTACCATCCCCACCCAAAGCAATTAACAAATCAAATTCACCTTGCTTTACCTTGCGATATAATGCTTCGTCGTAAAGATATCCGTGCTGGGTTTCGATACCTTTCTCACTCAGGAATGCAGCTATTGCGACCGATTCCTTTTCTATATCCGGTAATTTTTGGTGACCAATGATGACTATTCTTTTAATGGGTTTGTTTTCTTCTGACATAATTGCCTTATTATATCCTGAGAGACTGATCGCAGATGGATCGGTAACCACAATGTTGGCATGTGCGTGGATTCTCATGCGAGCGATCCACCTGAGAACGGGTTGTCCTCTCCTGCATCTCCCGGATGGTATCTTTAATGGCTTCTTCCAGAGAGGACGTAAAATCGATCGCAAACGTCCGATTTCGATAATGGATGATGCCATAATTGGGTCGGATACCAAATTCGTGCTCGACCAACAGACAGTAAGCTGCCAATTGGTAGATATGCGAATCATATGGAGCCTGAGGTGAACTCCTTGATTTTACCTCGACAGGGATTACCTGGCTTCCATGTTCGACTAGATAATCTGGTTTTCCAGTTAATCGCAACTCCGGATCAAATAACGGCTTCTCCACCTTCCCCCAACTGTTGGTATCCGCATAGATCACCCTGCCTGATGGAATACCTGCCTGCCGTTTCTGACGGGCAGCTATAACAAATAAAACCAGCGCAACCAATAGAAAAAAGATAGATAAGTATGGCAATTGATTTTGTGACCTAACGATTTGGGATAGATCTAAATAATCGATTGGATGATCCAAATGGTGGCGGTAATAACTGCCAGCAGTAACGTCCCATATGCAATGAGCTGTAGGCAACTGCTTGCCATCACAACCCTTCCATGTTTCTCATGCAGCTTATTTCCCCCAGCCATTTCAGCCTTATTTTCAGGGTCATATCCTTGAAGCTGGTACCACCATGCCCGGTGGCAAAACTGATATGTACTGATCTCTGAGGCACGAATGACTTTCATTCTGAATGGTTATACGCATCCAAATGCGATTCCAATTCATGCAACCTGTTTTCCAGACGACTCTGCCGCAGGCTCAGTGTCAGGTCACCCCTTGTACGTTCAATGATGCCTCGTGCAACATCAGTCAACCGCCGCAAACCACCCGTGATTGCATCTGGGTAGTCCATTGTAACCAAAATGGCATAGATATCATCCATTTCACCCATAAGGCGTACAGCCTGTTCCTGCTTATCATTAAGCAGCATGTCCAGGCAGCGCCTGCGAAGTTCTCCAACCGCCTCTGCCAATCCTTGTAAGTATGTCGCTGATTCTAATTTTAGGTCATCTGGGGATGGAAAATCGCCATTATCTATCAAAGAATAGACCAGGGAAGCTTCAGCATATTCCTTAAAGGCATCCTGTGTATAACCCGCATAAAAAAGTTCTGGCAGGTCTTTCAGGTTTTCCCTTAACGATTGAACTAACTGGTGGGCTTCTCCAAGGTGCTCTTGGGCTAAAGTATATTCATCCCTATGGATGGCGCGGATGGCATTGGCACAGTGACGAGTGAGCGTACGTGCCTGGGCAAGCGCCCTATCACGCTCTCCAGTACAGACCTCGAAAGAATGGTGGATTTTTTCAGCGATTTCTTCCAGTTTTTGGGGCATAGATCTCACTCTTTCGGATGGGAGGGCGGATGGAATAAGGTATCTGCCAGTGTATTCTCCCCGGGGATTTTTATTTCACCAAATGCAGCCTCATATCGAGATAAATTTTCAGCCAATGCTCTTTGAAGTAATTTTGCCCCCAAGGGAGACATTACCACCCGTGTACACACCCGGGCAGGAGTAACTCCTGGTAGTAGGTGGGCAAAATCAAAAACCAGCTCGGAGGGGGAATGGGCTATCCGTACAACATTGGCGTATTCTGTCTTCAAGTCAGGTGGAACTTCCAATGTAGGTGCCGGTGGGGCCACCGGACGGTTCTGAGCAGGAGTGGACATATTAATTATCCTCCGGAGGATGATATTAAGGTGCAGAGGAAACCTCTGCACCTATTTTTCGCTGTATGTTAGAACGGGATATCGATAGCATCGTCAGGTTGGCTTGCACCTTCACCAGGAGGGACTCCACCACCATCATCATCGCCGCGGGTGGACAAGAAGCGTACAGTCTGGGCGTTTACATCAAATGAAGCACTGGGTGTACCATCCTGACGATTCCATATGCGAGGACCACCTGTGCCCGCATCAGGCACAAGCCTACCTTCTACCAATACTTTACTTCCTTTTTTGAGAAATTGGTTGCAGTTCTCAGCATTCTTTCCCCAGGTAGATATGCGGAACCAGATTGTCTCTTTCACCAATTGTCCGTCACTACCGGTAAACTGGCGGTTTGTGGCAACGCTGAAATTCGTAACCGCCTGGCCGCTGGGTGTGTAACGCATTTCGGGATCACGGCCGAGATTCCCAACCAAAATAATCGTGTGGTACATGTGAATCCTCCATTTCGATGAGCGGTCTGTCTATAAGGTCCGGATGCACACCATCCGGGGCAGAACCAACGGGGCACTCATCGGTCTATTCAGAACAATTGTACTCTTTTTCCAAAATAATAACAGGGGGTTGCTGATGATTATGTCTCATTCCTGAATTGCAAGCAATAATGGTGAAATGTATTGCTTACCCATGCATTTCCTAAACCATATGGAGAAAGGCGTTGATTATCCTGGCACCAAATTTTTTCATCCTTGAGCAAATAAGTGGTTTTTAAACAACTTGCAAGGTCCCATGCCAATGGATAGATCTTGCCACCTTTTTTAATGTTCTTGACGATAATGGTTAAATAAGCTCCTGGTCGAAAGATAGGCTGCATCCCAATATAAATCCCAGAAAGGCGCTGTATGAAATCATCATAATCCGTAATGTTTCCAAGGTCGTTTGGGTCATTGGAGTAGACCATATCCAGTTCATGTGAGTTCCGGCGGTCCTTTTGTGTGGAAGCCCCACGCATATGTAACATGTCCCAATATGGAGGAGAGGTAAGCATGTAATCAATGGCTGCTAACCGGTGGGTGGAAATAATTTCTCCCAAGTGGGCTGCATCACCAGTGATCATCTCTGTTCGCAAAGCATCGGCTGCCTGTCCCAATTTCTCCCTTTCTTCAGCCAGTGCCTGGCAAGCTATTGCTGCATAGGCTGGATTTAGCTCGATTCCATATGCATGCCTTCCAGTTCGCAATGCTGCCACCAGTGTGCTGCCAGTCCCAGCCATTGGATCAATCACCACCTCATTAAGCTTCGTAAAAAAAGTGATGAATTCCATCGCCAGTGTTTCTGGAAATTTTGCCGGATGTCGTAAAACACTTTTTTGACGTGGGGGTGGGTTATGCACGAACCAGGATTTCTGAAATTTTAACCACTCCTTGGGTGACAATTCATTCAGACGGTTATTAACAGGCCGTTTGTTCATATATCAGGTTTTTTTAAACTAATATGGCATTTACAGGTTAAGGATTGATCTCATAAACAACGAGATCAGAGAAATTTACTGTCACTGCTGTGTTATTGGTTGAGCGGGCAAAAACTCCTACCCCACCTGAGGTTAGCAGTGGATCACGGATCGAAAATTGGTATTGACCATTAACAAAAAAACTCATCTCTTCTCCTTCCGCTGAAATACCCAGGCGGGACGAACTTGGTGCTCCGGGAGGCACCGCCCCACTCAAAATCCATGGTTGTGGCGATGATGCCTGTCCATCGTTGACCCTGTCCAATCGAATTTGTCCATTACAGGAGAGAGAAAACCTGTAATAATCGATTGCTGGAGTTACACGGAACAGCACGCCATATTCATCAAGGTCATTGCACAGGTTTGGTTCAGTCGTGATTTCGAGGTAAAAATTGCCAAAAATCGGTTGTTCATGCACACTGTACAAATATGCATTTGTCTCACCTATTGCAATTGTTAACTCATTATTCCCATATGCCACACTTCCAGTTTGTGAATGGGTAAGGGTCCAGCCTGTTCGAGATGAGAAATCATCCTCATATAGGATGTCACCCATGTTGGGTCGCATATCCTCAGTCGGTGTGACAATCCGAGTAGGGTATGGCGTAGGGGTTTCTGTTGGTGGGAACCAAACGATTGTCGGAGTAATGGTTGCAGCTTCAGTAGAAACATCTGTTGCGAGCAGTGGTGTAGGAGTTGTTGTGGGTGTTATAGTACACGCCCATAATAGGAATCCCACCAAGCTTAGCACTAATATTTTTTTCATTCTAATCATAAAAAAATGATGCCTAGGCAGTTAATAACCGTCTAACTTTCCTCAAAAAGAGATACAAGGAATAATCTCAAAGGTGTTGTAAAATTGGTATGTTCATTCTAGCATATACTTACATATAATCGCAACCCAATCAAAATCCACATTACGAAGGAGAAGTTATGCGTAAAAAAGTCTTCCTTATTACTGGTGCATCGGGTGAAATTGGTCAGGCTCTCGTAAGAAGCCTGGCTGAGCAAAATGAAATGCCCATCATCACGCTCGATATTGCCCCCTTGCCAGATGAAATCTATACGATGGTTACTGCTTTCCAAGGGGATATTATGGATAGGGCATTGCTGTCTCGTATGGTAAGTGAATATGAGGTGGATACGATCTATCATTTAGCTGCCTTACTTTCGACGCGCAGTGAGTTCACGCCTGAAGCAGCTCATAAAGTTAATGTGGAAGGAACGCTGGGCTTATTGAATCTGGCTGCGGAACAATCACAATGGAGGGATGAACCGGTAAAATTCATCTTCCCCAGCTCGATCGCTGCTTATGGCCTGCCTGATTTGGAGACCAAAGCGGCCTATACCAGAGTGAGGGAGTGGGAGTGGAATAATCCACGCACCATGTACGGTTGCAATAAGCTGTATTGCGAGCAATTAGGCATTTACTTCAGCAAATATTATCGGCAATTAGCCGCCGAACTACCGGTGATGTTGGATTTTCGTAGTTTGCGCTTCCCGGGTTTGATCAGCGCTTTCACCGTCCCAAGTGGTGGTACGAGTGATTATGGTCCCGAGATGTTGCATCATGCTGCCCAAAAGAAACCTTACGCTTGCTTTGTTCGCGAAGATGTGCGGATCCCGTTCATGGTCATGCCAGACGCAGTCAAGTCTCTGCTCTTATTAACCTGTGCTCCTAAGGCAGCCTTGAAGCATTCTGTATATAACGTGACCAGTTTCAGCCTTTCAGCAGCTGAGTTCCGTGATTGGGTAATTAAATTCTTCCCCGATGCACAGATTAACTTTCAACCTGATGATAAACGCCAGGCGATTGTCGATTCCTGGCCGGCTGATTTGGATGATAGCGCTGCCCGGCGTAATTGGTCATGGCAACCTGACTTTGATGTTAATCGTTCATTTGCTGAATACCTGGTACCTAATATTCGCAACATGTACCAAATGGTTTAAAACTGATTATCCTTCTTCCAATTGAAAGAAGGAAGCAATGAATCCGTTCGAAGGTACGAATTATGAATGACCAATTTTATCCGGAACCAGGCTTGATCATACTCTTTGGCTCAGGTGAGACTTCTCCCACTGGTCGAAAAATTTTCGAGCAAGTGTTCCAATCTCTTCCCAAATCTCCCAGGCTAGCCTTATTAGAGACTCCAGCTGGATTTGAATTAAATTCTACTCAAGTAATTCATCGTGTAGGTGATTTTTTTAGCCACCGGCTACAGAACTACTCACCCCAAGTTGAGATCATACCCGCACGCAAGCGTGGCACTAAAAATAGTCCTGATGAGCCTGAGGTTGTTGCGCCTTTGCTCAATGCGGATATGATCTTTATGGGTCCTGGCAGTCCTACATATGCTGTCCGTCAGCTGCGAGATAGTTTAGCCTGGTACTACCTGGTTGCATGCCATCGCCTTGGAGCTGCACTTGCCCTTGCAAGTGCTGCTACGGTTGCCTTCAGTTCTTGTGCTTTACCTGTGTACGAAATTTATAAGGTTGGTGAAGATTTGCATTGGAATGAAGGTCTGAACTTTTTTAAACTATATGGTTTGCAACTTGTGTTTGTGCCTCATTGGAATAATCAGGAAGGGGGTAAGGAATTGGACACCAGCCGTTGTTTTATGGGTCAAGAACGCTTTGCACGGTT
>Ga0209254_10006087_pt1 | contig 11109 bp, 8 predicted proteins | sample FrelakmetDIP11DI_FD_187148 | JGI IMG/M metagenome (GOLD analysis project Ga0209254, IMG submission 187148) | Freshwater lake sediment microbial communities from the University of Notre Dame, USA, for methane emissions studies - DIP11 DI (SPAdes)... | ecosystem: Environmental > Aquatic >... | reverse complement strand
CTGCGTGGAGACCGGTGACGACCTGGTGGCAAGGGGGCAGCAGCAGATCGCCGCCTGCATAGCGGGGGTCGCCTTCTCCAACGCCCAGATCGGCCTGGTGCACGCCACGGCCCATTCCGCGGGCGCTTTGTTTAAGGTACCACACGGGCTGGCCAACAGTATCCTCCTGCCTCACTGCATGGCCTACAACATGGATGAATGCGCCGACCGCTACGCCCTCGTCGCCGAGGCCATGGGCGTTAAAGAGAAGGGCATGAGCGACGATGAGGCATCCCAGGCGGCGATCGATGCCGTCTTCGCATTGAGCCAGAAGATCGGCCTGCCCCAGAAACTGAGCGAGGTGGGCGTGGAGGAATCGGGCCTGGAGGCGATCGCGGAACTGTCGCTGTTCGACGGGGCCATCGTCTACAACCCGAAGATGGTATTCGAGGCTGACCAGGTCATGGAGGTATTGAAGAAGGCGTTCTAGGGCCTATAGTCATATCGCAGAATGGACCCAGTGCACGGGCATTAAGGAGGTATCCGTATGGTGGATGTGAAACTGGCGCCCGGGGCTGACGAGGTGGCCATGGCGGTCATGATCGCGGACATGATCAAGGCGAACCTGGAGAAGCCGGAGAAGCTCAAAGACTTTAACAAGCTCAAGGCTCGCGTATACATCAACGCGAAGGATGCTGAGTCGGAGATGACCATGGTCTTCGACAAGGGGAGCCTGACCGTTTACGGCGGTCTGGAGGGGAAGCCGGACATCTCCATCATCACCGACGCAGCGACCCTGCTCGATCTGGCCAACATCAACATCAAGTTCGGGATGCCCTGGTATTTCGACGAGACCGGCATGGCGGTGGTCAAGAAGCTGCTCAAGAGGGAATTGCAGCTCAAGGGTATGTTCACACACTACTTCGCGCTCAACCGTCTGACCAAGATCATGTCCTTGAACTGATGGGAGGCCGCCGCACCGGCGGCAATAACAATGTGGGAGGAAAACCGGCGCAAGGAGACGGCAGGCGCCCGCGGCCACGCGAGCGCTCCGGATTTCCGTGTGCCACGCACAGAACGGGGTGATGACTATGGCCTTCGGTAACATGGGCAAAGGGCTTGAAGTAGACCTTGCCTCCGGGACAGTATCCGAGTTCGAGATCGAAGATGCAACCTACCGTGACTTCATCGGGGGCACCGGCCTCGCGGCAAAACTCCTCTTCGACCGCGGCAACCTCGATGCGGGTGCACTCGATCCCGACAACTTGCTCATCTTCGCCACCGGACCGCTGACCGGCATCGGCTTCTCGGGCTCGAGCCGCCTCTCGGTGGGAGCCCGTTCACCCCTCACCGGCATCTGGGGGCAGGCATCCTGCGGGGGGAACTTCGGCCCCGAGCTGAAGAGGTGCGGCTACGACGCCGTTATCTTCAAGGGTAAGGCGGAGGCGCCGGTATTCCTGCTCCTGGGAAACGACTCGGCCGACCTGCTTCCCGCCGACGACCTATGGGGATTGGACAGCTACGAGACCACCGACACCCTCAAGGAGCGCTACGGCAAAGGGGGAAAGGTACTGGCCATCGGACCGGCATCGGAGAACCTCATCCCCTACGGGGCCATCATCAACGACTTCGGGCACATCTTCGGCCGCGCCGGCATGGGCACGGTGATGGGTTCGAAGAACCTCAAGGCCATTGTGGCTCAGGGGGACAAGAAGGCCGAGTACAAGGACCCCGAGAAGGTCAAGGCCATGCAGGAGGAGCACCGTGAGATGATCAAGGACAACATCCTCTGCGGAGCCATGAGTGCTTTCGGAACCGGCGCCAACCTGGAGGCCAAGATGTTCGAGGGCGACGTCCCCACGCGCAACTGGGGCCAGGGCCTGTGGGAGGAAGGCGGCGAGAAGCTCTCCGGTATCGCCCTCGCCGACAGCTTCGTCGTGGACCACGGCAGCTGCCGCGGCTGCGCCGTACGCTGCAAGCCGGTAGTCGAGGTGAAAGACGGGCCTTACGCCATGCCCACGGGCCCCGGACCGGAGTACGAGACTCAGGCCGCCTTCGGCACCATGCTCTTGAACGATGACCTGGGGGCGGTGTGCAAGGCCAACGATTTCTGCAACCGCGCCGGCATGGACACCATCACCCTTGGCGCCACCTTTGCCTGGGCAATGGACTGTTTCGAGCAGGGCATCCTCAAGCCCGAGGATTACGACGGCATCAAACTGGAGTGGGGCGACATAGCGACGGTGATCGAGCTGCTGCCCAGCATCGTCGCCAAGGACGGCAAGCTCGCTCAACTGCTGGCCAAGGGTTCCCGTGCCGCCGCCGAGCAGGTCGGGAACGGCGCCGATGCTTTCCTCTCCGACTCCAAGGGTCTGGAGGCTCCCATGCATGACCCCCGCTGCAACTGGGGGGACGGCCTGGCTTACGCCGTCTCTATCCGCGGCGCCTGCCACGTCTCCAACATGACCTTCCTGCTGGAGTGGGGGGCCATCGAGTACCCCGAGATAGGCCTGGACAAGAACTACCAGAACCAGTCCGCCGAGTTCAAGGCGGAGGCGGTGGCCCTCACCGCGGACATTGGGTGCATCCTCAACTCCGCTTGCTGGTGCGAGTTCCCCGGCTGCGCTTACACCGTAACGCAGTGGGCGGAGATCTTCAGCGCGGTGGCGGGCTACGACTGGGACGTGGACAAGCTCATGGAGGCGGGGGCGCGGGTGTGGTTCCTGCAGCGCTGCCTCGGGCACATCTGGGGCGCGACGGGGGCGGACGACCGCATTGGCCAGAGGATCCTGACCCCGGTCGATGACGGCGGCATCGCCGGCTCGGTGCCGGACATGGACACCATGCTGCGCGAGTTCTACGAGTACCGCGGCATGACCGCGGACGGCATGCCTACCCGCGCCACCTTGGAGAAATATGGCCTGGGGGACGTCGCCGACAAATTGAACCTCTAGGAGTGCCCGGGCCGGGGGATTACGGTCCTCGCGCTCATTAGTAAGTGCTCTTCCGGCCCGGCGACAAGGCTGGTCGTCGTCGCAGGCTCCTCCGAGCACCTTGCTCGCCGGGCGTGTGGCCGCGCAGACGGAGTCGCTCGGACCGACCCTGTCGAGCCCGGGCAAGGGGTTTATTGATAGACGACGCACAAGCCATATCTTTGTATTTCAACGGGCATAGACGCACGTTTCTTTGCCCATTCTTCTTAGTTCATTCCGGCCATCTTTTGAGCTCTCCGGCTCAAGACCGTATGGCTGCTCATTGGGTGGTGACGTTCCCTGCTAAAAGTTATAGAATATTAACGCTTGCTTAATACAAGCGGTGTCGGTGTTTCTATAGTATTCGAAGACAGTCCAGTAGCGATCCCAACGCGCGTTGTCGCGCGGCGAAATAAAAGTCCCATAGGGCTTCTCGACCCTCGCGAGGAGGTGGTGGATGAAAACGGCTTTCACGTACTTCAATGGCAGCACGGTTATATTAGGGAGGTGAGGTAGTTGCCAAGTTGGAAGGACAATGTAGATGTTATCGTCCACGAGGGCAAGATAAGCGTCCCCTATTCCTGGACGGTGGGGAGCACTTTGAGCCGTTTCTACTGCGAACTGCGGGACAACGGCAAGATCTGGGGCAACCGCTGCCCCAGCTGCGGGAAGGTCTTCGTGCCCCCCAAGATCAAGTGCCTCGACTGCTACGAGGATCTCCACGATTGGATCGCGTTGCCGGGCACCGGCACGCTGGAGACCTATACGGTGGTACGCTACGAGGAGCCGGTGCTCCATCCCCGTAAGGCACCCTTCGTCTACGGCATTATCAAGATGGACGAAGCCGACACCGGCCTGGTCCACTTCATCGGTGGCGTGGGCCCCGAACAAGTCAAAGTCGGCATGCGAGTGGAAGCGGTATTCGAGGGTAAGCGCGAGGGCAATATCCTCGATATCAAGCACTTCCGCCCCATTAAGTAGGGAAGCGGGGTGAGATACATGGAAAAAGTAGCGATAATCGGTGTGGGATACACCAAGTACGACCGCAACAGCCCCCTCACCTTCGCCGAGATGGTCTTCGAGGCCACCAGTAAGGCAATCGAGGACGCGGGCATCTCCAAGGACGATGTGGACAACATCGTCTCCGCTTCCAGCGACTTCTGGGACGGCCGCACCATCTCCAGTATGGCCATCTCGGATGCATCCAACGCCTTCGGCAAGGACATCACCACCGTCGAGGGTGATGGTACTTTCGCCGCTCTCTACGGTATGATGCGCATCCTTTCCGGCAGCTTCGGCGTCACCATCGTCTGCGCCCATCACAAGGGCACGGAGAGCAGTATGAACGGCATAACCAACTGCACCTTCGACCCGCTGGTGGAGAGGAGGCTAGGGCTGGACGCCGTTTCGTCCGCGGCCCTGCAGGCGCGCAGGTATATGAACAAGTACGGCCTTTTGGAGGAGCAGTTCGCACTGGTCTCAGTGAAGAACCACGGCAACGCCCTGCGCAACCCCCTGTCCCTCCTTCCCATGGAGATCACGGTGGATGACGTCATGAACTCGCGCAAGATCGCCGATCCCCTGAAGCTTCTCGACTGCTCACCCGTCACCGACGGCGCCTGCACCCTGGTGCTGGCAGCGGAGCGGTTTGCCAAGAAGATGACCACCAACAAGAAGCGGGTATGGTTGAAGGGCGTGGGCCACTGCGCCGACGCCTTCCGCCTGGGGGACCGCGACCTGGCGGACACACGCGCCCTAAAGAGTGCCGCCAAGCGCGCCTTTACCATGGCCGGCATCGACGATCCCCGCAAGGAGATCGACTTCGCCGAGGTCTACGACGCCTTCTCCTACATGGAGCCCCTGTGGCTGGAGGGGTTGGGCATCTGTGACGACGGCATGGGCTGCGAGTACCTGGAGCGCGGCTACTTCGACTTCGGGGGCAAGCTGCCGGTCAACCCATCCGGCGGCCGCCTCTCGGCCAACCCCGTGCAGGCAGCCGGCCTTTATGCCATGGCCGAGGCCGTGACGCAGCTGCGGGGCAAGGCGGGAAAGCACCAGGTGAGAGGCGCCGAGACCGCCCTGGTCCACGGCATAAACGGTATGTGCGGGCAGTCCCATTGTGTCTGGGTCCTGGGGAAATAAGGAGGTGACGTGAAATGGGTAAACGAGTAGGTATCATCGGAGTAGGGCAAACCCACCACGCCGCCAAGCGCCTCGACGCCTCGGGCGTGGAAATAATCGCCGAGGCCGTCACCCGAGCCCTGGACGACGCGCAGCTGACCATGGCCGACATCGACGCCATCGTCATCGGCAACATGGACCACTTTGAGAACATCAACTACGTCGACATGTGGGCCACCGACGGCCTGGGGTCGTGCATGAAGCCCGTGTTCAAGGTGACCACCGGCGGCACCACCGGGACCACCGTGGGCGCCTGCGGCTACTACCACGTGGCCAGCGGCCTCTTCGACGTGGTCCTGGCCGTGGGCTGGGAGAAGAACTCGGAGTCGGACACGCAGGCGGCCATATCCACCTGCGCCAATCCCACCCTGGAGCGGGACCCCTTCGCCGGGGCCATCGGGCCCCTGGCAACCGAGTACTCCATGTATATGAAGGCCTACGGGGCCACCGAAACCGATTCGGCCATGGTGGCCGCACGTGACCGCAACAACGCCCTCAACAACCCCTACGCCCACTCGCGGCAGGCGGTAACGGTAGAGGACGTGCTCAACTCCCCCATGCTCTCCTATCCGGTGAAGTTCCTCGACATGTGCCCGCGTTCCGACGGGTCGTGCGCGGTGATCTTCGCCTGCGAGGAGAAGGCCAAGAAGCTCTGCCCCAAGCCGGCATGGGTGCATTGCTCGGTGGTGCGCCACGACTACACCCACTTCGGGGACCTGGAGTGGAAGTTCATGCCAACCCTGGAGCGGGCCTCCGCGGCGGCCTACAAGCTGGCGGGGATCAGCAATCCCCTCAAGGAGTTCGATGTGGCGGAGCTCTATATCCCCTGCTCCACCTGTGGGGTGAAGTGGATGGATTCCCTGTGGTTCTGCGACCATGGCGGGGCGCCGAAGCTCATCCGCAAGGGTATTTTCGACATGAACGGCCAGCTCCCTATCAACCCCTCTGGCGGGGTCATCTCCACCAATCCCATCGGCGCCACCGCCCTCATTCGCGTGGGCGAGGCGGCCTGGCAGATCATGGGCAAAGCGGGCGCCCGCCAGGTGCCCAACGTGAAGAAGGCCCTGTGCACCGGGTTCGGCGGCTGCAGCTGGACGGACCTGATGATCCTGGGCGCGGACCTGCCCTGAGGCATGGAGGAGGTGACATGCATGGGAATATACGAAGATAAAAGGAAGAGGACGCACACCCCCGAGGGTTACGAGCTCCTGACCCAGGAATCCGGCCACCTGGAATACGACTTCCACTGGCACCTGGGCTACTACTGGAGCAAGTACCTTACCGAGTTGCGGGACAACAAGCGCTTCATGGGCGTCAAGTGCCCGGAATGCGGCACGGTGTACAATCCCCCGCGCGCGAACTGCGGCAAGTGCTACGTAGAGATGAACGAATGGGTCGAGCTCGCCGACGAGGGCACGCTCGAGGGCTTCACCATCGTGCGCTTTCCCTACATCGACGCCAACAACGGCGGCTGGAAGGTGGTGCCCTTCACCTCCATCTGGGTGACCCTGGACGGGGCGGACACCCGCATGATGCATTTCTGCAACGAGTACGACGAGAAGGACCTCGACGTGGGGATGCGCATGCGCGCCGTGTGGAGCGAAGAGCGTACGGGAAGCATCCACGACGTGCAGTACTTCGAGGTGATCAAGGAGGCAAAGCCGGCCAAGAAGGCCGCGGCGAAGAAGCCGGCCAAGAAAGCAGCCACAAAACCGGCCAAGAAGGCGGCGGCGAAGAAGCCGGCTAAGAAGCCTGCGAAGCCGCCCAGGAAGCCGGCGAAGAAAGCGGCGGCGAAACCCGCGAAAAAGGCGGCGGCGAAGAAAGCAGCGAAGAAAGCCGCCAAGAAGTAGGCTCGAGCGCACTTAAGTACGAAAGGGGGCTGAGGGAACTCAGCCCCCTTTTAATGGGGTCAGGTCTTATCTTTTGCATGCAAAGATAGGGTGGTCGCTGCAAAGCCGCAGTTCGCAGGGCCCTTACTGCAATCGCGGTACAGATACCGGGGTATGCAAGAGACAAGACCTGACCCCCAAAGGAGGGAATGCGTGGAGATAAAGAACGTGTTCGTGGCGGGGGCGGGATACATGGGGAACGGCATCGCCCAGGTCTCCGCTATGGCCGGTTACCGGGTGACCATATGCGACGTCAGCGAGGGTTGCCTGCAGGCGGGCGTAGAGGAGATCGAGCGGTCGCTGGGAAAATTCCTCGCCAAGGAGAAGATAAGTCGCGCGCTGTACGACTCCACCCTGGCGGGCATCACCACCACCTGCGACCTGGAAGAGGCGCGTGACGCCGATATCGTGGTGGAAGCGATACCTGAGAAGCTTGAGTTGAAGAAAGGCATCTTCGCCAGGCTGGACGGGATCTGCCCAGCCCATACCATCATCGGCACCAATACCTCCGCCATCCCCATATCATCCATCGCCGCCGCTACCGCCCGTCCGGACAGAGTGGTGGGCATCCATTTCTTCGGCCCCGTGCCGCTGCTGAAGCTGGTCGAGGTGATCAAGGGCCTGCTCACCTCGGACGAGACCATGGCGGCGGCGGACGCGTGGGCGCGCAGCCTGGGCAAGGAGACGGTGCTGGTGCTCAAGGACCACGCCGGCTTTGTGGCCAACCGCGCCAGCACCCCGTCCAGCATCGAGGCCGTGCGCATGATCGACGAGGGGCTGGCGACCCCCGAGGAGATCGACCGCGCCACCGGCGGCTACGACTTCGGGGTGGGCCCGCTGCAGATCCTGGACAACGCGGGGCTTGACGTGGGGATGAGCGCCGCCACGGCCGTCTACGAGGACACCGGGGACCCCAAGTTCGCACCTCCACCCCTCATGCGCCGCATGGTAGCGGCGGGACTTATCGGCCGCAAGGCCGGAAAGGGGTTCTACGACTATTCCAGCGGCAAGCGCGAGAGCTACATGTTCATAGAGGACGCGAGCGAGGAGGAGCGCGAGGCGCGCCTCTCGGGCCTGCTGCAGCGCTTCATCATGCCCAACATGCTGGAGGCGGTGCGCCTGCTGGAGGCCGGGGTGTCCACGGTGGAGGACATCGACAAGACAATCCGCCTGGGCTTCAACCTCCCCCAGGGCTTCCTGGAGATAGCCGACGGGCTCGGACTGGACACCGTGATCGAGGCCGCCATGGGCTTCTACGAGGAGAGCGGGGACGCGAAGTTCTTTCCCCCTCCCCTGCTGCGGCGTATGGTGGCGGCGGGGATGCTGGGACGCAAGAGCGGACGAGGCTTCTACGATTACGCCGCGGCCTGACGCGTATGGCCCGGGATGGTCGTACGCGCATCGATTTGAGTGCGAGCGAGTTGTAGGTATAATTAACAAGTCGGCCCGGGGCGTAATGCTACACCAGATATTAACGCACCGCGTTCACCTCGTTTCGAGCGTGGCCCACCCCGGGAATGAGATCGGCATCAACCGGAGGGCGTCAAGGAGGTCCGTCAGTACCTAGGAGGGAAAATGGAAAAGGTCTGGCTGCAGAACTACGATTATTTCGTGCCCGAGTCCATCCGCTATCCAAGGATACCCTTGTATCAACTGCTGGAGCTGACCTGCGTCAAGTACGACGAGAATGTGGCCACCATCTTCTTCGACCAGCAGCTGACCTATGGAGAGCTGCGTAATCATGTACGCCGGATGGCTACGGCCCTCAAAGGCATGGGGGTGAAGAAGGGCGACCGCGTGGCCCTCATGCTCCCCAACTGCCCGCAGTTCATCATCTCCTACTACGGCGTTCTGGAGGCAGGCGGCACCGTGGTCAACGTCAGCCCCCTGCACGTGGAGCGGGAGCTGGAGTACGAGTTCAGTGACTCCGGTGCCGAGACCCTCATCTACCTGGATCTCTTCGACGCGCGCATCCAGGCGGTGAAGGACTCCAGCCCCCTCAAGCGCCTCATCGTCACCAGCATCACCGACTACATGGAGACCCCGGTGGACCCCTCGGCGGCCAAGGCGGCGGATACCTTCTGGTTCCGCGAGGTCATCGCGGACTCGGAACCCGAGGTGCCGGATATGGAGATAGACCCCGGGGTGGACCTGGCCGCCCTGCAATACACCGGCGGTACCACCGGCCTGCCCAAGGGGGTCATGCTGACCCACCGCAACCTGCTGGCCAACGCCATGCAGTGCGCCCTGTGGGCCAAGGAGTTCTCGGAGCCCGGCAAGGACGTCTATCTCGACGTCATCCCCTTCTTCCACTCCTACGGCCAGACGGTAGGCATGAACAATGCCATCCTCAACGCCGCCACCATGGTCCTCATCCCCCAGTTCGAGATAAACATGCTGCTGCAGGCCATCCAGAAGTATAAGCCCAATTTCTTCCCCGGCGTACCTACCCTCTACGTGGCCATCCTCAGTCACCCCGATGCCCTGGACTACGGCATAGATAAGCTCAGGCTGTGCAACTCCGGCTCGGCCCCCATCCCCATCGAGGTCATCAAGCAGTTCAGCAGCATCTCCGGCGGCATCTTCTGCGAGGGCTACGGCCTCTCGGAGGCCTCGCCGGTGACCCACTCCAACCCCATCATGGGCATGCGCAAGGTGGGGTCCATCGGGGTGCCCTTCCCGGATACCGAGGCAAAGATCGTGGACGCGGAGACCGGAACCCAGGAGATGGGCATAAACGAGCCCGGCGAGCTCATCATCCGCGGTCCCCAGGTGATGAGCGGTTACTGGGAGAAGCCGGAGGAGACGGCGGTAACCCTCAAGGACGGTTGGCTTTACACCGGGGACATCGGCACCATGGATGAGGACGGCTACTTCTATATCGTGGACCGCAAGAAGGACATGATCATCGCCGGAGGTTTCAACATCTATCCGCGCGAGGTGGACGAGGTCCTCTACGAGCACCCCGCGGTGCAGGAGGCGGTGACCGTGGGCATCCCCGACGAGTACCGCGGAGAGACGGTGAAGGTGTACATCGTGCTCAAGGAGGGTGTGGAGTGCACCGAGGACGAGATCATAGCTTTCTGCCGCGAGCGCCTGGCCGCCTACAAGGCGCCGCGCATGGTGGAGTTCCGCGCCGAGCTGCCCAAGACCATGGTGGGCAAGATCCTGCGCCGCTCCCTGCGCGAGGAAGAGATCGCCAAGCAGAAGGAGCAGAAGGGCGAGGACTAGATAGACCGAACGAACCTATGATGGGGGCGCGCCACGGCGCGTCCCTTTTTCATCTTCGTACAACCTTGGCTTGAGGTAATGGGAAATGAGGGCAGGTCTCGAGTTTCCCCCAGACCTTTGCTGTAAGTATTATCATGTCTCTGAAACTCGAGACGCTGACCCCACCCTACGGGGAAAGAACCCGCGCAGGTGGTAAGTCGTGGGAAATAAATGCCGATACCTTGCGGTAGGAGGTGGTTGGCATGGAGAACTCGCAATGGGTAGTGTTGGGCATCGGCGCGGTGGCCCTCATCATCGGTATCATCCTTCTTTTTCTCGCCCTCAGAGGGCGCAAGAAGCTGGATGCCCTGGCGTCAACGAAGACGGTGAACGCATCCGAGGCGGCGAGGATGGCCCAGGCGGTGCCGGGCGCGCCGGTGGAGATCGTGGGCGTGGTCGAGGCGGAAGAGCCTCTGCTCTCCCCCACCGGCCAGGTCCCCTGCGTTTACTATTCCTACAAGCTGGAACACCGCAAGGAGAAGCGGGAACGGGACGAGACAACGGGTAACCTGGAAACGCGGGAGTACTGGGATACAGTGGACACCCGCGAGGAACAGATCCCCTTCGCGGTACGCGACTCCAGCGGTGCAGTCCTGGTCTACCCCGACGGCGCGGATATTGTGGCCGAGACACGGACCAATGAGGGGTACGGAGGCGGTCGCGACTACCTGGAATCCAGCGGCAGCGTGGCTGGGGATATCCTGCAGAGCGTGCTGGATGCCGTGGACGACGATTCCGAGAGCGTGCTGGGCTATAAGATCACCGAGTCGATGATCCGCGTCGGCCAGCCGGTCTTCGTCATCGGGAATACTCAGCGG
>Ga0209254_10006086_pt1 | contig 11109 bp, 7 predicted proteins | sample FrelakmetDIP11DI_FD_187148 | JGI IMG/M metagenome (GOLD analysis project Ga0209254, IMG submission 187148) | Freshwater lake sediment microbial communities from the University of Notre Dame, USA, for methane emissions studies - DIP11 DI (SPAdes)... | ecosystem: Environmental > Aquatic >... | reverse complement strand
CCATGATCCGGGAGTAGATCTTCTCGAACAGGCGGGGGACGCTGATGATGATGGTCGGCCGGACCTCGACGAGGTTGGCCGCCACGGCCTCGACGCTCTCGGCGTAGGCGATGGCCGCTCCGACATGGAAGAGGAAGAACGTCCCTGTCCGTTCGAAGACGTGGGACAGGGGCAGGAAGGACAGGGCGGAGTCCGCGGCGCAGAAATCGATGGCCTCCGTCAGTGCGACGACGTTGCTGGTGAAATTGGCGTGGCTGAGCATGACGCCCTTGGGAGAGCCGGTCGTTCCGGAGGTGTAGATGATGGAGGCCAGGTCCCCGGGCTCGACGGCCTCGGCCGACCTCTCGAAACGTCCGGGCTCCTCCCGGTCGAGGCGCCGGCCCATGTCCGCGACGTCCGACAGGGCGTCGGTGCCGGCCGGAGGGTCGCCCTCGACGAGGATGACGCGCTCGAGGGCCGGGAGCGTGTCCCTGACGGCCGCGATCTTGCGCCACATCTCGAGATCCGAGCAGATGACGATCTTGACGCCCGCGTTGTCGAGGATGTAGCGGACCTGGTCGGGCGGAAGCGAAGTGTAGATGGGCACGGTGACCGCCCCGGTGCAGAGGGCGGCGAAATCGGCCATGACCCATTCCGGCCTGTTCTCGGACAGGATGGCCATCCGGTCGCCGGGCTTCAGGCCGAGAGCCTGAAGGCCGAGCGAGAGGTGCCGGACGGTCGTTTCGATCTCCTCGGTGGAGATCTTCGTCCAAGACCCGGCGATCTTGGCTGACATCCGGCCGGGGGTGCGATACGTCCGGCAGGAATCAAGGAAGAGACGGCTCAGGGTGGTTACGGCTCGGTTGGACATGGACCCTCCTTGCGAGCCGTTATTATACACTTTTTCCCGCTCGGGTAGAGGGGGGAGCCCTAGCGATCCCGGATGATCTTGATGAGCTCGGCGGCCTTGTCCGCGAAAGCGGGATGGGCGGCGGCCTGCCGGGCCAGATCGAGGGCCCGCTCGGCGTTTCCCGCGTTGTGGTAACCGGCGGCGCCGTTGTATTGGCAGGTCGCCTTGGTCAGCCGGACCGAGAGGATCTGCCCCCTCTTCCTGGCGACGAGCCGGGCTTGGCGCGCCGGGGCCAGCTCCGAGGCCTCGATCTCCCCGATCTTCCGCTCCAGGCCCTTCTCCTTGTCCTCGAGCGTCATGGCCGCCCCGGCGAAATAGATGGCCGAGTTCAGCCAGTCCTTGCGGTCCGCGTAGAGCCGGCCCAGATGGTAGGCCGCGTCACTCGCGGCGGGATCGAGGTCGAGGGCTTCGCGAAGGTCCTTTTCGGCGTCGTCGAGCCGCCCCTGCCGGTAGGCGATGACCCCCGAGAGTCCGGCCACGTCGCTCACGCCCACGAGGAAGACCCGGGACGCGTCGATCGACCGGCGCGCCTCCTCGAGCCGTCCGAGCTCGGCCAGGTTCCAGGCGGTCCAGTAGTGGCCTTCGCCCATGTAGTACGTCCCCAGCTCGAGGAGACGGCCGAGCACCGCCAGGGCTTCGTCGCTCCGGCCGAGGTAGCCGAGCGCGAGGCCTTTCCCGAGCAGGGCGTCCCGGTAGGTCGGCAGGAACGCCAGGGCCTTCTCGTTCCATTCGAGACAGGTCTCCGTCTCCTCCATCTGGAAGGCGACCTTGGCCAGGGAGATGAGGACGGACAGCGACTCGGGGATCTTTTCGAAGACGGTCAGATAGTGGCGCTCCGCGGTCAGCAGCATTCCGGCCATGAGCGCCTCGTCGCCGAGATAATAATGGACCTCCGCGAATCCGGCGTCGCTCCGGAGCAGGGCGCCGAGCTCCTCGGCCTCGAACGCCGGGCAGACGGCGGCCTGGAAGGCCAGGAGCGGCGAGCCGGCGTGGAGGTCCCGCAGGGCGGCCCGATCCAGCTTGTCCTGGAACTTGAAGAAGAACTCCCGGCGGAGGGTCAGCCGCAGCGCCGCCGCCAGATCATCCGTCCGCGCCGGACCCTCGAGGTCCCGGTCGATATCCGGGATCCGGCCGGCGATCCAGTCCAGCTGTTCGTCGAGCGTCCGGCCGGCGGTCCGGTCGATCCCCGGGCTGCCCTTGATCTTGTGGGGAAGACCGGCGACGAGCTCGAGCCAGGGCTGGTAGCGGGCGAGGGCGGGATCATCGACCTCGGGGCCCGGTCCCTCCGTGAAGATGCCCAGGTCCTTCCGGCGAAGCTCGAGCGCGACGGCCGTGCGAACGCAGCGCTCAACGACGGCGGACCGCTCTCCGGGAACGGCCAGGGCCTCGCGATAGATCCGCAGAGCCTCCCGCAGGGCCGTGTAATGACCCTGGTGGGCCAGGGCGTCGGCTTCGGCCAGCCGGGCTTTCCAATCGACGGCCGGCGCCGCCGGTTTCGCGGCGGGCCTGGTCGCCGCCGCGCAGGCGGAGGCGGCCAGCGCGGCGATCAGAAGAAAGGTATTTCCCCAACGCTTCATGATCTCTCCTCAGAGAATTCGCCCTCGGCGATCCGAAGGTTTAGAGCTGTAAAATCCATTGACGTCATTCTATGCTCCTTTACACCCGCGGAAAAGACCCCGGGCCGGCGGCGTCCGGGCCGTTCCCTGACGATTCGGCCGGTTGCGCCGGTCGGAACGGATGGCACATCCTGTGCAATAATGGGGGCGACGAAGGCCGGGAGAAAGGAGTCAAGAACCATGAAAAGAAGGGACTTCGTAGGCAAGGCCGGCTGTGCCGCCGCGGCCCTGGCCGCCGCCGGATTGGCCGGAGGGCAGGACAAGACCACCCAGGCCCCGCCTCCTCCGCCGCCCAAGGCCAAGCGCTACAGGATCGACATCGAGATCTTCGAGGCCCGTCCCGACAGCTGGTGCCACAAGAAGGGGGACAAGTTCGCCTACCCCGCGGACTGGGGCAAGCTCTGCCCCTGGCTCCGGGCCAGTCTCAACGAGTTCGTCCGGCTGCTCGAGAACGGGGTCACCCTGCCATGGATGTACGAGGGCACGCCCTACGCCAAGGTGATCGATCCCGAGGGCGTCACGACCGAGTACGTCCGCTGCCCGGATCCGACCTCCGACCTGGTGGCCAAGATCGTCCGGACGCGCGTCTGAGCCTGAGGGCGTCGTCGCGCTCGATGCCGGTCTGGCGGGCCCCCTCGTCAACCTTTTGCGGCGATCCGGAGTAATTATGAACGAAGGATCACCAGGAGTCCCCATGATCAAGCCCCACGCCGCGATCCCCGCCCTCTTCGTCGTCACCCTCTGCGCCGTCTTCGCCGGCGCCGCATTCGGCTCCCAGGACCAGGCCAAGCCGGCCCGCGCCGAATCGGCCCGGTTCGACATCGTCAAGGCGTCCGGCCCGATCAAGATCGACGGCGTCCTCGACGAGGAGGCTTGGGCGAAAGCCCCGGCCATCCCGCTGCCCTACGAATGGCAGCCGGGGGACAACATCCCCCCTCCGGTCGAGACCCAGTGCCTGGTCACCTACGACCTCCGCAACCTCTATGTCGCCTTCCGCTGCTTCGATCCCGCGCCGAAGAAGATCCGGGCCCATCTCATGGACCGCGACGACACCGACACGCTCATCCTCGACGACCACGTCTCGTTCATGATCGATTCCTTCAACGACGAGCGCCGGGCCTTCCAGTTCCGGGTCAATCCCATGAGCGTCCAGGCCGACGCCAACTTCAGCGAGTCGGAAGGCTACGAGGATTTCTCCTGGGACGCCATCTGGGAGGCGAAAGCGAAGATCACGGACTGGGGCTGGGCGGTCGAGGTGGCCATCCCGCTCGGCCAGCTCCGCTTCCGTGAATCCGAAGGCCCGAAGACATGGGGTTTCGAGGCCGGGCGGTCCTGGCCCCGGGACACACGGCACCGCATCAGCTCCCATGTGCAGTCCCGGAACGTCAATTGCATCCTCTGCCAGTTCAACAAGCTGACCGGCTTCGAGGGCATCACCTCGGGGCAGAACATCGAGGTCAATCCGACCATCACGGCCGGCCGGACCGACGCCATGGACATGTCGGCCTTCCCCGACGGCTCGCTCGAGAGGGGCCAGGTCGAGACCGAGAACGGCGTGACGGCCAAGTGGGGCGTCACCCCGAACGTCACCCTGAATGCCGCGGTCAATCCCGATTTCTCCCAGGTCGAGGCCGACGTCGCCCAGCTCGAGATCAACCGCCGCTTCGCCCTCTTCTACCCCGAGAAGCGCCCCTTCTTCCTCGAAGGGGCCGACTTCTTCCTCACGCCGCTCCAGGCGGTCTTCACCCGGACGGTGGCCGATCCGCTCTGGGGGGCCAAGCTGACCGGCAAAGCGGGCCGCACCGCCATGGGCTTCTTCGCCGCCCAGGACACGCTCACCAATCTCGTCTTCCCCTCGAACCAGGGGACGATGCAGGGTTCGCTCGATCAGGACGCGACCGGCGGCGTCTTCCGGCTCCGCCAGGACGTCGGTCAGATGTCGACGCTGGGCGTCCTCTACACCGGCCGCGTCGGCGCGGGCTATTACAACCACGTCGCCGGGGCGGACGGCTTCCTCCGGCTCGACGACAAGAACTCGATCATCTTCCAGTACATGCACTCGGAGACGGATTACCCTTTGGCCGTCGCGGAGGGTTTCGGCCAGGACGCGGACCGGTTCGGCGGCAACGCCTTCACGCTGGAGTACCAGCACTTCTCGCGCAAGTGGGTCGTCAACGCGGTCTACGACGACAAGTCGCCGGGCTTCCGGGCCGACTACGGGTTCGTCCCCCGCGTCGATACGCGGTCCGGCCAGGTCATGGTCCTCCGCCAGCTCTGGGGCAAGCCCAAGGGCTGGTACAATCTCATCCGTCTCGGCCTGGCGGGGCAAGCCGTCTGGGACCACGAAGGGACCCTGACCGACCGCGGCGTCACGCTCGGCGCGATGTACCAGGGCAACCTGGAAACCCTGGTCAATATCCACGCCAATTTCGTCCGGACGTTCTACGAAGGGCAGTACTTCGATACGCCCTACGCCGACCTGACCTTCCGCATCCGGCCCTTCAGCGGATCCGAGATCGGGCTCAACGCCCAGGCCGGCAAGACCATCGACTTCGCCAATGCCCGGCTGGCCGACACGCTCGCTGTCGGCCCGAACTTCTCCTTGAGCCTCTTCCGGCACATGAACCTCGTCCCCGCCTACATCTATGAGCGCCTCTCGCGGGACGGGGCCACGATCTACACGGCCAACCTGGCCCAGGCCAAGCTCGTCTGGAACTTCAACGTGCGGTGCTTCGTCCGGGCCATCGTCCAGTACCAGGACCTCGCCCAGAACCCGGACATGTACACCTACCCGGTCGATTCGAAGACCCAGGGCCTCTTCACCCAGTTCCTGTTCTCGTACAAGCTCAATCCCCGGACGGTCCTGTTCCTGGGCTATTCGGACAACGCGATGGGCGGAGTTTTCGACAGCTGGCTCGGCCCGGGCCGGGTGTCCATGACCCGGACCGATCGGACGTTCTTCTTGAAGATCGGCTACGCCCTGCAGATCTGAGTCTGGCCCGAACGCCTGTCAGGCCAGGACGCTCCCGGCTTCCCTGAGCCGGGCGCGCACCGGAACACGGAAGGGGCAGGCCTTCTCGCACGCCCCGCAGTCGCGGCAGGCCGTGGCCCGTCGGCCGCTCTCGATATCGGCATAGGCCTCCCGGGCCCGGCCCGTCTTGCCGTAGCTCTCGTGGTAGGCGAGCGCCCGGAGAATGCCCGTCGTGTCGACGCCCGTCGGGCAGACCAGGCGGCAGCGGGTGCAGCTCTGGCAGTATCCGGCCGCATTCTCCCGGACGTAGCGGGCCAGGGCCGCCCGCTCCGCCGCGCTCAGCTTCGCCCCGGCAGCTCCCAGGTCCTCCTCCATCTGCTGCCGGTTGAGGATCTCGGTCACCGCCGACGCGACCCGGGCGTCGTCGAGGACCCATTTCAGCATGGCCTGGCAGATCGAGACCGCGCCGGTCCGGTACTTCCCGAGGTCCTGGCGGCGGCCGCCGACCTTGAGCGTCTTCATGGCGATGACGCCGACGCCCCGGCCGTGGGCCAGCTCGAGCAGCGGCCGGATGCCGCTCCGGCCGAGGTAATCCGGGTAGGTCTCGACCGCGCCCTCCTCGGTTTCCGGGATGTCGAACACGTTGTACCCGACCTGGACCATGTCGTAGAGTCCGCAGTCGACCGCTTTGCGGACGACCTCGTCCTGGTTGGCGTGGCAGGACAGCCCGCGGAACCGGAACGCGCCCTCCTTCTTCAGCCGGTCGAAGGCTTCGAGGACGCGCTCGTCGACGAGAACGGCGGCCGTCTCCGCGCCGTGGATCATCAGCACGTCGATCGTCTCGATGTCGAGGCGGCGCAGGCTGCCGTGGACGGAGGCGATGATGGAATCCGGCGTGTCCCGGGGCGCGACGTGGAACTTCGTGGCGACGTGGACCCGGTCCCGGCCGACGTCCTTGAGCAGCCGGCCGATCTGCCGTTCGGCGTTGCCGTTCTCGTAGTTGTGGGAGGTGTCGATGTAGTTGACGCCGCGGTCGACGATGGTCCGCAGGAGGTCCGGGTCGGGGAGAGGGCTGCTGCCGAGGGAGATCTCGGATACGGAAAGTCCTGTCCGGCCGAGCGGACGGCGGGCCAGGGCGTCCTGGGGAAGCCGTCCCGGGGATGTTTCCCGCGCTCCGGGCCATCCGGCCAGCGACGATCCCAGGGCGGCCGCTCCCCCTGCCAGCGCCTTGATGAACGTCCGCCGGTCCTGCTTCTTTTTCATCGGTGTCCCTCCGGGCGCCTCCAATCTAACCGAGCGGCCGCCGGCCGTCAAGGAATGGGGGGACGGAGGCGGCGGCCTAAAAGCGGTAGCCCGTGACCAGGGCCAGGGTCGTGCTCGAAGGACCGCCGGATTGGGAGCGACGGGAGACGAGACCGCGGAGCTTGACGTTCCCGAACACGTAGATGTCGAATCCGGCTTCGAAGAACCAGGCCGGCCCAGCCAGGATCTCCTCGACGGAACCGGCCTCGAAGGTCCTGGTGCCGTAGCCGACCGTCGCCCAGAGATAGCTCGCGTCGGCGAGAAAACGGCGCAGGCCCGCCGACCACGAGAATTCCGTTCCCGTCCCGGCATCGGACCACTGGACGCGCAGGTTCGGGTACCAGGGTCCGAGGTAGGCGGCCGCGGAGACGTCGAAGACGGTCACGCCCTCGGTCCCGGCGGCCTTGATCCGCCCGGCCCCGAGCGAGACCTCGTATCTCTTCAGGAATGATTGGTAGATCTCCAAGTGGCCCGACGATCCCGGGACCGCGTCGGCGCCCGGGGCCGCGGCGAGGTCGAGGTAGGCATAGGCCCCCTTCCAGAGCTGAGGATAGGCTTGGAGGCTGAGACGCTCGTCGCTGACGCCCCCGCGCCAGAGCTTCTCGACGTTGACGACCATGCGGGCCCGGTCGCGCAGGACGCTGAACAGGGCGGATAGCCCGAGGTCCGCATAATCGGACCGTCCGTCGCTCCAGTGCTCGTTCCGTCCGCTCAGCCAGACTTCCGTCCGCCGGGCGTAGACGGGGACGGCCGCCGCGAGGGCCCGGGCGAAGTCCTTGTTCTGCGGTTCGAGCTCGGCGGCCCGGGCGAGATAGCCTCGGGCCCGGCCGTAGTCGCCCTGCCAGAGAAGGACCGAGCCGACACGGAAGAGCGCCCCGGCGTGGTTGGGATCGAGGTCGAGGGCCCGCCGGGCATACACCAGGGCGGCGTCGGATTCGCCTCGCCACGAGGCCAGGTCGGCCAGCCCGGCCAGCGCGTCGGCCGAGCGTGGCTGGACCTCGAGCGCGCGCTGGAAGGTCCGCTCGGCGCCTTCGAGGTCCTTGCGCCAGCACATCATCCGGGCCTTGAAGACCAGCATGTCCGCGTCGGCCGGGTATCGGGACAGGAGCTCGAGGAGCAGGGCCTCCGCCTCGTCCCAGCGGCCCGAATAGCCGTAGGCGCGGGCGAGGAGGAACTGGATCTCGGCGTTCCCCGGATCGGCCTTGAGGGCGTCGAGGGCCAGGCCGATGGCCTTGTCGTAGGTCCCGGCGAAGAGGGCCTGCCGGACCTCGTCCCGGCCCTGCGCTCGCGCCGCGGCCGGGCCCGCGAGGACAAGGCCGACGAGGACCGTTGCCCCGACGATGCGGAGAAAGTCGTTTTTCATGGCCTTTGTCCTGCCTTGGCGAAGCCCTTTTTCTCCATGGCTCCCCATTCGGCCTTGCCTTTCAGATAATCCAGATAGGCCCTGGCCCTCACGATCGAGAGGTACTGGCGGTAGAAGAGGTTCTCGGCGACCCCGGAGACGGTCAGGATGAGGATGTCGCGGAGGCGCGGATAGCGGTGGGCCGACAATTCCTCGAGCAGGATGGCCAGGAGGGAGACGAATGTGCCGTAGAAGACGGCCACGAAGAAGAAGGTCACGGCGAAAGCATAATCGACCTGGCCGAAAACGATGTGGGTCAAGAACACGACGTAGCCCAGGACCTCGATGAAGGGGCCGGCCATCTCGAAGAGGGCATAGAACGGCATGGCGAACATCCCCGCGACCCCGTAGCGCGGGTTGAAGAGCATGCGGCGGTACGTGACCAGGGTCTGGATGAGGCCGCGGTGCCAGCGGCTCCGCTGCCCGGCCAAGTCCCGGAGCTTTTCGGGGGCTTCGGTCCAGCAGATCGGGTCGGGGATGAACCGGATCCGGTACGGCTTCTTCTTCTCGTGCATGTACTTCTGCATGCGGACGACGAGGTCCATGTCCTCGGCGATGGACGCCGACCGGTAGCCGCCGCAGGCCATGGCGATGTCCTTGCGGAAGATGCCGAAGGCACCGGAGACGATCAGCGTGCTCCGCAACATGGCCATGCCCATCCGGCCGCCCAGGAAGGCCCGGAGGTATTCGAGGATCTGGAAGCGGGCGATCCAGTTCCGGGGCAGGCCGATCCGGACGACCTGGCCGCCCCCGACGTCGCAGCCGTTGCTCAAGCGGATGATGCCGCCGGCCCCGATGGTCCGCTCGGGGTCTTCGAGAAAAGGCCGGACGACCTTGAGCAGGGCCTCCTTCTCGAGAACGGAATCGCCGTCCACGGCGCAGAACAGCGGGTAGCGCGAGATGTTCAGGCCGGCGTTCATGGCGTCGGCCTTCTTGCCGTTGACCTTGTCGACGACGACGAGCTTGGGCTGGAGCGCCGACCGGTAGATGCCGCGAATGGGCTTGGTCGGCAGGGATTTCCGGAAGACGGTCTTGGACAGCTTGAGATCGTAGGCCTCCGTCAGCCTCGACAGGGTGTCGTCGGTCGAGCCGTCGTTGACGACGATGACCTCGAAGACGGGGTAGCGGAGGGACAGGAGCGAGCGGACGCTCTCGATGATGCCGTGGCCCTCGTTGAAAGCCGGGACGATGACCGAGACGGGCTTGACGATAGGCATGCGGAAGATCTCGCCGAAGCGGACGAAGGTGACCAGGCGGCGGTAGCGGAGAATGCCTGCGAGCGACAGGAGGTTGAAGAGGAAATAGAACGTGTTGAGAAGCAGGAAATAGGCCAGGATGACGGTGTCGATCCCGTGGTCGAGGACGTGCAGGATGTCGGTCACGCCGCACCGCCCGTCAGGACGACCGTGTCCAGGACCATCGCGGCCATGTCCGCGGCGTAGCGGTCCTCCTGCTGGCGCGAGATCACCTGGAGCTGAAGGATGCCGACCAGACCGAAGGCGGCCAGCCCGAAGCCGGCGTTGTAGCGGACGTGCCAGTGCGGGGAGAAGATGCCTTTGACGAGGAGGGGGACGGTCTGCCAGTCCTGGAGGCTGCCCAGGCTGCGGAGGGCTTGGGCCTGAACCTCCCAGGAGGCGTCGGCGGCCAGGGCCATGAGCGTTTTGACCGAGCCCGGCACGAGCAGGTGCCCCAGAGCCCGGGCCGACCGGATGCGGAGCTCCTTGTCGGCGTGCCGGGCGTAGAAGACGATGTCGGGGTAAAGGCCGCGGAGGAGCAGCCGGCCGGCCATCTCGATGAGCAGGCCGGTCTTCTCCGGCGGCAGCGGCTTGTCCAGTGAGGTCCGGACGAACGGCTCGATGCGAGGGCCGAGGCAATAGAAGATGTTCGAGTAAGCGTAGAGGTTGGGTTCCGGATCTTGCTCGAAGAGCTCGAAGATCTGGCCGAGCGTGTCACTCGAGGCGATGCCGGTCAGGGCGTTGAGGGCGGCCAGCCGGACGACGGGCTTGTCGTGGAGGAGCTTGACCAGGTTGAGGGCCTCCTCGGGCCGGGAGAAATCAACGAACAAGCGGACGTTCTGAAGCCGGGTCGAGAGGAACGGGGACCTGAGCTCGCGGAGGCAGCGGCGGCGGATGGACCGCTCGAAGATCGTCCGGAGGGGCTCGAGGGACCGGCCGACCAGGGCCTCGCGGTAGGCGACGAGGACTTGCTTGAGGACGCGGGGCCGGGCCCGGTGCTTCCGGGCGAAGTCGTGGGCCGCGGCGGCAGGCGCGGGCGAGGTCAGGACCTCGAGGAGGTCCTTCTCCATGACCTCGTAGGCCGCCCGGTCCCGGCGCTCCCGGGCCTGGATCAGCAGGCGGCGGAGGAAGATGAACAGGAAGAGCGACACGGACATCAGGAGAAGGTAGGCGAAGCTATAGAGGACGACGGTCGAGAGCACGATCGCACCTTTCCTTGAGGATCTTCCGGACCGTGGCCACCAGGATCTGGGGCGAGAACGGCTTGATGATGTAGTCGGCCCCCTCCTCGAGGCCTTTGACGATGGCCGCCTCTTCGCCCAGCGTGGACAGCATGAGGACCGGGATCGAGACCGTTTCGGGCGACTTGCGGAGAAGCGACATGATCTCGAACCCGTCCAGCCCGGGCACGACCGCGTCGATGATGAGCAGGTCGGGCCGGCCGCTCCGGGCCCGGGCCAGGCCGTCGTTCCCGTCGGCGGCCTTTTCGACGATGAACTCCTCCTTGCGGAGGAAATGGGAGATGATGTTGCGCGTCGTCGGGTCATCGTCGACGAGGAGGACCTTGGGGATGGCCCGCTTCGCGGCACCCGGCTCGCCCGCGAGGAGCCGCCCGGCCTGCGAAGCGCGGCGGATCTCGGCGTCGACGTCGAGGACGGGCGTCCCGGGGGGGGCCGCGCCGCCTGTCTTGGCCA
>Ga0209254_10006085_pt1 | contig 11109 bp, 7 predicted proteins | sample FrelakmetDIP11DI_FD_187148 | JGI IMG/M metagenome (GOLD analysis project Ga0209254, IMG submission 187148) | Freshwater lake sediment microbial communities from the University of Notre Dame, USA, for methane emissions studies - DIP11 DI (SPAdes)... | ecosystem: Environmental > Aquatic >... | reverse complement strand
GTACCATATCATTGATTGCATTGGGCTTGGGGGCGATCGTTTTCACGGTGGGATTTTTGGACGTCAACCTTGGCATCAACGAAGCCTTCTTACTTGCATTGGGGATCATTGTGGCAGCAATCCCAGAGGGCTTGCCTGCCACAGTCACCTTATCTCTGGCTGCCTCGGTGCAACGCCTGGCGCAGAAGGGGGTCCTGGTCAAGAAACTTTCCATCCTGGAAACTTTAGCGAACGTCTCTGTTATTTGTACCGATAAAAGTGGCACCCTTACCCAAAACCAGATGACCGTCCGACAGGTATGGGTGGGCGGGAAACCGTTGGTCGTGACCGGTTCAGGTTATGAGCCAGAAGGCGAATTTGTGCCCAATCCGGGTACAAAAGCAGCTGAAAATGATTTGAACGCTTTACTCACCGCTGCCATGCTGTGCAATAATTCCCGGCTTAACTCCCCAACACCTGAACAGCCCCACTGGACGGTTTTAGGAGACCAAACTGAAGCAGCCCTGCGTGTGGTGGCTTTAAAGAATGGTTTAACCGCAGAAACACTTACGCATTCCTTGCCACGCATCCACGAGATCCCCTTTGATGCCCGGCGTAAGAGGATGAGCACCATCCACCAGGTGCACCGGCAAGATGGTTCCTTCCCCGATGTTTCTTCTGGACAGCAGCTTGCCTTTATTAAAGGAGCGCCACGCGAGGTTTTACAGCTCTGCACCCATATCCGCATGCATGGTGAGGTGATCCCATTAGATGATAGCTGGCGTGCCAGGGTCTTATCCGCAAATGATGATTATGCCCGCAATGCCCTACGTGTTCTGGCGCTGGCATATCAAGCACTACCCCAACGGGTTGGGAGCTATATCGCTGAGAGAGTGGAGGTAAACCTGGTTTTTCTGGGATTAACTGCCATGATGGATCCACCACGTCCGGAGGTCATGGAGGCTGTAAAAACCTGCCACCGAGCAGGTGTCCGGATGATCATGATCACAGGTGATTACGGTCTGACTGCGGCATCATTGGCGCGCCGTATAGGGATGCTCACGACGCAGAATCCATTGATCCTCACCGGTGCGGAGCTGGAACAACTCAACGATATTGAGCTTCAGGGAATATTGGAAAAAGAAGTGATCTTTGCCCGCATGGCTCCAGAACACAAGATGCGGTTGGTGGCTGCTTATCAATCGCGAGGTGATGTGGTCGCCGTGACTGGTGATGGAGTCAATGATGCCCCTGCCCTACGCAAAGCAGATGTAGGTGTAGCGATGGGTCTGGTTGGGACCGATGTTGCCAAGGAAGCTGCGGATATCATTCTCACGAATGATAATTTTTCCACCATTGCGCGTGCGATCGAAGAAGGTCGGACGGTTTATGATAATTTACGAAAATTCTCCACTTATATTTTCTCAAGCAACGTGCCTGAAATATTGCCATTCATCCTGACTGCTCTTCTCACCCCGCAGGTGATGCCACTTGCCTTGGGGGTCAAACAAATCCTGGCAATTGACCTGGGGACAGACCTGTTCCCAGCCCTGGCACTGGGGAGTGAGAACCCTGAACCGGATGTTATGCTACGACCACCACGCCGCAAGTCTCAATCATTGGTGGATGGCCGATTGCTGAGGCGTGCATTTTTATGGTTGGGGATGATTGAAGCCGCACTGTGTTTCTTTGCATTCTTTTTCGTAAACAATTGGATAGACATACCAGCCTTTCAATCGTTGCATGATTCTGTATTCTCCAATATTCCACATACGAGCCAGAACAGCCTGGCAATCACAGTGTATTACGCCGGGGTGGTCATGGCACAGATCGGTAATGCTTTTGCGTGTCGTACTGAGCGTAACCGGGGGCGTTTTTTGGGCTGGTTAAGCAACCCAGCCCTGTTAAGGGGGATTGCCATCGACCTGGTTATCTTGCTGGGATTAGTCTATTTTCCTCCATTGGCTGATTTATTTGGTCATGTAGCCATACCGCCGGTACTATGGATTGGGCTTGGCTTCTTTCCAATAATCGTTTACCTTATGGACTGGATCCGCAAGTGGCTCGTTCGCTGGCGTGAGCGTTTGAAGCAACAAGTAATCAATACTTCAGTAGTAAAGGAGGAAATATGAAAGTAATCATAATGGGAAGTGGTCGGGTCGGGGTGCAACTCGCAAAATTGCTCGTCGACGAAGGTCACCAGGTGGCTGTGATAGATCATGATGCCAGTGCCCTAACAAACCTGGGACCTAATTTTAAAGGGCAGAAAATTGTCGGGGTTGGATTCGATAGGGATGTGCTGCTCAAGGCAGGGATCGAGCACACTGATGCGTTTGCGGCAGCCAGCTCGTCCGATAATTCTAATATCATCGCGGCGCGTATTGCTCACAATATTTTCCATGTCCCGCGGGTAGTTGCCAGGTTATTTGATCCACGACGCGCAGAGGTTTATCGCCGGCTGGGGATGTTGACCATCTCATCAACTACATGGGGTGCTGAGCGTATCCGTGAATTGCTTACTTCAGCGGAAATCGACTGTATCCACAGCTTCGGAAGTGGAGAAGTGAGTCTGGTAAATATCGAAGTTCCACCACAACTGGTTGGGCGGATGGTAAAGGACCTTACTGTTTCCAGCGAGATTACCTTAGTTGCCGTTACCCGCCAGGGAGCTGCATTCATCCCTACCCTGGGCAGCCAATTCTTGGATGGCGATATCATCCATGTGGCAATCCTGGCTTCAGCGTTGGAACGCTTTAAAACATTGTTAGGGTTGTCGGAAGGAGGATAAGATGTTTGTTATCATTGTTGGTGGTGGTATGACTGGATCGCAGCTTGCCTTCCAGCTGCTCAACGGTGGTCATAAAGTCAGGCTGATCGAAGATCGTCCAACCGTATTAGAGCGATTACGAGAGGAATTGCCAAACGAAGTTATCATCGCAGGCGATGGCAGCTCCCCCAGCATTCTTGAAAGCGCCGGGATCGAGGATGCCCAGGTGCTGGCAGCCGTCACGGGTGAAGATGAGGATAACCTGGTGGTCACTACCCTGGCGCGCTTTGAGTTTGGCGTTCCTCGAATCATTGCGCGAGTTAATAACCCCAAGAATACCTGGTTGTTCACCCCTGATATGGGCGTGGACGTTGCTCTTTGCCAATCTGACATCCTGGCTAAATTGATCGCCGAGGAAATGTCAATTGGGGATATGATGACGCTGCTTAAATTGCGCAAAGGTGAGTACTCGATCGTTGAAGAGAAGGTTCATCCCGAGGCTGTTGTGGTTGGCAAAATGCTACGTGATATTGATCTCCCACCGCAGTGTGTATTTGCTGCAGTAATTCGTAAAGGCAAGCTGATAGTGCCCAATGGGGATACCGAGCTTGCCCCAGTAGATGAGATCATTGCTCTGGTGCATGCCTCACAGGTAACTAAATTTGCCGAACTCCTAGGTCCACCAGCTTGAGTATTATTCAAGACCGATCGATTACCGGGAACAATCGCCCAGCCAAGGACGTCATTTTCCCTGAGGTATAATTGGCGAATGAAATCTCCTGAATTAGACGAAACTCGTCCGACTTCGATAAAGCCTGACGAACAATCTATGCCTGAGGCTGGGGACTCTCCGGATAATATTCCAGTTCCATCCGAGCAAGAAACGGATGCTGGTGTGACACAGCCCATGGCATTTTCTTCATCGGAAGAGCGAATGGATTTGTCAGCTCAAGATTCTACCCAGGCTACAACAGAAGCCCCGGAAACAGAAGAGCATTCGCTCGGTGATACTCAGCCTGCACAGATCAGTGATGATGAGATAACGATACCTCCAGATACCCCTGACCTACCAGCAAGGAAACGCAGGGGCAGTCGTTTGTGGATATTATGGGCTTTACTGGGCGTCTTACTGCTGGCATTGATTGCCGGTGGGAGTGTCTATGCAGGCTATAACTCAGCAATTGATCAGCGTACCCGTTATGAGTCCACATTGGTAGTTGGTGAAGCCTCCAATCAATATGTCTTGGTACAACAGGATATTGCGCTTGGTAATTATGACCGTGCCCGCCAGCGCCTTGAATACATTATCAAGATCAACCCCAATTATCCCAATGTCTCTGAACAACTCGCATTCGTCCTGATGCAGCAGCAGATCACTGCCTCCCCCACTTTTGTTTCAACACCCACCTTGACTCCCACCCCTGATTATCGGGGCAGGGACGAATTGTTTGGTCAGGCTCAGAACCTGCTCATTGCGCGCGACTGGACCGGCGTTATCGATACTTTATTGCTTCTGCGTAAGAATTATCCGGATTTTATGGTAGTGAAAGTGGACGGTATGTTGTTCGTGGCACTACGTAACCGTGGAATCGATAAGATCGCCCAATTACATGACCTGGAAGGTGGTAATTACGACCTGACTCTTGCTGAGCGATTTGGTCCTTTGGATGCAGAAGCGCGTAATTGGCGTGATTGGGCTGAGTTATATATACGGGGAGCCAGCTATTGGGGTGTGGACTGGGGACAGACCGTAAATTATTTTTCGCAGTTAGCCGCCGCAGCCCCTAATCTAAGTGATATCTCGGGTTGGACAGCATCAAATCGATATTTAGAAGCATTGCTTGGTTACGGAGATTGGCTTGCTGCCAAAGGTCAATGGTGTGATGCCCAGACGCAGTACGATACCTATATGACATTATTAGCGAGTCCGCAGGTTGAACCGACCGCAGTGAATGCGGCTGACCAGTGTAACCAGGGGACGAGCCCTGAGGTCACTCCAGGTGGAGAAGTAACCGCCACACCGGAGACACCCGTTCCAACAGGAGCACCCACCCCAACAGAAGCGCCTCCACCCTCAACGACGCCATACCCATAATTTATGGTGGAGTTGGTAGCGGTTCCGAGTAGAGTTGGAAAGGTTGCTCGGGGTAATAATGATAGACCGTGCGGGCGGGAAACTCGTTGGCGAGTGAAGCGTCGATAGAAGGGCTGATGCTCCAGGCAAAGATGAAGGGGGTGGTGAATTCAGGGTCTTCGAGATCAAGGAGAGCGCCATATTCCATCCACCGGCGGGTATGCACAATGACCAGCGCAGGGGTGAGGGCTTGTGCCTGAGGTGTCTGGAAAGGGAGCTGGTCAGCTCTTTCGATATTATATAAACCCATCATTCCCCCAAGCCGGACGGGTGTGTAAAGGGTTAGATTGATTCCCACCATGATACCCAAAATCAATAGCACCAGGAGTGGTCTTAGCATCCGCCAGCCTGTATAACGTATAAAAGGCTCATCTGGTTTACTGGGCCAGCCTGCCAACCAGGCGATACCAGCGGCACTGATTAATGTCAGGCTGAACAGACCCTCGTAATAATATCTCGGACCAAAGAGTGTTGCACCAATCCAGTACGTCAAATATACCAACACCATGCTGACCACGATGCTGCCGAGTAAAAAGCCTTTCGGGTTACGTCGGGTCGCCCACACTCCAAACGGGAGAAACACCCAGGAAAATGCTCCCCAGCCGAACAGGTCGTAGCAACCTGCCTTTACGCTATGGCGCAAGTTCATCCATGCCAGGTGTAAAGTGTGGCCGTTGATACCACGACCATGTCCAGGACCAAAACCTACTTTGTCATACGACCACCATAAAGTGTAAGGGTTGAGCAATGCATCGCCGGTCAACAAGTACTGCCACAGGAAGAATAAACCCACGAAAATAATAGCCACCAGACTGAAGACCAATAGCCTCAGGCGAGTCGCATTATCACTGCGCAGGAGCAAGTACAACCCATGGATGGCGAAAGGCAGCGCCACAGCCACGGCAGTCATCGGGCGGGTGAGGATTAAAAACCCTATGGTAAGTGCAGAAAGTATTGTGAACCACCATTGGTTTCTGGGGCTGGCAATTTTATACCCAGCATCATCCTCTTTATTCTTCCAGAACGCTTCCAACCAACACAGGGCAAATGTTGCACTCAAGACCAATCCGAATGGATGGGAAAGCAGCGATCCGGAGTTCATCAAGAAGAATGGTGAGGTGACAGTCAGCCCGGCAGCCAGCAACCCAACCAGCGGGTTGAAAGCGCGTTTTCCAAGCAGATATGTCAGCCAGACCCCCAGCCCAGCCAATAGCGGATTGATCCATGCCCGCATCCTTAATTGGATTGCCAGTGTAAGTAATGCTGGCCAACCTGGTGGGTATTTGCCGAAACGTTCTCCCTGATAGTCAACAATGAACGGCACCAGTAAACTTTTTGTTTGCAATGGTGAGGAAACTTTTAAATGACCCTCAGCCAATGCCTCGGCTTGCCATACATAGGCGATCTCATCCTCGATATGGGGGATGCCTTCAAATACGCGTTGGGTGACGAAGGCAGACGCAAGGAAGCCTGCCAGGGCAAGAAAAAGAGCCAAAATGTCAGAACGATGTTTTCTTAACTGCATATCAATGGGTAAGACTCTTGCGATTATACCGCTGATCCATACCTACCCGATGAAGGGCGATCTGGCAGGAGCCAGTATATCAGGTACAATTTTCCGCCGAGGCGCTTCCAGCATGCCTAATATACCAAAATCTAATTGTCTCATTATTATCGACTATTTTCGTCGACTGGCGATCATCCTCATGGTCCTATACAATTATTCAGTCGGCGTAATTGCAGCACCCTCTTGGTTCAAGCACGCTCAGGATATAGGGCTGACGATTTATGATTTAATTGCACCCTTATTTATTTTTGCCATTGGTCTCACATATGGCTTATCTGTTCGGACCCGTTCTGAATGTACCAACCGGGAGTATGCTCCATCCCGGCTCGTCATTTTTGGAATGGTGATCCTGCTCGTTGTTTTAAGCTGGGTTGCCCGGATTTTGGATCGTAAGAATTGGTATTGGAAGTTGTAAATCGCAGTTGATGATTAGGGCATGGCAGCGTAATAAACGTAGTTGCGGATGGCGAGGAAAGCTGTCCGGTTGGGGCTAATAGCGAACGCAGTTGCATCTCCCACAGCAATAGGCACTTTTGGCTGGTATTGGCTTTGTAAATTTAGCAAAACACTGAAATAGTAGATCGCCTGGTTTTGAGGATCCAGGAGATAAATTGAGCGTTCGGGGAACGACAAAAAATAGATCTGACTGAAAACTGTGTCCTCGATAAATGGACCATGGATCTTTCCCGGGCGGTTATCAGAGTAGGGGTAAGGATCATCACAACGTGTGGGTGATTCTGCCAGCCCACTATAGGTGCATTTGGTGATGTGCCCATCAGCATGAAGCAAGTATAGGTCGGCATTATAAGCTGCCAGGTCAATTACATCTTCCATCGGTGGAATGTCATCGCCGAAGTACAAGCGTGGCTGCTGGCTAACTTCAAGATTACGGTATAACCATACTGCATTGACCTTTGGGTCCAGAATATATAAGTCGCTTCGGTCCAGGGTCATGGCAGTCGGCACACCAAACCCTGTGTTGGGAGGCGCCATGGCTGCGCTATAAGGCTGAGAGCCAATCACACAATACAGCAAATTACCGTTGGCATCCATTGCCAAAAGGCTGGCATTTTCGAATGACCCTGGGGGCAGCTCAGCAATGTCCACCAGAGGTCCAACATCGACGGGTCCAAAAGTAGGTCCGCATTGGAAATTGGGATCAATCTCAAACCCCCGACCAGTCAGGATAGCATGAAACACGCTACCCTGCTCTGCATTGAGCATATACAGGTCGGAAGCAGTGGCAACCATTTGAGTCACTCTCACGCTGGCATCCAACCCCCCTACAATGGCTTGCTGGTAATCTAATCGTTTGATCGCGTCCAATGCATCCAGGTTCGCAATAGCCGTGGCGCGCAAGGCTTGTGATTGGCTGGTGGATTTATAATACTCTGCTTTATCCAGGTCACCGAGGACAGTTTGCCAGGCCAGGTGTTGCTCCAGTGGATTGGTAAGGGTGGCAGCATAAGCCGCATTCTCCTCAGCTTGTTTGATAAAAACCTCTTGCTGTTGTGTGCGACCACGCTGTAAATAGACCATACCACCAATGGTGGCTAGGACCAGGGGTATTGCCAGGGCGATAAATATCATCGCCGAGGGTGGTAAACGGAGGACGTCTGCATCTGGTAAAAGGGATTTTAACAACCGCAAAAGTGCTCGGGAGAGGGTTGCTATGACGTTGCGCAGGGCGAGTAAGATCGCTGCTCCAACCGCTGTTAGGGTTCTCCGGATGGAGGCGAAATATGGTCGTAAGGTGGGAATTGCTTTCTTAGGATTTGCCTGATCCGTTGCTGATTTAGAGCCGGTACCTTTTGGTATACCAGCTTCAATACCAGGCTGTCCCTGTTGGGTTGGTCCTGACTCATATGCATCCGCTGGTTGGTCCGTTGTTTGAGTCGGAAACGGTACAGCCCCTGGCTGACCAGTTGCGGGTGTTTGCACTTCACTTGTGCTCGCGGTCATTGAAGCGGGAGAACTTGAGGGAATCCCAAGTTTTTTGTCCTCGGTATATTGCCCGCTTGTTCCTACAGGAGGGGTAGAGGTGGACGGAATCCCAAGCCTTTTATCTTCAGTTGGTTGCCCAACGATCTCTGCTTGAACGGGCGGGGCGACAGTGGAAGGATGTGCCATAGCAGGTGTTTCGGTCTTACGCTTTAGCAACTTCAGCTTGCCTGTTCCAGCCTGGGCTTGAACAATCACAGCATTGAAATCCTGGCTGCCTTCTTCCATCAATTGGCGTCTGAGACCATCGATTCCATGAGACTTGGGATGTTTGAGGGGAGTGCTTACCCAACCAGGTGTAGGCTGGGTAGCAAGAACCAGGTAATCGTCTGGATCCATTTTAGTCTGCAGGAAACGCATGGGCGTGGTCCGGCTGAGACCAAGCCCGCGCCCCGAGGATTGCGGGTCATACAAATCCTGGGTCTCTTTAGGTGTCAGCAAAAATACATGCACACTACCGCTTTGTGCAATATACAAGGAATCAGCCCGTAAAGCTACCAGGATCAGCTGACCGATTCCTTGACGGCCTACACTCGTGCTGCGCAGGTTGCGATCGAGCAAGTACTGGTTAAGTGCTTCGGCGACTGTACGCAGTGCAGAAGTCAGGCTACCAGCAGAATTGTAAAATTTATGCGCCAGCTGTTGCAGCAATTGTGCATGCGCCTCGGGGGAAAGCGGTGAATTCCCTGTCAAGCTTAGATAGATGATCAGGCTATCCGTTTCGCGACCATGCGCAGTCCGGCGGGGTGGGGTTACTGCATACATATCCGGCAGCTCTACCTTATCATTTCCACCTTGCCGGGCTAGAGGAAGCAAATTTAGATCAAGGGAAGAATTCATACCGAGTGATTATACTGGTAAAATCTTACTTGGATAATACCATCAGGAGTTAATATGCACATTGCCACCATCCGCTCCCTACCAGAATTGAGCAGCCTAGAAAAAGAATGGAACGATTTATTGGTTATAAGTGCAAGTCATGTGCCGTTTTTACGCCATGAATATATCACTGCCTGGTGGCAGGGACTAGGTGGCGGCGAGTGGTCGCATGGAGAGTTGTACATTATCACTGCCCGTTCGGAAGATGGTAAATTAATCGGGATTGCCCCGCTCTTTGAGACGGAGAACCGTGAGGGGGAGCCAGCGCTGATGTTGCTTGGCAGCATTGAGATATCCGATTATCTGGATCTCATTGCTCGACCGGAAGACATCCCCGCTTTCCTGGAGGCTATCCTGGAACACCTGGCGAGTGACGCAACAACTGCTTCCAAGCTGTTGGATTGGTACAACCTGTTGGATAGCTCCCCTACCTTGCCAGCCTTGCAGGCAGCTGCTGAAAAACTTGGCTGGAGCTATTCGCAGCAACCACTCCAGCATTGCCCATACATCCCCCTCCCAGGTGATTGGGAGAAATACATCTGCGGAATTGATAAAAAACAGCGCCACGAAATCCGGCGCAAAATGCGTAGGGCTGATGAACACTACCTGCCATTACGTTGGTATATCAGCCAAGATGCAAATATATTGGACCAGGAGATCGATGGTTTTTTAGATCTAATGGCGTGTGATCCCGATAAAGCCAAGTTTCTCACCCCAGCCATGCGTGATCAGATGCGATTGATTATACAGGTAGCTCACCGTGCTGGTTGGTTGCAGCTGGCTTTCATAGAGGTGAATGGAGAAAAAGCTGCCGGCTATCTAAACTTCGATTATATGAACCACATCTGGGTTTATAACTCCGGCCTGGATTTTCGCTTCAGCGAGCTTTCACTGGGTTGGGTGCTATTGGGTCACCTGCTGGAATGGGCCAATGAGCACAAGCGCCAATATTTCGACTTCATGCGTGGGGATGAGCGTTATAAATATCAATTTGGTGCGGTCGACCGTCAGGTGATGCGTGTAACGGTTCGAAAAGAACCAGCCCAATGAGCCAGTGAAAAATCCCCTGGTCATTAGCGAAACAGTCTGGGCATCCCCCATCCCCCCATTCTGACTGACTCAGGTTTTTCCGTCCATATGCCGGGGATTTTTGTGCCACATTTTGGGCAGGCACCTGTTTCGGTCAGCTGGTACTTAAAGATGACGTAACCCGTACGCTCCACAAGCAGCGTCTGGCAGATGGGGCATTGAGTATTCTCGTAATCCCGCAAGCTACCCGGCAGGTTACCGGCATAGACGAACCTTACCCCTGCCTCTTGACCGATTTCGGCAGCCCGTTGCAGGGTTTTAACGGGAGTCGAATTGGGCTCTGTCATTTTATAATCGGGATGGAAAGCCGTCACATGCCAGGGGATATCTGGAGAGACGGATGTGATGAACCTGCCTGCTTCCATCAGCTCTTCGCTACTGTCATTGAAACCCGGGATGACCAGCGTCACCACTTCCACCCACAGGCCAAGCTTGTGCGCCATACGAATGGTGTCCAGAACGTTATTTAATACTCCACCCAACTGGCGGTATTGCTTATCCCGCATGGTCTTCAAGTCGATTTTATATCCCGCCAGGTAGGGTCGCAGATATTCAAGCACTTGTGGGGTAGCGTTACCATTGGAGACATATACGCACTTGATCCCCTCTTCCACCGCCAACTTAAAGATGCTTACAGCCCATTCGGAGGTGATCAAGGGCTCATTATAGGATGAGGCGATCACCTTTGCCCCT
>Ga0209254_10006084_pt1 | contig 11110 bp, 11 predicted proteins | sample FrelakmetDIP11DI_FD_187148 | JGI IMG/M metagenome (GOLD analysis project Ga0209254, IMG submission 187148) | Freshwater lake sediment microbial communities from the University of Notre Dame, USA, for methane emissions studies - DIP11 DI (SPAdes)... | ecosystem: Environmental > Aquatic >... | reverse complement strand
GGATCCGCACCTACCAGATTCCTCTGGGCTGCGCCTGGCGGTATCAGTACTAAACCGGATCGTTTGACCGGCTCTAGCCGGTCGATCTAAAAACCAAATAAATAAAATCGGGGCCTGCGTAAGTAAGGCCCCGATGTTCATTAAAACATTGACTCCTCTCCAATTTCATGCTATCTTTAGTGTTGGAAGATCCTCAAGAAAAGGAGAACCGAAGATGAAAAAAGCTGTAATCCTTACCACCTTAATCGTAATAGGGATTTCTCTGGTAGCTGCTGTACCGGTTAATAATTTTGGCCCAGAGCCTGGAAAAAAACTTTGTTTCAACCCAGCTACGGGTCAAATGGCTCCTTGCCCTCGGCTCCCCACGAACGGTCAGCGGATAAAAATTAAGCTCCCCGGGCAGGGAGAACCGAGAATGGAGAAAGTGAGCTATTTTCATTACTCAATCGGGAGTCCTGGTTTTTGGAGATTATTCTGGAGCAGTGGTTTCAAATTCTTGTTTACCGGGGGATATGGTTGTGCGAAATGGTATTGGTGGATCGGTACTTACAAGATGCCCTTAGGTTGTAGCTTCCGTTACCAGTATTAATCCCGAATATTTTGAGCACATAAGAGTTGGGCGGATTTCTCCACCGGGGATTCCCTTCCAACTCTTTTTTTAATATTCTTGATTGTTTTTATCTAGAAATTAAGGGGTGTTTTCTATAACTTTTCACTGACTTTTTGTTACATCAAATCAACTAAACAAGGTCTAAATAATATAAATCCTATTAACTTGCTTTTCAAAGGGTCATTAAGAGGCTCATAAAGTTCCGGTGGTATAATATTTGAAATCTATGCTTGATAAACTTTCAGCAATTGAATCTCGTTATGAAGAAATCAACCGCCTTCTGACAGAAGTCGGGAATGACTACCAGCGAGCCGCCGAGCTAGGGATCGAGCGAGCCGAACTAGATCCCATTGTCTCTCAAGCCCAAAAGTACAGGCAAGCTTTGGTTAGCCTGGAGGAAGCCCGCTCGTTACGTGATTCTGAGGACGAAGAACTCCGTCACTTGGCCGAAGCCGAGATTACCGAGCTAGAACCCAAGATCGAATCTCTGGAGACTGAGATAAGGGGATTGCTGCTTCCTAGAGACCCACGCGACTTTCGCAATGTAATCATGGAAGTTCGTGCGGGTACCGGAGGCGACGAAGCTGCACTCTTTGCTGCAAACCTCTTCCGTATGTACACTCGCTACGCAGAACGGCAGGGTTGGGAGGTTGAGGCACTATCTTCACACGAGATTGGCATCGGAGGATTTAAGGAGATTATTTTCACAGTGAGAGGAAAAGGGGCTTATTCAAGGCTGAAATTTGAGTCTGGCGTTCACCGAGTGCAGCGCATTCCTATAACCGAATCTTCTGGGCGCATCCATACCTCCACAGCTACAGTGGCGGTACTGGCAGAAGTCGACGAGGTGGAGGTAAACATACCTGATGATGACATTCGCATGGATGTTTATAAATCTGCGGGTGCTGGTGGACAGAATGTCCAGAAGAATGCGACTGCGGTAAGACTTACCCATATCCCAACAGGCATGGTGGTAGCTTGTCAGGACGAGCGATCTCAACTGCAGAATCGCCTGCGAGCCATGAGCATATTGCGGGCACGTCTGTATGAGATTGAACTTGAGAAGCAACGCCAGGAAGTGGACCAGACCCGCCGATCCCAGGTCGGCACCGGTGAGCGCGCTGAGAAAATTCGGACCTATAATTATCCTCAATCACGTGTCACCGACCACCGCATCAACCTCTCGGATTACAACTTACCTGTAGTAATGGAAGGCTGGATCGATAAGTTTATCGAAGAGCTGTCGCTCCGCGATGAGACCGAGCGATTGGCATCCGTGGAAGAATAAATTGCTCAACGAAGATGGTTTTTGCTTGAACTCTCTATTTCATGCCCTGGAGCAAATTTATAGTAGAGACAACCGATTCAGCCAGACCGCAGCACTGGATGCCCAGGTCTTGTTAGCGCACATACTGGGAAAACCACGCTCCTGGATCATCGCTCATCCCGAGGCCCGTTTGACAAAAGATCAGGAGATTGAGCTGCAAACTGCTCTAGAGCGCCTGGAAATCGGCCAGCCATTGCCGTATGTGTTGGAGCATTGGGAGTTCTACGGATTAGATTTTCAAATCTCAACGGCAACCCTCATCCCTCGCCCAGAGACAGAGTTGATGGTGGAAAAGGCAATAGGTTGGCTGGAATTGCACCCAGAGAAGAATCTGGTACTTGATGTAGGAACCGGATCGGGTTGTATCGCGGTGGCACTGGCAGCCAACCTACCCGGACTGCAGGTTGTCGCTTGCGATCTGTCTTTAGCTGCCCTTCAAGTGGCATATCAAAATGTATGCCGACACGGTTTAAGCCGTCGGGTGTTCTGCCTTCAGGCGGACCTAATCCCAGGATTGGGCAGAAAGGTTGATTTAATTTGCGCCAACTTGCCTTATATCCCGACTGAGATATTATTAGACTTACCAGTCTCGCGAGCTGAGCCTCACCTGGCACTTGACGGAGGACTGGATGGTATGAGCCATATTCAGAATCTGCTTTCTGATTCACCAAGGGTGATGGCTTCAGATAGCCTACTCTTGATTGAAATAGAAGCTTATCATGGCTCGGTAGTTTGCAACTTCGCAGAAACCATATTTCCTAAGGGAGAGATAAACTTATTAAAAGATCTTGCTGGACATGATCGTTTGATCTATGTAAAAATACCCTGAAATATGAGCCTCTTCCTATCCAAATTACTACCGGTTTTTGTCTATCCCTTAGGATTGGTTTGTGTTTTAATAGTTGTTGCGGTCGTTCTTGCCAGGCGAAGAAGGCTACAACGCTTTGTTCTACTATCGGTTTTGTTGCTTCTATTGCTTTCCAGCAATCGCTGGGTCTCCATGGGATTAGCCCGTTCTTTAGAATGGCGTTATCTTCCTCCGGACGAAGTACCTGAAGCAGAGGTAATTGTATTATTGGGAGGTGGCACGGTTCCGTCTGAGCCTCCCCGGAAACTGGTCGAGGTGAATGGCAGCGGAGATCGCCTTCTCTATGCCCTCTGGCTCTTCCAACAGGGCAAGGCAGAGACAATACTCTTGAGCGGAGGTCTGCTGGATTGGGATGTTCAAACCAGTACCCCTGCACAAGACATGGCCGAATTATTGAAGTTGATGGGTATCCCATCTGAATCGCTGTGGCTTCAGACCGAGTCTCGAAATACTTACGAAGATGCATTATTTTGCGCCCGTCTTCTTAAGACTAAGGGCATCCAGCGAATTCTGCTGGTAACCTCAGCCTGGCACATGCCTCGAGCAGTGAAGCTCTTCCAGGCTCAAGGATTGGAAGTAATACCGCTTTCTACCGATTTTACGGTCACAGAGGCTGGTTGGCGTCAATTGAAGCAGGGTGATTTTCGATCCCAGATCCTGGCCTTGCTCCCCAGCGTCGATAATCTATCCTTGACGACGCGAATTATGAAAGAATACATCGGTATGTTTGTAAATGACACCTTGCTCTCCAGGGTGGGAGGTTCGACATGACGAATCCTATTCAAGAGAAGTGCATCTTGCTTGGTGTAACCGGCTCGATCGCGGCCTATAAAGCAGCGGAGCTCGCCTCTAAGCTGGCTCAAGCTGGTGCGCAGGTTGATACAGTATTAACCCAATCTGCTTTGCAGTTTATTGCCCCACTTACATTCCAATCCGTGACAGGACGACGAGCTTACACCGATTCCGACCTATGGGGAAATGAAGGTCACATCCAGCACATTGGTTTGGGCAAAGGAGCAGATCTATTCTTGATTGCTCCTGTTTCCGCTAATACCATAGCTAAGCTAGCACATGGTCTGGCGGATAACCTGCTCACTGTCACTGCTTTGGCTGCAGAGTGTCCACTTATTTTAGCCCCTGCTATGGATGGTGGAATGTTTGCTCACCCTGCTACTCAAGCCAACCTGGAAATCCTCCGCCAGCGCGGAGCGATTATATTCGGTCCAGTCGAAGGTCGCCTGGCATCGGGCTTAACTGGCTTAGGACGCATGATGGAACCAATGGAATTGATGGGACATGTACGACTGGTACTATCTCGTGAGGGACCACTAACAGGTCGAAAAGTGATGGTGACTGCCGGTGGTACTCAAGAACCTATCGATCCTGTGCGAATGCTCGCCAACCGATCCTCAGGTAAACAGGGTTTCGCCCTGGCGCAAGCCGCTTTGGATCTGGGAGCTGAAGTAATCCTTATCAGTGGACCGGTTCATTTGACTACCCCAGTTGGAGCTCAACAGGTAAGCGTCCACACGGTTCAAGAGATGCAGGATGTCGTTATGGGATCTTTGTCAGGGGTCGACCTGTTGATCATGGCAGCTGCAGTTGCTGACTTTCGACCGGTCATTTCTGTTGAACAGAAGATAAAGAAAGGTGGAGAACTCCCTGAGATTCGGCTGGAAACTACTCCGGATATTCTTACTTCTGTTTCAAAGTATAAATCGGAAAAGGGGTGGCCGCGATATACAGTAGGATTTGCTGCCGAGTCGCAGGATTTGCTGAAGAACGCACGATCGAAATTATTATCCAAAAAGCTTGACCTGATGGTTGCCAACGACATTACGGGAGAGGACGCTGGTTTCGGCGTGGATACCAACCGTGTCGCTTTGCTTTATCCTGACGGAAGAGAGGAATCCTTACCCCTGATGAGCAAAGAGCAGGTTGCAGAATTAGTGATGGAGCGCGTTGTGTCTCAATTGTTAACGAAATTCTGATAAATATAATCATTATTGTATGAGATAATTTGTTACTTGTTCTTGATGGTAAATAGTGTTTTTAACGTAAAACGTAATGTCATTTACAATTGCCAAGAAAAACAGCAATTATCAGCGACATCAACCCGTAAATTATTAATCAACAAGGAGTTCACCATGGCATTAAGAGTTGGGCAAGCCGCACCTGATTTTACTTTGGAAAACCATTTGGAGGGAAAAACCAGTCTGAGCGATTATTTAGGCAAGAAGAATGTGGTCCTTGCCTTTTTCCCGCTGGCCTGGACTCCGGTCTGAACTGCTCAAATCCCGTCGTACCAGGTCGCCCTCGACCGGTTCGACCGGGTGAATACCCAGGTTCTGGGTACCAGTGTAGACAGCAAGCATTGTTTGAGAGCATGGGCAGAAAGCCTGGGCGGTATCACCTACCCGCTGTTGGCTGATTTCTTCCCACATGGACAGGTTGCGCAGACCTATGGAGTATTCCGCTCTGAAGGTCGCAGCGAACGGGCGCTTTTCATCATCGACAAACGTGGTGTGATTCGTTATGTGGATGTTCATGACATTGAAGACCAGCCCGATAATGAGGTTCTATTCAGGGAGCTGGCTGCCATTGAAGGTGTTCCGGTCCCACAGGAAAGAATTGCGCCTCCATTGTCCGATCAGATGGCGGAGCCAGAAGAGGAGGTAGCCGTCACCATGTATTGTACGGATTGGTGCCCTGCCTGTAGACGAGCGCGCGTTTTCTTGAAGACCAACAATATTAATTTTAACGAGATTAATATCACCCGCGATCGCGCGGCTGCCATGAAGCTCCGCAGTTGGACAGGCGGTTATGAAGCCACGCCATCCTTCGATGTCAAAGGCAATATCGTGATCAACTTTGATGTGGAAAAGTTGAAGAAACTGCTGGTGATTCAGGAATAAATTCAGCTCTTATTCATTGTTCCACTTGAAAACAGAAAATGGCTTGCCTGGCAGAAGGTCAAGCCATTTTTCTTTGGTATATTCCATTTTTTTATTAGTTGAGCCAGTTGCTATAATATAATGAAAATTTGGCAAACATGATTAATATTACGAATACTGTATCTATTGACGAGAAGGATATTCGATTGGAGTTCATCCGAGCACCCGGACCTGGGGGACAGAATGTTAACAAGTTATCCAGTGCGGTTCGACTACGGTTTAATCTGCCAGATTCTGACCTTCCTGAAGAGGTTCGCTTTCGCCTATGCCGCCTGGCAAAGAACCGAATTAACCAGGATGGTGTGTTGATCGTCGAAGCCAGCCGGTATCGTACACAGGAACAAAATCGTGAAGATGCCTTGAATCGCCTCGTCCAGCTGATCCGGGAAGCAATCATCAAACCGAAGGCTCGTCGCAAAACTAAAGTTCCCCTCGAAGCGAAAAGGCGTCGCCTGGAAGATAAGCGCCGCTTGAGCGATAAGAAGAATCATCGAAGACGTGTTAGTGGGGAGTTGTGATATTATAAATGGGAGTTGTTTCAGCTCCTTAAATTCTGGATCTGTACATGGAGTAGTTGGGAAAGAACTATCTAGAAGACCTTTAGAAATCCCGTGATTCGATAAAATATCTCAGATGCTTTATTACTTTGTGGAAAATTTTTGTAGTGATGAAATAATCCATTGAAAAATCTTGACGAGTCTTCTTCACATACACACTGCGGGATCAAGGTTTACGGAAGAGAGAATTTTTTTCTCCTTCTACTCCTTTTTGTGGGATTTTTCTTCCGTCTCTCAGGGATTATTTGGGGATTGCCATTAGTCAAATACATGGGCTTTTATCATCCCGACGAGTCGAAAATTATCGATGGAGCATACGAATTTCCCAGTCACATTCTTACCAACCTGGATTTCAGGTATCCAACCGCATTTCATTACATTCTGGGTATCATTTCGCTGCCCATAAAACTTCTCCCTTACCCCAATAATTATTATGCAATCTACACAATGGGGAGAATTCTTTCGGTTATTTTCGGCACCGCTACAATTTTTGTGACCTACTTATTAGCCAGCCGCATCTTCAATAAGCGTTGTGCTCTCTTGGCGGCTTTCTTTCTCACCTTTTCGATGCTCCATGTCGCAAACTCAGCCTGGGCTACCACCGACGTGCTGTCTTCTTTTCTGATGATGTTATTCTTGCTGTTATTGCTCAAGTCTCTGGAGACCCAATCCAGCCGCTTTGCCATTATTACCGGGATTGCCCTCGGTCTTCTGATCGGCACAAAGTACACCGGTGCCCTGGCTCTCATACCGTTGCTCATCCTACTCTTTAGCTACCATAAGAGAAGGGATGGTGCAACAAAATCTTTAGTGCGGATCCTGTCATCGGTTTTTCGCGACAAGCGACTGTGGATCATCTTGTTGGTGGGGTTTGGTACATTCCTTTTATCCACACCAGGCTTGCTCCGCCACCCCTTTGCGTTTCTAGCATCTTTACAATACGAAGGTGGAAGGCTGGCGGGATCATATCTGCCTGTCTACGATCCCCAGACCTATGTTGTATTATTTAACAGCCTTTCCAGGGCGATAGGCTGGCCTCTGGCAGTGGTTAGCCTTCTGGGTATCCTGCTGTCCTTTTTTAGAAGGAAGGATATTCTAGTGGCTCTGGTGATCATGCTGCTGGTTTTCGCCCTTTATTTCGGCAGCTCCATCCAGGATCGCTATTTTATCCTGGTGATGCCCATCTTGGTGATTTTTGCCAGCAGTTTTCTATTCTTTATTATCGAATTAAGTCAAAAGCCATCCGATCAGACGAAAGAGGGTAATGAACAGGAAGGAGAAGGTCGACGTACTCCTATATGGGCGGAATTAGCCAGAATTGCTGCATACTCATTAACTAGTATGGTTTGTCTCTGTACATTCTTATATTCCTTAGGAGGAGTCATCTCTCGCTATCCGGACACCCGCACTGAAGCAGCCCTTTATATTGCTGAAAACATTCCACCAGGCTCGTCGGTAGGATTAGGGCATGCTTCCAAAGACCGTGAGCATGCTTGGCATTTTCCTCGGGTCGACAAGCAAATCTACCAGAAGCAGAACTTTGTGAAGCATCCAGATTTTATTATTCTCTCTTCTTACGATTTCGACCCAATTAGAGAAATTCTGGCGAGGGGGATTCTCAATCCGGATTACTCCTTGCCTCGAAAATACTGGAACGAATGGTATTTATCCTCCCCTCCTACTGCAGATATTTTTAAGCTTAACGAAGAACTCTGGTCAGGTACCAGCCAGGAATATTACCTGTTGAAAAAACTTCTACCTCGAACCCTCTACGCACCCATTGAGTTCCCCGCACCCACCATTGAAATATACGCTCGCCGATAGGATCCTCACAACCAGCTTTCTAAGTAGCAAAAATCCCCAGCCTGGGCTTTTCTCCAATGGGTTACCCAAGCCGCCCCAGGTTTCTTAGATCAGAAAAACGCACACCTCTTTCGGCCCATGCACTCCGATCGTCAGGGCCATCTCGATATCCGCTGTCCGAGAAGGCCCGGTGATGACAACCGAAGTTGTCGCCTGGCGAACCTGGGGCAGGCAAAGAACCTCAGCCAGCTTGCTGTAAATCTTTTCCTTCTGTAAGACCACAATATGGAATTCGGGGAGCAGGGAGACGGTTAGAGGTCGTCCGACTCCGCTGGTCAGAACCACCGACCCAGATGAAGCGATACCAGCCAAAGCTCCAGTCAGCCCTGCCTGGATGGAGGGGTTTAAAATATTCTGAATTTGTATATTCCGTTCTTTTAAGGATAGCAATAATCCTTCTGGAAGCTGGCTCTCCTCCCAGGTTTGGATCGCCCAGATGTTTTCCGAATTGAGAAAGTTGAAGACCTTTTCCGGCAGTTCCTCCGGTCCACATTCGACCACTTTACCCCCCAGGGTGGTCAGTTCGTCTATAAACCTCTCTACCAAGAAGGTTTTCCTCTTCTCAGGTCCCCCCTCACTTACAGGGGAAGAAACCGGTGGATCGGTGGAAACCTGATCTCGGGGCTGACCCTCGGTCGAAGTCGCATGATCTGATGCAGAATCTCGAAGGCCAATCTGGGTAAAGCTAGAGTGGAATGGCTTGGCTGCTGGTTTCGGTAAATCCCGCCGGTATCCCCAACCGGTAAAAGCCGGAAGGCTCATCCAATCAGAGTATGGAGGTATTAATCGGCTGAAGACCCCTGCCATCCGTTGGGCAGCAGAAAACCTGCCCGGCGAAGTCGCCATCCAGGCAAACATTCGCAGGCCAAATTGCATTGCCCGCGGCACATGCGATCCGCTGGTTGCCTTGGTCGCCCTTTTTCCTTCTCCCGCCCGTATCCTCAACAATAGCTTGGGCAGGTCGATGTCTATAGGACAGGCTTCTTTGCAAGCTCCGCAAAGACTGGAGGCGCGAGCCAGCTGCCCAAACTCAGCCACCCCAAATAATCCCGGTGAGATTGCTGATCCAATGGGACCGGAATAAGGTGTGTTCTGTCCCTGTACCCCCACGTAGGAATGCCCCCCGATCTCCCGGAAGATCGGGCAGACGTTCAAACACGCGCCGCAACGGATGCAATACAGCGCTTCTTCTAGCGGTGTGCTTCTCAGTGCCAGGCGCCCGTTGTCGAGAAGGATCAAATGTCGTTCCTCTGAGCCGTCGATTTCCTCCTTGCCTCGCGGGCCGTTGATCAGACTGGTGTACACGCTCAATTTTTGCCCGGTGGCCGACCTGGGTAGCAAACCCAACATCAGAGCCAGGTCGTCCATGGTCGGAACTAGGCGTTCCATGCCCATCAGGGCGATGTGCACTTTTGGCAAGGTTGTGCACATTCGACCGTTGCCTTCGTTGGTGACAATACAGAGTGCCCCGTTTTCCGCCACCCCTAAGTTCACTCCCGAGATGCCGATGTCTGCTTCAAAGAAAACCTGGCGTAAAACCCGGCGTGCCACTGCGGTGAGGGTCGGGATGTCATCCGTGTAGGGGATGCCCAGCTTCTCCGCGAATGTCTGCCCTACATCCTGACGGGTCAGGTGCACTGCCGGGGTGATGATGTGAGAGGGAATCTCCCCTCGCAATTGCACGATGTATTCACCAAGGTCAGTTTCAACGACCTTGAGGCCATCCGCCTCTAAGGCGTGGTTGAGATGGATTTCTTCGCCAACCATGGTCTTGGATTTGGCGATGACTTTTGCTTTGTGTTCTTTTACCAGATCGCGTATGATTTGAATGGCTTCGGGTCTGTCGGATGCTTTGTGCACCACGAAGCCATTCTTTCGGGCGTTCGTCGAAAATTCTTCCAGGTAGCCCTCCAGGTTGGTAATGACCTCCGCCCGAACTTCATGAGCCCGCTGGCGGATGGACTGATGCTCTTCTGTTGAGTATTCAGACAGGGCTTGGAGGCGTGCTTTCAAGCGACGTTCGGCGTTTCCATCCAGGGCAGCTTGGAGGGTGGGATTAGCCAGGGCAGTGCGAATTTTCTTCTTTAGATGAGTCGTCATGAGTAATGGAATTTCTAATGAAGTCAGGATTGAGCCAGGATTTCAGCGATGTGAACCACTCGTTGAGGCTTCCCCAGGTGGTGTAGCCCTCCGTTGATGTTGGTGAGGCATCCCGCGTCGCAGGAGACAACCAGAGGCGCACCGCTGGCTTCGATGTTGTCGATCTTACGCTGTAGCATGGCGGTGGAGATTTCCGGGTGTTCCACCGAGAACACCCCTCCGAAACCGCAGCACTCCTGGCTGTAGGGCAGCTCTACAAATTCAGCTTCCCGCACATTAGCAAGCAAGGCTCGCGGCTGGCGATCTACTCCCAGGTCTCGCAGCAAGTGGCAGGAGGAATGGTAGGTGAGCTTTCCTGGATATCGCGCTCCTAAGTCGGTCACCCCCAGGTAATTCACCAGTAACTCGGTCAATTCGTAAGTGCGCTCTGCCAGGGATTGCGCCCTGGGCAGCCAATTTGGATCGTTGGCGAAAAGCTCCAGATATCCGTGCCGGATCATGCCGGTGCACGACCCGGATGGACAAACTACTGGTCCCTGGGTCTTCTCGAAGACTTTTATGGTGTGCATGGCGATAGGCATTGCCTGGAGGCGCATCCCGGCGTTGAAAGCTGGCTGCCCGCAGCAGGTCTGCCCGGGTGGAAGCTCCACCCGCACGCCAGCCCGCCGCAGAATTCGCACCACCGCCTCGCCGGTCTCGGGGTACAGTGTATCAATGATGCAGGTGGTGAAGAGTTGTACGGTTTGGGTCATGCGTGGTATTGTATCCTCAGGCAGTGGTTGTTGCAAGTGCTTGAGTACGTATCTTTACTTTCTGTGGTAAACTTGTAGG
>Ga0209254_10006082_pt1 | contig 11110 bp, 6 predicted proteins | sample FrelakmetDIP11DI_FD_187148 | JGI IMG/M metagenome (GOLD analysis project Ga0209254, IMG submission 187148) | Freshwater lake sediment microbial communities from the University of Notre Dame, USA, for methane emissions studies - DIP11 DI (SPAdes)... | ecosystem: Environmental > Aquatic >... | reverse complement strand
GTTCAACGCGATTCGGCGGTTGATGTGGCGGGCGGTCTCGCTGGTCGCCACCTGGAAGTTCGTGAGGTCGATCTTGCGCATCGTAGGCACCCTGATCGCACCCGCACCGGGCGATCGGCGTTTGTTGCCGCACTGAACTATGCGTGCAGTCGGCGGCGATGTCAATCAGAATGCCCGTGATAGTTGGCTGTCTGGACGCTTCCGCGCAATTCCGCGTATCCTATGCGGGCCGTATTGTTCGCGTATTTGACTGAATGTGGCCCGCCCCTTGCTGGAGTTCCAGGATGACCCGGATCCATGAGCCGGCCACACGCCCAACGCGGGTGCCGCCCGCGCCCGAGTGATCTCGGCCCGCCCGAGAGCGCCCGCGGCGCGCATCCGTCCAGGTCCCCCTAGGAGACTGCCATGTCGCATTTCGTCGGAGCGAAGGAACACTTCCCGGGCATCGGGCACATTGCGTTCGAGGGCCGCGCCTCGCAGAACCCGCTGAGCTTCAAGTTCTACGAGCCGGGCCGGCTCGTGCGCGGCAAGTCCATGCGCGAGCACCTGCGGTTCGCCGTCGCCTACTGGCACAGCTTCTGCGGCACCGGCTCCGACCCGTTCGGGCCGGGCACGCTGGTGTTTCCGTGGGACCAAGCGGCGACGCCCATGGACCGCGCGCGGCACCGGCTCGACGCGGTGTTCGAGTTCGCGACCAAGGCCGGGATCGAGTTCTACTGCTTCCACGACCGCGACATGGCGCCGGCGGGCGCGACCGTCGCGGAGTCGGAGCGGAACCTCCAGGCGCTGGTGGCGCTGGCGAAGGAGCGGCAGCAGGCCACCGGCGTGAAACTGCTGTGGGGCACGGCGAACCTGTTCTCCGATCCGCGCTACATGAACGGCGCCGCCACCAACCCCGACTTCCGGGTCGTCACGCACGCGGCCGCGCAGGTGAAGGCCGCCATAGACGCCACCATCGCGCTCGGCGGGAGCGGCTACGTGTTCTGGGGCGGCCGCGAAGGCTACACGAGCCTGCTCAATACCGACATGAAGCGGGAACTGGAGAACCTGGCGCGCTTCCTGGCGATGGCGCGCGACTACGGGCGGAAGGCGGGCTTCACCGGCGCGTTCTTCATCGAGCCGAAGCCGATGGAGCCCTCCAAGCACCAGTACGACTTCGATGCCGCCACGGTGATTGGATTCCTGCGGGCGCACGGGCTCGACGCCGACTTCATGCTCAACATCGAGGCCAACCACGCCACGCTCGCGGGCCACTCGTTCTCCCACGATCTACAGGTGGCCGCCGACGCCGGGCTGCTCGGCAGCATCGACGCCAACCGCGGCGATCCGCAGAACGGCTGGGACACCGACCAGTTCCCGACGGATCTGTACCAGGCGACCGAGGCCATGATGATCGTTCTCCAGGCCGGCGGTCTGACGCGGGGCGGCCTGAACTTCGACGCCAAGGTGCGGCGCAACTCCACCGATCCCGAAGACCTGTTCCTCGCGCACATCGGCGGGATGGACGCGTTCGCGCGCGGTTTGGAGATTGCCGCGACGCTGCTCGACCAGTCGCCCCTGAAGGACCTCAAGGCGCGGCGCTACGCCTCGTTCACCGAAGGGGACGGGCTGCGATTCAGCCAGGGCGGTTTCACGCTTGCCGACCTGGCGGCGCTCGCCGCGCAGCACGAGCACCTGCCGCTCATCAGCGGAAAGCAGGAGCTCATCGAGAACGCCATCAACCAGTACCTATGAGCGCCGTGCGGGGCGAACGGGGCGGGCCGGTCGGAGGGAGGGCGTGATGCGGCGGTGTGTCGTTGTCGGTGCGATCCTGGTGCTGTGGTGGTGCCCGTCGGTGTCGGCTCAGCTCCGGGCGGGCGGGCCGCAGGCGTCCGGCGGCGCGTTCGCCACGGGCCAGTACCGGAACCTGTTCCGCGAGGCCGGGCATGCAGACGAGGCGATCAGGAAGAAGATCGACGCCGCGTTCCAGCAGCTCTTCCACGGGGACCCGGCGACGCAGGCGGTCTTCTATTGGGCCGGCGAGAACGCGAACGGGCGGCTGGCCTACCTCAGCGACATCAACAACCGCGACGTGCGAAGCGAAGGCATGTCGTACGGGATGATGATCGCGGTGCAGATGAACAAGAAGGCCGAGTTCGACGCCCTGTGGAACTGGTCCCGCACCTTCATGTTCCACGACGATCCGGCCCACCCGGCCTACGGCTTCTTCTCGTGGTCGATGAAGACCGACGGCACGCCCAACAGCGAGTCGCCGGCGCCGGACGGCGAAGAGTACTACGCGATGGCGCTGTACTTCGCGTCGGCGCGGTGGGGCGACGGAAGCGGCATCTACGGCTACCGGGCCGCCGCCGACCGGCTCCTCACCGACGTGAAGAACCGCGGCGTCATCACCGGTCCGTGGGCCTCCAGGCCCGATCGCATCGAGACCGACGGCGCCCAGTTCAACCTCGAACACAAGATGGTGCGGTTCACGCCCGACAACAAGCGGGCGGATCACACCGATCCGTCGTACCACCTGCCGGCGTTCTACGAGCTGTGGGCCAGGTGGGGCCCTGTGGCCGATCGCGCGTTCTGGGCGGAGGCGGCGCGCGTCAGCCGCGACTTCCTGCAGAAAGTCACGCACCCGGCCACCGGCCTGGCGCCCGAGTACGCGAACTACGATGCGACGCCGGTGACCGGCAGCCGCAACCAGCGGTCCTCGACGTTCGGGCCGGACGCCTGGCGCACGGCGGCGAACTGGTCGGTGGACTGGTCGTGGTGGGAGGCCGACCCGCGCGCGCGCACGCTGAGTGATCGCATCCAGGCGTTCTTCGAATCGAAGGGCCTCGACACGTACGGCAACCGCTGGACGCTGGACGGGGCGACCGAGTTGGAGAAGAACCACTCGCCGGCGCTGGTCGCGACAAACGCCATCGCCAGCCTCGCCGCCACGCACCCGCGTGCGGCGCGGTTCGTCGAGGCGCTCTGGAACACGGAGATCCCGTCTGGCCAGTACCGCTACTACGACGGACTGTGGTACCTGATGGGGCTCCTGCACTGCAGCGGCGAGTACCGGATCTGGACGCCGGCATGGGCGGCCGCCCAGCCGGCGACAGCGCTGCGCATCAACGAGCTCGAGTACCTGGAGATGCCGGGGCTCAACGTGATGCTCGCCCACGACTACTACCCCGAGGGGCACCAGGGCGGCGTCGGCATCATCCAGAACGGGCTGCGCGCGGCGACCAACGGCGACATCCGGCTCGATCGCACGCCGGGCCAGTGGCAGCCGGTGCCGAAGGTCGCCAAGCGCGTAGTCGATCGCGTGACGGGCGAGATTTCCCTGCGCGCGGAGTACCCGGACGAATCGAAGAACCGCAAGGGATTCAATCCCGTCGAGTATCCGGACCTCCGCCTCTCCTACAACGTGCGCGTCCGGCCCGAGGGCTCGGCGTTCCGCATCATCGTCGATCTCGACGCGCCGCTGCCGGACGAGTGGGCGGGCCGGGTCGGATTCAACCTGGAGCTGTTCCCCGGCGTCCTCTTCGGGAAGACGTTCGCCACCGAGACGCAGACAGGCGTGTTCCCGCGGCAGCCGAACGGGCCGGGCGCGATCGACGGGCGCGGCGAGTACCAGCCCGAGCCGATGGCCACGGGCCGCCGCCTCGCGGTGGCGCCCGAGTCGGACCGGCATCGGATGGTCATCGAGGACGCGACCGGGGGCGGCCTCGAACTGGTCGACGGCCGCGGGCAGCACACCAACGGCTGGTTCGTGGTCCGCTCACGAATCGCCCGCGGCGCGACGAAGGGCGCCGTGAACTGGCTGGTGACGCCCCACGCGATCGCCGGATGGACCGCGCCGCCGGTGGTGCAGGTGTCGCAGGTCGGCTATCACCCGAAGCAGCAGAAGTGGGCGGTCATCGAACTGGATCGCGCCGACGCGCGCCGCCCGCCCATCGTGCTGTCGCGCGTCTCCGAGAGCGGGGCGCTCGAACCGGTCCTCGAAAAGCCCGGTGATGCCTGGGGCCGGTTCCTCCGCTTCGACTATCTGCGGCTCGACTTCTCCCAGGTCGAGCGGCCGGGGATGTACGTCGTCCAGTACGGAGAGGTGCGATCGGAGCCGTTCCGGATTGGCGCCGATGTGTTCGCGCGAGGGGTCTGGCAGCCCACGCTCGAGTATTTCCTACCGGTGCAGATGTGCCACGTGCGCGTGAACGACCGCTACCGCGTCTGGCATGACGTGTGCCACCTCGACGATGCCCGGATGGCGCCGGTCGGCTACAACCACTTCGATGGCTACCTGCAGGGCCCGGCGACGCTCACGGCGTTCGAACCCGGGCAGCACGTGCCGGGCCTCGACCGCGGCGGCTGGCACGACGCGGGCGACGACGACCTGCGCATCGAGTCGCAGGCCGACACGGTGCTCGGCCTTGCGCTCGCCTTCGAGGCGTTCCGCCCCCAGTACGACAACACCACCATCGACCAGGCCGGCCGCGTGGTCGAGATCCAGCGGCCGGACGGCAAGCCCGACATGCTGCAGCAGATCGAGCACGGCGTGCTGACGGTGGCCGGCAGCTACCGCGCGCTGGGCCGCTTCTACCGCGGCATCATCGTGCCGACGCTGCGGCAGTACGTGCAGGTGGGCGACTTCGGCGCGCAGACCGACAATGCGATCTTCACGCCTGGCGCGGCCGGTTCGAGCCCGCCTGCCATCGGCACGGGCGTCGCCGGCTCGGCCGACGATCGATGGGTGTTCACCGAGCAGAACCCCCGGCGCGAACTGTCTGCGGCCGCGGCCCTTGCCGCCGCCTCGCGCGTCCTGCGCGGGTACGACGACGCGCTGGCGGCCGAGTGCCTGCGGATCGCGGTTGCCGTGTGGGACGGCACGCGGGACGAGGTCCCGTCGGCGGCGCCGGCGGCCACGCCGGCACGCGCCCGGCCGAGCCCGCGGATCGGGCTGGCGGTGGAGTTGCTGGCCGCGACAGGCGACCGCCGCTACGCGGAGTTCCTGGTCGGACAGACGGCGGCCATCACACGCGCCATCGGCGCCACGGGATGGATCGTGGGACGCGCGCTGCCGCTGGTGAAGGACCCGGCGTTCACGACGGCGGTGACCGACGCCGCGCGCGCCTACCGTGCCGAGGTGGAGAAACTGGAGAAGAAGACACCGTACGGGGTGCCCTACGAGCCCGACATCTGGGGCGCCGGGTGGGGCGTTCAGCGGTTCGGGATGCAGCAGTACTTCCTGCACACCGCGTTCCCGGCGGTCTTCCCGAAAGAGCCGATGCTCCACGCGCTGGATTTCGTCCTGGGCGTGCACCCGGGGCCAAACACGGCGTCGTTCGTGTCGGGCGTGGGCGCGCGGTCCGTCACTGTCGGCTACGGGTTGAACCGCGCCGACTGGAGTTACATCCCCGGCGGCAGCGTGTCGGGCACGGCGCTCATCAGGCCCGACTTCCCCGAGCTGCTCGAGTGGCCGTTTCTCTGGCAGCAGACCGAATACGTGCTCGGCGGCGGGACGACCGACTACCTGTTCCTCGCGCTCGCCGCCGACCGGCTGCTCAACGCGCGATGACGTGAACCCCATTCTTGCGAGGTCCACCAGTGACGAGCCATGATGTCGACCGAAGAACGTTTCTCATGAGTGTCGCGGGATCGGTGGCGGCGGCCTCGGCGTTGCCGGCTGTGTCCGCCGCCGCGCATCCCCGCCGCCGGCCGTTGCCAGACGAAGGCGATCCGCAGACCGCCGCCCGCGGAGACGCGCCGCAGGCGGGCGTGGCGCAGTCGAAAGATCCGCTCCTCAGGTTCGCGGTCATCGGAATCAACCACGGGCACATCAACTCCCAGACCAATGCCATTTTGCGCGCCAGAGGCGAACTGGTATGGCTCTACGCGAAGGAACCCGAGCTTGCCGCGGCGTTCATGAAGCAGTACCCGCAGGTGAAGCTCGCCCGGAGCGAGGCGGAGGTCCTCGAGGATCCGTCCATCAAGCTGGTATTGAGCGCCGCCATCCCCAACGAGCGGGCGCCCCTTGGCATCCGGGTGATGCGGCACGGCAAGGACTACATGGCCGACAAGCCAGGGATCACGACGCTCGATCAGCTGGCCGAGGTGCGGCGCGTCCAGGCCGAGACGAAACGGATCTACTCGATCATGTACGCCGAGCGGCTCGAGAACAGGGCGACGGTGAAGGCGGGTGAACTGGTGAAGGCCGGCGCGATTGGCCGTGTCCTCCAGACGGTCGGCCTCGGGCCGCACCGGATGACGCCGAAGACGCGCCCGGCCTGGTTCTTCGAACGCGAGCGGTACGGCGGCATTCTCTGCGACATCGCGTCGCACCAGGCCGATCAGTTCCTGTACTTCACCGGGTCGACGAAGGCCGACGTCGTCGCGTCTCAGGTTGGCAACCTGAACTACCCGCAGTACCCGGGCCTCGAAGACTTCGGCGACGCGCTGGTGCGGGGAAACGGCGGCACCGGCTACATCCGCGTCGACTGGTTCACGCCAGGCGGCCTGGCGACGTGGGGCGACGGCCGGCTGACCATCCTCGGCACCGACGGCTTCATCGAGGTCCGCAAGAACATCGACATCGCAGGGCGGCCCGGCGGGAGCCATCTGTTCCTGGTGGATCAGAAGGACACGCGCTACATCGACTGCTCCGACGTGCCATTGCCGTATGGCGATCAGCTCGTCGCCGACGTGCTGAACCGGACCGAAACGGCGATGCCGCAGGCGCACTGCTTCCTGGCCACGGAACTCATGCTCCAAGCCCAAGCGCGCGCGCAGCGCATCGGACCGAAGGCGTAGGCCGCAAGCCGGCCTCAGGCAGACGGAGGAATGCCGATGACTGCAGTGCAACGGGTCGGTCCGTCGAGGCGCGCGTTTCTGGCCACCGCGGGAAAGGGCGCCGTCGGCGCGTCGCTCGCCTCCGGCTTCCCGGCGATCGTGCCGGCGTCGGTCGTCGGGCCGCTCGCGCCATCCAACCGAATCAACATCGGCGCCATCGGGTGCGGGCGGATCTCCCGCGGCCACGACATGCCCGGCGTCTGGAAGCACCCCGCGGCCCGCATCGTTGCCGTGTGCGATCTCGACGCGAAGCGCCTGGAGGACGCGAAGCGGCTCGTCAACGGCCACGACGCCGCCGCGACGGGCAAGCCGTACGACGGCGTCGCCGGGTACGCCGACTACCGCGAACTGCTCGCCAGCCGCGACGTCGATGCCGTGCTGATCAGCACGCCCGATCACTGGCACGCGCTCATCGCGATCGCCGCCGCCAGGGCCGGCAAAGACATCTACCTGCAGAAGCCGGCGTCGCTCACGATCTCGGAGGGCCGGGCCGTGGCCGACGCCGTCCACCGCAGCGGCCGCATCTTCCAGATCGGCAGCCAGCAGCGCTCGTCGCCGCAGTTCCGCTACGCCGCGGAACTCGTGCGCAACGGCCGCATCGGGCGCGTCCAGACGGTGAAAATCGGTCTGCCTGGCGATCCGGCTGGCCCGATTGAGCCTGAGATGCCGGTGCCCCCGAATCTGGACTACGACGCGTGGCTCGGCTCGACGCCGCTCGTGTACTACACCGAGAACCGCGTGCACCCCCAGCAGGGCTACGGGCGGCCAGGCTGGCTGCGGTGCGAGCAGTTCGGCGCGGGCATGATCACCGGCTGGGGCTCGCATCACCTCGACTGCGCGCACTGGGCGATGGACACCGAGCATACCGGCCCGGTCGAAGTCTGGGGCTCGGCGGAGTTTCCGGCATCCGGCTTGTGGGACGTCCACGGGCCGTTCAGGACCGAGGCCCGCTATACGAACGGCGTGCACATGATCGTGAGCGGCGAGTTCCCCAACGGGATTCGCTTCGAGGGCACCGAAGGCTGGATCTTCGTCTCGCGGGGCAACGAGACGGTGACGGCCAGCGACCCGCAATCACGCCTGAAGGACGCCCAGGCGCTCTCGGCGAGCAATCCGGCCATCATCACGTCGGTCATCGGTCCCGACGAGGTGCACCTGTACGAAAGCGCGGACCATCACGGCAACTGGCTGGACTGCGTGCGGTCGCGCCGCGACCCGATCGCTCCGGTCGAGGTGGCGCACCGGTCCTGCTCGGCGTGCCTGCTGCACCACATGGCCATGAAGCTGAACCGGCGGCTGCGATGGGACCCCTGGGCCGAGCGCTTCATCGAAGACGAGGAGGCCAACGGCATGCTCGCGCGGCCGCGGCGTGCGCCGTATACGCTCGGCTGACGCTGCCGACTGGAACCGCATCCCCGGCGGCTGCGCGCCGGGCTCGGCCCGCCTCAGGACCGCGGCTGCTCGACGCGCCGCACGCGCGCGGCGAGGTCGTCCACCTCCGCGAGGCTTTCGCATCCCACGTTCAACACGTCCACGCAGCCGAGCGTCAGGGCGTACTTCACCGAGGCGTCGCGCCGCTCGTCGTCTGTGCGGAGCCTGCCCTCGCCCATGATCTTCATGCCGACAACGCCCTTGCCCGCGGCGTGCAGGCGCTGCAGCACCGGGACCACCGCCTCGGGCGGGCCGTCCATGCTCATGCCGAACGGGTTGATGCGCGCGTGCACCGACTCGACCCACGGCTCGTTCGCGGAGGCCTCGAGGGCGGCGAGGGAGTGGCACGAGACGCCGAGGGCGCGCACGTCGCCCTTCTCCTTGAGCTTCGACAGCAGGTCCATCTGCCGGCCGAGCTCCGCGGGCCACGTGCCCGACGTGACGCAGTGCAGCAGCACGAGGTCGATGTGGCCTGTGCCCATCTCTTTCAGGAACCGCGCGACGCAGACGTCGGCGTCCGGACGCTCCGGCTCGGGAATCCCGCCTCGGTCCCACCAGATTTTCGTGGCGATCTGGTACCGGTCGCGCGGAATGCCCTTCAGGGCGGGGAGGACGTAGGGATGAGTGCCGTAGAGGTCGGCAAGATCGAACAGGCGCGTCCCGCGATCGAAGCTCCCGCGGATCAGGCCCTCGAGCGCCGCGCGGCCGAGGCGGGTGTGGTTCGACGCGCGGTTCCCGCCGCTCATGCCGGTGCCCAGGCAGAAGCGCGAGACCTTGAGCGGCGTCCGGCCGAGCGGCACCAGCGCGTAAGGATCGAAGGACGCCGGCGGTGCGAGCGCCGCTCCGGCCCGCGTCCCAGCGACGAGGAGGCCGCCCACGCCGAGGGCGGTCCGATGGAGAAACTCGCGGCGTCGAATCGGCATGGGCGCATTATAGTGAGGTTTCCTGGAGGTCGGGCCGATGAACGCAGATCTTCTCGCTCTCACCGCGGCGGGGATCGGGTGCCTGCTCGCCCTGCCGCTCCTGCCGCAGGCGCCACAGCCGGCCGCGCCGCGCGTCGAGGAGCGCGTCATCGCGCCCGGCGCCACGCTGGAGAAACTGGCCGGCGGCTTCTCGTTCACCGAGGGCCCCACCAGCGACAGAGACGGCAACGTCTACTTCACCGACCAGCCGAACAACCGCATCCTGAAGTGGAGCGTGGACGGCGTGCTCAGCACGTTTCTCGAGCCCGCGGGACGATCGAACGGGATGTACTTCGGCGCCGGCGGACAGCTTCTCGCGTGCGCGGACGAGAACACGGAGTTGTGGTCGATCGCTGGGGACGGCAGGCGCACGGTCCTCGCGGGCGCGTACGACGGCAAGCCGCTCAACGGCCCGAACGACGTCTGGGAGCGGCCGGACGGCGCAATCTACTTCACCGACCCGTTCTACAAGCGCGACTGGTGGACGCACAGCGCGCCGCCGCAGGGCACCCAACAGGTCTTCTTTCTCTCGGCTGATCGCAAGACGCTGCGGCGCGTGACCGACGATCTCGTTCAGCCCAACGGCATCATCGGCACGCCGGACGGCAGAACGCTGTTCGTGGCCGACATCCGCGCCGGCCGGACCTACGCGTTCGACATGCAGCCCGACGGCAGCCTGACAAACAGGCGCCAGCGCTGCGAGCTTGGCTCCGACGGCATGACGCTCGACACGGAGGGCAACCTCTACCTCACGGGCAAGGGCGTGTCGGTATGCGATGCGAACGGGACGATCACCGAGCGGATCGACGTACCGGAGCCGTGGACGGCGAACGTCAGCTTCGGCGGCAAGGACCACAAGACGCTGTTTATCACCGCGAGCAAGGGCCTCTACGCCATCCGGCTGCGCGTCAGGGGCGCGAACGCGGCGAAGTGAGATGGGCGGGGCGGATACCCTGAGGAGGTCGATCGTGCGGCGACTCGTGGCAGTCTCCATGCTCGCGCTGCTGGCGCAGACCGGTCTCGCGCGCGTCCCGGCCTCCACGGCGCCTCGCAGGATGGCGAAAGCCGTCCTGGCGGACAGGATACGCGGCGGCTGGGCCGGCAAGATGATCGGCGTTGCCTACGGCGCGCCGACGGAGTTCCGGTCGAACGGCGCGATCTACGAGGGCGCGCTCACGTGGTCGCCCGAGCGTGTCTCGAATGCCCTTGAGCAGGATGACCTCTACGTCGGTATGACGATGGCCGAGACCATGGACCGGCTCGGCTTCGACGCCACCGTGGAGCAGTACGGCGAGGCGTTCAGGGACAGCCAGTACGACCTGTGGCACGCCAACGCCGGCGCGCGGCGGCTCCTGAACCTGGGTATCAAGGCGCCGATGTCAGGCCATCCGAAGTACAACATCCACGCCAACGACATCGACTTCCAGATCGAGGCGGACTTCATCGGCCTCATGAGCCCGGGCCTGCCCCGGGAATCCAACATGTTCTGCGCCCGTGTCGGGCGCGTGATGAACCATGGTGACGGCCTGTACGGAGGGATGTTCGTCAGCGGGATGTACACGGCCGCGTTCTTCGAACGTGACGTCCGCAAGGTCGTCGCCCAGGGGCTGGCGTGCCTGCCGCCCGAGAGCGGCTACGCCCGCATCATCAGGGATGTGCTCGACTGGTCGGCGAAGTACCCCGACGACTGGAGAACGGCGTGGCAGCTCGTCGAGGACAAGTGGGATGCGGAGGACTCGTGTCCGGACGGCGCGCTCAGGCCCTTCAACATCGACGCGCGGATCAACGGCGCGTACATCGCCCTGGGCCTGCTGTACGGCGGGCTGGACTTCGGCAGGACGCTCGAGATTGCGACGCGATCCGGGCAGGACTCGGACTGCAATCCGTCGACCGCG
>Ga0209254_10006081_pt1 | contig 11111 bp, 15 predicted proteins | sample FrelakmetDIP11DI_FD_187148 | JGI IMG/M metagenome (GOLD analysis project Ga0209254, IMG submission 187148) | Freshwater lake sediment microbial communities from the University of Notre Dame, USA, for methane emissions studies - DIP11 DI (SPAdes)... | ecosystem: Environmental > Aquatic >... | reverse complement strand
GTTAGCGCCAAGACCGATCTGTCCGGTGTGCAGGCCATCAGCGTCTCCTATATCCATAAGCGCGGCACCAGCGATGAACATACGGACGATGTCTTCGACTATCGCCGGGATGCGGCTGGGGACTTCTCCGAACACATCACCTGATTGACTCCGGACGTGGCATTGGCTTGGCCGCGGCTCCGCGCCCAATGCCGCAGGGATTCGCGGTTACAGGCAGGACGATTGTCAGAGCGGATTGCAATCGGCTGTCCGCGCCACTCGATGATCTGCTCCAGCGAACGGAGCACCTTGGCCGGCTACCGCCGGCGCTCCGCTTCGATGCCCAGGCCTTCCGGATTAAAGTCGACCAGCCCGTTGAGAGGCGGACGGTCCGCTCGTTGCTGAGGCCGAGTCGCCCCTCCGCGGCTGGAACGCCACGGTTGTTCGTCATCCGCCACGGACGATCGCTGTTGACACCACAGCCTCCCAGTGCCCAGATTCATCCGTCCGGGCGCGCCATCTACTGAAAGGTGTATTCCGGAGACATGGTTAACACTGTTTCCGGGGCGAAAGGGTTAGGGGCCGGTGCGATCCGGCCCTCATCCTGATCGAAGAAGCCTAAGTCATAGCGCATGAAGGCGACGGGCCAGATCTGCTCGTCGATCTCGCGAATGCCCACGCACTGGCCGGCAAACACCGGGCTGAGGTTGATCTTGCGCCGGCGCTAGATATCCCTCCCAAGCACCAGGAAATCCACTGCCCGTGGCCGTCCGTGGCCGGTCCGTGCCCGGCTCCGGCGCTGCATAGGTACTTGCCACGATGCCCCGGCGCCATCCTCGCGCCGATAATCGGCCGGTTGCCCGCCTTACCCGCCAGGATAGCCTATGCGTGAGAAAGAGACGCCCGATACCCCCCGTTCCGGATCCCGCACCAACGGCCCGCGGCTGGTGGCGCTGGGCGACGTGGCTCCGGATGCCTCCCCGGATGGGCTGCGCCGGGAGGCGGTGGACGCCGCCGTCGAGGGCGCCCGGGAGTCCATGGCCGGCGCGGCACTGGACCTGCTGTCAGGAGTCCAGCCGGGCGAGACCGACCGGCTCATGAGCGCCATCGAAGCAATCATGGCGGGTGCCTCGCCTGACGATGCGGCGGCACTGCGCAAGGCCCTCCTGCGACGCACGGATCTCTCCGGCCGCATGCGGCCCGGGCCGGACGACGAGCTGGCCGAGGACTGGCGCAGCGGTGCATACCCCTATCGCCACCTCATGCTGCGCAGGAACTACGAGCAGCAGAAGTACCGCCTGCAGGTGGAGCTCTTGAAGCTGCAGGCTTGGGTGAGGGACACCGGGCAGAAGGTGGTGATCCTCTTCGAGGGCCGCGACGCAGCCGGCAAGGGGGGCGCCATCAAACGGTTCACGGAACACCTCAACCCCCGCGGCTCGCGGGTGACGGCGCTGGAGAAGCCCAGCGACGTGGAGCGGGGGCAGTGGTTCTTCCAGCGCTACACGCAGAACCTGCCCACGGCCGGCGAGATCGTGCTGTTCGACCGCTCCTGGTACAACCGGGCGGGGGTGGAGCGGGTGATGGGCTTCTGCACCAACGAGGAATACCTGGAGTTCATGCGCCAGTGCCCGGAGTTCGAGCGCATGCTGGTGCGCAATGGCATTCACCTGATCAAGTTCTGGTTCTCGGTGAGCCGCAAGGAGCAGCGCCGGCGCTTTCGCGAGCGGGAGGTCCACCCACTGAAGCAATGGAAGCTGAGCCCGGTGGACGTGGCCTCGCTGGACAAGTGGGACGAGTACACCATCTCCAAGGAAGCCATGTTCATGCACACCGACACGGCCGACGCACCCTGGACCGTGATCAAGTCCGACTGCAAGAAGCGCGCCCGGCTGAACGCCATGCGCTATGTGCTGCACAAGCTGCCCTACGCCCGCAAGAATCTCCAGCGCATCGGCCAGCTGGACCCGTTGATCGTCGGCCGGGCCCATGTGGTGTACGAGCGGGGCGAACGCCCGGGCGAACCGATCCTCTAGCTCACCCGCCGCGGCAATGAGGGCCGAGCTCCACGCCCACGTTGCAGGCAATCCCACCGCGTAGACTGGCGGCACCCGCTACGGATCCCGAGTTCCTGGCGGCGCTCGCCGAGCGCGACCGCCACTTGCCTGGTTACTGCGAGGAGGAGTTCGAGGCCTGCCTGTCTGCCGGTGCCAGGGCCACGCGGAGGAACTGGATATCAGGACCCGGCTAGCACGCCAGCGGTCTGATCAGGCCAAGCAGCCAGAGGTCGCAGGCGTCCTTGGCGACCAGGGCCTGGAGTTCCGGATCATCGGCAGCCGCAATGCCCGTTGCCATCGCTCTGGCCTCGGCCTCGACCCAGCTCAGATCTTCACCCACCAGTTGATCCAGCACCGCCTGGGTGAACTGACGGTGTATGGTTACGGTCGTTGCGTCGAAAGTTGATCTGTAGGTAACCGCGCCATCAACTGCAACGGGAGCGTCCGCGCGGACGATACTGCTGTTCCAGCGTATGCCTGGTGCCCGGGGATCGGGCGTCAGGGCCCCGGAGCGCCGGCCGAAGAGGGCATGGCGGTACCCGCCGGCGGCGAAGTCATCGCGGTCTGCTACGAGCGCTCTGGCGGCAGACGTTGGGGCGAACGAGGCGGTGGTTGGCCACAGGTAGCTGAGGAACTGCACGCCTTGCGGGGCAAGAAGCTGTTGCAGGTGCGTCGTTTGCAGAGCCCGAAAACTGGGATTGAACACTTCGTGGAACAGCGTGGCATCCGATATCGCCGTAATCTCGTCAATCACCGTGAGCATGAGTGAAGCGTGGTCGCCCGAGCCGGCCAGGCTGGCGCGAAGAGTGCCCAGAGTTTGTCGAGCAGTCGCGATTGCAGTAGCAGCGTTGGCGATGCCCGCTGTTACGGCCCGCAGGGTGTAGTAGAGGCCAGCCCGCACGAGCGACGTGGGGCCGACATAGTAGGACATCACAACCAGTCCACCCGGCCGGAGGCATCGATTGATGATCGTGACCAGTCGCCCCAGCACCTCGGGCGGTGACACATACAAGACACCCATCAGGTAGATCAGGTCGAACTCGCCAAGCTCGGCGGCATCAAGAGTCAGGAGATCGGCGCAGTGGATCGTGGTGCGACTTGCGAAGGGCGCCAGGCTCTCGCGTGCGATGGCGCAGCTCTTGGCAGAGATGTCGACGCCGACCAGTCGACCGTTGACCTGGGTCGCGATCTGCAACAGATCAGTGTTGCCGCCACAGCCAAGATCCAGGACGTCTCTCACCTCCTGCCCGACGCCATAGAGGCGTGAGACTCCCAGCAGCCAGTCCAGATCCAGCCAGGGCACGCTCGATTCCTGCCAGGGCACCAGGTCATACATGCGGGCGATCTGGTCATTAGTCGATCGAAGGATTGGATCTGTCATTTGGGCTCAGGCCGCCAGCGCCGGGACGACGCGCTCGCCGATGAGCCCCAGGTCCCGGAAACGGCGCAGCCTTGCGATGTGGGCCTGCACCAGCCGGTACTCGTCCGGGTCCATGAACGAGTCGATGTACCAGTCCTCCAGCATCCCGCGCAAGGCCAGCTGGGAGCGAGCCTCGGCCCTCGAAGCCTCCGCAGCCGCCTTCACGTGCCAGGCCGCCAGGCTGGAGAGGCGCAGGTCCGCGCGGGTCCGACCCGCCGCCAGAAGGCCGACCGCCTTCGCCTCCGCGGGCGAAGTATCCGGATCCAGAATGACGTCAATCTTCGGATCGTAGCTTTCATTGCCGTCGCGGGTGGCGTGATTGACGAACAGTACCACTGTTGTCCTTTAGCGGCACTTTCGGCTTGAAGGACTTCGCGATCCCATCCACCGCCATGTCCTCCAGCAGCGGTACGACGAAGTGGCAGTGCATGCGCTGGCCCCCTTTCTTCGGCGAGATTTTAGTCGGTATCCGGAAAGGTCGGGCACCGGCGCCTCTACGCTGGAGAACGGCCAGCCGCGGTTCCGCCGGGTGCCACCGAGCTCGACGCGATCCTGAAAGTGATCACCGCCCGCATCGCCTACCACCTGGAGCGGTGCGGTCTGCCGGTGCGGGATCTGGAAATTCTGGAGGACCTTCTATTGGGATTTCGCCTTCCGGTTTTCACCCGACGCGCGAAGCGGGAGCTCGCCTCCCATCCAAGATTCTATTTTTTCGACGCCGGTGTGTTCCGCGCCGGCCGCCAGGCAGGTCCGCTGATAGCGCAAGCGCGACCGTCAAAACCCGCACTCTTCCCTGGCAATGTGGCGCACTGCTGAACACGTGCCTGTGCAATCCTAAGGAACCTCGTCCAGCCCTCCATCGGGCATTTGGGAGAGTCCCAAATGCGAGATGTGTAGACCATGTGACCGGTATAAGGGGGTCAGCTATCTCTCGAGAAGCTCAAAACGGAATAGCCAGGCTAGGCGGTGTGGTGGCGCAGCCAGGCCATCAGCGTTACTTTGCGGCTCTCTCTATTTGCACTTTCAGCGCTCGACGTGCGACGGGTGACATCGACGGGCCCACCGCCGGTCAGCGCCACGATGTAGGGGTCGTAGCCCGCAAAATCGACTTCCGAGTCGAGGGCGAGACGCGCATCCCCTGAGTCCTTTCGGGCCGCCATTGTTGTTCTTCTTTTTTTTCTGGGTTGTGGTTTTATTAGTACGACGAATATAGACGGGAAAAACCTGCTTGCGGAGCAAATTATACATAAGCTTTGGGCGTGGTTCGGGGCTGAAAGTCGGGCCCCTGTTGTACTTTCGCCGCAGTCTCGGGTGACCTGGAAGGGAGTGCTTATGGCCTGGCTCTATCTCACCGTCGCCGGCCTGCAGCTGGTGTCCTGACAGTGCGTATCCAACCGAAACCCGTCGGCGAGTACCCCTGGTATTTGCAACCCTTCTTCCGCAGCCAGCAGCGGCGCTATGGCCAGGTGCTGGTGCCGGGGCAGTTGTGGGGTCGAGTGCCCCGCCTGTTCATTACGGTGGCACTGCTTTACGGCGCACGGGATTCCCGCCGCTCGCCGCTGGACCCCGTTCTGCGCTCCCTGGTCACCGTGCGCGTGTCCCAGCTCAACTGGTGCCGCTTCTGCGTAGACCTGAACTCGGCAACGCTGGCCCAGCGCGCTGGCGGCATGGCGAAGGTCGAGGCCCTGGAACACTGGCGCACGAGCGACCTGTACTCTCCCGCCGAGCGGGCGGCCCTCGACTACACGGAGGCAATGACGATCACGGGACAGGGCGTCACCGACGACCTGATGGCTGAGCTGCGGCGCCACTTCACGGACGACGCGGTGATCGAGCTCACCGGCCTCGTGGCCTTCCAGAACCTGTCGAGCAAGTTCAACAGCGCCCTCGATGTGCCCCCGCAGGGGTTTTGCCGACTGCCAGACCGGTAGGCCCCGGGGTGTCGGCGCTTGCGGATCTCGTTCTCGTCGTTCATGGGCTGTTTGTTGGCTTCGTCGTCGTCGGCTTTTTGCTGATCCTTCTGGGTCTTGCACGAGGCTGGGCCTGGGTCAGACGGCCCGGCTTGCGCTATGCGCATCTGGCCGCCATCGGCGTCGTGGTCGTCCAGGCCTGGTTCGGCATCGAATGCCCGCTGACGACACTGGAGGTCGCCTTGCGAGTCCGGGCCGGCGAGGCGGGCTACGGCACCTCATTTATCCAGTACTGGCTCTACCAGCTGCTTTACTACCGGGCGGACACCTGGGTATTCACGCTCCTCTATTCCCTGTTCGGCGCCGCTGTTGCGCTCGTCTGGTGGTTTGCACCGCCGGTGCGCCGGCAGACCAATCCCGATCGGCTAGACTGACACTCCCATGCACCAGCCTGTTACCCAGCGCCCCGGCGCCACCGAGGGGTCCGGCCCCTTGTCTGCACTGGAGCGCACTGTGCTTACAGCCATGCTGAAGGGCGGGGCTGGCTCCGACGGGCTGGATGCCCTGCGAGCCCAGCTGGCGAAGGCCACGGTGCTCTCCCGTACGCACAGCGGCGTGGGGTTCGTGACGCGCATTGACGTGCCGGACACGATTCCCTCCGCCGTCGAGTCCACGCTGTCCCGGCTGCGCCCCGTTCTCGCTGCCCACCCGCAGCTCTCCCTGCACGCCGAGTTCCTGCTGCAGCTCCGGGGCGGGCGGCTGGCCGTGCTGGAAGCCTATTGCTTCGAGGGTGGCTGGCCGGCTGACGAGGCGGAGTTCCGGGTGGTAGGCTGAACGCCTGAATCCACGCTGACGGCATTCTGGGGGTGAGTCCATGACGAGCTACGGCAAGATGAATCTACTCGGTATGCTGCTGCTGCCCATAGCAGCGACAGTGGCGGCACTGATCGTCTTCGGCACTCGCACCGACACCCTGGTCACGGTCTTCAGCCTGAACCTGGTGCCCATGCTGATTGGCGGTCTGGTAGCGGCGTTGCTGCTGCGGGGCGCGAATCGCGTGGGCAAGGGCCAGGGCATCGCGTTGTGGCCGACGTTGATTCCGGCAGTGCTTGGTGCCATCTGGTACCTGTTCCGGGCTGTCGTGCCCGCAGAGGTTGCCCCCGGCGCGGAATACATCGCAGCTCCGCAGTACCTGTTGATGGGCGTGATTCTGCTCAGTGTCGTGGCCTGGCTCGGGTGCCTGATCGCGCGCCGCATCTGACGCCGCCGCGGGCGACGTTCACGCCCTACGCGGCGGCGCGCGGGCTGCCCAACATTGTGGTCGATGGGCCGCCGCTGCCATCCACCTTGCTCACGCTCTCGCACTGGCCGAATAACCAGTCGCCGCCCAAGCTGAAGCGCGACACATCCACGGCCACCGCGTTTGCCTACCTGGATGCCGTTGACTTGCACCAGACCGTGCCCTGGGTCACCAACAATCACTTTGATGAGGACGGCCTGTTCAGCATGTACGCCGTTACCGAGCCGGAACGGGCACTGCAAGATCGGGAGCTGTTGATTGCCGCTTCGTTCGCGGGCGACTTCGGCGTGGTGACCGACCAGGAAGCCGCACGGCTGTGCTTCGCCATCGAAACGCTCAGCGATCCGGAGGTGTCGCCACTGCCCGCAGACGTCTTCGCGGAGCCTGACCGGGTGGCGGCGCTGTACCGGGCCCTGCTGGAATCGCTGCCTGACCTGTTGCGGGATCTCCGCACGGGCTGGCCCCGTTTCGGCGACCTCTGGGCGCTGCAGGATGAGCACCTCACGGCCAGCCGTGCCCTGCTCGCCGATGGTATCGTGACACTGGCGGAGTCGCCTGCGCTGGACCTCACCGTCGTGCGTATTCCCCCGTACCTCCGGCGCCGCACAGTCCGGCGCTACCTCGTGGACGAGTCAGCCGCTGTGCATCCCTTTGCTGTCAACAGTGCGACGCAGTGTTCCCGAATCCTGCGGGTGCAGGGCGATCACTACGAATTCGAGTACCGCTATGAAAGCTGGGTGCAGCTCGCGACGCGTCGCGTGGCAAAGCGGGTTCACCTCGAGAGCCTTGCCGCGCACCTGAACGAGCTTGAGGATGTGCCAGGCTGGGTTGCGGAGGATCCTGCGGGCACCGCTCCACGCCTGTATCGTCCGGACGGGGCACCGTCCTCACTTTCCCTCGATACCCTTCTTCTTGAGCTTGAAGCCGCGCTGACCTCGGCGCCGGTGGCCTGGGATCCCTACGATTGGCAGAAGTCTGGAGGCGTGGCATGACACTGGCAGGACTGTTACTGGCGGCGGGAGGGGCCTCGCGGTTCGGTTCGCCGAAAGTGCTGGCCCCGTACCGGGGCAAATCCCTTGTCTGGCGCGGGGTGCAGTTGCTCGCGCCCCGATGTTCCGGCGGGGTGCACGTTGTCGTCGGCGCGTCCGCGGATGGGGTGCGTGCGGCGCTTGCAGGCGAGGTCATCTCAATCGTCGACAACCCCGACTGGGCACGCGGCCTGTCCACTTCCCTCGTGCGCGGAGTGGCGGCTCTGCCGCCAGAGGCCGATGCCGTTCTGATCCTGCTCTGCGACCAGCCTGCTATCACGGCCGATGATCTGGATGCCCTGATCGCCGCGTGGCATGTCGAGCCGGAGCTGATTGCCGCTGCTGGCTTCAACGACCGGCTTGGCCCACCAGTGATCATCCCGCGAGCGTTCTGGCCTCAACTGGCTGCGCTGCGTGGTGATCAGGGCGCGCGCAGCCTCCTCGAGTGGCACACGGAACACACCACTGTGAATATGCCTCACGCGGCGCTGGACGTGGACACGCCAGAGGATCTGGCGCGCCTCGAAGCGGCTCCGGCACAATGAGTGATGATCGTGATTCGAATTGAGTACTTTGCAGTGCTGCGTGAGCACGTGGGCCGTGCGCAGGAAGACCTGAGCACCACCGCCGCTACCGTGGGGGAGCTCTACGCCGAACTGGACGAGCGCTATGCCTTCCCTCCCGTCGGCCGGGTGAAGGTGGCAGTGAATGACGAGTTCCGGGACTGGACTGCGCCATTGCAGGACGGGGATTTTGTCGTCTTCATTCCCCCTGTCGCGGGCGGTTGAGCCACTTCGCTTTCAGCCGCGGGCCCTTCACCCCGGAGCGCTATCGCGACCTGGTGCTGGATCCCGTGGCTGGCGGCTACGCAAGCTTCGAGGGCTGGGTCCGCAATCACAACGACGGCCGCGGGGTCCTGCGCCTTGAGTACGAGGGTTACGAGGCGTTAGGGATCAAGGAAGGTGACCGGATTGTCGCAGAAGCCTTCGCCCGGTTTCCGATTGCCAGGGCGCATTGCGTGCACCGGCTCGGGTTGCTCGAGATCGGCGATCTGGCAGTGTGGGTGGGCGTCACTGCGGCTCATCGCGACGCGGCCTTTGGAGCCTGCCGCTACATCATCGACGAAGTGAAGATGCGGGTGCCGATCTGGAAAAAGGAGCACTACGCCGAAGGAGACTCCGGCTGGATCAACTGCGAGGCGACGTCGGCGGACGCTCCCGCTGGATCAGTTCCTCCGTAACAGCCAGCATTTCCTGCTGGCTGCGGATCTCCGGGCCATCGGTGGTGTACTTACCGTCAATTACCAGCAGCGGAACGCCCTTCACGCGGTACTTCACCGTCAGGTCCTTGGCGCGCTTCAGCTGGTTCTCCACGGAGAAGGACCGAAAGGTTTTGTTGAAGTCAGCCGCCGACACGCCGTTCTGCTCGAAGAGCAGCTGGATGTCCTTCTCTTCCGTCATTGGACGGTTATCGACCTGGATCGCCTTGAACATCGCCGGAGTGATCTGGTCGAGCTTGCCCAGGGCTTCGGCAGTGTAGTAGATCCGGCCGTGAATCTCGTTGGTGGGGTTCCACATCACCGGAATGCGCACGAAGGCCACGTCGGCGGGCAACTTTTTCACCCAGTCAGTCAGCAGGGGCTCCAGGTGGTAGCAGTGCGAGCAGCCGTACCAGAAAACCTCGGCGACCTCGATCTTGCCGGGCGAACTGCTGGTGCCTTGTGCGGTGGTAAGGGCACTGAAATGCTGGCCTTCCTTGTACTGCCAGTCGGTCTTTTTGGAATCACCGGACGAGTTGTCGGCGAGGACGATGTCCTTGCCGAGCGCGTTACCGTCGGGGGGTGCCGCGGCCTCCTTGCCCACGGCCGCCTTGTCCTCGGAATCAGTACCCGCGGACTCCTCGATTGCGGTGACAACCGGAGCCGTGTCCGGTGCGGTGTCTGCAGCGGGGGCCGCGATTGGCGCCGTCTCGGTGGTCGCCGCCGGGGGCGACTGGGTTTCCGGGGCCTTGCCGCACGCAGCAGCAACACTCAAGGCCGTCGCAAGTAGCAGTAGTCGAATCCGGATCATGGGGCGTCCCTCTACCTCAACCCCGCGCGTCAGCGCGGGAACTCAACCCCGCGCGTCAGCGCAGGCCCTGGATATATGACGTGACGGACTTGATTTCGTCATCGGTAAGCATCGCGGAGACATTGCGCATCATCTGTGTGTCGCCATCCGTCGTCCGCTCCTTGCTCCGATAGGCCCTGAGCTGGGTGGCGGCATAGGGCGCGTGCTGACCGGCAACCGTTGGCCACACTGCAGCCGGATTGCCCCGACCCGTGGGGCCGTGGCAAGCAAGGCAGGCAGGCACGCCACTGTCCCGGTTACCGCCCCGGTACAAACGCTCGCCGGCGGTCACCAGGGCTGGGTCGGCCACATTGGGTGCGCGCGTCTGCTGGGAGAAGTAGGCGGCAAGGTCGCTGATGTCGTCGTCCGAGAGTGGCATTGCCATCCCGCTCATCAGGACGTTCTGACGCTGGCCGCTCTTGAACGAATTCAGTGCCCGGATCAGGTAGCTCTCGTGCTGGCCGGCGATGCTTGGCCACTCGGGATTGAGGCTGTTGCCATCCGTGCCGTGACAGGCGGAACAGGTCACCGACTTAGTTTTGCCCGCCTCGGCCGAACCGGCCGCCTCGGCCGAACCGGACAGCAGGACGCCAGCAATGAAGAGCGGCATCAGGACTAAGAAGAGCTTGGGAAATGACAGTTGCATTGACAGTCTCAGGGCATCCATAACGCTTGTTCTGTAAGGGAATTGTGCGAGGAGTCACGTGGTAGACTCCGACCGCGCGGAATTGTACACCAGCGTCTTAGCCGAGCCACCCAGATGTCCCTGTATCCCGAGGCCCGGTTTGTCACCAGTGCTGCCCGTGCCGCCCAGTTCCTGCCGGACGAGGGCGCGGAGGTGGCCTTCGCGGGCCGGTCCAATGCGGGCAAGTCCAGCGCCATCAATACCATCCTGAATCGCCGGGATTTTGCGCGGACCAGCAAGACCCCGGGCCGTACCCAGCTCATCAACTTCTTCGCGCTGGCCGACGGCCAGCGGCTGGTGGACCTGCCCGGTTATGGCTACGCGCGTGTTTCAAAGGAAATGCGCGAAGGCTGGCGGGAACTGCTGGGCGACTATTTCGACGGCCGGGAATCCCTCGCCGGACTGATGGTGGTCGTGGACAGCCGGCGCGGGGTGTTGGATTTCGATCTGCAGATGCTGCACTGGGGCCGGGCACTCGATTGCCAGCTCCACGTGCTACTCACCAAGGCCGACAAGCTGTCGCGCCAGGAGGCTGCAGCGGCCCTCGCTGCTGCACAGCGGGAATTGGAGGATCTGCGGGTGACGGTTCAGCTGTTTTCGGCGACGTCCAAGGTGGGGTTGGAACCG
>Ga0209254_10006080_pt1 | contig 11111 bp, 4 predicted proteins | sample FrelakmetDIP11DI_FD_187148 | JGI IMG/M metagenome (GOLD analysis project Ga0209254, IMG submission 187148) | Freshwater lake sediment microbial communities from the University of Notre Dame, USA, for methane emissions studies - DIP11 DI (SPAdes)... | ecosystem: Environmental > Aquatic >... | reverse complement strand
TGAAAGATCACGCTCTGAATCATAGAACGGATACAGATACAGAAGGTCAATCAATGCCTTCTCAGGTGTTGCGAACATTATCCGTCTGCCGCCTTCCATCTCCTTCAGATCATATCCGAACATAAGATCATCTTTAACATTTTTGTACGAATATTCACCAAAGTCATTACTGAAAATCACCGTCTTTAAAGTGGTAACGCTTGTGATCTGTGGGACTGCTTCAGGAATCATTCCATAAAATGACAATGCAGTATGTAACGATATATATGATGGCTTGTATATCCTGTTCGCAAAATACCAGGCAAAGTCTTTCTGTTCCCTGTATTCGGGAAAGGTATAATATCCTTGACGCAATCGCATCAGGTAACCATGCTTCACCCAGCGTCCAAGGTTGTTCCTGTCAAAACCGGGATAAGTAGCAAAAACCTGATCTGTACTAAAACAGGCTAGGGATAAAAACCTGCTTCTGAATTCAATAAAATTCATATATTTATTTCTATAACGCAGTAAATATAGTGCATTTTAGAAATATAATGAAATTAATTATTGAATTTTTTCTTTGCTTGAGCAAAATATTAAGATCACGTCCAAGTTTCAGAATCTGTACTACACACAGGTTCAGAGAGTCTATCTACTCCCATGTTATGACGGAAATTCTCTTTTTCCCGTCCATCTTGACAGTCAGGCTGTTTTCAAACCGGACATGGGTTACATACTTTCTTTGTTTGATGATTTCCTGCTTCTTCAGAATGTCCCAGTCTAAAACAGAGCTTTTCTGATTGTGCTGAACAGAGAAATACCCGACATTCATTGATGTGACATTGTGAAAGAAGTGCGACCCTGATGAGGCATCGAGCGGAAAATCATCAAGACTGGTTTCGATTATAACTTTGGCATTGCATATCTGAGGCCATGTTACAGGAATCCCTATCCACCGGTCAACTGTGCCCCACCGGCCCGGGCCCAGTAAAATATACTGTGTGCCACTCCTGATCATTTCATCGTTAAAAGAGGCTACCTCAGCAGCAATTTCCATGGTCTTGGTTTTGTCAAATTCATCCCTGTTGACATAGATCACATCACGGATATTGTTTATCATTCCATTGCCCATACTTTTTTCTGCAAAAAGCAGGATATGTGTTTTGTCTATCTCATCCATATTGACTTCATAGTCAAGCGATGCACCGATTATAGGTTTGATTTGCAGCAGGTAAAACGAAGCTTTGTTGTTATTATCCCTGGCTAAATCGATAGCAAACTCAATTTCAACCGGAGTACCAAGCGCCTCCTTTACAATATCCAGTATCTCGACCAGCGTTTCAGACAAAGGTATGTACCGGTATTTCAGGATATCTGCAAAATTGATAATTCTGGGCCCCGCCTTATCTGTTCCAGGGTAAACTGTTTTATTCTCAGCAGAATAAACTGATGCACAGTGTTTAATCACTCCATGCCTCTCGGCATCCTCAATGCTTAACCGTACCAGTCCGGCAGTATCTCCCTCGAGCAGGTTGAATTCCTTCTTATCCAGGTCAACTGCGAAAAGTTCAATCTGTGAATTTAAATACTGATCCTTTGGAGTATTAATTTCCAGGTTCGGATATTTTGGAGAAAATCTGAATGCTTTTTCGCCTTCAACCACATAAATTCCCAGACCCACCGCGATAACGGCAAATCCGTCTTCGGGCTGCATATAGCTGTAAGGATAATAATTGTATGACTGGCTGACCCCGCTTATATGAGGATAATAGGTATTTTCATATTGCTCACCTACAACTTCCTGAATTATTACTGCCATCTTTTCTTCTTCAATCTTGTAATTAATGGCGTTGATATAACCCCGGGCGGTATCAGAGTATATGGATGCATATACCAGCTTAATTGCATCCATCAGTTGTCTTAACCGGATTTCAATTTCCGCATTGCTGTTTGGCAGCAGATAGGTTTCAAAAATGCCTGCAAAAGGCTGCATCAGGGAATCTTCAAAAAGGCCTGAGGAGCGAACAGCCAGGGGCTTTGTTATTTTCTCGAGGATAATACGCAATTTCCCTTCCAGCGCAGAAGAAAGGCTCCCCTCAATAAACAGCCGCTTGATTGTTTCGTACCTGGTTTCGGTGTAAATCTTATCCCTCAGGTTGTTATTGTCCAGGAAATCCTCAAATTCATCGGTGCCTATTATAAAGGTCCGGGGTGCTTTGATATTGATACCCTGGACATAGTTTGATATGTCAAAATTATATATCAGGGTGTGGATAAACGCCAGGCCCCGTCCCTTTCCCCCGAGCGCACCTGTAGACAGCAGAATTATATTGCTTTCTTCAAGGATCAGTGTCTCGTCAAACTCAACAATTTTGCCTTTGTTTTTCTCGTATTTAAGGTTCTTTACAACATTTATAAGGTAATTCCTCAAGCTTTCAGCATCCTTGAAATCGCTTATTTTCTTTGGTGCGATTTCCCTGGCAAGCTGGATCTCACCCCTGGCAGTAAGCCATAAAGAAAAATGATTCTTTTTTGCATGATACAGCAGCGTTTCGATCGGGATGGATTGAAGCTGTTCTTCAAATTCATTCATATTCTTGGCAGTGCCTATCGTTTCTCCGGCTCCGTCCTTGTAAATAAAATCACCAAATCCGAGATTGTAGCTAATGAAGTATTTAATATCCTGGGCCAGTGTATCTGAATCCTTGTAGATAAATACACAGTTTAATTCTTTGGCTTTCTTCTCATTCTCCTGATCTGACGATTGAATGATAGTCGGCAGGTCGGGAATTTCAGACTTAATGAATTTAACCAGTTCAAATCCTGCATTTTCATCAAATTGTCCGTCTTTTTGAAATCTCACATCAGATATTAAACAAAGGAAGAATTCCTTGTATTTGTCAAAGATATCGATTGCCTCTTCGTAATTTGATGCCATCAGGATCTTGGGACGAACCCGTAAACGAAGCAGCTTATACAATTCATCCATGGAGCTGACGTCTTCAATAATACGCCTGGTCTGCTCCATTACACTATGATAGAGCAGGGGAATGTAACGCGAATAATATTTTGCCGAGTCTTCAACAATCAGGATGATACGACTATAGCCAACTTTGGTGTCGTTTTCAACATTTACATGGTCCTCCAGTTGTTTAACCATCGCAAAAAATATCCTTGAATCGCCATTCCAGACAAAAACGTTGTCGATAAGATGTGTTTTCTTCTGTTCAGTCTGAAAGAAATGTATGAATTGATTGTTATTGAGCAGTAAATAAATGGGAATGTACTTATACAGTGATTTCAGTTTTTGTGCTATTTCCATCGGCCCTTTCTTATCAATGCCTACCATGATAATTATCAGGTCGTAATGTTTGGAATAAAGCTTTTCAAAAGCTTCTTCAAATGACCCGACGCCGGTAATTCTGGGTATAGAGGTTAAGTTCAGCTGGTAATAAACCCCCAGGATATAATCGGAAAATTTGCCTTCGCGCTCAAGGCTGTAAGCATCGTAAAGATTTGAAATAATCAATATCTCCTTCACTTTGAATTTCATCAGATCATGAAATACATCACGGTCATAATTATTTTTTTCGAGAAAATTCTGGAGGAGTTTTCGTTTGTTTAACAGAAAATCCCTGGCTGCCTGGAATTTTTGCTTAAGATCTTCATCATCCCTGAATTTCTTGATGGCAACCTCACCCTGCAAGGTGTTTAAATAATTGCAGATCAGGGTTGAAATATTATTTATCAGGTCCCTTTCCTCCTTCATAAACGGACCTTCGTCTATGTCTGGAAATTCTTTTGTATAGTAAACCTCTATTTCACCTACCTTGTCATCGATTGTGAGAAATGGTTGCCGTTGCCTCCATTTGGTGGATTTAAAATTTGGCGACATGTATTCCTGGCCATCATAGCTGATCCGTGCAACGGTGTATTCCGGGTATTGCCAGGCATCAGGTATTATGTAAACAATCTGATTTAATGCATTTTCGACAGATTTTTCAGCCTGAAGAATTGACGTGGTTTGATTGATGCATGACAACTCTTTCAGACGTTCTGTCTTTTCATACATGATTTTCTTTAATCCTTTTTCAGTGGCAATAACCCTGTCAAGTCCGTAAATAACATTTATAAAGCCTGATATCAACAATGCGAGCGTTTCAACAAACTGCTTCTCTTCTTCCAGAAACGGTTGTTCTTCAGTTTCCGGATCATCACCTGAATAAAAAACCTGGATCGAACCCCTCTTTGCTGAAATGGTCTTAAAAAAAACTTTCAACAACCGCGGTGTTTCAGCAAATCCTGGTGATAAGAACTCCTGGTCATCATATTTAATTCGTGATTTAATGAGTTCAGGAGTCCGGAATGCCTGCGGGATAATTTCGATTATCCCGGCCAGGGTGGTGTCTATCGAAAGTCCGTTTCTCAGGATCTTCGAAATCTCATTGATACAGGCAAATATCCTCCTGGGTTCATTTATCTCACTGCTTTTAGAGTCCTCCTTTTCTGAAGGATGTCTGATCTCATTTCCTTTGATTATGTTTAGAAAGCCGGCAATTAAATTTGCCATGTTACCCAGCAGCTCCTCCTCGGACTTCAGGTAAATCTCCTTATTGCTTACCGGAAAGCCCTTGAGGTAATAGAACTCAATAGTGCCTGATTTACTGTCAATTGTCGTAAAATCCTCTTTTAAGCTCCATTGGTATTCTTCAAATTTCTTATCTGAACTCAGGTATTCTTTTCCATCATAAACTATTCTTGCAACGGAGTAATCAGGATATTGCCATGATTTCGGCATATTCCTGCAAATTTGCAAAAGCGTGTCATCAATGTTCTTCTCTTCACTGATCACCCGGGAGCGCTCCAGTTTGATTCCGGTATCTTCGTCAACAACATCTGATTGACTTATTGCCTGTTGTGAGTTCAGGTAGTTACAAACAATAGTTGCTATGTTTTCCAGTAATTGTCTCTCCTCGTGTAAAAATGGGCCTTCATCTGCCTTTGGAAACTGTTTAGAATAGAAAACATCAATGGCTCCCCATTTTTTATCATACGTTTCAAATATTTGTTTTTGGATCCATCGGGTCTCCTTGAAGTTCTCGGGCCGGAATTCCTGGCCATCATATTTTATACGGGCATAGGCATGTTCTGAATACTGCCATCCTTTGGATATTTCTTTAGCTATTTCATTAAGGGTTTTTTCGACCGAATCCCTCCGGCTGATAATTTTGTTTATCAGGTAAATAATTGACAAACCTTTCTGGCTTTGGATTTTTTCAGCCAGAAGTTTCTGCATTTCCTTTTGCCAATGCGATATGTCTTCCATTGTGTCTTAAGGTCAAGAAATACTACAATTAGACTGGTAACTTCCTGAATGATAATCCATTCACTTGCTTCATAAAATTTAAACCCTGAAATAAAATAATATGAAAGTTATGAAAATATCCCGATTATTTTTTATCTGAAACTTATAGTGCCAAGGAATTTAATTATATAAATTTGCTAATTATCACGAACCCCACCTTAAAAAAATCAAAAACCATGTCCAAAGCAGTTGAAGAATTCATGGCGAAAATCATCGCCAAAAACCCGGGTGAGATTGAATTTCACCAGGCTGTAAAAGAAGTTACCGAGTCTATTATGCCGTTTATTGAAGAGAACCCGAAATACCGGTATCCAAAAATTCTGGAAAGAATAGCCGAACCGGAAAGGGTAATAATCTTCAGGGTCCCCTGGATGGATGACAAGGGTGAAATTCAAATAAACAGGGGTTACAGAATAGAAATGAACAGTGCAATCGGACCGTATAAAGGTGGTTTACGATTCCATCCTACAGTGAATTTGGGTATCCTTAAGTTCCTTGCTTTTGAGCAGGTCTTCAAAAACAGCTTAACGACCCTTCCTATGGGTGGTGGCAAGGGAGGATCGGATTTCGACCCCAAAGGAAAAACTGACAATGAAGTAATGCGATTCTGCCAGTCATTCATGAGTGAACTCTTCAGACATATCGGAGCAAACACTGATGTACCTGCCGGTGATATAGGAGTTGGCAGCAGGGAAATTGGCTATATGTTTGGCCAATATAAAAGACTTAGAAATGAATTCACAGGCGTACTGACCGGAAAAGGGCTTGAATGGGGAGGAAGTCTTATCAGGCCGCAGGCAACAGGTTATGGACAGGTCTATTTTGCTGAGGAAATGCTTAATACAAGGGGTGATAGCCTGAGAAATAAGGTCTGTGCAGTCTCCGGTTCCGGTAACGTGGCGCAGTATGCCACTGAAAAAGCAATTCAAATGGGCGCAAAAGTGGTTACATTATCAGACTCCAATGGCTATATCTATGATCCTGACGGAATTAATGAGGAAAAACTCGCCTTTGTCATGAATCTTAAAAATGTGAAAAGAGGCCGTATTAAGGAATATGCTGATAAATACAAGTGCAAATATGTTGACGGAAAGCCGGCACCATGGGAAGTTCCGTGCCAGGTAGCCTTACCCTCTGCTACTCAGAATGAAGTATCAGGCCCAGACGCAACATTACTGATCAAAAACGGTTGCTTCGTGGTCTCTGAAGGCGCAAATATGCCATCAGTCCCGGATGCAATCGAGATTTTCCTTAAGAGCAGAATCCTGTATGGCCCCGGTAAGGCAGCCAATGCCGGCGGAGTAGCCACTTCAGGTCTCGAAATGAGCCAGAATTCAATGCGCCTGTCATGGACAAGCCAGGAAGTTGACGCCCGTCTGCATCAGATTATGAAGGATATCCATGCCACTTGCGTAAAATACGGGATAGAAAAAGACAAATACATTAATTATGTTAACGGCGCCAATATAGGTGGATTTGTCAAAGTCGCCGAGGCCATGCTTGCCCAGGGATTGGTCTAGGGTATTCCGCTATGGATAACCTCAGAAAAAATACCTTCCGGGAGACTTCCTTTGAGCTGTTGATGCAGAAGAGAATTCAGTATGTCTTATTGATTTGCAGCAAGTACGATGCATTCATACTGGAAGAGGATGGGAAAATAGATGAAAAAATATTCAATGATTATGTCTCATTTAATATACGCTATCCTCCGCAGTTTATCCATGTTGCGTCTGCATCAGAGGCGATGGAATTGCTAAGCAGAAGACAGATAGATTTAATTATAAATATGCTCAGCATCAGCGATATGGATCCCTTTGAGCTTTCATCGGATATTAAGAATCTCTATCCCGAAAAACCCATTGTAATCCTTGCTCCTGATTCAAGAGAAATTTCTTCCAGGTTAAAAAACGAGGATTTATCATGCATTGATTACGTTTTCAATTGGCTTGGAAGTACAAATATCCTTTTCCCTGTCATTAACCTGATTGAAGATAAATTAAATGCTGAGGAAGATAATAAACATGAAGGGGTACAATCCATACTATTAATCGAAAACTCTGTTAAATCGGCCACGATTTATGTACGTCATCTCTACAATATAATCCTTGAACAGTCGAGGGATTACATGATTGAGGGTCTTAACGAACATCAGAAAATGATGCAGATGCGGGGAAGGCCCAAAATTCTGCTTGCCACCAGTTATTCTGAAGGACTGAAATTATTCGATAAACACAAATCACAGCTCCTGGGTGTAATTACCGATGTTGACGCCAGCCCTTACGAGCCTGTAAGCCAGGACACCATTGAGGATTTTTTTAAGCAGATAAAAGATCATGATCCTAACATTCCTGTCTTAATTCAGTCTGCAGACCCTGAAAATGAAAAACTGGCAAATGAATATGGAAACGGCTTTCTGAATAAAAACTCCAGGTCTCTCCCGGCGGAGTTAAAAGCCTATATGAAAAGCCATTTCTCTTTCGGCGATTTTGTTTTTACCGATCCTGAAACAGGAATGGAAATTGCCAGGGTTTCAGATTTGCAGAATTTTCAGCGCAGGCTGTTTGAAATTCCGGATGATTCACTTCGTTACCACCTGTCAAGAAACCATTTATCTAAATGGCTCTATGCACGTGCGTTGTTTTCACTTGCTGAGTTTTTAAAAAAAATTAGCCTTGATGACTTTGCCAGTATTGACCAGGCGCGCCGTTTTATTTTCGATGCCATTGCCAATTTCAGACTTAACAAGGGACATGGTGTCATCGCAGAATTCTACCGGGAGCACTTTGATGAATACCTGACATTTACAAAAATAGGCGAGGGATCAATCGGGGGAAAAGCCCGTGGATTGGCTTTTCTTGATAGCATAATCAAACAAAATCAGTATTTTGAAAGCTTTGAAGATACCATAGTTTCCATACCCCGAACAGTTGTGCTCAGCACAGATGTATTTGACGAATTTATTACTCAAAACAATCTTTACGGAACAGGTTTATCGCATCAGAGTGACCGTGAAATTCTTGATGCTTTCGTGAGAGCAAAACTGCCGGCAAGAATTCATAAGGATTTGTATGTCTTTATATCAAAAATCAACGGCCCGGTGGCAGTGCGCTCATCAAGCTTACTTGAAGATTCACATTTCCAGCCATTTGCCGGTATTTATTCCACCTACATGATACCCAAGGCCGAAGATGATGTGACTATGCTTGAATTGCTGAGTATAGGTATAAAAAGTGTGTACGCATCGGTATTCTTCAAGGGCAGTAAAGACTATATGACGGCCACAGCGAACCTGATAGAAGAAGAAAAAATGGGTATCGTTCTGCAGGAAGTCTGTGGACAGAAATATGAAAACCGGTTCTATCCAACTATCTCAGGTGTAGCAAGATCTATTAATTTCTATCCTATCGAACCCGAAAAATCAGAGGATGGATTTGTCAGCCTTGCCTTTGGTTTGGGTAAATATATTGTCGACGGAGGGATGGCTCTCAGATTTTCGCCAAAATACCCGCGGAAGGTGTTGCAGCTGTCAGACACTAAAATGGCCTTGCGCGAAACCCAGCATGAATTTTATGCTCTCGATCTTAATCCGGCCAGTTTTGTCCCCAGTACCGACGATACGGTAAATCTGCTTAAACTGAGAATCAGCGATGCGGAAAAAGATGGCTCGCTAAAATTTGTGGCTTCTACCTACGATCATCAGAACGATATAATAAGAGATGACATAAGTGACGCCGGCGAGAGAATAATAACCTTTTCCAACGTACTTAAATATGACCTTTTCCCCCTGAATGAGATTTTGAATACAATCCTTGAGATCGGACAGCAACAGCTGAACAATCCGGTTGAAATAGAATTTGCCATAAATATTGATCCTGAAAGAAAGAAGTCTGTTTTATTCAACCTTCTGCAGATCAGGCCAATTGTTGAGAACACAGAAAGAATCAAAGATAAACTGGAAGAGATTCCTAATTCGGATACAATCATCCTTTCAAATTCAGCCTTAGGAAACGGGACTGTAAACGGGATATGTGACCTGATTTATGTTAAAACTGAAAACTTCACTGCGGCAAAAAACCAGGAAATTGCCGCTAAGCTCAATGAAATAAATGATGTGTTTTTAAAAGAGGGGAGGAATTATATACTGATCGGACCCGGCAGATGGGGTTCAAGTGATCCGTGGCTTGGAATACCTGTCAAATGGCCGCAAATTTCTGCCGCCAGGGTTATAATTGAATCAGGACTGGATAATTACCGTGTCGATCCAAGCCAGGGAACTCACTTTTTCCAGAACCTCACAGCGTTCAGAGTTGGCTATTTTACGATTAATCCTTTTATCGGTGATGGATTTACCGATTTTGATTTTTTATCAGCCTCTGATGCATTTTTCGAAGATCAGCATTTAAGGCATATAAGATTCCCGGAGCCGCTGGTCATTAAAATCGACGGCAGAAAGAAAATCGGGGTTATAATGAAACCTAAGAGATAAAATTGCCCGATGTGGGTTTTGATGTCCTAATTTCATATTCGGCCACCAATTGCTCCCTCCTGATTGGTTTGCCATGACCCGGAAGAAAGGTATGACAGCCTGTACCGAGCAGTTTCTGCCAGCTCCTCATGAGCTCATCAACATCATCGGCAAAAGGAGGAAATGGACTTCCGGGTATGGTGCCGATAATTGAATCGCCGGCAATGGCAACTGCATCATCAATGACAGTTGTTGCCCCTCCCGGAGAATGACCCGGGGTATGCAGAACATAACCGTTAATGCCAAAACGGTTAAGGTCAAAGGTGTCGGTGAAAATGAGATCAGCCGTAAATGGATCGTATTTAAAGGCGGGGGCTATCTTCTTCCCTATGCTGACAATCCGCTTTGTGAGGGCATAAGTGCCTGAAGGTATCGGTGTATCACCCCTTGCCAGAGAATCGCTCTCTGCTTCCTGAACTATAATCTCAGCGCCATATTCCCTCGAAAGCCAGGCCGCATTACCGGCATGGTCAAAATGAGTATGAGTCAGCACAATAGCTTCAGGAGCAATTCCCCTCCTCGTGAGAGCATGTTCTATCCTGCTCCTGTCAAAGGAAATGCCTGTATCAATAAGTATTACCCTGCTGTTCCTGCAGACCACATATATATTGCACCTGGCGGGCGTGAGCGTATATATCGACGTGCCTCTTCCTGTATCAGAAATATCAATCATGCTACTAAGTTAAATACTTCCTGCATGCTTATTAACATCCCGGCCCGGGTATTGACTAAAATACATTAATTTTAAAAGGATATTTAATTGAAAATGGAGCTCATTCCTTTCTATCAGGTTGATGCATTCACCTGCGGGCAGTTCACCGGAAATCCTGCCGGAGTCTGTGTCATCACCGGCTGGCTACCCGGAGATTTGATGCAGAAGATCGCAATGGAGAACAACCTTGCGGAGACAGCCTTCCTCGTTCCGGATGGAAATGACTGGCTGATACGATGGTTTACACCTGTTACGGAGGTCGATCTCTGCGGCCACGGTACCCTGGCCTCATCGTTCGTAGTAATGGAAATCCTGGAGCCTGAAAGGCAGGAAGTGATTTTTCATACAATGAATATGGGTGACCTGGTTGTCAGGAAGAAAAACGATATGCTGGAGCTTGATTTTCCGACGGATACACTTCATAAATGCGATCCGCCCCTGTTAGTGATGGAAAGCCTTGGAAAAGAGCCTATTGAGTGTTTCGTGGGAAGAAGTGATTACCTTCTTCTTTTCGGAAGCGAGACTGAGAT
>Ga0209254_10006078_pt1 | contig 11112 bp, 10 predicted proteins | sample FrelakmetDIP11DI_FD_187148 | JGI IMG/M metagenome (GOLD analysis project Ga0209254, IMG submission 187148) | Freshwater lake sediment microbial communities from the University of Notre Dame, USA, for methane emissions studies - DIP11 DI (SPAdes)... | ecosystem: Environmental > Aquatic >... | reverse complement strand
CGCCAACCACCTCCTCCTTAAAAACACAATTAACTGTCATTCTGAGCGAAACGAAGTGAAGCGAAGAATCTCATGCTTATTCCACATATTATCCGTTTAGTAATGTTAGTTTTACATAAAAGAAACTTATATGTTAATGAAATCAAGATATCTGTTGCTTATCTTTTTAGCCCATTTCCAGTTAATAATATCTCAGGAACCACCAAAGGCTGCAATTTATCTTCTGACATGTGGCCCGGGCACGGAGATTTACTCTGTATATGGTCACAGTGCCCTGCGGATTGTGATTCCCGAAAAGGGAACTGATCTGGTGTACAACTGGGGTGTCTTTGATTTTGATACACCACATTTCGGCTGGAAGTTTGCCAAAGGCCGGCTTGACTATATGCTTGGTGTCAGCACCTATAACGGATTTCTGAAGGATTATTTTCAGGAACAACGATGGGTTATATCCCAGAAACTAAATGTCGAAGCAGAAGAGACTGAGAAGCTCTTCTCTCTCATTGCAGATAATCTGAAACCTGAAAACATCAAATACAGGTATGACTTTCTTTACGACAATTGCTCAACAAGGATCCGCGACCTGATCGAAAAAGCTGTCGGAGAAAATCTGATATATCCTCCTGAGAGGCCTGCGAAAGAACTGAAGAGTTTTAGGTTTCTGACAGGTGAGTGTGAGAAGGGATATCCCTGGAACAAGCTGGGGATTGACCTGCTTATGGGTTCCCCTACCGATAAAAAAGCCTCCTTCAGGGACCGTATGTTCCTTCCCATTGATCTGAAAAACGGATTATCTGAATTAGTGATCCGACGAAACGGGAAGATGATTCCGTTGCTGACTGATCCGGTAACTGTTGTGGATTTTGAATCACCGGTTCTGAAGGAAAAACTGTTTACAGCGCCGGCATTTATATTTTCAGCCATACTGATTCTGCTAATAATATTTACCGGTTTGGTACGAAAGAAAACCTCTAATACAATTCTTGATATAGTTATTTTTCTTGTTTTCTCAATACTGGCCATCCTGATGATCTTTTTTAATTTTTTTTCCGAACATAATCAGCTGAAATGGAACCTGAATATAATCTGGCTCAATCCTTTTATTCTGGTTTGTCTGGTATGTCTTTTATCGGGAAGGAATGGGATGAACTGGTTCAGACTTGTGTTTTTCCTTTCAGCATTGTTCCTCGCCCTGCTGATAGTATTGCCCCAGCACATTAACAATGGATTTGTTCCTGTTATATTTATTCTGATCTTAAGGAGTTCAGTCAGAGCAGGATTCAGATGGAATCCACTTACACTACCTTATTTAACACAAATTTAACACTTCTTAACTCCGTTTTATAATTCTGTCGTCTTCTTTTGTGTGTCATTTTCGGGCCTTCCCGGCACAGGTGCTGATGACAGGTTCATTTTGTTATATTTGCTACTTAAATTTTTAAACATGGAGCAGACAGCTGATATCAGAATTCTGAATGAAAAGATTGAAAAAGAAAGTTCATTTGTCGATATTATACGAATGGAGATGAACAAGGTAATTATTGGCCAGCGACATCTGACCGATTCCCTTATGATTGGTCTCCTGGCAAATGGCCACATTCTCCTTGAAGGAGTTCCCGGTCTTGCAAAAACCCTTGCAATCAAATCGCTGGCAGCGGTCATCGATGCGAAGTTCAGCAGGATTCAGTTCACCCCTGATCTTCTCCCGGCCGACCTTATTGGCACGATGATATATAGTCAGAAGAAGGAGGAATTTATAGTAAAGAAAGGTCCGGTATTTGCCAACTTCATTCTTGCCGACGAAATCAACAGGTCACCTGCAAAAGTCCAGAGTGCACTGCTTGAAGCCATGCAGGAACGGCAGATCACCATTGGCGAAACGACATATAAGCTCGAAGAGCCTTTCCTTGTTCTGGCTACGCAGAACCCGATTGAGCAGGAGGGCACCTATCCGTTGCCGGAGGCACAGGTCGACAGGTTCATGATGAAGATACTTATTGATTATCCCTCGATGGATGAAGAAAAACTTATTGTAAGGGAGAACCTGGCAAAAGAGTTTCCAAAAACAAACACTGTCCTCAGACCTGATGATATAGTAAGGGCAAGGAATGTTGTACGGGAAGTATATATGGATGAAAAAATCGAAAATTATATTTTGAATATTGTTTTTGCAAGCCGTAATCCTGAGAAATATGGGCTTCCTTCTTTCACAAATATGATCTCCTATGGTGCTTCCCCCCGTGCCTCAATTAATCTTTCGCTTGCATCAAAGGCTTTTGCTTTTATCAGAAGAAGAGGCTATGTTATTCCTGAAGACGTAAGAAGTGTTTGTGCCGATGTGATGCGCCACAGGATTGGTCTTACATATGAAGCTGAAGCTGAAAATGTTAACCAGGATAAGATAATTGCCGAGATCCTCAATGTTGTGGAAGTACCTTAAGAAGTTGCTGGTTGCTTGGTGCTGGTTACTTGTTATTTTAACCAGCAACCAGTAACCAGCAACCAGTAACCAGTAACCAGTAACCAGTAACTTATAACATGGAGCCAATTGACCTTTTAAAGAAGGTAAGACGAATAGAGATTAAGGCCCGTGGTCTTACCAGGCATATCTTTGCCGGTGAATACCACAGTGCATTCAAGGGTAGAGGCATTGCTTTCAGTGAAGTAAGAGAATATCAGTATGGCGATGATATCAGAAGCATCGACTGGAACGTTACTGCCCGGTTCAACCATCCGTACGTTAAGGTATATGAAGAAGAAAGAGAACTTACAGTGATGCTGCTTATCGACGTAAGCAATTCTGGGAATTTTGGCTCAGCTGTAAGTTTTAAGAGGGATATTATGACAGAAATTGCGGCTGTAATTTCATTTTCAGCAATTTTCAACAACGATAAGATCGGTGTTGTTTTTTTTACTGATACTGTTGAAAAGTTTATACCGCCCCAGAAAGGAAGGAAGCATATCCTGAGGATCATCAGGGAACTTCTCGATTTCAGGGCTGGTAGCAGCAGAACCAACCTGGGCGAACCTTTGCGGTTTCTTACAAATGCAATAAAAAAGAGGTGCACCGCTTTTGTGATTTCAGATTTCCTGGTCCCTGATTTTGAAGAATCCCTGAGAATCGCGGCCAGCAAACATGATATAGTTGCCTTAAAAGTATCTGATCCGCTTGAGAAAGAGCTTCCGGATGTTGGTTTCTTAAAAGTGTCTGATTCGGAAAACGGTGACGAAAAATGGGTCGATACCTCTTCAAAACTAATCAGGAGAGCCTATTCAGACTGGTGGATCACTCATAGTGAAAGTCTCAAAAATACGCTTAAAAGAAGCGGCGTGGATTTTACCGAGCTTAGTACACACGAAGACTATGTCAGGCCACTGATCAGATTATTTGAGAACAGATGACTTTATGAAGAGATTTATTATAACAGTGCTTTTTGTTTTACTGATACTTCCCCTGTCGCTGAAGGGACAGGAAGTTACTGTCAGTGCTGCCTTCGACACAACAAAGATTTTTATTGGTGACCAGACAGGTTTTTCAGTTGCAGTTGAACAGCCTGCCAGTATCAGGCTCTTAATTCCTGTATTTAAAGATACTCTTACAAAAAATATTGAAATTCTGAACGGACCGGTGGTCGATACTCTGAAAACAGGTGATAACAGGATCCGGATTACTGAAAAATATCTTGTCACATCATTCGATTCGGGTTTTTATAACATCGATCCTGTATATGCTGAAATAAGCGATTCCAAAGGACTGAAAAGATTCTATTCGGATTATTCGATACTTGAAGTGGTGAGAGTAAGGCTGACACCCCCTGATACTGCATCGAAAATATTTGATATAACTTCGCCCTACAAGGCTCCCCTTACACTGGGAGAACTTCTGCCATGGATTCTGGTAATACTTCTTGCAGCAGCACTGATATGGTTTTTAATAAGAATGGCCAGGAAACTGAAGAAAGCCAGAAAGGAAGTTTTAATACCCGCAATCACCGAGCCTGCGCATATAATTGCTTTCCGCGATCTGGAAAACCTTAAGAGCGAGAAACTCTGGCAAAGCGGGGAAACTAAAAAGTATTACACACGACTCACGGAGATCATACGACAATACCTTGAAAACAGGTTTATGGTTTATTCCCTGGAGATGACAACCTCCGAGACACTTGAAGCTCTTGTCAGGACAGGGTTCAAAAAAGATGAATCATACGGTAAGCTAAGAAGTGTTTTAACAGGTGCAGATCTGGTGAAATTTGCCAAATACAAGCCCGATCCCGTGGAGAACGAATCGGCTTTCTCAAGCTCATGGGATTTCGTAGCAGCCACTAAAGCAACTGAAGCGGTGAAAATTATGGATGAGTCCAAAGAAAAACCGGGAGGTGAAAACAGATGAATCAGAACGCTTTTGCCAATCCCGGATTCCTTTATTTCCTGCTGGCGGTGCCTGCCCTTATTGCTTTTTATGTTCTGAAACAACATAAAGCATCTGCTTCTCTCCGGTTGCCTGGCCTGCAATACTTTGAGAAATCAGGGATAACATTCAGAAACTATCTCCGGCATGTTCTTTTTGCATTAAGGATGATGGCTGTCGTCCTGCTTATTATCGTCCTGGCACGACCTCAGAAAACTGACAGGTTTCAGGATGTCTCCACCGAGGGTATTGATATAGTCCTTGCTTTGGATATCTCCGGAAGTATGCTGGCCCGTGATTTCAGACCCGACAGGCTCGAAGCATCCAAAAATGTGGCAACCGAATTCATTTCAGGCAGACCGTACGACAGGATAGGGCTTGTTGTCTTCAGCGGCGAAAGCTTTACCCAGTGCCCGCTCACAACTGATCATGCTGTACTGATAAACCTTTTAAGGGAGATACAAAGCGGCATGATCGAAGATGGTACCGCCATTGGTATGGGACTGGCAAATGCTGTTAACAGGATCAGGGATTCAGAGGCAAAAAGCAAGGTAATAATACTTCTTACTGACGGGATAAATAACCGCGGGGAGATTGCTCCCGGCAGTGCAGCCGGAATTGCAAAGACTTTCGGTGTGAGGGTTTACACAATTGGAGTGGGAACGCAGGGTATGGCTCCATATCCCGTACAAACACCGTTCGGAATACAATACCAGAATATGCCTGTTGAAATTGACGAAGCCATACTGAAAGAAATTGCAGAGACTACCGGCGGCAGATACTTCAGAGCAACTGATAATGATAAGCTTGTTCAGGTCTATAAGGAAATAGACAAGCTTGAGAAATCAAAAATTGATGTAAAACAATTTACAAAGAAGGAGGAAAAATTCCTCATTCCGGCAATAATTGCCATCTGCTTTTTATTTATAGAGATACTTTTACGAAATACTTTGTTAAGGAAGCTGACATAATAATTTTTACTGATGCAACTATTCAGATTTGCAAATCCCGAGTTTTTATACCTGTTGCTGATGCTTCCGGTTTGTGTGGTTTTGTTTTCAGTGAATGAGCTCCTGAGACGAAGGTCATTGAAAAGGCTTGGTGAATCAGCTCTTATAGGAAAACTTATCCCTGAAAAATCATCAGTCAGACCTGTCCTGAAATTTGTTATAGTGCTTATCGGAATTTCAGCAGTTATTATTGTCCTTGCCAGGCCGCAATTCGGATCCAGACTTGAAGAAGTCAAAAAACAGGGCGTTGAGGTCATTATTGCCCTGGATGTCAGCAATTCGATGCTTGCTGAAGATATCCAGCCCGACAGGCTGACACGGGCAAAACAGGCAATCTCAAAACTGGTCGATAATCTTGATAATGACAGAATAGGATTAATAGTATTTGCAGGTGATGCTTATACTCAGATACCGATAACAACTGATTATATATCGGCAAAGATGTTCCTTTCGACCATAAATCCCGATATGGTTCCCAAACAGGGAACTGCAATAGGAGCAGCAATAAAACTCGCTTCAAGGTCTTTTAGTCCGGGCGAAGGCAAAAGCAAGGCTATTATCATAATAACTGACGGAGAAAACCATGAGGATGATCCTGTTTCTGAGGCAGAGGAAGCCTCAAAGAACGGAATAGTTATACATACTATCGGTATCGGTTCAACTGAAGGAGTTCCGGTTCCTTTAAAAAAGGGAGGGAGAAGAGATTATCTGAAAGATGCCGGAGGAACTACAGTCATTACAAAACTGGATGAAGAGATTCTTAAGAAGATTGCTGTAAGTTCAGGTGGTAATTATATACGGGCCAGCAATTCAAATATTGGTCTTGAGGAAATATTCAGCGACATACGAAAAATGAAGAAGGATGAAATTGAAAGTATAATGTATACTGAATATAATGACCAGTTTCAGATATTTGCTGGTATAAGCCTGATATTGCTTATTCTTGATATAATCATCATGGACAGGAAGAACAGAAGACTTCAGAATGTGAAGCTTTTTAAATTCCGGATATGATTACAATTGATAATTATGCATCATAAACACCGTCATATAAAGTATAATGGAAAATCAGGTCTGCTTGTCATGTTTTTCCTGATTTTCTTTTCCGGATTTTCGCTTGCTCAGGCCGACAGAAAATTCATCCGGCAGGGAAACAGGCAATATTCAAAGGAAAAGTTCCCGGAATCCGAAATTTTTTACAGGCGTGCACTTGATAAAAACAAGGAATCAGGCGACGCTGTTTTCAATGCGGGAGATGCCCTTTATAAGCAGAAAAAATATGAGGATGCGGGGAAACAGTTTATCCGGAGCCTTAATATCAATGAAAATAATGAAAAAAAGTCGGCAGGTTTATATAATCTTGGAAATTCACTCCTGATGGCAAATAAACTTCAGGAGAGTATAGAAGCCTATAAGAATTCACTTAGACTCAGACCTGAAAATATGGAAGCAAAATATAATCTTGCATATGCCCAGGATTTATTGAAGAAACAACAGGAAGAGCAGCAGAAACAACAGGATAAAAATAATCAGGACCAGAATAAGGATCAGCAAAAGGAGAACAAGGAGGATAATACAAACCAGGATCAGGAAAAGGAAGGTCAGCAGGATCAGAAAAATGATCAGCAGCAACAGCAGAATGCTGAGCAGCAGCAACAGGATATGTCGAAGGAAGATGCTGAAAGACTGCTAAATGCCATTGCGAATGATGAAAAGAAGGTTCAGGAAAAAGTTAAGCTTGCAAAAGCTGCAAAAGCCAGGGTAAAAACACTTAAAAACTGGTAATTTGGCAGAATGAAAGAAAGGACTCTTATACTTGCCATTTTTTTATGCCTTGTTTTTCTGAAAACAGAAGGGCAGGAGATATCTGTTACAGCTGACTATCCAAGGGTGGTCAGCGCAGGTCAGCAGTTCACTGTTTCCTGGACCATCAATGCCGGAGGAGTTGAATTTTCAGAACCTTCGTTCGATGGCTTTTATAAGCTTATGGGACCTCAGACTTCGTTCAGTTCAAGCACCCAGATAATTAACGGGAAAATCTCGAGGGAGACGTCATACACCTATGTTTATTACCTGCAGGCAGTAAACGAAGGAAAATTTGTAATCAATCCGGCTATCGTAACTGTAAAAAACAAGACCTATTCATCAGATTCATTGAGGATTGAAGTAAACGGAGGCAGCACACCACCTCAGAATGCCCCCGGAGGCGTGAGGAATCAAACTGAAGCTCAGACAGAGTCGGCAGGTAACGATATCTTTGTAAACCTGTCGCTTGATAAAAGAGATGTATTTATCGGGGAGCCAGTCGCTGTCACCGTTAAAATCTACACAAGAGTTGACATTTCTGGTATTAATGAAATAAAATACCCCGGATTTGAAGGATTCCTTAAGACCGATCTTGAAACACCACCTCTTACTTCCCTTCAGCGCGAAAATATTAACGGTACAATCTATGGCACCGGTGTTGTTCAGCAATTCCTTCTCTATCCCCAGGTTGCCGGGGAAATAAACATAGATCCTGTTCAGATTTCAGTATTGATAAGGCAGAAGTCAGCACAGTCTGATCCTTTCTTCGGAGATATTTTCGCATCTTATACAACAGTCCCGAAAATGGTTCTGAGCAAACCTGTAAAGATTAAAGTTGCTCCCCTTCCGGGAATAAAACCTGATGATTTTTCAGGTATAGCAGGCAGGCTTACTCTCAGTGCAACTCTAAACAAGGATACTGTAAATGTTAATGATGCCGTCAACCTGAAAATGGTTATTTCAGGTTCGGGGAACCTGAAGCTGGCTAATGCTCCCGGAATTAAATTACCTGCCGACCTTGAGGTGTATGATCCAAAAGTAACTGACGACCTTAAAAACAATCTTAACGGGACAAGTGGTCAGAAGATTTTTGAATACCTTTTGATTCCCAGGCAGTTTGGCGACTTTACAATCCCTCCTGTAACCCTGTCTTTCTTCAATATTACCTCTAAACAATATGAAAGGATAACAACTCCCGCGCTTCATTTCTATGCCAGAAAAGGAAATGAACAAAATACTGGAATAACAGTCTACGGGGGAGTATCAAAAGAAGATGTCAAATATCTTGGAAAGGATATACGATTCATCAGTTCGAAGCCCGGAATGCTTAAAAAATCGGGCAACAAACTCCTGTCAAAACGTTCATTCTACAGTGCTTATGCTTTTGCACTTATTTTGTTTCTCCTGGTTCTCTTTATACGAAGAGAACATATACGAAGAAATGCTGATCTTTCGCTGGTGAGAAACAGAAAGGCAGCAAAAATCGCAGGTAAAAGGCTCAGGGAGGCTGAGAAGTGTCTTAATGAGAACCAGACAGATAAGTTCCATGAAGAAGTTCTGAAGGCAATATGGGGATACCTCGGTGATAAGCTTAATATACCTGTTTCTGAACTCACCAGGAGCAATGCTGTTAATTCATTAACAGAAAAAGGTATCCCTGAACCGGAGATAACCAATCTTTCTTCAATTCTTGATACCTGCGAATTCGCACGATTTGCCCCGGCATCATCTGCAGCCGAAGCTGAAAAGATATACGAAAAGGCTTCAGGATTTATAAAAACTGTTGAAAATTCAATCGGCTGATAAATGAAATCCAATTACAGAAATACCCTTGTACTGATCCTGTTCTTATTACTGACTGGTCCGGCTTTTTCTCAGGAAGAGCGCACTGTTAAATTCAGCAGGGGAGCTGAGTTCTATACTGCATCCAATTATAAGGATGCACTTAAGGAATGGCTTGATATTTATAATACCGGATACCGTTCTGCGGAATTATGCTATAACATCGGGAATGCGAATTTCAAGCTGAATGAGATCCCGGGTGCAATACTTTTTTACGAACGTGCACTCCTGATGAAACCTGGTGATAATAACACAAACTATAATTTGCAGATTGCACGATCGCTTGTAAAAGATAAATTCAAAGAGATCCCGGAACTGTTCTTTGTAAAGTGGTTCGATTATCTCTCATTGCAGTTTTCTTCAAACTTCTGGGCAATAATGAGCATCCTGTTCTTCATTCTCTGTCTTATCTTATTCTCTGTTTACATTTATTCATCACGGTTCCGGATTAAAGTTCTGGGATTCTGGGCCGCTGTTTTGTTCATAATATTATCAGGATCATCCCTTGCATTCTCAGTTCGCAACAAATCGCTGGTCTACAACAGCCACGAAGCAGTAATTTTTGCCCCCTCGGTAAACGGGAAAAGTTCGCCCGACAATAGCGGAACTGATCTTTTTGTACTTCACGAAGGATCGAAGGTTACTATTGAAGATAATCTGGGCGAATGGTACGAGATAAAGCTTTCTGATGGCAATAAGGGATGGGTCCCTTCCATTTGCCTGGAAATAATATAGTACAACCATGAAAAATAAACCGGTAAACAGTTCCCGCACTCCTGTATACAGGGATGCAGGCTTTGAGCTCTATGATGCTGAAACAACGAAAAATGCATTTTCGCATGAGACGGAGAATCAAAGAAATCCTGATCTTTATATTTATTCCCGTTACCGCAATCCTACTGTTGTGGCAGCTGAAGAAGAAATAATGAGGCTTGAAGAGTGCAACTGGGCCCTTCTTACCCAGTCGGGAATGTCAGCCATCGATACGGCAGTCTCTGTTTTTCAGAATGGTGACCTCACACGTCCATGGTTATTCTTCAGCGAGATATACGGAGGGACAATATCTTTTATTGAATCAGTACTGAAAAAAAGAAGGGGACTGAAAATACATACCTTTAATCCTGATGAGGAAAAATACTCCCTTGATGAACTGGAAAAGATCATAAGCGAAATCGGTCCTGAGATCATATATGTCGAAGCTGTATCTAATCCAATGCTTATTGTTACCGATGTGGAACAGGTTATAGAACTTGCTCACAGGAATGGCGCTAAAGTGATTGTCGACAATACTTTCGCCACTCCGGTACTTTTCAAACCGCTTGAATCAGGAGCTGACATTGTTATCCACAGTGCAACAAAATACTTCTCTGGCCATGGAAATATTACCGCCGGTGTTTTATGCGGTAATGATATGGAACTGATGAAAGCTGCCATCGAATACAGGAAATTCGTTGGTCATATGATTTCACCTGATGATGCTTACAGGCTCCATACCCAGGTACAGACTTTTGAATTAAGGTTCAGGCAGCAATGCATAAATGCATCCGGGATAACGGAGATCCTTAAAAATCACCCTGCTGTAAGAAAGGTATGGTATCCGGGATTAGCTGAACATGCTACACATAAAGAGGCAAACAGACTATTTGGCGGCAGAGGTTTTGGTGCAATGGTCACCTTCGATTTCGACGGCGACCAGGCGGAGGTAAAAAGAAGAAGAAGGGACAGTTTTATTAAAGCCGTTTCGGAGAGAATTAAACTGATTCCCTCCCTTGGCGATTCAAAAACAATACTAATGCCTGTTGAATCAGTCTGGGGAGCAAAGTATCCTGAGCCTGGAATGATAAGATTATCTGTTGGTTTTGAAAACTTCTCACTGCTTGAAAGAACAATCATTGAAGCTCTGGAAACTACATTGCAGGTAATCTGACTGTTACTATCTCCAGTTTACAGGGTCAGTGCCGTTCCTTTCCAGATATTCATTACACCTGCTGAAGTGCCTGTTTCCGAAGAAGCCTCGTGAAGCTGAAAGGGGAGAGGGGTGAACCG